>SAMEA104404103__coassemble_1823_pt1 | contig 12046 bp, 8 predicted proteins | sample SAMEA104404103__metabat2_high_PE_037 | metagenome-assembled genome bin SAMEA104404103 (sample SAMEA104404103) | Balaenoptera acutorostrata | reverse complement strand
GTGATGGTCTGTCCTGGCCAGCGCTTCAAGTGCTGGGTCTCCTCACGGTACTCAGGCATCTGCCCCTGGGTTTCGGGATTGGTCACCCAGTGCGTAGCGGTATACTTGTAAGTGGCCTCGTTCACGCCCTCGTCAAAGACCAGCATACCGTCGTCGGTCACATGACAGCCCACAAAGCCGTGCTTGTCCTCGCCGTACAGCAGGGATGCCCGGATACCCTCACGGGGCAGGATCAGGGTGTCCTCAAACTCATAAAAGATATCACCCAGCTGCTTGTTCCGGCTGATGTCGATCTCATTCAGCTTGGGTGCATAAGTCAGCATCAGGGAACGCAGCTTGGGGCATCCGGTCAGATCCACGCGCTCCAGGAAGGGCATATCGCTGGCGGACAGCTGAAGAAGCTCAGGACAGCCGGTGAGATCCAGCTCCTTAATACGGGAAGAAGAAACGCTAACGTAAACCAGCTTGGGGTTGTGGCTCACGTCCAGCGTCTCAATGGAGGTATAGCCCAGGTCCAGCGCCTCCAGCTCGGGATTGTGGCTCACATCCACGCCGTCGGCGGGCAGATAGTAGTTAAAGACGGAGGACAGATTGATCAGCTTGGGGTTGTGGCTCACATCCAGCTTCGCCACACGGGATTGGCCGATGTTGAGGTACTCCAGCTGAGGGCTGTGGCTCAGGTCCAGGTCGTCAATGATGGTGGTATTGATATTGAGGTGCTTCAGATTGGGATAGACACTGACATCCAGCTCACTCAGATTCGGATTGACGCTGCAATCCAGCTTCTCCAGATTGGTGAACAGCTCGATGCCCTTCAGGCTCTTGATGTACCGGGGGTCGTTGAAGTCGGGCAACTCCTCCTCGCCGTGGCAGTCGATCTCGGTGATGCGGGCCAGCTCCTCATCGGTGAACACGCCGTCCTCAGAGCCCAGCAGGGTCTGGACATAGGCACGGAATGCGGGGTCGGGGAAATTCTTCTCGTCGATGGCCAGACCCTGCTCTACGCCGGAGCGCTTCAGCGTGGTGGTATGGCCGTTGCACCGGAAGGTAGCCACATCGACGCCGTCGTTGATACTTACGTATTCATATCGCACAGTACAGCCCACTGGATCCGTGGGGGTCACCTTGGCTATATAGAGATCAAAGCCATTACTGGGCGGAAGCACCAGTTCCATGTCCTTACTTCCGAAATCGGCATTGATATCATATACATTGGTTCGGCTCAGGTCCAGTCGGGTCAGCTCATTCTCCTGACACTCTAAGTGATAGAGCTCAGACTGCATGACCAGATTCAGCTCTTTCAACTGATTCTTCTGGCACTTCAGCGTATCCAGCTTGGGATTATGACGCAGGTCCAGACGAGTCAGGTTGTTGTCAGCACACTCCAGCTGAACCAATTCAGGGTTATGGCTCACATCCAGCTCACCCAGCGAGTTCCAGCCGCACTGCACCGCCTGAAGCTTGGGGTTGTGGCTCACATCCAGGTGCTTCAGCCCATTGCTCGCACACTGGACCAGTTCCAGATTGGGATTGCTGAACAGGTTCAGCGATTCCATTTCCAGACCATTGTTAAAATTGATAGACGTCAAAGCGTAAAAATGGTGCAGGCCCGTCAAGTCCTTAATTTTTTTCTCACCGGGCTGCTCATAGGCACTATAGAACATTTTATCAATTTTACCCAGCTCCTCCGCGGTGAATACGCCGTCCTCCGCACCCGGCAGGGTCTGGACATAGTCACGGAATACAGGGTCGGGGAAGGTCTTCTCGCTGATGCTCACCGAGCCATCGGCCGCCGCCCGGGCCGGAATGGCCGATGCGGGTACCAGAGACAGACACAGGACAGCAGACAGCGCCAGACTCAGGCAGCGCTTCAAGTTTTGTTTCATGTTGATTCTCTTTCCTTTCATTGCATTTTGCAGGGATATCTGCTTTCCCATTATAGCGGACGGCGGTCCCGTTTGGAGGCCGACAGCGAAATCAGCAGGTTTTTCGACGAAAATGACACAGGTCCCCGGCCGCAATGCGGCCGGGGACCTGTGTTTTGTCCTATGTTTCGGAGAGCAGGATCAGCCGGGCGGTAAAGACTCCGTCTGAAAATCGGGTCTCAAATTCACCCTGATACCGCTGTGCGATATCCGTTAAAATCTTTTTTCCGTAGCCCGTCCCCTTAGGGCGGGGTCCCGGCGCCCACCGGGATGGATTGTCACAGCGGATCAGCAGATAATCCCCCTGACTGCGGACGCTCAGTTCAATGGAGCGCTCCTCTGCCGGAAGCTCCTCACAGGCCCGGATGGCGTTGTCCAGCAGATTGGAAAAGATACTGCACAGGTCCAGCGGCGCAACGGAGCACTTCTCCGAAAACAGCAGGTCTGTCCGCAGGTGGATCTTCTTCTTTCTGCACAGCGCCTCCTTATCAGAGAGGATGGCGTTGACGATGGGAAGTCCGCAGTAGGGAAACTCCCGCGTCTCGCCCACACGGCCCAGCAGGGTCCGGAGCATCTCCACCGCCTCCGCCTGCCTGTCCATATCCAGCAGGCCCAAAACCGAGGTCAGGATATTGCTGTAGTCGTGGCGGATCTTGGCCAGCTCCTCCCGACGGGACTCCTCGCTCTCGTAATAGTTCTGTTCCATCTCCCGCTGGTGGCGCAGCTCGCCCAGCTCCCGGTCCATGGCCGTCTTTTCCGCCTGATTAAACTGGAGGCAGAGCATCAGGACCACAAAGAACAGGGTCCCCAGCATGGACAGGATATGGATGGCCTGGATGGGCTGTCCCTGCTTAAACACCTCGTATGTATAGAGGGTGGTGGGCAGGAGGACCACAATGGGCAGCGGCAGGATGAGCCAGAGCCGCCCCAGCTCCCCTCGCTTCCTCAGCTTGAGCTTCCGCCAGACCACCGCGGCCAGATAGATGGCGGTGGTGGAGGTCACGGCACCCATCAGCGATACCAGGACCATGTCCAGCTCCCCGTAATCCAGGGAGAACGACTGGATATCCATGGCCCAGAGCACGATCCCCGCTGGGATCTCCGCCGTGACGACCATCATGGTCAGCACACACAGCACCGCCACCCGATAGCCCAGACTCCCCTCATAGCAGAACAGCGCCGACGCCAGAAAGGCCAGCAGATACGGGAGGATCCGCAACAGCGAGGACGGGTCAAAGACCCGCTCCAACAGCACCTTCCAGGCCGCGCTGGCCGCAAAGCCCAGCACCCATATCCCCACCCGGACCCACTTGGGCGGGGCGTCGGCCCGGATGCGGTGCATACTGTCCATGGCGAAGCCCATAATGAGCCCCGGGGCACTTTGAAACAGGATACAGAGCCACCGATTCAGCATATGCTCCCTCCTCTCAAATCTGAAGCCCCATAAAATGAAACAGCTTCTCTCTGGTTTTGGCCCGGTAGGTGCGGCTGACCCCCACCTCCACCCCGTTTTTCAGCAGGATGCTGCCCTGATCCAGCCGCTGGACCCAGGCCATATTGACTGCGTAGCTCTTATGGCAGCGGACAAAGCTGTCCGGCAGGCGGGCGAACAGGTCGCTCAGCTTCTCATAGACCTCGTAGGTGACGGTATCCATCACCACGGCGGTTACATGGTTCCGGCTCTCCAGACAGATGATGCGGGCCGTATCCACCGACACCAGCCCGCCCCGGTGGGCAAAGGTCAGGCTCTGAACCAGACTCCGGCGCTCCTGTACCTTTTTCAAATACCGCTCCAACAGCACCTCGTCCACCGGCTTGGTCAGATAGCCCACCAGATTCGTCTGCTGGAGCAGGATGTGCTGGGCGAAACGGTCGTTGAAGCCGGTGACATAGATGACAGGCAGATAGGGCACCGTCTGATAGAGCTTCTCCGCATGGGCAAGCCCCGTCTCCCGGCCGCCCCAGTCCAGATCCATCAGCACCAGATCATAGCGCTCACCGGCCTCCAAAGAGGAAAAGAAGCCTGTGATGTCAGAATACGCCTCGATCTCATTGACAAAAGAACAGCGCTCCAGAACTGCCCGCAGGCAGCTCAAGGAGCTTTGGTCATCATCGCAAACTGCGATCCTCATAGTTTCTCTCCTTATGTATGCTCAAATTTCAATCGTTTTTATTATAGCATATCCGATTTCATATCTCCATCTGTGTTTCCCCTATTTTGTTCTTTTTTCGAAAAAAAACGCAAAAGCACCCTCCTCACAGGGCTGTGAGATGAGTGATTCAACTCCGTTGCTTTATCAGATTCCGGAGGACGCTCCGGGTAGCGGGCAGGTTTTGATATGCACCCCGGCCTTCAAAGGCCCGGTTTTGTCTCAGAGTCGGCACCCGCAAGCCGATTTTTTATGGCATAATCTGATAAAATGTGTATAATTACAGTATCAGCAGCCGTGAATCGGCCGGATTCCGGCGTAGAAAGGAGATTTTGTATGAAAAAGCGACTCTTTTCCCTGTTTCTGTCCCTGGTCCTGATGCTGGGACTGCTCCCGGCCCGGAGCATGGCCGCGCCCACCGCCTCCGGTGAATGCGGCGCTCAGGGCTCCAACCTGACATGGCGGCTGGAGGACGGCGTGCTCACCGTCTCCGGCTCACTGACGTCTATTACCAGGGGACCCGCCGGCAATGGGAGAAAATGGTGCTGAGTGACGGCGACCTCACGGTACACTGCAACCGGAAGCTGGGCGCACCTCTGCCGCCTCCCTCCGCCCTCAGACCGCTCCGCACCGCCAACCTGGGCCGGAACGACTACTACATCCACAGCGCGCCCATGACCTCCGTCCTCCGGTACAACGGGGACAACACCCTGACCCGGGTGGAGGAGCTGGACGGCAAGGTATTCTTTGAGCAGTACGACCACCGGGGTCTGATGCTGGAACAGCGCATCGTCGCCGCCTGCGATCAGGAGCTGCCCATCTTCGGCGGCTGTTACCTGGGCGAGGACCGGAACTTTCTGGTCTTCGGACAGGCGAACCCGGAGGAGTCCGATGAGCGGGGCGCACTCTCCGACTGTCAGCCCATTGTGAAGGACGGGGCCGTGCTGTGGTGCTTCACCGACGGCTCCATGCCCCTGTTCTGCTCCATCGACCCCGCCCACCCGGAGACGCTGAACCTCCAAAAGGCCGACTTCCCCAAGCCCCACCGGAATTTCTATACCGTGACGGTGGACGGTCAGACCTATGCGGATATCGAGGAGGGCTCCGTGCTGGCCAACTTCCTGCCCGAGGTGTCTGAGAAGCCCGACCATCGGTTCCTGGGCTGGTTCCACGGGGAGACCAGAGTGGACGGAGACACCGTGGTCCACAGCGACATGGTCCTCGTCCCCAGATGGGAGGAGTCCTTCCCCACCTGCACCGTCACCGTGGACGGCGTGGTACACAGCGGCGTCAGAGTGGGGACGCCCCTGGCGGAGCTCCTGCCGGAGCTCCCCGAAAAGTCCGGACACTCTCTGGTCTGGATGGAGGGCGGCTCCGTGGTGGAGCCCTCCGCCACCGTCCGGCGGGATATGGTCCTGGCCCACGACTGGGTCTTTGACGTATTCAACGACGTGGGCGAGAGTGACTGGTACTACAACGGTGTAAAGTACACCACCTTCCGGGGTCTGTTCCGCGGCGTCTCCCCTGTCTCCTTCGGCCCCGCGGTGAAAATGAACCGGGCCATGGTGGTACAGGTGCTGTACAGCATGGCCGGAAAGCCGCCCGTGACGAAAACCCATCAGTTCAAAGACGTGAAGGACGCCGACTGGTTCGCTGAGGCTGTGGCCTGGGCCGTGGAGAACGGCGTGGCCTCCGGCTACGGCGGCGGGCAGTTCGGCTCGGAGGACGTCATCAACAGGGAGCAGCTGGCGGTCATGCTCCACGGCTACGCCAAAAAGCCCGCCGCACAGGGCGGACTGAGCTTCGCAGATGAGGCGGATATCTCCCCCTGGGCCCGGAACGCCATGCAGTGGGCTGTGGAGAACCACATCATGAGCGGCGTGGGCGGAAACCGCATCTCCCCGAACACCACTGCCTCCCGGGCGGAGGCCGCCGTCATGATCATGCAGTTCCACAAGCTTATGACCGAATAAACAAAACCGCCCGGTCCGACCGGGCGGTTTCCTCCGGGGAGGCGCGGCTCTGCCGCGCCTCCCCCTCTTTTGTCAGGGGTGAGGGTTCTCCCGGGGCTTCATGCCCCAGAACACCACGTTCATCAGGACGGCCACCAGAGTGGAGATGCCCATGGAGACCCAGAAGCCCATATCCAGCCCCAGCAGGTCCGTGGAGCCGAAGAGCGTCATCCAAATCAAAGACCAGTTCATAAATAAAACCTCCCATCAGAGCAGTTCGCCGTAATGTCTGGTGTAGGCCTTTTTCAGACTGGTGGCCAGGACCATATACAGCAGGATACAGGGGAACAGATAGGCGAAGTAGGCTCCGGGCAGGGCCACAAAGCCCAGCATACGGCCGAAGCCGGTGAAGGGGATGACGGTCAGCACGGCGATACCGGTGAAGGTCAGCAGGGTCAGAGGCGCAGAGGCGCGGCTCTGGATGAAGGGGATCTTGGGGGTGCGGATCATGTGGATGACAAGGGTCTGGCTCCACATGGACTCCACGAACCAGCCCGCCTGGAACATGGCCACATAGGTGTCCCGGAGCTGCTCCAGCTCTGCCCCGCTGAAGTGGTTGGGCAGGTCGTTATACAGCACACCGCCGGAGACGAACATGGGACAGAGGACAAAGTACAGGAAGCTGTAGGTGGTCCAGTCGAAGATGGAGCTGGTGGGGCCGATCCAGATCATGAAGCTGCCCACAGAGGAGGCATCCCACTTCCGGGGGATGGCCAGAAACTCCTCGTCCACGTTGTCCCAGGGGATGGCGGTACAGCTCAGGTCATAGATCAGGTTCAGAAAGATCAGATGGACGCTCATCATGGGCAGGAAGGGCAGCAGCGCCGAGGCCGCCAGCACGGAGAACATATTGCCGAAGTTGGAGGAGGCGGTCATCTTGATGTACTTGATCATATTGGCGTAGGTCTTGCGGCCCTCCACGATGCCCTGCTCCAGCACCATCAGGTCCTTCTCCAGCAGGATGATGTCGGCGGACTCCTTGGCCACGTCCACGGCGGTATCCACCGAGATGCCGATATCGGCGGACTTCATGGCGGCCGCGTCGTTGATGCCGTCGCCCATAAAGCCCACGGTGTGGCCGTTCTCCCGGAGGACGGTGACCACCCGGGCCTTCTGGTCCGGGGTCAGCTTGGCAAAGACGTCGGTGGTCTCCACGGCCCGGGCCAGCTCCACGTCGCTCATGTTCTCCAGGTCGGAGCCCAACAGCATATTGCGGACCTTCAAGCCCACCTGCTTGCAGATGGTGCGGGTAACTTTGTCGTTGTCACCGGTGAGGATTTTTGTGGTGACCCCGTGGGCCTTCAAGGTGCGGATAGCGTCGGCGGTGGACTCCTTGGGCGGGTCCAGGAAGGCCAGATAGCCCATGAGGACCATGTCCCGCTCGTCCTTCACGCTGAACTCCCCGGCGGGCGCAGGGCTGCTCTTCTGGGCCAGGGCCAGCACCCGGAAGCCATTCTCGTTCAGCTCATCCACCACGGACAGGATACGGGCCCGGACTCCTTCGTCCAGAGGCTTCACCCCGCCGTCCAGCTCCACAAAGGAGCAGATGGACAGCATCTCCTCCACCGCTCCCTTGGTGACCATCTGGGTCTTGCCGCTCCGGTCCTGGACCACCGTGGTCAGACGGCGGCGCTTGAAGTCGAAGGGGATCTCATCCACCTTCACGTAGTGCTCGGACAGGTCGGTGAGGGACGGGTCGGCGGCCTCCTCCTCCTCGGTGCGGCGGATGATGGCGTGGTCCATCAGATTCTTATAGCCCGTCTGGAAGTAGCTGTTCAGATAGGCATGGCGCAGGACCCGGGAGTCGTCCTCCCCGGCGATGTTCAGATGGTACTCCAGCACCACCTTGTCCTGGGTCAGGGTGCCGGTCTTGTCGGTACACAGCACATCCATGGCGCCGAAGTTCTGGATGGAGTTCAGATTCTTCACGATGGTCCGCTTCTTGCCCATGGACATGGCGCCCTTGGCCAGACAGGTGGTGACGATCATGGGCAGCATCTCCGGCGTCAGGCCCACGGCCACGGAGATGCCGAAGAGGAAGGCGGCCAACCAGTCGCCCTTGGTGATGCCGTTGATGAAAAAGACCAGCGGGACCATGACCAGCATGAACCGGATCAGCACCCAGGACACGGCATTCACGCCCTTGGTGAAGCTGGTCTCCACCGCCTCCCCAGCCACGGCGGCGGCCATGGAGCCGAAGACGGTGCGGTCGCCGGTGCTGACCACCACGGCGGCGGCGCTGCCGGACACCACGTTGCTGCCCATAAAAGCGATGTTGGTATAGTCGGTGACGGTCTCCGCCTCTGCATCACAGATCTTCGGGGACTTCTCCACCGGGGCGCTCTCGCCGGTGAGGCTGGCCTGGCTGATGAACAGGTCCTTGGCCTCGATGACCCGGATGTCGGCGGGGATCATATCTCCGGCGGACAGGTGGACGATATCACCCACCACCACCTCGCTGAGAGGGATCTCCGTCTTGCCGCTCTCCCGGCGGGTGACCGTGCATGTGGTTGTGATCATGGCCAGCAGCTTCTCCGCTGCGTTGCCGCTCCGGGACTCCTGGACAAAGCGCAGGGTGCCGGAGATGAACACCATGGTCATGATGATAACCACAGTCAGGCAGTCGAAATCCTCCGGGGCGCTGCCGAAGAGGGACAGAGCGGGCAGGAGCATATCGGTGATGGAAGAGACGATGGCCAGACAGAACAGAATGGCCGTGAAGGGGTTGATGAAGGCCGCCGCCAGCCGCTGGGCCAGAGTTTTCTTCTTCTCCCGGGTGACCTTGTTGCCGCCGAAGGTGAACCGCTGTTCGGCCACCCCCTTCTCGTCCAGGCCCCGGATGGTGGTGTGGAGGGTGCGGAGTACCTCCTTCACCGGGGCGGTGGCCGCCGCCTGGAGACGGCGGTTCTGCTCGTCCCGGATGACCAGGTTCTGGGTCTCCTCCCGGACGGCGACGCGCTTTTCTTTCTTGTTCATGAGTGTTCCTCCTTGTATACAGGTGTTTCCGGCGGTGGCCCGCCGACGCATGAAAATTCCTCCTTTTCCGGATTTGTGTGGGAACTCCACCGGTCAGACCCGGTAGTATCTCCCCTTCTTCTCGATCCACCACAGGTCCCCTCCGGCCAAGATCAGCCACAGGACCATGGACCAGACAAAGCCGCTCCGCTGAAAAGCGGCGCTGACTCCGGCCAGCAGGAAAATCAGCCCGCACAGGGCGATCATACCGCCGATATTGCGGCACAGGGCCTCGATGCGGATCTTCTCCTTCTCCTCCGGCGGCATGGCCTGCCACGCCGCCAGACGGCTGTGGAGCTTTCCCGCTCCGAACAGTACCCCTGCGGCGGTGAACATAAGGCCAAAGCTCAGACAGGTCCAATTCATTCGTTTCACCTCCCGCCGGTCAAGCTTGGGCGGCGGTTTTCCGCCTCCCGACATCTACGAGTATAAAGAAATCGCAGGGAAATTCCCATGGCCAAAGCCTTGCGATTTCCTTGCGATTCTGTAAGGTCTATTTCATTGTCAGTCCTTCTCGCTGAACTTATAGCCCAGTCCCCACACCGTCAGAATGTACCGGGGTGCGTCGGCCTCCGGCTCGATCTTCTTCCGCAGCTTCCGGATGAAGGCCATGATGTTGCTGCTGTCCATAAAGTAGGCGTCGTCCCACACCGCCTGGTAGATCTGTTCCTTGCTGAACACCTGGCCCCGGTTCCGGGCCAGCAGATAGAGGATATCGAACTCCTTAGGGGTCAGAGCGATCTCCTCCCCGCACCGGGTCACCCGCCGGGACCCGGCGTAGATGGCGATATCCCCGCACCGGACGCAGGACTCCCCCGCCGTGCCGGTGTGTTCTCCCAGGGAGAGGAGCAGAGATTCACAGCCGCCGTTTTTCAGCTCCGTCAGCGCCCGGGACAGCTCCACGCCCTCCCGGCCCAGGTCAGGCCCCAGCCGGTCGGTGAGCTTCTCCAGCAGGTCGGCAGTCAAGGTGAGCACCTCAATATTCCGTTTCATACGCCCACCTCCTCACAGAAAATCGCCGAAGCGGCGGAGATAGCACCGCTTGATCCAGGACACCGACAGCAGATAGAGCCCCACCACCAGCGCCAAAAAGGCGAAGTAGACAGGCGGCAGGACCGTCATGCCCAGGGCCGCGCCCACCCCGGTCATACTCACGGCGGTGAACAGGGCGATGCCCGCCAGAGTGACAAAGAGGACGGGCCGGGAGGGGCGGCTCTGCAAGAGGGGCAGGTGCCGGGTGCGGAGCAGATGGAGGATCAGCACCTGGGTCCACATGGACTCCAGAAACCACCCGGTCTGGAACAGAGCGATAAATCGCAGCTGTCCGGCCATGTCCAGCGCGGAGAAGGCCCCGCCGCACAGAGCGGGACAGAGGCCCCAGAACAGGAAGGCAAAGGTCAGCAGGTCAAAGACCGTGCTGATGGAGCCGAAGCAGACCATGAATCGGGGCAGGGTTTTCCCTGACCAGTCCAGCGGCGCCCGGCAGACCTCCCCGTCCACCCGGTCCCAGGGCAGGACCAGGCAGAGGATGTCATAGAGCAGGTTCAGCAACAGCAGCTGTAGAGAGGTCATGGGGAAAAAGGGCAGGCAGATGGAGGCCGCCACCACAGCGAAGATGTTGCCGAAGTTGGAGGAGGCGGTGATCTTGATATACTTGGTCATGTTGGCGAAGGCTTTCCTGCCCTCCAGCACCCCCTCGCCCAGCACATTCAGGTCCTTTTTCAGCAGGATCACGTCTGCGGCCTCCTTCATGGCCTCGCAGGCGGTGTCTACCGAGATGCCCACGTCCGCCCGGACCTCTGCGGGCAGGTCATTGAGGCCGTCGCCAAGAAAGCCCACGGTGTGGCCGTTGCTCTGCAAGAGCTCCACCACCTGCTCCTTCTGGCCGGGGGTCAGCTCTGCAAAGACGTGGGTCCGCTCAATGACCAGCTGGGCCTCGTTATCGCTGAGGGCCGCCAGCTCCGCCCCGGTGAGGACTTTGTCTGCGGGAATGTTCAGCCGCCGGCAGATGGAGGCCGCCACCACCGCATGGTCCCCAGTCAGCACCTTGACGGAGAGATTCAGCTCCCGCAGACGGCGGAGGGCTTCGGCGGCGCTCTGCTTGGGCGCATCGAAGAAGGCCAGATAGCCCAGCAGGGTCAGCTCTGTCTCGTCCTGCCGGGTCAGGGTGTGGGAGTCTGCGGTTTTGGCCGCCACCGCCAGCACCTTCATGCCGTCCTCCAGCATCTCGTCCACCACATTGTGGACACTGTCCAGCAGCTCCGGCTCAATGGGGATGCGCCAGCCCCGGTAGCTGACGTGGCTGCACCGGGAGACCACACAGTCCACGTCGCCCTTCACCAGAATGTACCGCTGTTCCCCATCTGCCACCAGCACCCCGGCGGACTTCCGCTGGTAGTCGAAGGGCAGCTCGTCCAGCCGGGTGAACCGCTCCGTCAAGGCGCGGAAGTGTTCCTCCTGCCCGGGCATGGACCCCAGGTGCAGGACCGCCCGGTCCATAAAGTTGGCCGCCCCGGTGTGGTACAGGCTGTTCAGATAGGCGCAGTCCAGGGTCTCCCCGCTCTCGTTGCCCAGCACATCCATGTAATACTCCAGCAAAACCGTGTCCCCGGTGAGGGTGCCGGTCTTGTCCACGCACAGCACATCCATACTGCCGAAGCCCTGCATGGCGTTGATGTTCTTCACCAGGGTCTGCTTCCGGCTCATGCAGCTGCTGCCCCGGACCATACAGGCGGTGATGACCATGGGCAGAAGCTCCGGGGTCAGCCCCACCGCCACCGATAGGGCGAAGAGAAATGCGGTGAGCCACTCCCCCTTGGTCAGGCCGCTGGCCAGAAAGACCACCGGCACCAGCAGGAGCATGAATTTGATGAGGACCCAGGCGATGGAGTTCGCGCCCCGGTCAAAGCCCGTCTTGCGGGCCGGGACCGACTCCGCCCAGCCC
>SAMEA104404103__coassemble_1777_pt1 | contig 12298 bp, 11 predicted proteins | sample SAMEA104404103__metabat2_high_PE_037 | metagenome-assembled genome bin SAMEA104404103 (sample SAMEA104404103) | Balaenoptera acutorostrata | reverse complement strand
CGGTCTTGCCCACGCCGGGCTCGCCGATGAGGCAGGGGTTGTTCTTCTGGCGGCGGTTCAGAATCTGCACCACCCGCTCCAGCTCACGGTCCCGGCCGATGAGCCGGTCCAGCTCACCGTTCTGGGCCTTGCCGGTGAGGGAGATGCAGTAGTCGTTCAGAAACTTCCGCTTGGGCTGCTTCTTGTCCTTGGGTGCGTCCTTCTTGGGTGCGTCATTGCCCTCCTCGGCGTTGGCGGGCGCGCCGCCGCCGAAGAGCTGGTTGAGGAAGGGGAAGGTGGCGGTGCGGCCATCGTCGTCGTCCTCGTCGCCGTCGCCGTCCTCGTTCTGGGGGTTCCCGGCGGCGGTCATCATATTCTGGAGGTTTTCCAGGCCCTCGGGACCGCCGAAGGCGTTCATCATCTCAGAGGTCAGGTTCTCCAGCTCCTCGTCGGTGATGCCCATTTTCTTCATCATGTCGTCCACGGGCTTGATGCCCAGCTCCCGGGCGCACTTGAGACACAGGCCCTCGCTTTTGGAGGTCCCGTCGTTTTCCATTTTGGTAATAAAGACTACCGCTACGTTTTTACCGCAGCGGCTGCACATGGTAGGCTGCATATTGCAAGACTCCTTTCATGGGAGATTTTCATTGAATCAGATTTTACACGGTAATTATGAACTGGTCATGAATGACAGATTGAGATTCTATGGAAAACACCGCACAGGGGGTGAGCTGTGCGGTGTTTGTCTCATTTCAGCCAGGTCAGGGGGTTCACCGTGCAGAAAAAGTGGAGCAGCACGGAGCTGTTGATGTCCTCCGGGGTGAGGAACTGGATCTTCAGCAGCCAGGCGGCGATGAACACGATGAGTGCGCCCTTGGCAAGACCTGCGGCGCCGCCTGCCAGCCCGTTGAGGGTGTCCAGCACGGGGAGCTTGCAGGCCAGGTCCAGCACCCGGCTGAGGAACTTCCACACCAGATAGATGGCGGCGAAGGACAGCAGGAAGATGACGCCCCGGGTGAACTGGAAGCTGATGTGGGCGGCCATCATGCTGACGATGGCGGTGGTGGTGAGTCCCACCTGACCGCCCAGCTGCTGCTCCAGAGCAGCTACGAAGCCCCGGTAGAGGGCGGAGTCCTTCAAGGCCTCCAGCGCGGCGGCCACGCCCATCTGATCGGCAGCCAGGGCCTTGTCGAGGTAGGACTGGATGCCGCTCTGGACCATAGGCTGAATGGCCTCGGAGATGGGGGCCGCCAGAATGCTGGACAGGATGGCCGCACCGATGAGGGCCACGAACACGTCCAGAAAATCGCAGAGAGTCAGTACAAAGCCCTTTTGGAAGCCCCGTACCGTGGTAAAAATGAGAATGCCCGCGATGATCACGTCATAAACGCTGAAAGACATTTTGATCACAGTCCTTTCGTATCAGGGGAGGTAGAGCCAGGCCCGCTGATCGTTGCCCAGGAGCACGGAGGCGTCCGGGGCCAGGCCGGCATACCGGGCTCCCTGGGTGGAGTCCAGAGAGTCGTAGCGGGCCAACCGCTTGGAGTAGATATCCAGATGGGAGCCGGACAGCACCGCGCAGTAGTTGCCTGCGGCGGAGAAGTCCAGCACCTGACCCTCCAGCTCCTGATGGGCCAGCACCTCTCCGTCGGAAGAGATGATCTGGAGGTCGGTGGCGCTGCCGCTGCGGTAGCGCCCGGTGAGGAGCATGGCAAAGCCGTCGCCGCCGAAGTGGCAGCCCTTCAGATAGGCCCTGCCGAAGGGGAAAAAGACGGGCTCCTTCCGCTTGCTGTCTGGGACGATGGCCAGCTGGTCGTCGCCCAGCACCCACAGGCGGCCGTCCTCATACTCCAGGTCCAGCACCACCATATCCTTTAAATTGACCGTCCGCTGGGGCTCGGTCTTGTTCACGGGATAGAAGAGGAGCTGGCTTTCAAAGGCGCTGCCCTCCTGACCCATAGTGACCACGGCCACGGTCTTGCAGTCCGGGGAGAGGATGGCGTCCACCACGAAGGTGGAGGACAGACCGATCTTGATGACCTTTCGGCCCTCGTTGTCGTAGATGGTGACGGCGCCCTTGAAGCCGCTCTCCTGAGCGGTGACCGCCAGCCAGCCCTGTTCATTGACCCGGGCGGAGAGCAGGTCGGAGTTCTCCTCCAGAGAGAGGTTCATCACCTCGCTGCCGTCCCGGAACAGGTACAGGGCGTGGCCGCCTGCGTCGTAGGCCACGCCTGCGGTGCGGTTGGCATTGAGCACCGGGTTATCCATGGCCAGTACCTCCTCGGCCAGCTTCTGACCGGAGAGGGAGTAGTAGTGGGCACCTGCGGTGGAGGTGTGGAGAACGCCGCTCTCCAGATAGGCCAAGGAGCCCTTGTCTCCGCCCGCGTGGGTGAAGGGGACGGCCTCGCCGGTGTCGGTGGTCTCCACGCTGCGGTAGGTCATCCAGCGCTTGACGAAGTCCAGATTGTAGATATCCCGGTTGAGGATGAGGAACAGAGCGCCGCAGACCAGCACCGCAGTGACCACCAGGGCCGCCGTGCGGACCACGGGATCCTTGGGGTCGGAGAAGCGGGCCTTTGCTTTTTGATACAGTTCTAACAGTCGTGCTTTCATGGGAAAACCTCCGGGTAGTGGTGGAGCGGGGAAAAAGCTGTGAAAGCGGGCAGCACCGCAGGGACGGGCTGCCCGAAGGGGTCATCTTAGAGAATGTCCTCGTCGTACCACAGCTTCGTCATGTACAGACCGCCGGGGGGTACGGTGGGACCGGCCAGGGTCCGGTTGCCGGACTCCAGAATGGCGGGGATCTCGTCGGGGTCAATTTTTCCCTCGGCGGCGTAGACGATGGTGCCCACCATGGCCCGGACCATATTATAGAGGAAGCCGTTGGCGCACACCTTACACTCTATCAGGTCCCCATTGCGAGTCACGTCGAAGTAATAGACGGTGCGGACGGTGGTGCGGGTCTCGGTGCCCACGGAGCGGACGGCCCGGAAGTCGTGGGTGCCCACGAACTGACTGGCGGCCTTCTGCATGATCTTCTCGTCTAAGATCCGGGGGTAGAACCAGGCCCGGTCCACATAGAAGGGGTTGCCCAGACGGGAGTTGTAGATGCGGTAGGTGTACTCCTTCCGGTGGCAGGAGCCGATGGCGTTGAACTCCATAGGCACCTCGGTGGCCTTGACCACCACGATATCGTTGGGCAGGCGGGTGTTCACCGCCAGGGGGATACGGTCACAGGGGATGGTGGAGGTGGTGCGGAAATTGGCGATGTAGGTCTCGGCGTGGACCCCCGCGTCGGTGCGGCCTGCGCCGGTACACTTGACGGGGTGGCACACCACGGTCTCCAGAGACTTCTGGAGGGTCTCCGCCACGGAAACTGCGTTTTTCTGGATCTGCCAGCCGTGGTAGGCGGTGCCGTTGTACATCACTTTTAATGCAATATTACGTTCCATTGAATCACCTTACAGACCCATGCGCCCCAGCACACCCACCAGCACGGCGGTGAGGATGGACAGCACAAGGGTGATATAGTCCCGGCTCTGGTACTGGAGCTGACGCAGGCGGGTGCGGCCCTCGCCGCCGTGGTAGCAGCGGCACTCCATGGCCACCGCCAGCTCGTCGGCCCGGCGGAAGGCGGAGATGAACAGCGGCACCAGCAGGGGAATGAGGGCCTTGGCCCGCTGCATCAGGTTGCCGCTCTCGAAGTCCGCGCCTCTGGCCCGCTGGGCGGACATGATCTTGTCCGTCTCCTCGATGAGGGTGGGGATGAAGCGCAGGGCGATGGACATCATCATGGCAAGCTCATGGACGGGGACCTTCACCTTTTTCAGAGGATTCAGCAGGGACTCCAGACCGTCGGTGAGCAGGATGGGGGAGGTGGTGTAGGTCAGCAGGAAGGTTCCTGCGATCAGCATCATGATGCGGATGACCATGAAGAAGGCGTTCAGCACACCCTCCACCGTCAGGGTCAGCACCCAGATCTTCACAATGACGTGGGTGCCGGGGGTGTAGAACAGGTTCAGAACAGCGGTGAAGATGGCGATGAACAGCACCGGCTTCAGGCCCCGGACAATGGACTTGAAGGGGACCTTGGAGATGGTGATGGCGGCCACCAGCACCAGGAACATGATGCCGTAGGTGACGAAGCTCTTGGCCAGGAACAGGCTGATGATGTAGAGGGTGACGGCGATCAGCTTGGTCCGGGGGTCCAGCCGGTGGATGGGGGAATTTCCGGGGAAATACTGGCCCAGGGTAATGTCTTTCAGTGCCATATCAGTTCCCTCCCTTTCTCAGCTGTGCCAGGATGGCGGCTTTTGCCTGCTCCACGGTAAAGACGGAGGGGTCGATGTCCGCGCCCATGGCCTTCATGCGGTGGAACACCCGGGTCATCTGGGGGACGCCCAGACCCATGGCCTCCAGCTCTGCGCCGTGGCGGAACACCTCCCGGGGGGCCCCCTGGTAGGGGAGATGGCCGTCGTTGACCACCACAAGGCGGTCCACCGTCCGGGCCATGTCCTCCATGGAGTGGGACACCAGAATGATGGTGGCGTTGTTGGCGTCGTGGTAGGCCTTGATATTGCTGAGGATGGATTCCACGCCCACGGGGTCCAGACCGGCGGTGGGCTCGTCCAGAATCAGCACCTTGGGCTCCATGGCGATGACGCCCGCAATGGCCACCCGGCGCTTCTGGCCGCCGGACAGCTCAAAGGGAGATTTATTCAGCTGGTCGTCCCGCAGGCCCACGAAGTAGGCAGCCGCCCGGACCCGGCGGTCGATGGCGTTGGCGTCCAGTCCCATATTTTTGGGGCCGAAGGCGATATCCTTATAGACCGTCTCCTCGAAAAGCTGATATTCGGGGTACTGGAACACCAGACCCACCTGGAAGCGGGTCATGCGGGTGGTCTTGGGGTCGGACCAGATATCCTTGCCCTGGAGCAGGACCTGACCGGAGGTAGGTTTCAGCAGTCCGTTCAGATGCTGGATGAGGGTGGATTTGCCGGAGCCGGTGTGGCCGATGATGCCCAGATACTCGCCCCTGTAGGCGGTGAAGTCCACCTGATCCAGGGCAGTATGCTCAAAGGGAGTGCCTGCGGAATAGATATGTGAGAGTTTCTTTGTCTCGATGATCGGTTCCATGAGAAGTCCCGTCCTTTCCAATGTGGTGTATGCCCGGATGGGTCATACCCTGGGCTGGGAGGGCGCGCCGTACCTGCCCTTGAGCAGATCGCAGAGCACCTGGGCGCATTCCTCGTCGCTGATGGCGTCCAGAGGAAGGTCCAGACCCTCCTGCCGCAGCTGCCACAGCAGCTCGGTGGTCTGAGGAACGGTGAGACCCACGGATTTCAGCTCCTCCACGTGGGAGAAGACCTCCCGGGGTGCGCCGTCGGCCACCACCTCGCCCTTGGACATGACGAGCAGACGGTCGGCCTGTGCGGCCTCGTCCATGTGGTGGGTGATGAGGACCACGGTGACGCCCCGCTGGCGGTTCAGAGCCTTGATGGTGCGGAGGACATCGGCCCGGCCGATGGGGTCCAGCATGGCGGTGGGCTCGTCCAGGACAATGCACCGGGGCACCATGGCGATGACGCCCGCAATGGCCACCCGCTGCTTCTGGCCGCCGGACAGCAGATGAGGGGCGTGCTCCCGGTAGTCGTACATCCCCACGGCCTTCAGCGCGTCGTCCACCCGCTGGCGGATCTCCAGCGGGGGAACGCCCAGGTTCTCCGGGGCAAAGGCCACGTCCTCCTCCACCACGTTGGCAACGATCTGGTTGTCCGGGTTCTGAAAGACCATACCCACGGCCCGGCGGATGTCCAGCAGCTTCTCCTCGTCGGCGGTGTCGATGCCGTCCACGTAGACGGAGCCGCCGGAGGGGAGGAGGATGGCGTTCATGTGCTTGGCGAAGGTGGACTTGCCGCAGCCGTTGTGGCCCAGGATGGCCACGAAGGAGCCCGCCTCGATGGAGACGTTCAGCCCGTTGAGCACCACAGGTGCCACGCCCTCGGCGGTGGTGTAGGAGAATCGAAGGTTTTCGGCTTCGATGATGGGTTCACTCATAATTGGTTACCTCGTTTCGGTCGAGGAGGCCCCACGGGTCTCCCGAAATGTCAGCGGGCGGTCCAACGGCCGGTGGCGCCGCAGGGCAGGACCAGGCCGGTTTCGGTGACGGGCAGGCCCAGCTCACCGGACTCGGTGTGGCCGCCGTACTTTTTGGAGATCAGGGTCTCCAGGATATAGGTCACCACGGAGGGCGCAAGGCCGGTGGTGTAGGAGTTCAGGATCATAAACAGGGGGTCGTCGGACAGGACGCCTGCCACCAGCTCCACGAAGGGGTACAGATTCTCCTCCAGCTTCCACACCTCGCCGGTGGGGCCTCTGCCGTAGGAGGGAGGGTCCATGATGATGGCGTCGTACTTGCGGCCCCGGCGGATCTCACGCTCCACGAACTTGGCGCAGTCGTCCACGATCCAGCGGATGGGGGCGTCCTCCAGACCGGAGCTCTTGGCGTTCTCACGGGCCCAGGACACCATGCCCCGGGCGGCGTCCACGTGACAGACGGAGGCACCGGCAGCAGCGCAGGCGATGGTGGCACCGCCGGTGTAGGCGAACAGGTTCAGCACCCGGATGGGGCGGCCCGCGTTGCGGATCTGCTCCTGGGCGAAGTCCCAGTTGGCAGCCTGCTCGGGGAAGAGGCCGGTGTGCTTGAAGTTCATGGGCTTGATGTTGAAGGTCAGGTCCCGGTAAGACACGGTCCAGCGCTCGGGCATGGACTTGTTCTGCCACTGGCCGCCTCCGGTGGAGGAGCGGGCATAGCGGCCGGAGTTCACCTTCCAGCCCTTGTTGTGACGGGGGGTATTCCAGATCGCCTGGGGATCGGGCCGGACCAGAAGCTGGTCGCCCCAGCGTTCCAGCTTTTCACCGCGGCCGCAGTCAATCAGTTCATAATCTTTCCACTGGTCGGAAAGCCACATAGAGTAACACCTCTCAAGAAAATTACCTCGCGGGGAGGCTTTACAGGGCAGAAATTGCAGGCTGCCCATGATTTTATGATACTGTCCCATAGTGAACTATGAAACTAAATCAGTATACCATTCTAATTAAGGTACGTCAATGAAATCCGGGAAACTTCTGGGGGCAGAAGGGCGGAATTTCCGGAAATTTCGGTGTGGAGATTGTAATTTCCTCCGGTCTGTGATAGTATATTCGGGAAACTGACAGAATGAAGCCCCTAAGCGGGCAGAGAGGTGGTACCAAACATGGATCATCCCTTCCGTACTGCCGCCGTGGGCGGATTTAACAGACAGGATGTATTGACGTATTTAGAGACCGCCGCCAAGAAGGCGGAGGAGGAGCAGCGCCGGGGCCAGATGCAGGTGGAGCACGCCAACGAGGCCGCCGACCGGGCCGAGGAGGCTCTGCGGGAGAACCGGACCAAGCTGGCCGAGCTGACCGCTCAGGCAGAGCAGCAGAAGACCGAGCTGGAGGCCGCCAACGAGGAGCTGACTGCGCTCCGGGCAGCCCGTCAGGCGGAGCTGGCCGAGCTGGAGACCCTGCGGGAGGTCAACGAGGCTCTGAAGGCCCAGGTGGAGCAGCTGCGGCCCAGCGCCGAGGCCTATGACGGGCTGAAGGAGCGCACCGCCGGTCTGGAGCTGGAGGCCCATCAGCGGGCCCAGCGCATCGAGGACGAGGCCGCCGATCAGGTTCGCCGCATCCACAGCCAGATGGAGCTCTGGATCCAGCGGGTCCAGCGGGAGTATGACATGCTCCGCACCCAGGTGGCCGCCACTGTGTCCCACGCCTCTGAGCAGATCGACCGGGCGGAGAAGAGTCTGGAGCAGGTGAACACCCTGGTAAACGACCAGGAGATCGAGCTGGAGAGCCTGACCCGTGACTTCTTCGCGGTGGAGCGGGAGAAGGTCAGCCCTCCCATGCCCATCCCCGAGGACTGACAACCATATAAATAAGAGAAAAAGCCCCGCCGTTCCGATTGGAACGGCGGGGCTTTTTGTGATCGTGGGGAAAATTCAGCTCTGCTTGCCGTACTCGATGCCGGACAGGTAGCGCCGGGCCAGGTCGAAGGCGTGGTGGGCGGTCTGGGTACGCAGACGGGCCCGGACGGGGCGGTTGCCCAGGTGCAGAGGACGGACATGGGTGCCGTCGGGGGTGGCGATGGCCACGAACATGGTGCCCACCTCGTTGCCCCGGTCGTCGGGGTCGGGACCGGCCACACCGGTGGAGGCCAGAGCGATATCACAGCCCAGCACCTTCCGGGAACCCTCTGCCATGGCCTGAGCCACGGGGGCGGAGACCGCGCCGAACTCATCCAGCATCTCCTGAGGCACGCCCAGGACGTTGTGCTTCACCTCGTTGGTGTAGGAGATGATACCGCCCTTAAAGACCTTGGAGGCACCGGGCACGTCGGTGAGCCGCTTGGCGATGAGGCCGCCGGTGCAGCTCTCGGCACAGCCGATGGTCAGGCCCTGTTCGGCCAGATACTGCTCCACCACCTGCTCCATAGAGGACACGTCCACGCCGTAGACCTTGTTGCCGAACAGGTCCTTGACCTGCTCCACGGTGGGCTTCAGCAGCTCCTCGGCCTCCTCCACGGTCTTGGCCTTGGCGGTGACGCGCAGCTCGCACTCGCCCTCCTTGGCGTAGGGAGCCAGGGTGGGGTTGACCATGTGGTTCATCTGCTCACGCAGCTGGGCCTCCATGGAGGACTCGCCGATGCCGAACAGCTTCAAGGTGTGGGAGGCGATGACGCCCTCGGACAGTTGGCTCAGATAGGGGACGGCCCGGTTGTAGAACATGGGGCGGCACTCGCTGGGAGGACCGGGCAGCATGATGACGTGGCAGCCCTCGGCGTAGAAGGCACAGCCGGGAGCGGTGCCCCAGTCGTTGGTCAGGATGGTGCAGCCCTCGGGCAGCATGGCCTGCTGGAGGTTGTTGTCGGTCATGGGGCGGCCGATGCGGTCAAAGAAAGCCTTGCAGCGGTCGGCGGAGGCCTGGTCAAAGACCAGCTTCTTGCCAAAGGCCTTGGCCAGCACGTTCTTGGTCAGGTCGTCGCAGGTGGGGCCCAGGCCGCCGGTGGTGATGATGATGTCGGCCCGCTTCTTGGCGATGTCCACGGCCTGGGTGACGCGCTGGGGATTGTCGCCCACCACGGTGTGGTAGTAGACGTTCAGACCCAGCTCGCTCAGTCCCTGAGACAGCATCTGTGCGTCGGTGTTTGCAATGTTGCCCAGCAGCAGCTCGGTGCCCACTGCCAGGATCTCAACGGTATGAGACATGGAAAAACCTCCCAATTTGTAACAGATTTACGACATGTGCCGCAAATGCACAGGAAAAAAACCGTGCGTTTCTTGCCATTTATTATAGCACATAAAAAGGAAGAGAGGTAGATTTTTATGTGACGGCATCCAGAAAAAGGGAAAAAGACTTTCGCAAGATGAAGTGTGAAGAAAAGGCCGAAAACTTACAATTGGTCATAATACACAAAAAACGATGGGCAAAAAATATAAGAGGTACAATAATACGCCAAATATTGCAAGGGACACAATGAAATCACAGAGTTTCTTCATTTTTTAACGAGGATTTGACCATTTTACAGTTGAAATTCTTCCGCAATTGGAATACAATGAATTGCGCAAGAGACGTAAGAATGAGGAGGGCAAGATCATGCTGAATATCGTCCTGGTCGAACCTGAGATCCCCATGAATACGGGTAATATTGCGCGGACCTGCGCCGCCACCCGCGCCCGTCTGCATCTGATCAAGCCTCTGGGCTTCGATATCAGTGACAAGGCGGTGAAGCGGGCCGGGCTGGACTACTGGCCCATGGTGGACCTGCACGTCTACGAAAACCTTGAGGAGTTCTTTAAGGTCAATCCAAACCCCGATCTCTGGCTGGCCACTACCAAGGCTCCCAGAGATTATACACAGGCCAGCTTCCGGGACGGGTGCTGGCTCGTATTCGGAAAGGAGACCGCCGGTCTGCCTGAGGCTTTACGGCTGAAGTACTATGACCGGTGCATCCGCATCCCCATGCGGGCCGACGCGCGGAGCCTGAACCTGGCCAACTCAGCGGCCATCCTGGCCTATGAGGCGCTGCGTCAGCAGGGCTTCCCGGATCTCTCCGGCGTGGGAGAAATGGCGGAGCAGGGCTGACGGGGTAAACGAATTCCCTTTCCCACTGTTTGCTATGAGAGTAGAGAGGAGTTTTTTATTATGAATTACAACAAGAAAACCGTTAAAGACATTGAGGTGGCCGGCAAGAAGGTCCTGCTGCGCTGCGACTTCAATGTTCCCATGGCCAAGGACGGCAGCGGCGTCATTACCGATGACAAGCGTATCCGCGCCGCTCTGCCCACCATCCAGTATCTGCTGGAGCAGGGTGCTGCCGTGATCGCCTGCTCTCATATGGGCAAGCCCAAGGGCGAGGTCAAGCCTGAGCTGTCCCTGAAGCCTGTCGCCGCCCGCCTGAGCGAGCTGCTGGGCAAGGACGTCATCATGGCCGACTCCGTCGTGGGTGAGGACGCCAAGGCCAAGGCCGCCGCTCTGAAGCCCGGCGAGATCATGCTGCTGGAGAACACCCGCTTCGAGGCCGGTGAGACCAAGAACGATCCCGCTCTGGCCAAGGCCATGGCCGACATGGCCGAGGTCTACGTCTCCGACGCCTTCGGCGCTGTCCACCGCGCCCACGCCTCCACCGCAGGCGTGGCCGACTATCTGCCCGCCGTGTCCGGCTTCCTGATCCAGAAGGAGCTGGAGGTCATCGGCGGCGCTCTGGCCGCTCCCAAGCGCCCCCTGGTTGCCATCCTGGGCGGCTCCAAGGTCAGCTCCAAGATCGGCGTCATCAACAACCTGCTGGAGATCGCCGACACCATCATCATCGGCGGCGGCATGTCCTACACCTTCTCCGCCGCTCAGGGCGGCAAGATCGGCAACTCCCTGCTGGAGGCCGACTGGACCGACTATGCCAACGAGATGGTGGCCAAGGCCGCTGCCAAGGGCGTCAAGCTGCTGCTGCCCGTGGACGCTGTCTGCGGCGATGAGTTCAAGGCCGACGCCAACACCAAGGTCGTCAAGGCCGGCGAGATCCCCGAGGGCTGGATGGGCATGGATATCGGCCCCGAGACCGTGAAGCTGTACTGCGACGCTGTTGCCGATGCCGGCACCGTCATCTGGAACGGCCCCATGGGCGTCTTTGAGTTCCCTGCCTTCGCCAAGGGCACCGAGGCTGTGGCCGATGCTCTGTCCAAGACCGACGCCATCACCATCATCGGCGGCGGCGACTCCGCTGCTGCTGTCCAGCAGCTGGGCTACGCTGAAAAGATGACCCATATCTCCACCGGCGGCGGCGCTTCCCTGGAGTTCATGGAGGGCAAGGAGCTGCCCGGCGTCGCCTGCCTGCTGAACAAGTAAGCGACCCACCAAAGCGAAACCCCAAATCCTCGCAAAAAGCGGCGCGGTCTGTGCCCGCGGCCCGCTGAAATTGAGATTATGCTCGCCGCTGAGGGTCCTGTCCCTCTGCGGAAGATTGAGATAATTAATGATATTTTGTTAGGGAGAGAACACACATGAATCGTCGTTATCGTAAGACCATCATCGCCGGCAACTGGAAGATGAACAACACCCTGTCTCAGACCAAGGCTTTCGCCGAGGAGATCAAGCCCATCATGCCCAAGGGCAAGTGGTGCAATGTGGTGCTGTGCGTGCCCGCCACCAACATCCAGTCCGCCGTCCGTCTGTTCAAGGACTGCCACATCGCCATCGGTGCCGAGACCTGCCACTACGAGGATCACGGCGCTTTCACCGGCGAGATCACCGCTGAGATGATCAAGGAGGCCGGCGCCAAGTACGTCATCATCGGCCACTCCGAGCGCCGCACCTACTACAACGAGACCGACTTCACCGTCAACAAGAAGGTCCACGCCGCCATCAACGCCGGCCTGATCCCCATCGTCTGCGTGGGCGAGAGCCTGGAGCAGCGTGAGCTGGGCGTCACCATGGATCTGATCGCTTATCAGGTCAAGTGCGCTCTGGCCAACGTCCCTGCCGATAAGGCCCGCCACGTCATCATCGCCTACGAGCCCCTGTGGGCCATCGGCACCGGCAAGACCGCTACCGCCGAGCAGGCCGGTGAGGTCTGCCAGGAGATCCGCAGCGTGATCCGCAAGCTGTACGGCGCTCACGTCGCCCGCTCCGTGACCATCCAGTACGGTGGTTCCATGAACGCCAAGAACGCCGCTGAGCTGCTGGCTCAGCCCGACGTGGACGGCGGCCTGATCGGCGGCGCTGCTCTGAAGCCCGCTGACTT
>SAMEA104404103__coassemble_1737_pt1 | contig 12538 bp, 13 predicted proteins | sample SAMEA104404103__metabat2_high_PE_037 | metagenome-assembled genome bin SAMEA104404103 (sample SAMEA104404103) | Balaenoptera acutorostrata | reverse complement strand
TGAAAGAGCGACTTGACGCTCTGAAGGGCCAGTTGTCTGAGCTCGAAGCGCAAATTTTACCGCCCTATTTAAGCGGACTCTCCTGCGGGGAGATCGCAAAGCGGGTGGGCCGGTCCCAGAAGTCGGTGGATAACGCCATCCAGCGGATCCGACGGAAGGTGGCCCGGCAATTCTGATTCGGCGTTTTCAGCGTAAAGCTGATCGCAAATATTAAGCCGCCCATGGATTCCGAGAATCCTGGGCAACGATCAAAGAGAGGGAAATTCCTATGTACGAAGATAAGATCCTGGTTTGTAAAGAGTGCGGCAACGAGTTCACCTTCACCGCTGGTGAGCAGGAGTTCTACGCCGAGCGCGGCTTCCAGAACGAGCCCCAGCGCTGCAAGGCCTGCCGCGACGCCCGCAAGAACGCTGCCCGTGGCCCCCGTCAGTACTTCACCGCTACCTGCGCTGCCTGCGGCGGCGAGGCTCGCGTGCCTTTCGAGCCCAAGTCTGACCGTCCTGTCTACTGTAGCGAGTGCTTCGCCAAGATGCGCGAGCAGGGCTGATTTACTTTACGCCTAACCAGAAAGAGACGCCTTCGGGCGTCTCTTTTTTTACCTGCCTCGGCCTTTTCGGGATATAAATTGCCGCAGAGGTCCGGAAAAAGAAAAAATTAAGATTTTCCATTGAAAAACAGCAGAAAATAGGATATACTAGTGCCATCTGAAAAATTGGAGGAAATCCGCTATGAAGATTACGAAGGATACCATCATCGGTGATATTCTGACCATCGCCCCTCAGACCGCTCCCCTGTTCATGGCCATCGGTATGCACTGCCTGGGCTGCCCCGCTTCCCGTGCCGAGACCGTGGAGGAGGCCTGCATGGTCCACGGCGTCGAGGTTGACGAGCTGCTGGCCCGTGTCAACCAGATGATCGAGAAGGGCATGTAAGCTGCAAAAGGAAGAGGCGGAGCGATCCGCCTCTCTTTTTTTACCCTGATTTTCAGCGCCCTACCGGGCGCTATCCCATAGAAGGAACGGTGAGACTATGAACAAGAGAATCGAACTGTCGCCCAGACTGCGTATGGTGGCCGATCTGGTGCCTGCGGGCGCACGGCTGGCCGATATCGGCACAGACCACGCCTACCTGCCTGCGGCCCTGCTGATGGAGGGGAAAATCCCCTCCGCCATTGCCGCCGACCTGCGGGAGGGCCCTCTGGCCCACGCACGGGCCACGGCGGAGGAGTACGGCGTGACCGAACACATCGACTTCCGCCTGTGCAACGGCCTGGACGGCATCCACCCCAGAGAGGCGGACACGGTGGTCATCGCCGGTATGGGCGGAGAGACCATTCTGGAGATCCTGCGCTATGCGCCCTGGACCCGCCAGCTGAACGTGCCCCTGATTCTCCAGCCCATGTCCACCATGCCGGAGCTGCGCTGCTGGCTGGCAGAGCACGGCTACCGCATCACCACCGAGAAGCTGGCCCAGGAGGGCGACAATCTGTACACCGCTCTGCTGGTGCAGGCCGGTGAGATGAAGTCCATGACCCCGGCGGAGCAGTGGGTGGGCCGGAACCGGCCCGATCCCCTCCGGGGCGCGTGGCTGGACCGCTGGCAGGCCAAGACCGAGTGGGTGCTGAAGGGTCTGGCCCAGGCCAAGCAGGGCCAGGCGGAGGAGCGCCGTCAGCTTATGGAGCAGGTCCACGACGGCATCGTGAAGATGAAGGAGGAGTGGAACACATGGCAGTGATCGGCGATTTTTACGCATACATGGACCAGATCGCACCCTTCCACCTGCAAATGGACTTTGACAATGCGGGCTTTCTGGTGGGCCGGGCGGACGCCCCGGTGAGCCGGGTGCTGGTGGCTCTGGACATCACCGAGAAGGTGGTGGAGGAGGCCAGGCGGCTGGGCTGTCAGCTGGTGATCTCCCACCATCCCGTGATCTTCCATCCGGCTAAGAGCATCACCGACCAGAGCGTCACCGGCAGGGTCCTGCTGGCGCTGGCGGAGAATAAGATCGGCGCCATCTGTGCCCACACCAATCTGGACGCGGTCCAGTCCGGTGTCAACGACTGTCTGGCCGAGGCGCTGGGCCTCCGCAATCTGGAGCAGCTCCATCAGGACGGCGTGGACGCCGACGGCCGGCCCTACGGCATCGGCAGAGTAGGGGAGGCCCATGAGAGCGGCCTCACCGTGGAGGAGTACGCCTCCTTCGTGAAGAGCCGCCTGCGGGCGGCCTCTGTGCGGTTCGTGGACTGCGGCAGACCGGTGAACCGGGTGGCCGTGGGCGGCGGCTCCTGCGGCTCCATGCTGTCCGACGCGGCCGCTACGGGCTGTGACACCTTCGTCACCGCCGACGTGAAGCACGACCAGTATCTGGACGCCAAGGCTATGGGCATCAACCTGATGGATGCGGGCCACTACGCCACCGAGAACGTGGTCTGTCCCAGCCTGGTCCGCCGCCTGTCCGCCGCGTTCCCCGGCGTGGCGGTGCTGCTGTCCCAGGACAATACCGAGCCCTACGGCGGCGTGTAAAAGAATTTCCCGGATTTTAAAAAATGACTTGCAATCTCCGGCAAAATGTGGTATGATTCGCAGGTATGAAAACGGGTGATCCTCTGGGACGGCACTCACAGGGGTGAGGGCCACAAAGTCCGAACGAACACCTATATCAAAGGAGAAATTGAATTATGGATTTAATGCAGGCTTTTGTTGAGAAGTACAAGAAGGCTGAGCCCCCTGTCGTTCAGGTCGGTGACACCGTCCGTGTCCACCTGAAGGTCAAGGAAGGCAACCGTGAGCGTATCCAGATCTTCGAGGGTACCGTCATTGCTAAGAAGCACGGCGGCATCGCCGAGACCTTCACCGTCCGCCGCGTTTCCTACGGCGTTGGTGTTGAGAAGGTGTTCCCCGTCCACGCTCCCTCTATCGATTCTATCGAGGTCGTCCGTCACGGTAAGGTCCGCCGCGCCAAGCTGTACTACCTGCGCGATCGCGTTGGTAAGGCAGCCAAGGTCAAGGAGGCCCTGTAATCCACAGAAAAAAAGGAGCGGTTTATGCCGCTCCTTTTTTCTATTTTCCCACTCAGGAACGAGCAAGGAGGAATCAGCTTTGAATATTCAGTGGTACCCCGGTCATATGACCAAGACCCGTCGGCAGATCGAGGCCGACCTGAGCTTTGTAGATATTGTGGTGGAGATCATCGACGCCCGCATCCCTGTCTCCAGCCGCAACCCCGATATTGACTCCATCTGCGCCGGCAAGCCCCGGCTGATCATTCTGAACCGGGCCGACCAGGCGGACCCCCAGTGGAACCGCCGCTGGGCCGAGCACTTCCGGGCCTCCGGTGCCGCTGTGCTGGAGACCGACGCCAAGACCGGCAAGGGCATCAACCAGTTCTCCGCCGTCACCCAGACCGTGTTGAAGGACCAGATCGCCAAGTGGAGAGAGAAGGGCCAGGTGGGCCGTCCTGTCCGCGCCATGGTGGTGGGCGTTCCCAACGTGGGCAAGTCCACCTTCATTAACAAGGTGGCCAAGAAGAAGTCCGCCAAGGCCAGCGACCGCCCCGGCGTCACCCGGGGCAAGCAGTGGGTCAACGTGGACCAGCATCTGGACCTGCTGGACACTCCGGGCATCCTGTGGCCCAAGTTCGAGGACATGACCACCGGTATGCACCTGGCCTTCACCGGAGCTGTCAAGGACGATATCATGGACGTGGAGACCCTGGGCTGTCACCTGATGGTGCTGATGGCCCAGCGCTACCCCAGCGCCCTGATGACCGGCTACAAGCTGAAGGAGGTCCCCGCCCGGGAGGATGAGGAGAACGACATCGCCTACGGCTACCGCCTGCTGGAGTGCTGTGCGCTGAAGCGCGGCATGCGCATTTCCGGCGGCGAGTTCGACACCGAGCGCATGGCCCGTGTCCTGCTGGACGAGTTCCGGGCCGGCAAGCTGGGACGCTTTACGCTTGAGTTCCCGGAAGGGAAATAAGACTTGAAAGGGGAGAGGGCCATGGAGCTCTGGGAGTATGAGCAGGAGGCGCGGCAGGACGGCCACGCTGTCATCTGCGGCTGTGACGAGGCGGGAGCCGGACCGCTGGCGGGGCCGGTGTACGCCGCCGCTGTCGTTCTGCCGGAGGGGGTGGAGATCCCCGGGCTGAACGACTCCAAGAAGCTGACGGAGAAGAAGCGGGAGGCCCTCTTTCCTATCATTCAGGAGCTGGCGGAGGAGTGGTGCGTGGCCTATGTCACCGCCGAGGAGATCGACGAAACGGATATCCTCAGCGCCCGGATGAAGGCCATGCAGCTGGCCATTGACGGCCTGGAGAAAACCCCGGACTTCGCCCTCATCGACGGCAACCGGGACCACGGCCGGTCCGCCGCTATCACTACCGACCACAGATGCATTGTAAAGGGAGACAGCCTGTCAGCCTCTATCGCTGCGGCCTCCATCCTGGCCAAGGTGAGCCGTGACCACTGGATGCTGGAGATGGCGGAGCAGTACCCCCAGTACGCCTTTGAAAAGCACAAGGGCTACGGCACCAAGCTCCACTACGAGCGGCTGCGGGAGTTCGGCCCCTGTCCCATCCACCGCCGAACCTTCCTGAAAAAGCTGTGAGCGGCCAGGACAGCCGTCTGCTGGGCCGCTGGGGCGAGGCGCTGGCGGCGGACTATTTACGCAGACAGGGATGGACCCTGCTGGCCTCCGGCTGGCGTTGTCGTTTCGGTGAGATCGACCTGATCACCCGGGAGGGCAACTTCCTCTGCTTTGTGGAGGTCAAGCTGCGGAAAAGCGGAAAATTCGGCCGGGCAGGGGAGTTTGTGGACCGCAGAAAGCAGGAAAAGCTGCGAATTACCGCAGAATTGTACCTGGCCCAGAATCCCACAGAATTACAGCCCAGGTTCGATGTTGTGGAAATTTACGCCCCTCAGGGGCTGGAAACGGCATCTCCCGACGTAATTTTACATAAGAACGCATTTTGAATTCTGGCCCATTTTGCCCTTTTCCCTTGACCTTTCTATAAAAAACTGTCATAATAAACAATCAGACGGCGTAGCTTTCGCGCACCCTATGCCGGAGCCGCGCCTGATGTGATGATTCAGACGGCCTCCACCTACCGCGTCCGTCAATCCACTACAGATCGGAATGATTTTGAATGCAGTATATCAGCACAAGAGACTTAGGCGCTCAGTGCTCCGCCTCCCAGGCCATTGTACAGGGCCTGTCCAAGGACGGCGGACTGCTGACCCCCTATTACATCCCCAAGCTGCCGGGCAATGCGCTGGAGGAGCTGAGCTCCATGGCGTACCAGCAGCGCGCAGTTTATGTCATGAAACAGTTTCTGGAGGAGTTCACGGTCAAAGAGCTGACCGACTTCGCCGAGGCTGCCTACGGGACCAACAAATTTGACACCCCCGCTGTGGCCCCCGTCCACACCGTATGCGAGGGCGTACACTGTCTGGAGCTGTGGCACGGTCCCACCTGTGCCTTCAAGGATATGGCGCTCCAGATGCTTCCCCACCTGCTGTCCGCCTCTCTGGTGAAGACCGAGCAGGACAAGGACGCCATCATTCTGGTGGCCACCTCCGGCGACACCGGCAAGGGCGCTCTGGAGGGCTTCAAGGACGTGGACCGCACCCGTATCCAGGTGTTCTACCCCAAGGACGGCGTGTCCCAGGTCCAGGAGCTGCAGATGGTCACCCAGGAGGGTATGAACGTGGGCGTCACCGCCGTGGTAGGCAACTTCGACGACGCTCAGACCGGCGTGAAGAAGCTCTTCTCCGACGAGGAGCTGCGGGAGGAGCTGGCCGAGCAGGGTTACTTCCTGTCCTCCGCCAACTCCATCAACTGGGGCCGCGTGCTGCCTCAGATCGTCTACTACATCTCCGCCTACTGCGACCTGCTGCGGGATGAGAAGATCGCCCCCGGCCAGACCGTCAACGTCTGCGTCCCCACCGGCAACTTCGGCAACATCCTGGCGGCCTTCTATGCCCGGGAGATGGGTGTGCCCATCGACCGGCTGATCTGCGCCTCCAACAGCAACAATGTCCTCACCGACTTCATCCGTACCGGTGTGTACAACCGGAAGCGCCCCTTCCACAACACCATTTCGCCCTCCATGGACATCCTGATCTCCTCCAACCTGGAGCGTCTGCTGCTGTCCCTGTCCGGCGACGTGAAGGAAGTCAAGAACTACATGGAGCAGCTGAACGTCTCCGGCAGCTACCGGGTGTCCGGCCGTATCCTGGAGAAGATGAGAAAGCGCTTCGCCGGCTACTTCTGCGACGACGAGGAGACCAAGAAGGTCATCCGCCGGGTCTATGACGAGCACGGCTACCTCATCGACACCCACACCGCCGTGGCCTTCTCCGCTCTGGAGCAGTACCGCGCCGAGACCGACGATCAGACCCCCTGCATCGTGGTGTCCACCGCCAGCCCCTTCAAGTTCTGCGGCAGCGTGCTGGAGGCTCTGGGCGAGGAGAAGATCGCCGAGGGTCTGGATGCTCTGGACCAGCTGACCGAAAAGACCGGTCTGCCCGCCCCCATGCCTCTGTCCGGCCTGCGCAGCAAGCAGGTCCGCTTCGATACCGTGGTGGAGAAGGACAACATGGTGGATGCGGTCCGCGCCATGCTGGGCTGAGGTAATCGTTATGGCTCTCTACGTCATCGGCGATACCCATCTGTCCCTCAGCTGTGACAAGCCCATGGACGTCTTCGGCGGAAACTGGAGCGGCTATGTGGAAAAGCTGCTGAAGGGCTTCGAGGTGGTCCGGCCGGAGGATACCGTGGTCCTCTGCGGCGACCTGTCCTGGGGCATGAGCCTGGAGCAGGCCAGGGAGGACCTGGCCTTTCTGAACGCCCTTCCCGGAAGAAAGCTGCTGCTGAAGGGCAATCACGACTACTGGTGGACAACCGTGTCCAAAATGAGACAGTTCTTTGCAGACAACGGGTTCGACAACCTGGAGATCCTGCATAATAACTGCCAGTTCTACGGGGATATCGCCCTGTGCGGCACCCGTGGCTGGTTCTACGAGGAGGATAAGGGGGAGCACAGCTCCAAGATCTTCAACCGGGAGCTGATCCGGCTGGAGACCTCTCTGAAGGCAGCGGGCGACCACGAGCGCTACTGCTTCCTGCACTACCCGCCTCTCTACCAGGGGTACTACTGCCAGGAGATCGTGGATCTGCTGGAAAAGTACCATGTAACCTGCTGCTGCTACGGCCATCTGCACGGCGGAAGCCACCGTCTGGCGGTGTCCGGCAAGCGCGGCAGCGTGGAATATCGGCTGGTTTCGGCCGACTATTTAGGATTTCGCCCGGAGAAGCTCCTGGATTAAAGGAAATTCAATCTAATTTTTTTGAAAAACCTCTGGTCAAATGGGATTTTTTCTGGTAAAATATCGTGGCGAAAGTACAAAGGCGCAGTCCTGCCTCAGCAATGAGGGTCCAAGGGCAGGCGCCGACAGGAGGAAATTGACATTATGAAGGTCACCAATGTTGAAAACAAAGAGAAGAGCACTGTGGAGCTGACCATCCAGGTCCCCGCAGAGGAGTTTGAGGCTGCTGTTCAGGCTTCTTATCTGAAGCAGCGCGCCAATATCAATGTGCCCGGCTTCCGCAAGGGCAAGGCTCCCCGCAAGATCATCGAGAGCATGTACGGCGCCAAGGTCTTCTATGAAGAGGCCATCAACGCTGTTTACCCCAAGGCCTATGAGGACGCCGTTGCAGAGCAGAACCTGGACGATGTGGGTTACCCCAACATCGAGGTCCTGACCGCCGACGCCGAGGGCCTGACTTTCAAGGCTATCGTCGCTGTCCGTCCCGAGGTCAAGCTGGGCACCTACAAGGGCATCTCCGCTTACCGCGAGGAGCCCAAGATCTCCGCTAAGGACGTGGACGCCGAGATGAAGCCCTTCATCGAGCGCGCCACCACTCTGGTCAGCGTCAAGCGCAAGGCCAAGAAGAACGACACCGCTGTCATCGACTTCGAGGGCTTTGACGATGGCGTCGCCTTCGAGGGCGGCAAGGGCGAGAACTACGAGCTGAAGCTGGGCTCCGGCTCCTTCGTTCCCGGCTTTGAGGAGCAGATCATCGGCATGAAGGCCGGTGAGGAGAAGGACCTGGACATCACCTTCCCCGAGAACTACCACCCCGAGCTGGCCGGCAAGGCCGTTGTCTTCCACGTGAAGGTCAACGAGGTCAAGGAGCCCCAGGCTCCCGAGCTGGACGACGAGTTCGCCAAGGACGTCTCCGAGTTCGAGACCATGGACGAGTTCCGCAAGGACCTGGAGGAGAAGCTGATGGAGCGCCGCAAGGCCGAGGCTCAGAACGCGTTCGAGAACTCCGTCCTGGAGCAGCTGGTCGACGGCATGGAGTGCGAGATCCCCGACGCTATGGTCGACGTTGCCGCTGACCGTATGCTGGACGAGTACGCCATGCGCCTGCAGCAGCAGGGCATCTCCATGGATGACTACATGAAGATGACCGGCATGACCGCCGCCGCCATGCGCATCCAGATCCGTCCCCAGGCCACCCGTCAGCTGCAGGTCGAGCTGGCTCTGAACGCCGTCGCCAAGGCTGAGAACCTGGAGGTCTCCGCTGAGGAGTACGACGCCGAGTACAACAAGCTGGCCGAGCAGTACAAGCTGGACGTCGAGCAGATCAAGAAGGTCATCGCTGTTGACATCCTGCAGAAGGATCTGCTGCTGAACAAGGCCAACGAGCTGGTCATGAACGCCGCCAAGGCCACCAAGACCAAGCGCAAGCCCGCCGCCAAGAAGGCTGCTGCTGAGGCTGAGGAGCCCAAGGCTGAGTAAGTAAAACCACGAAACGTCCGGGGCGGCCTTCCGCCCCGGGCGCGTGTGTATTTGTGTGTGTTTCGGGGCGGGAGAACCGACCTGCTTCGGCGGGGCGGAGAGGAATTGTTTTCCGATAGAGTGGGTATACTCAGGTATCCCCATTCGGAGTAAGGAGTTTTATTATGAGTTTAGTACCTTATGTAGTAGAGCAGACCAACCGCGGCGAGCGGTCCTATGACATCTTCTCCCGTCTGCTCAACGACCGCATCATCATGCTGTCTGAAGAAGTCAACGACACCACCGCATCCCTGGTGGTGGCCCAGCTGCTGTATCTGGAGGCCCAGGACCCCGATAAGGACATCCAGTTCTACATCAACAGCCCCGGCGGCTCTGTCACCGCCGGCATGGCCATCTACGACACCATGCAGTATATCAAGTGCGATGTGTCCACCATCTGCATCGGCATGGCCGCCTCCATGGGCGCTTTCCTGCTGTCCTCCGGCACCAAGGGCAAGCGTCTGGCTCTGCCCAATGCTGAGATCATGATCCACCAGCCCTCCGCCGGCACTCAGGGCCAGATCACCGATATGGCTCTGCACCTGAAGCGGCTGGAGGTCGTGAAGAACCGTATGAACCGCATCATGTCTGAGAATACCGGCAAGCCCATCGAGGTCGTCACCGCCGACTGCGAGCGCGACAACTTCATGACTGCCCGGGAGGCTATGGAGTATGGCCTCATCGACAAGGTCATCGAGAAGCGGTAATATCGGTACGCCGGGGCGTGGGCGTTTCCTTCGCCCCCGTCCCAATTCAATTATGAGGTGTATCCATGGCAAGAAATGACGACAACAAAAGCATCCGCTGTTCTTTCTGCGGTAAGCATCAGGACCAGGTCAAGCGTATGATCGCCGGTCCCGACGTCTATATCTGCAACGAGTGCGTCCAGCTGTGCAACGGCATCCTGGGCGACGAGCACGAGATGATGGAGCAGCAGATGTTCAGCGAGATCCCCGACCAGATCCCCACTCCCAAGGAGATCAACGAGGTGCTGGACCAGTATATCATCGGCCAGGAGAAGGCCAAGGTTGCGCTGTCCGTCGCTGTCTACAACCACTATAAGCGTATCTACTTCGGCGGTGCCGAGGATGTGGAGATGCAGAAGAGCAACATCCTGCTGATGGGCCCCACCGGCTGCGGCAAGACCCTGTTTGCTCAGACCCTGGCCCGGGTGCTGAAGGTGCCCTTCGCCATCGCCGACGCCACCACGCTGACCGAGGCCGGCTACGTGGGCGACGACGTGGAGAACATCCTGCTGCGTCTGGTCCAGGCCGCCGACTACGACATCGAGCTGGCTGAGCGGGGCATCATCTATATCGACGAGATGGATAAGATCGCCCGCAAGAGCGAGAATACCTCCATCACCCGGGACGTGTCCGGCGAGGGTGTCCAGCAGGCTCTGCTGAAGATCCTGGAGGGCACCGTGGCCAACGTGCCTCCTCAGGGCGGCAGAAAGCACCCCCATCAGGAGTTCATCCAGATCGACACCAAGAACATCCTGTTCATCTGCGGCGGTGCCTTCGACGGCGTGGATAAGATCATCGAGAACCGTCTGGACAAGCGGAGCATGGGCTTCGGTGCAGCGATCCAGAGTAAGCAGGACCGGAATGTGGGCCAGCTGATGGCTGAGATCCAGCCTCAGGACCTGCTGAAGTTCGGTATCATCCCCGAGCTCATCGGCCGTCTGCCTGTGATCACCACGCTGGAGTCCCTGGAGCCCGCTCAGATGGTCCGCATCCTGACCGAGCCCAAGAACGCCCTCATCAAGCAGTATGAGAAGCTGATGGAGTACGATCAGGTGGAGCTGCACTTCACCCCCGAGGCCCTGGAGGCTGTGGCCGCCAAGGCTGTGGAGCGGAGCATCGGCGCACGGGGCCTCCGCGCTGTGCTGGAGGAGACCATGACCAAGCTGATGTACGAGGTCCCCTCCGACCCCACCATCGTGAAGGTCACCATCACCGAGGACTGCATCAAGGAGGGCGCTGAGCCTGAGATCGTCCGCGATCCCGCTCATCTGGAGCGTCCCCGTCTGGGTAAGGCGTCTCTGCCCTCCGCCGAGAGCAGAGTCTGATCCCCCAAATGGGAAGATGAACCTTTGACTTGAAAAGCGCCCTGCGGTGCTCCCGGAACGGCGGGCACTTGGGGCGCTTTTTTATATCCCCTGAGAGGAAGTGAAACTTATGATGAAGGAAACCGACCGGCTGGAGGCCGTCACCATCCCCACCATCGCCCTGCGGGGCCTGACGGTGTTTCCCAGCGTGCTCATCCACTTTGAGGTGGGCCGGGAGATGTCCATCAAGGCCCTGGAAGAGGCCATGACCAACGGCAGTCCCGTTTTTCTGGTGGGACAGAAGGATATCAGCGTGGAGGAGCCCCAGGAGAAGGACCTCTACACCGTAGGCACCATCGCAAATATCCGTCAGATCCTGCGGATGCCGGGCGACAATGTCCGGGTGCTGGTGGAGGGCGAGAGCCGCGGCCGTATGCTCCGGCTCCTGCGTACCGAGCCCTATCTGGAGGCGGAGGTGGAGGAGATCCAGGTGCCCGAGGCACCCAAGCAGCCCACCCCCAAGACCGAGGCCCTGATCCGCTCCACCTACGACCTGTTCCAGAGCTATGAGGAGCTGGTCCCCAAGCTGTCTCCCGACCATCTGGTGAAGGTGCTGGCCAACCAGGACCCCGGCTATATCGCCGACTACATCGCCCAGAACATCCCCATGCGCAACGCCGACAAGCAGGTGGTGCTGGAGGAGCTGCGGCCCGTCCGCCGACTGGAGAAGCTGCATAAGCTGCTGAACCGGGAGGTGGAGATCCTGGTCATGGATCAGGAGATCCAGCGCAAGGCCAAGGAGCAGATGTCCAGCCAGCAGCGGGACTACTATCTGCGGGAGCAAATCAAGGCTATCCAGAGCGAGCTGGGCGAGGACGACGGCGGCGACGAGATCGAGGAGTACAAGACCAAGATCGCCAACCTGAAGCTTCCTGAGGAGGTCCGCAAGAAGCTGAACAAGGAGGTCTCCCGCCTGACCAAGCAGCCCTTCGGCTCCCCTGAGGCCACCGTCCTCCGCAGCTATCTGGACGTGTGTCTGGAGCTGCCCTGGGAGGAGACCACCAAGGAGCGCACCTCCGTGGCCGCCGTCCGCAAGGCACTGGACCAGGACCACTACGGCCTGGAGAAGGTGAAGGAGCGCATCCTGGAGTTCGTGGCCGTCAAGCAGCTGGCCCCTGACCTGAAGGGTCAGGTCCTCTGTCTGGTGGGCCCTCCCGGCGTGGGCAAGACCTCCATCGCCATGTCCATGGCCCGTGCCATGAACCGGAAGCTGGCCCGTCTGTCTCTGGGCGGCGTCAGCGATGAGGCTGAGATCCGCGGCCACCGCAAGACCTACGTGGGCGCCATGCCCGGCCGCATTATCAACGCCATCAACCAGTCCGGCAGTAAGAACCCTCTGATGCTGCTGGACGAGATCGACAAGCTGGGCTCCGACCACCGGGGCGACCCCTCCGCCGCTCTGCTGGAGGTGCTGGACGTGGAGCAGAACTCCACCTTCCGGGACAACTTCCTGGAGCTGCCCTTCGATCTGTCCGAGGTGCTGTTCGTCACCACCGCCCACACCCTGGACACCCTCCCCAGACCTCCGCTGGACCGCATGGAGGGCATCGCGCTTCCCCGCCCCACCGCTGCGGAGAAATTACAGA
>SAMEA104404103__coassemble_1736_pt1 | contig 12570 bp, 11 predicted proteins | sample SAMEA104404103__metabat2_high_PE_037 | metagenome-assembled genome bin SAMEA104404103 (sample SAMEA104404103) | Balaenoptera acutorostrata | reverse complement strand
GCCCGAAGGGACTCGAACCCCCAACATTCAGAACCGGAATCTGACGCTCTATCCATTGAACTACGGACGCACATCTCATAGATGCTAGATTAGTATAGCAGATTGCGGGGCACTTGTAAAGGGGTATTTTAGCTCTCGGACGATAAATTCAGCCGGAACCGGGAAAAATTTTCGGGGGAGGGGTGAGGCCGCAGGCGGCGGCGGCAAAATCCTCCCCAAAATACACCCGGAACCACAGCCCGTCCAGCAAAACGGGCCCGTCCCAGCGCTCCGGCAGAGGGATTTTGATCTCCCGGATGTGGGTCCGCAGGCCCAGGCCGCTCTGCTTCACCCGGGCCTCCTTTAGGGACCAGAGGGCGGCGAAGCCCAGACCGGGGTCCGGCTGACGGTCCAGCCAGTCCAGCTCCGCCTGACAGCAGACCCGGGCGGGGAGCTTGGGCCGCCACTGCTTCACGATCTGGATGTCCACCCCCACAGGGGCCTCGTCCAGCCCGCAGAGGGCCAGGGTCCCGCTGTGGCTCAGATTGAACTGCCGCTGTTCCAGACCGGGGAAGTAGGGCTTGCCGCCATCCTCCCGTTGGATCTCCGGCAGGGGAGAGAGCCCCCATTCCCGCCGCACCGCCAGCGCCAGCAGGTCGTAGGCCTGCCCATCGTTGTTCAGATCGTCTGCACAGTAGAGTACCACAGCTTCACCCCGTTTCTGCTCTGATTATAGCAGATAGCCGGGGCTCATTCCAGCACCTGAAAGAGAATGTTTTGGGGCGGCCAGCAGGTAGCGGCGGCGAAGGAGACGGCCATGAGGATGGTCCAGACCACCGACAGGAGCCAGACCCCGTCCTCGTAGGGCGGGGTGAACCGGGTTGGGAGCCAGAAGCCCAGAGCCATGAGGACGGCGTAGAGCAGCAGGTCAACCCACATGGCCTCGCCGCCCAGAGTCACGTGGTACAGGTAGCCCACCCACAGCATCAGGGCGATGAGCAGCGGGAGGGGCACCAGCCAGGGTTTTACGCCGGACAGGTCCCGGCGGTTCAACAGGAGGGCGGCGGCCAGAATGGGCCAGAAAATCAGCTTGCCATGCTCCCACAGGCTCTCGTTCACCGGGGAGAAAAGGGCCGTCACGGGGTTGGGGAACCAGTCGTAGAGAAAGTGGAGTGGACCACCCAGCAGGGTGGTCGCGGCCCAGACCAGCAGAAGCTTGCGGGAAGGATTCATGTTCTCACCTCGTTGAAACCTTGTGCAAAACTGTGGAAAACTATGTATGAAAGTTTTCACAGCGGGCAGACTGGAGGCAAAGGGGGAGTTTCCATGACCAACGAGGAGTATGCGGCCCTGATCGCACAGTACAGCAGGCCCTCGCCCACGGGGAAAAATCTGGTGTGGGCCTTTCTGACCGGCGGGAGCATCTGCGCCTTCGGCCAGCTGTTGGGGAATTTCTACAGAAGCTGGGGCCTGAATCAGGAGGGCGCGGGGCTGGCCGCCTCCGCCACCCTCATCGGCATCACCGCCCTGCTCACCGCCCTGGGCGTCTTTGATAAGCTGGCCAAGCACGCCGGAGCGGGGACCCTGGTGCCCATCACCGGCTTTGCCAACGCTATGGTCTCCCCGGCGGTGGAGTTCAAAACAGAGGGCATCGTTACCGGCATGGCCGCCAAGATGTTCACCGTGGCGGGGCCGGTGCTGGCCTTCGGCGTGACCGCAAGCGTGGTATATGGGGTGATCTATTGGGCGGTGACGAGGTGAAAACACCGGGTATCCCTATAAGAATGTCCGAAAAAACGGCGCACTCCATGAGTGCGCCGTTTTCGAATCGATTCAATCGATATAGCTTCCGTATGCGGCGAGGCAAAGGGTTGTGCCGCCGCTGACATTGCTGAATCCGGTGTTGGCAAGGGGCAGGATGTAGGCGGTATCGATGGTATCGCCTTGGTAGTAGTCAATGGAGCCGGGATAATAGACACAGAAGAAATTGTTCACGGAGTCAGCTAGAAGCATGGTCGTGACCGTGTCTCCGGCATAAAATTCCTCGACGATTTGAACTACATAGAGGCCCTTGACCTTCATTAAGCTGTCCTCGTAGCCGCTGATGGACTTCTTGATTTTTTTGATGGAGGCATCGGGGTTCACAAAATCCTTGATCTCATCGGCACTGCCGGCGGGGAAAATTGCTTTATTTTGCTCAATAAAGGAGAATCCGGCTTCACTCACGTTGAAGGTCCCGAAGCCGGAGAACTGTCCCAGAGAATAGATCCGCTCGGCCTTGGTGGGTGCATACAGGCCGTTGATGTATGTACCGAACTGGGCAAAATTGACCTGATCGTTTTCGTCTACCCAGACGGTGGAGCCCTTTCCATTCGGTGCGCCGCCGATAAAGGACCCAGTATAGGTGTAGGCAACGCCCGCTTCATTTTCAGAGGAGAAGGCTCCCTCACCATCGGGCAGGCCGTTCAACAGCGCTCCGGTGTAGGAGCCGTATACTTCAATGAATTCGGGCTCCTCGCCCTCTCTGTATTCACCGACCATGATCATCACGGGATAGTCCTCCACTTGGGCGGGGGTGTTAGGCAGGTCGAAGATACCGGAAAAAGCGGAGGACTCCACAGAGCTGGACAAATCGGCAGATGTAGAGGTGTTTGTATTCTGTCCGCAGCTGGTCAGGAGGGAGCAGGACAGGATAAGAGCGGAAAGGGACAGTATCAATTTTTTCATCAGGTATTCCCAGCTTTTCTCACAATAATTCTGAATTTCAGGAAATATATGCTTAATTTCCTTCTGGCTGTATCATACCATTTATTGCTCGCGCAGTCAAATTCTGAAAAATAAGAAGAGAGCCAGGGAAGTTCCGTCGATATCAGGCCAAATGCTGTTCCAACCGCTCCACATACCCCACGATGGTCTGCGCGGCCAGCTCCTTTCCCACGGAGGTATCCAGGCAGAGGTCATAGTTGGACATATCCATCCACTCTCTGCCGGAGATACTGCGGTAGTAGGCGGAGCGGGACTCGTCGGAGCGGACCATGTTGACCCGGGCCTCCTCGGGGGAGTCGCCGTACATGGTCTGAATGTTCTGAATGCGGGCGTCCTCCGGGGCGTAGAGGAACACCTTCAGCACGTTGGGGTGGTTCCGCAGCATATAGTCGGCGGCCCGGCCCACCACCACGCAGGAGCCCTGTTGGGCGATCTTCTGGACCAGACGGTCCTGGGCGATGATGCCCTGCTGGACCACCTTGGCGCTGAGGTAGAACTGGCGGAGCAGGGAGTTTGCGTCCTCGTGCTCCTCGGAGATGAACTCGCTGTGGAGGCCGCTGTCGGTGGCCACCAGAGAGGCAAAGTCCTTGCAGTAGCAGGGGACGCCCAGCTTCTCGGCCACCAGCTCACCCACCTGCTTGCCCCGGGAGCCGTGCTGGCGGGCGATGGTGATGACAGTGCCGGGGTGGGAGGGCTGAAGCACGGTAGTTTCCTCGGTGGGAGCGGTCGCCCGGTTCAGCTTTTTGAAGAAAAGAACGGTCAGCACCACCACGGTGAGACCTGCGGCCAGGTCGGACAGGGGAGCGGCAAACAGAATGCCGTAGATGCCGGAGCCGGTCTGCCGGGACTCAAACAGATTGCACAGCACCAGGGTGAAGGTGACGAAGCAGAACAGATCCCGGATGATGGAGGCGATCATGGCCTGGACCGCCTTGCCGATGGACTGGAAGAAAATCGAGGAAATTTTAATGAAGCAGGTGACGAAGCTGAGGCCCAGACAGATGCGGAAGCTCTTGGCGGCGAACTCCATATAAAGGGGGTTCTGCTTGCCGAAGATGTTGATGATGAGCTCCGGGCAGAACAGGAACACAGCGGAGGCCGTCACGCCCAGAATGGAGGTGGACAGCAAAATCAGCCGGTAGGTGTGGCGCACCCGGTCCATCTTCTGTGCGCCGTAGTTGTAGCCCAGGATGGGCTGACCGCCCAGAGCGATGCCCACGGCGATATTGTTCACGATGGTGTACACCTTGGTCTGGATGCTGAAGGCGGACAGAGGGATATCTCCGCCGTAGATGGACAGCGCGCCGTATTTGGACAGGGTGATATTGCTCAGCAGGGTCATGACCACCACGGAGATCTGAATGATGAAGGTGGAGCCGCCCAGGGTGATGAGGTTCCGCAGCATGCCCCGGTCGATGCGGAAGCTGGAGCGTTTCAGCTGAAAGGTGCGGGGCTTGAAGAAGTACACCATGCTCAGCAGGAAGGAGGCGGTCTGTCCGGTGACGGAGGCGATGGCCGCGCCCTTGATGCCCCAGTCCAGCACGAAAATGCAGATGGGGTCCAGCACGATATTCAGCACCGCGCCCACAATTAACGTGACCATGGCGAAGTTGGGGCTGCCGTCGGCCCGGATGATGCTGTTCATGATGCACATGAGACAGTAGGCGGGGAAGAACAGGGCGGTGATGCGGAAGTAGTCGCCGGCCAGGGTCAGGGTGGCGTCGGAGGCACCGAAGAGCCGCATCAGGGGCTGACAGAAGGCCAGACCCACCAGGGCCAGCACAATGCTGATGATGGTGGTGGTGGTGAGGGCGGTGCCGATGCACTTGTGGGCGCTCTCGGTGTCCCGGCGGCCGGAACAGATGCTCAGGTACGAGGCCGCGCCGTCGCCCACGCACCAGGAGAAGGCGTTGGCAATGCAGATGATGGGGAAGGAGATGCCGGTGGCGGCGTTGCCCAGATAGCCTAAGTCGCTGTTGCCGATGAAGATCTGGTCCACGATGTTGTAAAATGCGCCGATGAGCAGACCCAGCACACAGGGGACTGCAAACTTGAAGAGCAGCTTGGGGATGGGCTGTTCGCCCAGACGACGGTTCTCGTCCATGAAAAGATTCCTCCTTGTGACATAAAAAAATCGCAAGTAGTTTTCTATAAAACACCCAACAGGAGCCTTATAGTAAACTATTTGCGGTAGTTTGTAGAGACGTCCGCCCGATTGCGGACCTATATAAGTAAAAATATCAAATTGACCTGATAATACCACAGCGGGGCGGGACTGTCAAGGCCGGGACACGGAAACGTAGAAAAGCAGAAAGGGGTGAATGGGGAAATTCGGCGGTCTGTGCGGGAAAAACTCTGGTAATTTGCGGCGAAATATGATATTCTGTCAGGAGAGTTTTTCGGCACGCCGGACCATCGGCGGCCAACCAAGATATATTTCCAATGAGGTGACCACCGATGAGAATGAGAAAGAAGCCCAACCTGGGCGCCCGCATGGAGCAGTGTGCCCGCTACCTGATCAACGATCCCGCCTCCTACCGGGGCCATTGGCGCGACCTGAAGCCCGACGCCAAGGAGCTGCGTCTGGAGCTGGGCTGCGGCAAGGGCCGTTTTTCCGCTGAGACCGCCGCACAGCACCCCGACGCCCTGTACATCGCCCTGGAGCGGGTGCCCGACGCCATGATCGTGGCTATGGAGCGCTGCCAGAGCATGGGTCTGGAGAACGTGTACTTCATCGACGGCGACGCCGCTCTGCTGCGGGAGTACTTCGCCCCCGACGAGGTGGACCTGCTGTACATCAACTTCTGCGATCCCTGGCCCTCCCACAAGCACGCCCGCCGCCGTCTGACCCACGAGCGGTTCCTGGTCCTGTACCGTGGCATCCTGCGGGACGGCGGTCAGATCCACTTTAAGAGCGACAACCACGACCTGTTCGAGTACTCCCTGTTCCAGTTCCCCAAGGCCGGTTACACCCTGTCCGAGGTGACCCGGAACCTCCACGAGCACGGCATCTGCGGCGTCATGACCGACTACGAGGAGAAGTTCCACAACCTGGGCACGCCCATCAACCGCTGTGTGGGCACCAAGGACCACATGGACCCCGAGCCCGAGTTCATCCCCATCGGCGGCCCCGACGAGAACCGCCGGGACGAGGAGCGGGAGGCCGAGGCCCAGCCTCAGGAGCAGACCGAGGAGTAAGTTTTGCAATTTCACGGCGGAGCGGGGAATATTCCCCAGCTCCGCTGTGTATTTTGATTGCAATTTTCGGAACGCTGTGTTATTATGGACAACAGCACAGCACCCGGAATATACTGTTTCATATGCGGGTATGGCGGAATTGGCAGACGCGCCGGATTTAGGTTCCGGTGGGCAACCGTGCAGGTTCAAATCCTGTTACCCGCACCAGAAAACCACACCCTCCGGTGTGGTTTTCTTATTTTTATGTGCCTCGTTTATGTAAACGGGGTCCGGGGAGCGCCGGAACGGACGCCCTCCGTATGAGGAGGAACTACCATGCAAGAAAAAAAGAAATTGGGACTGCTTCCCAAGCTGCTGATCGCCATTGTGGTCGGTATTCTGGTCGGTCAGTTTTTGCCCGACTGGTTCGGACGCATCATTGTCACCGCGTCCGGCATTTTCAGTAATTTCCTGAAGTTTATCATCCCTCTGATGATCGTGGCCTATGTCACCAAGGGCATCGCCGATCTGAAGGGCGGGGCGGGCAAGCTGCTGCTCATCACTGTGGCCATCGCCTACGGCTCCACCCTGATCTTCGGCTCCGCCTCCTACCTGGTGTCCTCCTCGCTGTTCCCCAGCTTCATGAGCGAGGGTGCCCTGGAGCAGATCGCCGCCGCCAGCGGCAGCGGCCTGACCCCCTACTTCTCCATCAACATCCCGCCCCTGCTTGACACCCTCAGCGCCGTGACCCTGGCCTTTGTGCTGGGTCTGTGTCTGTCCGTTCTGCGGGACAGAGGCTCCATCAGCGACACCCTGTACAACTGCGTCCAGGACCTGTCCGGCATCATCGACCAGGTGCTGGCCGTGGTCATCATCCCTCTGCTGCCCCTGTACATCTGCGGCACCTTCGCCGACATGACCAAGTCCGGCAAGACCTTCGCCATTCTGGGCATCCTGTGGAAGGTGTTCCTGGTGGTCATCATCATGCACCTGGTCTGCATCGCCATCCAGTTCACCGTGGCCGGTGCCGTCAGCCATAAGAACGTGTTTACCCTCATCAAGAACCAGATCCCCGGCTACACCACCGCCGTGGGCACTCAGTCCTCCGCCGCCACCATCCCCGTCAACCTGAAGTGCGCCGAGAAGGACGGTATCTGCCCCCAGATCAGCAACTTTGTGGTGCCTCTGTGCGCCAATATCCACATGGCCGGCTCCATGATCACCATTGTGGCCTGCGCCACCGCCGTCTGCCTGATGAACCAGATCCCCATCAGCCTGGCCACCGTGGTCCCCTTCATCATGATGCTGGGCGTGGCTATGGTCGCCTCTCCCGGCGCTCCCGGCGGCTCCATCATGACCGCTCTGCCCTTCCTGTACATGATCTTCGGCAAGGAGCTGGGCGACCCAAACGGCCCCATCTGCGCTCTGATGGTGGCCCTGTACATTACCCAGGACTCCTTCGGCACCGCCTGCAACGTCTCCGGCGACAACGCCATCGGCGTCGTGGTCGATACCATCTACAAGAAGTTTATCGCTAAGGGCGAAGTCGAGGCTTAACTCAATACCAAAAAGGCGCAGACCATCCGGTCTGCGCCTTTTTTATCCCTTCAAATCAAACAATCTGACTGCATTTTCCATTGTGGCGCGGAGGACAGTCTCCCGGTCCAGACCTTTCAGCTCTGCCACCTTGTCGGCCACGGCGGGGATGATCAGGGAGCTGTTCCGCAGGCCCTTGCGGTCCGCCTTGGCGGGCAGGTCCTGTCTGCACTCCGGCAGGACGTAGGGGGAATCGGTCTCCAGAATGATCCGTTCCAGCGGAGTATTCCTTACGGCCTCTTGAATGGCGGGGGTGCGCTCCTTGTCCTGTAACAGCGCACCGCCGATGCCCAGATGGAGCCCCAGCTTTAGATACTCCTGCGCCTCGTCCCAGGTGCCGGAGAAGCAATGGAGCACGCCGCCGGACACGCCCCTTCCGAAGTGCCTCAGAATGCGGATGCCGTCCCGATGGGCCTCCCGGATGTGTAAAATCAGGGGCAGGCCGGTCCGTTTTGCCAGCTTCAGCTGATAAATGAACCACCGTATCTGGTTCAGCCGGTGCTGGTCCTGCCGGGGCGTGTGGTAGTCCAGCCCCAGCTCCCCGATGGCGACTACACCGGGCTCAGCGGCGTAGTGGTCCAGCTCCCGGCGGCGGTTCCACGGTGTGTTGGGTGTCCGGGAGGGGTGGAGCCCCACGGCGGGGAAGATCTTTCCGGGGTATTTCCGGGCAAAGTCCAATAGGACCCGGTTGGAGTCCAGTTCGATGGCGGGCTCGACGGAGCAGGCGAGGCCGCCCGCCCACAGGGTTTCCAGCAGCTTTTCCCGGTCCAGAGTGCGGGAGCCGTAGTGCGCCCCGTCAAAAGTCAGGGTGGGAAATTCCCCGTCGAACCTCCCGTGGGAGTAGTGGGCGTGGCTGTCGATGAACATGGCGCCTCCTTTTCCGGGATTTACTTCTCGAACACCAGAATTTTATGGGCGGAGCCGGTGAAGCCCAGCCGCCCCATAAACTTGTGCATGGGTGCAAAGTCCTGCATCCCCTCCACCAGACTCACGTCCTTCACACAGCGGAAGGCGGGGATGAGGGACTGCATGGCGGAGCCGCTCTTCACGCCCCATTTAAAGGCGGTGCCGTTCTCCTCCTCGGCCTTGACCCGGGGGACGGAGCGGGGCGGGGCGGCCTCCACAAAGACGGTGCAGTGGGTGAAGCGGCTGCGGATGGCGGCAAACAGAGCCTGCACCCGCTCCTCCTCCAGATACATGGTCAGACCCTCGGCGATGACCAGCACGGGCTCGGAGGTCTGGTTGATCTTCTTGCCCCACCGCTTGTCGGTGATGGAGAAGGACAGGTCGATCTGGTGCTCCGCTTCGGGGAAGAAGCGGCGGCGGAGGGCCATGACCTCCGGCACGTCCAGATTGTACCAGCGGGCGTACTTGCCCGCCATGCGGTCGCCCCGGGCGTCCAGTCCGCAGGCGATGTTCATGACCACCGCGCCGGGGTGCTCGGTGAGGAAGTCCTCCACCATCCGGTCCAGCAGAATGGTCCGGGACAGGATGGAGCGGCTGAGAGCGGGGTCGCTGTCCAGCTGGGAGAAGTCGTAGTCCAGCTGGGAGACGATCTCCACAGCCTTCTGGTCGTCGATGGTGTGGGGGTCGGCCTGGGTGGCCTTTGCCCGGAGATAGACCGCCTGTAAGGTGGTCTGGGGGATCTGCTGAAGGTCAAGAGCTTCGGTTTCCATATTTGAGGGCCTCCAATCGTGAGCTGCCCCGCCTTGGGCGGGGCAGGAAAATATATTGAAAGATATGAGAAAGTAGTATAGACTAAAAATCGGAACCTGCCCCGGAGCAACGCGGCGGGAAAAGGTCATCTACATTCAAGTTAGCATAATTTTAGACAGGAATCAAGAGAAGTCTTGAAAATCCGATGGAAAAATCGGGGAGGAGCAGAGTATGAAAATCGTAGTGCTGGACGGTCACACGGCAAACCCCGGCGATCTCAGTTGGGCGTCCCTCGGGGCGCTGGGAGAGCTGACGGTCCACGACCGGACCGACGTGGAGGATGTGGGACAGATCATGCGCCGCATCGACGGTGCGGACATCGTGGTCACCAACAAGACCCCGCTGACGGAGCAGATCATGGCGGCCTCCCCGGACCTGAAATTCATTTCGGTGCTGGCCACGGGGTACAACGTCATCGACTGCGCCGCCGCATGGAAGCGGCATATCCCGGTGAGCAACGTCCCCGGCTACGGCACCGCCGCCGTCAGTCAGTTCTCCATCGCCCTCCTGCTGGAGGTGTGCCACCGCATCGGGGAGCACAGCATCTCCGTCCACCGGGGCGACTGGAGCGCACAGCCGGACTTCTGCTACTGGAACACGCCCCAGGTGGAGCTGGCGGGCAAGACCATGGGCATTATCGGCTTTGGCCGCATCGGTCAGGCCGAGGCCAGAGTGGCCGCCGCCCTGGGTATGACGGTGCTGGCCAACTCGCCCCACCCCAGCGAGGAGGGCAGAAAGCTGGCGGAGTACGTGAGTCTGGAGGAGTTATATGCCCGGTCCGACGCGGTGAGCCTCCACTGTCCCCTGACGGAGCAGACCAGAGAGCTCATCAACCGCCGGAGCATCGCCCAGATGAAGGACGGGGTCATCCTCATCAACAACTCCCGGGGGCAGCTGCTCAACGAGTGGGACGTGGCCGAGGCGCTGAACAGCGGCAAGATCGCCGGAGCGGGACTGGACGTGGTGTCCACCGAGCCCATCCGCAGCTATAACCCTCTGCTGACAGCGGAAAACTGCATCATCACGCCCCATATCTCCTGGGCCGCCAAGGCCAGCCGCCAGCGCATTCTGGACAGCACGGTGGAGAACGTCCGGGCTTTCCTGAACGGAACACCCGTGAACGTGGTGAACGGGCTGTGAAAAAGTGTGTTGTGATCTCCGACTCCTTCAAGGGTACTCTGTCCAGTCTGGAGATCTGCAAAATCGCAAAAGAGGTCATTCCGACCTATCTCCCCGGCTGTCAGGTGGAGGCCATCCCGGTGGCGGACGGCGGCGAGGGGACGGTGGACTGCTTTATCGAGGCTCTGGGCGCGGAGAAAATCTCCGTCCCCGTCCACGGGCCCTTCGGCGAGAACCTGACCGCCTGTTACGGGCGGCGGGGTACGCTGGCCATTGTGGAGATGGCCGCCGCCGCGGGACTGCCCCTGGCGAGAGACAAGAAAAATCCGGAGCAGACCGGTACCTTCGGAGTAGGGGAGCTGATGGCCCACGCCATCGACCGGGGATGTCGGGAGATTCTGCTGGGCCTGGGCGGCTCCGCCACCAATGACGGCGGGTGCGGCTGTGCCGCCGCTCTGGGTGCAAGGTTTCTCAGGACGGACGGAGCGGAGTTTGTCCCTGTGGGCGGGACCCTGGGCGAGATCAGATCTCTGGACCTGTCCGGGCTCCGAAACCGGCTGGATGGGGTGAAACTTACCGCCATGTGTGACGTGGACAGTCCCCTCTACGGCACTCTGGGTGCGGCCCATGTGTTTGCACCCCAGAAGGGCGCGGACCCCGCCATGGTGGAGCGGCTGGACGCCGGACTGCGCCACCTGGACGAGATTTTTCAGAAAGCGCTGGGCCGCTCTTACGCCCAAATCTCCGGAGCGGGCGCGGCGGGCGGCATGGGAGCAGGCTGTCTGGCCCTGCTGGGCGGCGAATTGCGCCCCGGCATCGAGGCGGTGCTGGATACCGTGGACTTCGACCGCCGACTGGAGGGTGCGGACTTCGTCCTCACCGGCGAGGGCCGGGTGGACGGACAGAGCTTCCGGGGCAAGGTGCTGTCCGGGGTGGCCCGCCGTACCAGAGCGAAAAAGGTGCCTCTGCTGGTGCTGGGCGGCGGCCTGACTCCGGAGGCGGAGGAGGGCTACGAGCAGGGCGTGACGGCCATGTTCAGCATCAACCGACAGCCCATGGCATTGGCGGACAGCGCACCCCTCACCCCGGAGAACTACCGCCGGACCCTGGCGGACCTGTGCCGACTGCTGGCGGCCTTCCACGGATAAGAGAGAACCGCCCCGGAGGAGCGCACCCCGCCCGCCGGGGCGTTCTTATGAAAACGGGGATTTTGCCGAAGAGGGACGAAGAAAGTCGAAACCTGTCGAAGCGAGTCTAAATGTTATAAAATAGTCATGCTTGTCGAAAGAAAACAGGGAAAAACAGGATATTTTATATTGCATCCTGTGGCTGAATGTGATAAATTGTTGTTGACCGGTCGAAATGTGAAAACGGGAGCGGTCAACGGCGGCTGTCTGATTAAAGGGGGCAGTTTGCGGCCAGCTGGAAGTCTTTGCAACAGGTACGGAGCGGGGAAAAAGATAGAGATCCGGTGGTTTCCATATCCTGCATATGGTTGGCGGCGCTGTCTGCGAGGGGGAGCCTTCGGAGACGCAACCAAAATCGTGTGAGTAAAGGAGTGCTTGCAATGGAAGTGATCAAACGGATCTTGATCGCAGATACAAGCGAGGAATTTCGTCAGAATTTCATCGAGGGCCTGAGCGGGGAACAGGATATCCACGTGGTGGGCCAGACGGCAGACGGACGGGAGCTGTTGGAGCTGGTGGAGAAGGAAGCACCCGACGCCATCGTGATGGATCTGGTATTGACCTCGCTGGATGGACTGGAGGTGCTGGAGGGTCTGGCAGAGATGAGCCGGAGACCTGAGGTGGTGATCCTGTCCAGCTACATCAAGGGCAACATCGCAGAGGAGGCCGCCGCCCGGGGCGCGGCCTATTACATCACCAAGCCGGGCCGGGTGAGTATGGTCTGTGAGCGCATCCGGCAGGTGACTGCGAGGGAAACACCGGAGGCGGAACGCGACCGGACCCTGGACCTGGAGACCAGCGTGACCGCCATCATCCATGAGGTGGGCGTCCCCGCCCATATCAAGGGCTACCAGTACCTGCGGGAGGCCATCCTCATCGCCATCAAGGACATGGACGTCATCAACGCCGTGACCAAGGTGCTGTACCCCGAGGTGGCCAAGCGGTTCAATACCACCGCCAGCCGGGTGGAGCGGGCCATCCGCCACGCCATCGAGGTGGCCTGGGACCGGGGCGACCTGGAGACCCTGCA
>SAMEA104404103__coassemble_1659_pt1 | contig 13003 bp, 12 predicted proteins | sample SAMEA104404103__metabat2_high_PE_037 | metagenome-assembled genome bin SAMEA104404103 (sample SAMEA104404103) | Balaenoptera acutorostrata | reverse complement strand
GGTCAGCTCGAAGGCCAGGATCTCCTTGGCGCGGTTCAGCTGAGCGCCCTCCCACTTGTCCATCTCGTCGATCTGCTCCAGAGGCAGGAAGGTCAGCATACGCAGGCACTTGAGGACGTCGTTGTCGCCCACGTTGCGCCAGTACTGGTAGAAGTCGTAGGGAGAGGTCTTGTTGGGGTCCAGCCACACAGCGCCGTTGGCGGTCTTGCCCATCTTCTTGCCCTCGGAGTTCAGCAGCAGGGTGATGGTCATGGCGTGGGCATCCTTGCCCAGCTTGCGGCGGATCAGCTCGGTGCCGCCCAGCATGTTGGACCACTGGTCGTCGCCGCCGAACTGCATGTTGCAGCCGTAGTGCTGGAACAGGTGGTAGAAGTCGTAGGACTGCATGATCATGTAGTTGAACTCCAGGAAGCTCAGACCCTTCTCCATGCGCTGCTTGTAGCACTCGGCGCGCAGCATGTTGTTGACGGAGAAGCAGGCGCCCACATCGCGCAGCAGCTCGATGTAGTTCAGATTCAGCAGCCAGTCGGCGTTGTTCACCATCTGAGCCTTGCCCTCGCCGAACTCGATGAAACGCTCCATCTGCTTCTTGAAGCAGTCGCAGTTGTGCTGGATCATCTCGGGGGTCATCATGGAACGCATATCGGTGCGGCCGGAGGGGTCGCCGATGTAGCCGGTGCCGCCGCCGATCAGAGCGATGGGCCGGTTGCCGGCCATCTGGAGGCGCTTCATCAGGCACAGAGCCATGAAGTGGCCCACGTGCAGGGAGTCAGCGGTGGGGTCAAAGCCGATATAGAAGGTGGCCTTGCCCTCGTTGATCATCTTGGAGATCTCCTCCTCGTTGGTGACCTGAGCGATCAGGCCACGGGCTTTCAGTTCCTCGTAGCAGTTCATAATTCAGTCTCCTTATGATAAATTGGGTCGTTTGACTTGAGTTTCTCTGGCTTTCAGCACGTTGTAGCCGATGACGCCCGCCAGAACGACGGCCGCGCCTGCCAGAGCCATAGTTCCCATGTGCTCGCCGTAGAACACGGCCACCAGAATGGGATTCAAAACCGGCTCGATGCCGGTGATGAGGCTTGCAGTGATGGGCGGCGTGGTTTTCAGTCCCTCGCACAGGCACACATAGGCCACACCCACCTGGAACACGCCCAGCACCAGCAGGCTGGTCAGGGCCATGGAAGTAAATTCGGTCTCCCGGAGCAGGAAGGGCAGTCCCACCAGGGCGGAGATCACATCTCCCCAGAACACGGAGGAGATACCGTCGCTGTCGGGCATCTCGTTCATGAGGAAGATACCCGCATAGCTCACGCCGGACAGCAGAGCGATGAGGTTGCCCAGACCGCCGCCCATCTCCAGGCTGTCCACAAAGAAGAAGATCACACCGCCGAACACCACCGCGCTGGCGGCGATATCCAGCTTTGTGGGCCTCCGCTTGAAGAAGATCAGGGAGAACAGGATGACGAAAATGGGGACGGTATATTGCAGGACGATGGCGTTGGCCGCGGTGGTCAGCTTATTTGCCAGGGTGAACAGGGCGTTGCACCCGAACACGGACAAGCTGCCCAGAAAGATCCACCGGTTCAGCCGGAGCCTATGCTTCGTCAGGAGCAGGTACGCCCCGATGACCACCAGAGCGATGGCCGTCCGGCTGCCGTTGATGGCCATGCCGTTCCAGGGGATGACCTTGATGCACAGTCCGCCCAGACTGTACAGCAGAGCGGCGCAGACCACAAAGAAAATGCCCCGGTTTTTCACTTGATGCTTCAGCGGCGAACCCTCCCCTCTCTCCGCTGGGAAACAAAAAGCCCTCTGTCCGCAAACACGGACAGAGGGCTGAATATACAGCGGTACCACCTCTGGTTCGTCCACTTCTCACGAAGGGGACCTCACGGAGTCCGGAGAGACTCCTGCGCGATAACGGGCGGACCCGGCCTGTCCCCTACTGCGAATCCGGTTCGGGCGGCTGCTCCAAGGTGTATTCACTCAGCGCTCCTCTCCCCCGTTGCACCGGACCGGAGGCTCTCTGTGCAGGAAACTGCTGGGTTACTCTTCCTTTTCTTCACAATGTAGTTACCTTATCACAGTTTTTTCCCTTTGTCAACTGGGAAAGGGCCCCTTTTCCGCCGTTGACAGATAAAATATTTCCCGGTAAAATAAGGGAAACACTTTATCCATTTAGGGGGTTAAATATGAAACAAAGAAAGGCCTTCCGCGCCGCCCTCCCCCACACCATCCCCATTGCGGTGGGATTTCTGGTGCTGGGCATGTCCTACGGCTTCATGATGCAGAGCAAGGGCTTCTCCTTCCTCTACCCCATGTGCATGAGCCTGTTCATCTTCGCCGGGTCCATGGAGTTCGTCACGGTGAATCTGCTCCTGTCCGCCTTCGACCCCGTCCACGCCTTCCTGCTGACCCTGATGGTCAACGCCCGGCACCTGTTCTACGGTCTTTCCATGCTGGACAAGTACAAAAACGTGGGCTGGAAAAAGCCCTACCTCATCTTCGGCATGTGCGACGAGTCCTTCTCCATCAACTGCTCCGTCACGCCCCCGGAGGGGGTGGACCGGGGCTGGTTCATGTTCTTTGTCACCCTGCTGAACCAGATCTACTGGGTGGGCGGGGCCACCATGGGCGCTCTGCTGGGCTACGTCATTCACTTTGACACCACAGGCATCGAGTTCGTCATGACCGCCCTCTTCGTGGTCATCTTCCTGAACCAATGGGACGAGAGCCCGGACCACCGCCCCGCCCTCATCGGCGTGGGCTGCTCCGTGCTGGCTCTGATTTTGTTCGGGAGTCAGAATTTTCTCATCCCCGCCATGGCCCTCATCGTGCTGACCTTCACCCTGGGCCGCAAAAAACTGGAGCCGAAGGAGGAAGCTGTATGACCACAACACAAGCCGTCCTCACCATTGCCGCCGTGGTGGCCGGGACCATGCTCACCCGGTTTTTGCCCTTCCTGGTCTTTCCGGAGGGCAAGGAGCCGCCGAAATACATCGCCTATCTGGGCAAGGTTTTGCCCTGCGCCGTCATCGGCCTGCTGGTGGTGTACTGTCTGAAGGACGCATTTCCCGGGACATGTTACGCCCTGCCGGAGCTGATCGCCATTCTGTTCATCGTGGTGCTCCATAAATGGAAGCATAACACGCTGCTGAGCATCGGCGGCGGGACCGCGCTGTATATGATTCTGGTGCAGAATTTGTTTTGATTTTTAAAGGGGTCCGCCCTGCGGGGCGGGTCCCTTTTCAAGCGATTGAAAAGGAACCAAAAGATCGCCGGGGGATACAACGCAGCAAGTGCCGCTTGAGGCGGCTACTTGCTCACGTCATCCCCCGGACCCCCTTGAAAGTCGGCGGCATTGCGGCTTTCGGACGCTGCAAAATCTGCTGAATTGACGGCTACGCACCTCCTTGGGCAAAAATCTGTTTTGTTTTACGGGAGTAACATGATCCGCCCGCCACGATGGGCGGCAAAGACTGGCGCCGTCAGCATCCACGCTAAGTGGCCCACCGGTGCCGCAAACGCGGTGGTTCAGAAGAAAGTCCTGCTATCCGCTCTGTTTACATGTTCTTTCGTCCTTCATCTCTGCGGCCCACAGGCCGCACGTCCAAGCCTCCCCCTACGGGGGGAGGCAAGGCGGCAAAGACTGCGACCTTTTTTCTTCTATTTCAACGCAGTCACCTCTGCAACACTTTTCCATAAACACAGAAAACCACCGCCCTGTTACGCTCGTAACGGGGCGGTGGTTTATTTCATCACTTTTTCCGGTTCTTCCGGTACTCCTCGGCCTGGGTGAGCAGCTCTCTTGCGCTCTCCCGCAGCACCTCGGTGACGCTCGCGCCGCCGATGAGGCGGGCCAGCTCGTCCTCCCGGCCCTTATCGCTGAGCCGCTCCACCTTGGTGAAGGTGCGGCCCTTGTGCTCCCCCTTCTCCACGGAGAAGTGGGTGTCGGCCATGGCGGCGATCTGGGGCAGGTGGGTGACGCACAGCACCTGTTTGTGCCGGGCCACGTCGGCCATCTTCTCGGCCACCTTCTGGGCGGCACGGCCGGACACGCCGGTGTCCACCTCGTCAAAGACCAGGCTCCCGATGCCGTCGTCCTCCGCCAGCACGTTTTTCAGCGCCAGCATGATACGAGCCAGCTCACCGCCGGAGGCCACCTTCTGGATGGGCTTCAGCGCCTCGCCCACGTTGGCGGACATGAGGAACTGCACCTGGTCCATGCCGGTGCTGTCCATGCCGTCCTCGCCGGGGAGGGGTGCGAACTCGGTCTGGAACTGGACCTTGGGCATATCCAGCTGACGCAGCTCCTCCTGGACCCGCTTCTGCAGGGCCAGAGCGGCCTTCTCCCGGGCGGCGGTCAGGGCCTTGCCCCGCTTCACCGCCTTCTCCCTGGCCTTCACCAGCTCACTCTCCAGCAGAAGAATGGTGTCGTCCGCGTCCTGGATCTGTTCAAGCTCCTGCTTGGAGTGCTCCAGATACTCCAGCATCTCGTCCACGGTGGAGCCGTACTTCTTTTTCAGCCGGTAGATCACGTCGATGCGGCTCTCCATCTGGTCCAGCTCCTCAGGGGAGAAGTCCGCCTCCCGGCGGAGATCCCAGAGGGTCTCCACCACCTCGTCGGCGGCACAGCGCAGGCTGTTCAGCTGCTGGGCCAGGGCCTCCAGCTGGGGACAGCTGCGGACAGCCGACCGGGCCGCGCCCTCCGCCTCCTCGATGAGGCTGCACGCGCCCTGGGCATTGTCGCTGCCGCTCATGGCGTACTCGGCGGCTTCCACCGCCTCCATCAGCTTGCCCGCGCTGCGGAGCATATTCTTCCGGGCGTCCAGCTCCTCGTCCTCGCCGGGCTTCAGCTCGGCCCGCTCCAGCTCCCGGATCTGGAAGTTCAGGGTATCCACCCGGCGGGACCGCTCGGCCTCGTCCATTTGAAGCTTGGCGATCTTCCGCTTGATGTCGCTGACGGCCTGGAACTCCTTCTGGTACTTCTCCAGAAGGGGCGCGGTCTTGCCAAAGCTGTCCAGGTAGCCCAGATGGGTGGCAGGGACCAATAACTGCTGGCCGTCGTGCTGGCCGTGGATATTCAGAAGCTGGCGGCCCAGCTCCTTCAGCTGAGAGGTGGTGATGGGCCGTCCGTTGACCTGGCAGGCGTTGCGGCCGTCCCCGTGGATCTCCCGCTGGAGAAGCAGCTCGTCCTCCCGGGCGGGAATGCCGTTTTGCTCCAGCCAGGGCAGGGCGGGCAGCTGGGTAAAGACTGCGGTGACCAGAGCGGATTTGGCTCCGGTGCGGATCAGCTCCCGGCTGGTTCGCTCGCCCAGCACCGCGCTGATGGAGTCGATGACGATGGATTTGCCCGCGCCGGTCTCGCCGGTGAGGACGTTGAAGCCGCCGTCAAAACAGATATCAGCCGATTCGATGATGGCGATATTTTCAATATGAAGCAGTGAGAGCATTTGCCTTCTATTCCCCCTCGTTCAAAGCTGGGATCACTTCATCAGCTTGTGGATCTCGTTGCCAAATGCCTGGGCGGACTCGTTATCCCGCATGATGAGGATGCCGGTGTCGTCGCCCGCCAGAGAGCCCACCACGCCGGGGACGTCCATGCTGTCCAGAGCGGAGCAGGCGGCGGAGGCCAGACCGGGCATGGTGCGGACCACCACGATGTTCTGGGCCACCTCGGCGGAGATGACGCCCTCCTTAAAGATGTTGCGCAGCCGCAGGTCGGTGCCGCTGCTGTCCTTGCGCTCGGACACGGTGTAGCAGTAGCGGCCCTTGTCGGTCAGCTCCTTCACCATGCGAAGTTCCTTGATGTCACGGGAAATCGTCGCCTGGGTGGTGGCAAAGCCCCGGGCCTTCAGCTCGGCCAGAAGCTGCTCCTGCGTCTCAACTTCCTTTTCCTGAATGATGCTCAGAATTTCTGCCTGTCGTGCATTTTTCATAGGGCATACCCTCCCAACTTGTGATTCAAGATCTGATAGAAGCTGCGGTTGGTCAGCTTCACCAGCTTGGTGGTGTATTTGGACCGGCTGATCTCCACCCGGTCGCCTCCCGTCAGACGGACAGCTTTCCCGCCATCCACGGACAGGAACAGGTGCTTTCTGCCTCCCTTGGGCAGACGGACGGTGAGGACCCGCTCCGGCTCCAGGACCATGGCCCTGGCGGACAGCTGGTGGGCGCACACCGGCGTTAAGATGATACATTTGGTGGTGGGCTCCACGATGGGGCCTCCGGCGGACATGGAGTAGGCGGTGGACCCGGTGGGGCTGGCCACGATGACGCCGTCACCGGCCAGGTCGGCCACCAGCTCTTTATCGGCCAGAATTTCCATCTCGGCCACACGGGCCATGGAGCCCTTGGAGATGACGGCATCGTTGAGGGCCAGATCGGAGCTGAGCAGCTTGTCGCCCCGGTAGACCTTCACGTCCAGCATCATCCGCTCCTCGGTTTTCAGCTTTCCCTTGAGCAGCTGGGTCAGCTGGTTCAGCTCTCCCCGCTCCAGCTCGGCCATAAAGCCCACGCTGCCCATGTTCACGCCCATGATGGGGACGTTGTGCAGGGTGGCGTCACGGGCCGCATGGAGGATGGTGCCGTCACCGCCGAAGCAGATGAGCAGGTCGGCACGGGGCAGCTCCTTTTCCAGCAAGGAGATGTTCTGCTGGCGGGGGACCTCCACCCGCTCCCCCTTTTTGGGGATGAAGGGCATGCAGATCACGGTGTCCGCCCCTGCTGCGTCCAGGATTTTCTTTGCCTCGATGGCGGCCCGCAGGCCCTTATCGCGGTAGGGGTTAGAGCTGAGAATGATCCTCATTCAGATTTCTCCTTCCAGGTGCTGTGGGACTCCTCCACCAGAGCGGCCAGATCGCCGGTGTAGGGCTCCCCCGCACCTGCCTGGAGATAACCCAGGTACTCGATATTGCCCTCCGGACCCTTGATGGGAGAGAAGGTGATATCCTTCACGGTAAAATCAGCGTTGGCGGCGTGCTCCAGGAAGTGCTCCAGCACCTCCAGATGGACCTGAGGGTCCCGGACCACGCCCTTCTTGCCCACCTTGTCCTTGCCCGCCTCGAACTGGGGCTTGACCAGACAGACGGCCTGGCCGCCCTCCTTCATCAGGGGACGGACGGCGGGCAGGATCAGGTTCAGAGAGATAAAGGACACGTCTACGGAGAAGAAGTCCAGCTCGTCGGGGATCTGTTCCTTGGTCAGGTAGCGGGCGTTGGTGCGCTCCATGCACACCACCTGGGGGTGGGTGCGCAGGCGGTAGTCCAGCTGGTTATAGCCCACATCCACGGAGTAGACCTTGGAGGCCCCGTTCTGTAACATACAGTCGGTGAAGCCGCCGGTGGATGCGCCGATATCGGCACAGACGGTGTTCTCCAGGCGGATGGGCCAGCAGGCCATGGCCTTCTCCAGCTTCAGGCCGCCCCGGCTCACATAGCGCAGGGTCTTGCCGTGGACCTCGATCTTGTCCTCGTCCTTGACGGGAGCGCCCGCCTTGTCCACCTTCTGCTGGTTGACGAATACCTGTCCGGCCATAATAATGGCCTGTGCCTTCTGGCGGCTCTCCGCCAGTCCCTGTTCCACCATGGCCACGTCCAAGCGTTTCTTAGCCACGTGCCAACACCTCCATAGCTCTCTGGGCGATGCCGGCACCGTCCAGGTTCAAATCTCGTTTCAGCAGGGCCACAGCGCCGTGGGGCACCAGACCCTCTCCGCAGTTGATCAGCTCCATCTTTCCGGTCACGCCCTTCATCTCCAATGCGGAGGTCAGGCGGCGGCCCACAGAGCCGTGGACGGCGCTCTCCTCCGCCACCAGCAGAGCGCCGGTCTTGCGGACGGACCGCTCCACCACGTCGATGGGGGTGGGCGAGATGGTGTTCAGCTTGACGATCTCTGCGTGGACGCCCTTCTCCTCCAGCAGGTCGGCGGCGTCCAGGATCTCGTTGATCTCGGTGCCATAGCCCACCAGGGTGATATCAGTGCCCTGCCGGAGGACCACAGCGGCCTCGCTGCCGCCGTCCTCCTTGTAGCGGCCCTCGCCGCCTCTGGGGTAGCGGACGGCCACAGGGCCCTCCACCTCGCGGACAGCCCGCTCCAGCATGTGCTCCATCTCAGCGAAGCTGGCGGGAGCAAAGACGGTCATGCCGGGGATGCTGTCCAGAAATGCCACATCGAAGAGGCCGTGGTGGGTCTCGCCGTCCTCACCCACCAGACCGGCCCGGTCCACGCCCAGCACCACATGCAGGTTTTGCAGGGCCACGTCATGGATGAGCATATCATAGGCCCGCTGGAGGAAGGTGGAGTACACGGCGAACACGGGGATGGAGCCCTGCTTTGCCATGCCGCCCGCCATAGACACGGCACAGCCCTCGGCAATGCCCACGTCAAAGAAGCGGTTGGGGAACTCCTTGGCAAACTTGTTCAGCCCGGTGCCGCCCACCATGGCGGCGGTCAGGGCGCAGACCCGCTTGTCCTCCTCTGCCAGCTTCACCAAAGTGTCGCCGAACACCGCAGAAAAGTTTCTGCCGGACTTCTTCTTGGGCTGGCCGGTGGCGATGTCAAAGGGGGCCACGCCGTGGAAGGCGTCGGGGTTCTTCTCGGCGGGAACGTAGCCTCTGCCCTTCTGGGTCTTGATGTGCAGGAGGACGGGCTCGTTCAGAGTTTTGGCGTAGGCCAAGGTCTTGGTCAGCTGGTACAGGTTGTGACCGTTGACGGGACCCAGGTAGTTGAAGCCCATATTCTCGAACATGGAGCAGGGCAGGATGCTGTGCTTGATGGCCTGCTTCATGCGGTGGATGCCCTTGTTGAGGGCCCGGCCCAGGGCGGTCTTCTCCATGAAGGCCCGGTAATTCCTCTTAAAGCTGAGATACTGGGGACGCATCCTCTGCTGGGCCAGATGGTCCGCAATGGCGCCCACGTTGGGGGCGATGGACATGCCGTTGTCGTTGAGGATGACCAGGATCTGCTCGCCGCTCTCCCCTGCGTTGGCCAGGCCCTCGTAGGCCAGGCCGCCGGTGAGGGCTCCGTCGCCGATGAGGGCCATGACCTTATAGTCCTCGCCCAGCATGGTGCGGGACTGGGCCATGCCCAGGGCCACCGCCACGGAGTTGGAGGCGTGACCGGCCACAAAGGCGTCGTGGACGCTCTCGCTGGGCTTGGGGAAGCCCGCCAGACCGCCGTACTGCCGCAGGGTATCCATCTGGTCCCGGCGGCCCGTCAAAATCTTGTGACAGTAGCACTGATGGCCCACATCAAAGACCAGACGGTCATATTTGGTGTCGAAGTTGCGGTGGATAGCCACCATCAGCTCCACAGAGCCCAGATTGGAGCCCAGATGGCCGCCGGTCCTGGACACGTCCTCCACCAGCTCATGGCGCAGCTCGGCACAGAGCTTTTCGCACTGCAAGTCGCTGTAATTGGCCAGAATGGGCTTGTAATCAGTTTTATCTTCGGATTTGGACACGTTAGTCTCCTCTTTTACTTGTTTCTACGGGCCAGCTCCTCAGCCAGCCAGATGTGAAATTCGGGGTGCTCGAAGCCGGACAGGGCCTCCACAGCCTCCCGGGTCAGCTTCTCCACCAGAGCGCCGCAGGCCTCCAGGCCCAGTACGCTGACGAAGGTGTTCTTGTCGTTGGTGGAGTCGGAGCCCACGGGCTTGCCCAGCTCCTCGTCGGTGCTGGTCACGTCCAGCATGTCGTCCCGGATCTGGAAGGCCAGGCCGATGGCCTGGGCGTAGCGGTGCAGCTTCTCTCTGTCCTCCTCGGAGCCTCCGGCGGCGATGCAGCCCAGCTCGGTGGCGGCGGAGATCAGGGCTCCGGTCTTGAGCCGCTGAAGCAGCTCCAGGTCGGCCTGGGTCAGGTCCTTGCCCTCACCCTCCATATCCAGAGCCTGACCGCCCACCATGCCCTTGGAGCCCGCGTACTCGGACAGGCACCGGACAGCCTTCACCACCCGGTCGGCGGGCAGATCGGCCTTGGCCAGCTGGGCGAAGGCGGCAGTCAGCAGGGCGTCACCTGCCAGAATGGACATGGCCTCGCCGTAGACCTTGTGGTTGGTGGGACGGCCCCGGCGGAAGTCGTCGTCGTCCATGGCGGGCAGGTCGTCGTGGATCAGAGAGTAGGTGTGGATCATCTCCACGCCGGAGGCAAAGTCCAGGGCCTGCTCCTTCTCACCGCCGCACATGCGGCAGGTCTCCAGGGCCAGCACGGGGCGGATGCGCTTGCCGCCGGACAGCAGGGAGTAATCCATGGCCTGCTGTAACTGGGCATACTGGGTCTCGGCTTTGAAGATCTTGCTCAGATAGTCCTCGATGAGCGCCAGATCCTGGCTCATCAGCTGGTTAAAATCAGTCTGCATATCAATTCTCCCCTCGGAAGGGCTGCTCCACAGGCTGACCGTCCTCGCCCGCCGTCAGCAGCGTCACCTTCTGCTCTGCCTGGTCCAGCTGTGCGGTACACTCCCGCAGCAGCTTGGCTCCCTCTTCAAACAGTGCCATGGCCTGCTCCAGAGGGGCGTCTCCCCGCTCTAACAGGGATACGATCTCCTCCAGTCGAACCATGGACGCTTCAAAATTCAGCTTCTTTTCGGCTGCCATAGGGCACTTCCTTTCTATATGGTCCCGTACCGGGTCAGAGCTTCTCCTCCACCCGGCAGTTCAATTCACCTTCTGCCAGACGCAGACGCAGCTTCTCGCCGGTCTGCACCTGATCTGCGGAGGTCAGGACGGCGCCGTCCTCCCCCTTTGCAATGGCGTAGCCCCGGCCCAGCACCTTCAAGGGGCTCATGGCGTCCAGGGCGGCGGCCAGACGTGCCACCCGCTCCCGCTGGCCGGAGACGGTTTTCTCCAGTCCGTGGGTGAGACGGCGGCTCTGGTAATCCAGTAAAAGCCGCTTGTTCTGGAAATAGACCTGGGGCTCCTGCATCACCCGGCTCCGGGCGAACTGGTTCAGGGCTCTCCGGTTCTGGTCCAGACGGCGGCGCATGGCCTGCTCCAGCCGGGTCTTGTCGCTCAAAAGTGCGGCGTAGATCTCGTTCTGATCGGGGACGGCCAGCTCCGCTCCGTTGGAGGGGGTGGCGGCCCGCAGATCGGCCACGTAGTCGGCGATGGTCACGTCGGGCTCGTGGCCCACGGCGGAGATGACGGGGATCTCCGACTCAAAAATGGCTCTCGCCACCACTTCCTCGTTGAAGGCCCACAGGTCCTCCATGGAGCCTCCGCCCCGGCCCGTGATGATGAGGTCGGCGCAGTTCTGCCAGTTGCACCAGCCGATAGCGGCGGCGATCTCCTCGGCCGCGCCCTCGCCCTGGACCCGGACGGGCAGGACGCAGACTTCGGACATGGGCCAGCGGGCGCCCAAAATGCGGAGCATATCCCGCACGGCGGCTCCCGCGGAGGAGGTCACCAGTGCGATTTTCTTAGGGAAGTGGGGAATGGGCTTTTTATACCGGGGATCAAATAAGCCCTCCCGGTTCAGCTTCTGCTTCAGCTCCTCAAAGGCGGCGTTCAGGTCCCCCGCCCCCTCCGGGGTCATGCGGGTGCAGTACAGCTGGTACTGGCCGTCTCTGGGGAACACGGTGACCCGTCCGGTGGCGATGACCGCCATGCCGTTCTGGGGCCGGAACCGGAGGGACATGGCGTCGCCCCGGAACATGACGCACCGCAGGGCACCCTCCCCGTCCTTCAGCGTAAAATAGTGGTGGCCGGAGGGGTACATCTTATAGTTGGACAGCTCGCCCCGGACCATCAGCCCGGACAGCACCCGGTCCCGGTCCATGAAGCCCTTGATGTACTGACCCACCTGAGTGGGGGTCAGGATGTTCCCTTCCCCTCTCATCTCTTCTGCTCCTGTAAGGCCCGCCAGGTCAGAATGGCGGTGCCCATGGCGTTGTCGGTGGAGTACTGGGGCTCTGCGAAGTAGGCCCCGCAGGTCTGCTCCATGGCGTGGCGGAGCTGACGGTTGGAGGCCACACCGCCGGAACAGAGGACGGGCAGGCCGGGGTAGCGGCTCTGGGCCTCCTGAGTGGCCCGGACCACCACGCTGATGACGGTGTCCAGAGCAAACCGGGCGATATTGGCGGGCTTGTCGCCCTTCTCGATCATGGCCTTCACCTTGTTCTCCATGCCGGAGAGGGAGAAGGACAGGTCGTTGAGCTTCACCTTAAAGCCCTTGGCGGGGTCCGCCTCGGGGTAGAGGGCATCGATGGCCTTGCCTGCGGGGAAGGACAACCCCAGCAGAACGCCGGTGCGGTCGATGAGCTGACCGGCGGAGATATCGCTGGTGCCGCCGATGATCTCCTCCTTGACGGTGACCCCCTCAGGCTCCACCTTCAAAAGCTCAGTGGTGCCGCCGGACAGGTGCCAGGCCAGGAAGGGCCGATCCAGCAGCTCCATGTGTCCCGCCGACCAGGCGGCGGCGGCAAGATGGCCCTGCTGGTGGGAGTGGGCAAAAAAAGGCACCCCCAAGGTGCTGGCCAGATTCCTGCCCTGAGAGGTGCCGGCCAGAAAACAGGGCATATAGGAGCCCTCCACCGCACGGGGTCGGGTGCTGGCTCCCACCGCCTCAAGCCCATGGAGCAGTCCCTCCTGAGCCAGCGTGTCGAACAGCTCTGGCAGCTGCTTCACATGCTGAAAGAGCGCGTCGCTCTGCCGCAGTCCCAGTTCTCCGGGGCGTACGGTCAGAAGGCGGCCCGCATTGCGGCCTCCGTGGCCGTCGAACACGGCCACGGAAGTCGTATAGTTGCTTGTGTCAATACCCAGAACAGGCATCGCTCATTCCTCCGTCTTGGGGGCCTCGGCGGTCTCCTCGGTGCGGGCGGGCATGGAGGCCACCTCGGCAAACTCGGTGCGGACAAAGGTACCCAGCACGCCGTTCACGAAGGAGACGACCTCCTTGGGCTCGTAGCGCTTGGCCATCTCCACAGCGGCGTCGATGGCGGCGGCGTTGGGGACGTCGGGCATGTACAGCACCTCGTACATGGCGGTACGCATGATAGCGGCGGCCAT
>SAMEA104404103__coassemble_1484_pt1 | contig 14167 bp, 13 predicted proteins | sample SAMEA104404103__metabat2_high_PE_037 | metagenome-assembled genome bin SAMEA104404103 (sample SAMEA104404103) | Balaenoptera acutorostrata | reverse complement strand
TCCCTTACCGCTGAAACAGCTGTCTTGACCCAACCCACCGCCGCCGCAGGCGGCGCTTTTCATCCCTTACCGCTGAAACAGCTGTCTTGACCCAACCCACCGCCGCCGCAGGCGGCGCTTTTCATCCCTTACCGCTGAAACAGCTGTCTTGACCCAACCCACCGCCGCCGCAGGCGGCGCTTTTCATCCCTTACCGCTGAAACAGCTGTCTTGACCCAACCCACCGCCGCCGCAGGCGGCGGCTTTCTTTATTTCCATCCCTTACCACATTGAATCCCCTGTCTTGACATGGTAAAATAGTTTCCAGTGATCCAAACTGTGTGAGGAGTGATCCCAATGAGAACCATCCACGCCGAGGCCATCACCGAGACGGTGGCCCGCCTGTGCGTAGACGCAAATATCCACCTGCCCGCCGACATCCAGAACGCCATGGACCGGGCCCGAAAGACGGAGCCCTGGCCTCTGGCCAAAGAGACCCTCAACCTGCTGTGGGACAATATGGAGATGGCGGCGGCCAAAAATCTGCCCATCTGCCAGGACACCGGCATGGCCTGTGTCTTTGTGGAGCTGGGCCAGGACGTCCACATCGACGGCCCCTTTGAGCAGGCCATCCATGACGGCGTAAGAAAGGGCTACGGCGAGGGCTATCTGAGAAAGTCCATCGTAGCCGACCCCCTCCGCCGGGAGAACACCGGCGACAACACCCCCGCCGCCATCACCGTCCGTCTGGTCCCCGGCGACGTGTTCAAGATCACCGTGGCACCCAAGGGCTTCGGCAGCGAGAACATGAGCCGTCTGGGCATGCTCCGTCCCGCCGACGGCGTGGAGGGCGTGAAGAAGTTCGTGCTGGAGACCGTCCGGCTGGCCGGTCCCAACCCCTGCCCGCCCACCGTGCTGGGCGTGGGCATCGGCGGCTCCTTCGACAAGGTGGCTCTGCTGGCCAAGGAGGCTCTGCTCCGCCCCATCGATCAGCCCAACCCCGACCCCTTCTACGCCCAGCTGGAACAGACGCTCACCGAGGAGATCAACGCCATGGGCATCGGCCCTCAGGGCTTCGGCGGCAAAACCACCTGCCTGGGCCTGAACATCGAGGCCGCTCCCGCCCACGTGGCCAGTCTGCCCGTGGCCGTCAACGTCAGCTGTCATGTGACCCGCCGCGCCACGGCGGAGCTTTAAGGAGGGATTCTACGCTATGCAGTACAAGCTCACCACCCCCGTGACCCGTGAGATGCTGGCTCCTCTGCGGGCCGGAGATACCGTCCTGCTGTCCGGAACGGTGTACACCGCCCGGGACGCCGCCCACAAGCGCATGATGGAGCTGCTGGACGCGGGCAGGGAGCTGCCCTTCCCCGTAAAAGGCTCCGCCCTCTACTACGTGGGCCCCACCCCCGAGCGCCCCGGTCAGGTCATCGGCTCCGCCGGTCCCACCACCAGCGGCCGCATGGACCCCTACTCTCCCCGCCTGCTGGACCTGGGCCAGGCCATCATGATCGGCAAAGGCGCAAGAGGCCCCGCCGTCAAGGACGCCGTGGTCCGCAACGGTGCGGTCTATCTGGCCGCTCTGGGCGGTGCAGGCGCTCTCATGGCCGCCAGCGTGGACGAGCTGGAGGTCATCTGCTGGGAGGACCTGGGCTGTGAGGCGGTCCGCCGCCTGGAAGTGAAAGACTTCCCGCTCACCGTCATTCTGGACCCCAACGGCGGCGACCTGTACCAGTCCGGTCCCGCCGCGTACCTCAACCAAACCAAGGAGTGAAACGGATCACCCGCTCCTGCCGCTGAAAGGAGTTTTCTTTCCATGTTTAGACGCGCACTTTCTCTGGTCCTCTGCGCCGCCCTGTCCCTGTCCCTGCTGGCAGGCTGCGGCCCCAAGGACGACGCCTCTGCCGGTTCCGCTTCCGGCTCTGTCTCCGCCGACGCCTCCAAGCCCGTGGCCGAGGACGTCATCAATTTCAATGTCCTCTCCGGCCCCACCGGCATGGGCGCCGCCAAGCTGATGAAGGATCAGGCCGACTCCCTCAAGTCCGAGGTGGTGGCCGAGCCCAAGGCCGTCATTGACGCTCTGGTCAGCGGCTCCGTGGACATCGCCGCCGTCCCCACCAACGTGGCCGCCATGCTGTCCAACAAGACCCAGGGCGGCGTGCAGGTGCTGGCCGTCAACACCCTGGGCGTGCTGTACATCCTGGAGAAGGGCGACACCGTCCACTCCATGGCCGACCTGAAGGGCAAGACCCTGTACGCCGTGGGTCAGGGCTCCAACCCCGAGTACGTGCTGAACTACCTGCTGGCCGAGAACGGCGTGGACCCCGCCGACGTGGACATTCAGTTCCTGGACGGCCAGGAGATCACCGCAAAAATGGCCTCCGACCAGTCCGGCATCTGCATGCTCCCCGTCCCCGCCGCCACCGCGCTGATGATGAAGGACCAGGGCGTGCGGGAGGCCGTCTCCCTGTCTGAGGCCTGGGACGCGCTGGGCAACGGCCCTCTGCCCCAGGGCTGCGTGGTGGCCCGCACCGAGTTCGTGGAGGCCCACCCCCAGCTGGTGGAGGACTTCCTGGACGACTATGAGAACTCCATCGAGTTCATGAAGGACGAGGACAACCGGGCCGAGGCCGCCGCTCTGGTCGCTGAGCTGGGCATCGCCCCCAACGACAAGATCGCCGCCAAGGCCATCCCTCAGGCCAGCCTGACCTTCGAGGACGGCGACGACATGAAGGACATGCTGGTGAACTACTACAACGTCCTGATGAAGGCCGACCCCAAGTCCATCGGCGGCAGTCTGCCCGCTGAGGACTTCTACTACGATGCGGACTGAGCCTCTGAAAAAATTCATCTATGCCATCTTACCCCCGGCCTTCTGGCTGGGGGTTTGGCAGTTTGCGGCCTTTTGGGTGGAGCGGGCGGTGGAGGGCCACGGAAATGAACTGCTCCTCCCCTACCCCGCCTCCGTGGGCGCGGCCCTGGTCCGGCTGTGCGGAAGCCCGCTGTTCTGGGTGACTGCCGCCGCAAGCCTGCTCCGCATTTCAGCGGGCATGGTCTGCGGCACGGCGGCGGGTGCCGCTCTGGCCGGGCTGACCTGCGCCGGTAAATGGGCCGACCGGCTGATTTCTCCCGCCGTCCGGGTCATCCGGGCCACGCCGGTGGTGTCCTTCATCCTGCTGATCCTCCTCTGGACCGACCGGAACGCCGTGCCCTCCATTGTGGCGGGGCTCATGGTCCTGCCGGTGGTGTGGGGCAACCTGACCCGGGGCATCCGGGAGACCGACCCGCAGCTGCTTGAAATGGCCCGCGCCTACCGGTTCTCCCGGTGGAAAACCCTGCGGCTCATCTATCTGCCCTCTCTGAAGCCCTACTTCCTGTCCGCCGTCACCACCGCCATGGGCCTGAGCTGGAAGTCCGGCGTGGCCGCCGAGGTGCTGTGCCTGCCCAAGCTGGCGGTGGGCACCCAGATCCACAACAACAAGATCATTTTGGAGATCCCCGACTTCTTCGCCTGGACCGCTCTGGTGGTGGCCATGTCCCTGGTGCTGGAGCATTTGCTCCGGTGGGGACTGTCCCGTTGGAAGGGAGGGGTTTCCCCGTGATAAAAGTTGTCCACATCTCCGTGAATTTTGGGGAAAAGAAGGTGCTGGAGGACTTCTCGCTGGACCTGCCGGAATCCGGCGTGACGGTGCTGCGGGGACCCTCCGGGTGCGGCAAAACCACCCTGCTCCGGGTGCTGGGCGGTTTACATAAAGATTATTCCGGGGCGGTGCCGGGGGTGTCGCCTCAGGAGACCGCCTTCCTCTTCCAGGAGAACCGCCTGCTCCCCTGGCGGACGGCGGAACAGCACATCACAGACGTGCTCCCTAAAAACCGCCGACAGGAGGCGGGGCAGTTCCTCGATCTTGTGGAGCTGTCCGGGGAGGCGAAAAGTTATCCGGCCCAGCTGTCCGGCGGCATGTGCCGACGGCTGGCCCTGGCCCGCTGTCTGGCTCTGGGTGGGAAGTTATTTTTGCTGGACGAGCCCTTCACCGGGGTGGACCCGGCCCGGGCAAGGCGCATTCTGGAAAAGCTGACCCGGCTGAACACCCCGGTCCTCATGGTCAGCCACGACGACGGCCTTACCGACCTGGCACAGAATATCATCACATTGGACGGCCCGCCGCTGAGGGTGGTGGATTGAACGTCCGTTTCCCATCCGCCATCCAAACAAAAACAAGCCCCGATACCTTGGTATCGGGGCTTGTTCTATCTCTTTAAAGGAAATGCTGCTTGAAAAAATACTTGTATTTTTTCGATTTTAGCACATCTTAGCGCCGGCGGGGATATTGTCATCCAGCATGACCAGATTCAGCTTCTCCTCACCGTGCTCGGTGTGGACAGCGGAGATCAGCATACCGCAGGACATCTGGCCCATCATCTTGCGGGGAGGCAGGTTGACGATGGCCAGCAGGGTCTTGCCCACCAGCTCCTCGGGCTTGTAGTACTTGGCGATGCCGGACAGGATCTGGCGGTCCTCACCGGTGCCGTCGTCCAGGATGAACTTCAGCAGCTTCTCGCTCTTCTTGACGTTGGAGCACTCCTTGACCTTGACGGCCCGGAAGTCGGACTTGCAGAAGGTGTCGAAGTCCACGTTCTCCTCGGTCTGGGGCTCCAGCTCGATGGCGGGCAGAGCGGCCTTCTTGGCGGCAGCGGAGATCTCCTCCAGAGCAGCCAGCTCCTTCTCCATGTCCACACGGGGGAACAGGTTCTCGCCCCGGGTGACGGTGACGTCACGGCGCAGGGAGCCGAACTCACCGGCGCTCTCCCAGGTGCGGCAGTCCTCGCAGGCGCCGATCTGGTCCAGGATCTTGGCGGCGGAGTCGGGGATGAAGGGGGTCAGCAGGATACCGGCCAGACGCAGCACCTCCAGCAGGTTGTACATGACACGGGCCAGACGGGGACCGTTGGCCTCCATGTCGCGGGCCAGCACCCAGGGGGTGTTCTCGTCGATGTACTTGTTGGCCCGGTCGATGACCTTGAAGATCTCGCTCAGGCCGTTCTGGAAGGCGTAGCGGTCCATCTGCTCCTCGTACTTGCCGCGGAGCGCAGAGGCCATGGCTACCAGCTCGGCGTCCTTCTCGGCGTCCTCCACCTGCTCAGCGGGCAGGGTGCCGTCGAAGTACTTGCCCACCATGGACACGGTGCGGCTGAGCAGGTTGCCCAGGTCGTTGGCCAGGTCCACGTTGATGGTGCTGATGAGGGCCTCGTTGGAGAAGTTGCCGTCGGAGCCGAAGGGGAAGGTGCGCATCAGGAAGAAGCGCAGAGCGTCCACGCCGAACTTCTCGGCCAGGATATAGGGATCCACCACGTTGCCCTTGGACTTGGACATCTTGCCGCCGTCCAGCAGCAGCCAGCCGTGGCCAAAGACCTTCTTGGGCAGAGGCATGTCCATGCTCATCAGCATGGCGGGCCAGATGATGGAGTGGAAACGGACGATCTCCTTGCCCACGAAGTGGACATCGGCGGGCCAGAACTTGTCGTAGTCGTCGTACTTGTCGTTGAACAGACCCAGAGCGGTGGTATAGTTGAACAGAGCGTCCACCCACACGTAGACCACGTGGCCGGGGTCGAAGTCAACAGGCACACCCCAGGAGAAGGAGGTACGGGACACGCACAGGTCCTCCAGGCCGGGCTTGATGAAGTTGTTGACCATCTCGTTCACGCGGGAGCGGGGCTCCAGGAAGTCGGTGTCCTCCAGCAGGTGCTGGACGCGGTCGGCGTACTTGGACAGACGGAAGAAGTATGCCTCCTCCTCGGCGTCCTGCACGTCGCGGCCGCAGTCGGGGCACTTGCCGTCCACCAGCTGGCTCTCGGTCCAGAAGGACTCGCAGGGCTTGCAGTACTTGCCCTTGTAGGTGCCCTTGTAGATGTCGCCCTTCTCGTACATCTTCTTAAAAATCTTCTGAATGGCGGCAACGTGGTAGTCGTCGGTGGTGCGGATGAAGCGGTCATTGCTGATGTTCATCAGCTTCCACAGGTCCAGCACGCCCCGGGGGCCCTCGACGATGTTGTCCACGAACTGCTTGGGGGTGACGCCGGCCTCCTTGGCCTTGTCCTCGATCTTCTGGCCGTGCTCGTCGGTGCCGGTGAGGAACAGCACATCATAGCCGGTCATGCGCTTGTAGCGGGCCATGGTGTCGGTGGCTACGGTGCAGTAGGTGTGGCCGATGTGCAGCTTGTCGCTGGGGTAGTAGATGGGGGTGGTAATATAAAAGCGTTTCTTTTCCATACTGGATTTCCCTCCAATAATTAGTTTTCAGCGGGGGTGGGGACGTTCTGCCCGTAGACGTTGGGGACGGCGGCCAGGACCCAGGCCAGAGCGGCCAGAGACAGGGCCAGAAGGAGCAGAACGGCGGGGACGTCGTGGCAGAGCCGGAGCCGGTCGGCGGCGGCGGTGAGGCCCAGGACGATGCCGCTCAGCCCGCAGAAGAGCATTCTGCGGGGACAGACGTGGTCAAAGAGGCTGGCGGCGGCGTAGTACTGGCACAGGGTCAGCAGACAGGCGGCGGCCAGCAGGAAGCCGTAGTCCATGAGGATGGGGTTCACCCCGTTGGACAGGTGGATGGAGAACACCCAGACCAGACCGGCAGCTGCGGGGGCGCAGGCCAGCAGGCAGGTTTTCTTCGTCAGCTGATGTTTGTGTGCGTCCGAGGCCATGGACAGGACGGCCACGGCGGCGGGGATGCAGAGGGCTCCGCACAGCAGGACGGACAGGGGCGTGGTGACAGGGGGCGGGGCGGAGGAGCCCATAGCCTCGGCCACGTCCGCGGCCTCCCGCCACTGGGTCAGGAGCGCACGGCCCCGGGACAGCTCCATAATGCCCGCCATGACGAAGAGGGCGGCAGAGCCGCCGGACAGGGCCATGAGAGGTGCGGACCGGAAGCCCATCAGGGGCAGGAAGTCCTCCGGGGTCCGTCCGCCCCGAACCAGCAGGGCCAGCAGCACCAGCACCACAGCCAGCAGGGACACCAGCGCATAGGTGGAGGGCTGGCCGGAGACAAAGAACTCCCCAATGGGGTTGTAGGCGGCATCGATCTGCCACCCGCGCAGGAGGAAGCCCGCAGCGCCGCCCGCAAGGGCGAGGCCGGGGAGCAGGTAGATTTTTTTCGTTTGCATGGGGTATCTCCTTATTAAAGAAGTAACACCCGCTATCATATACCAGATGAGGGGAAAAAGCAACAGACAGCGGGCCATTTCTCTGATATCACAGGGATTTCCGCCCACAAAGGCAGAGCGCCGGAGAAGTTCTCCGGCGTCTCTGGAAGGCTTACAGTCTGGGTCGGCGGTGGCCGCCGAACTGGATGTACAGGGCCAGCAGGAACAGAGCCGCACCCACCAGGGTCATCAGGTTGCTGATGGGGGTGGAGACCAACTGCTTCTCATATAAAATCTGGGAGATGGCCAGGAACACCAGGTCGCCCAGCATCAGGTTCCGGGCCAGAGGGTCCATGCGCTTGCGGTCCCGGTCCTTGCGGTCGGCGATCTCCTCCTCCACCGCCAGCTTTTTGGCGTTCATGCTGGACTGGGAATGGCGCTTTTTATATTTCTTTTGGCTCATGGCTCAGGGCTCTCCTTTCAGAATGGTTGCGCCGCCCACCACCAGGTCGCCGTCGTACAAAACGACCGCCTGACCGGGGGTGACCGCCCGCTGGGGCTGGTCAAAGGTGACGCGGATGGTATCGGGGCCGGTCTGCTCCACGGTGCAGGGCTGCTCCTTCATGCGGTAGCGGACCTTGGCGTACAGACGGACGGGGCCGTCCAGCTTGTCCATGGGGATCAGGTTCAAGCGGTCGGCGGTGAGGGAGCGGGAGAACAGGCTGGCGTTCTCGGACAGGACCACCGTGTTGTCGGCGGGACGGACCTCCTTCACGTAGAGGCGGCCGTGGTTGGAGGACACCCCCAGACCCCGGCGCTGGCCCACGGTGTAGTGGATAATGCCCTCGTGGTCACCCAGCTTCACGCCCTCCTCGTCCACAAAGGGTCCGGCGGGGTAGTCATGGCCCCGCCACCGCTGGATGAAGGCGGCGTAGTCCCCGTCGGGGATGAAGCAGATATCCTGACTGTCGGTGCGGTGGGCGCTGACCAGTCCGTGACCGGCGGCGGCTTCCCGAATCTCGTCCTTGGACAGGCGGCCCAGAGGGAAGAGGGATTGGGACAGCTGCTCCTGGGTCAGGCTGTACAGCACGTAGCTCTGGTCCTTCTCCGGGTGGGCGGCCCGGTAGAGCAGGTAGCGGCCGGTGGCGGGGTCCTGCTCAATAATGGCGTAGTGGCCGGTGGCCACCTTCTCACAGCCCAGACTTTTGGCCTGCTCCAGCAGAGAGCCGAATTTCAGGCTCCGGTTGCACAGGGTGCAGGGGTTGGGGGTCAGTCCGGCCTCGTAGGCCCGGACGAAGGGCTCGATGACCTGGTCCCGGAAGTTCTGGGTCATGTCCAGCACCCGGTGGGGCATCCCCAGCTGACCGGCCACGGTCTGGGCGTCATATTCGTCTCTCGTCAGCTCCATGCCGCGGGGGTCCAGCCACTCCGGGCTGGGGGCACAGACAGGGGACAGGCGGAGGGTCAGACCCAGCAGGTCATGACCGGCCTCCTTCAACAGCAGGGCGGCAGCGGAGCTGTCCACACCGCCGCTCATAGCGACAGCAATCTTAGCGCACATAATCGTTATTTTGAATCTCCTTGCTTGATACAATAGGCAATATCTGCATATTGTGTGTGTATGTGTGGGCGATTTGATGAAATTATATCATATATCCCCACTGACAGCAAACAAAAATAGCGTGATTCGATGATAAAAGCGGAGGAAATCGGACGATTCCCTAACTTTGCCACGTAACATACAGAGAGGAATCAAATACATATTGTATTATAATAGAAAAAACGCAAAACTTTGCCACAATATATTGTGTGGTATGCGAGGAAAATATGCTTGTCAAGTCTAGACAAAACAGAATGAGCGTGATACAATGAGCAAGCCGCACAGAGATGGGGAGATTTGATTTTCCTAATGTGTGCGGTATCATTATGCACTAATTTTGCCGTATCCGGCAAAAAACTACATAAATTACGGAAGAGATGATTTTCTCGCCGGGACCCCAACTTTACAGCCGCCGAAGCATAGTTACTCCGGGCCGCTTTTTGGAGCCGATGGTCTGCCACAAGATACTGTGTATCCTGCCCGGACTGCCCCATATTCATGTGCGCCCAAATGAAGTAACTATATTTTCATGCCAAATAGCGGAAATAAGGGTCCCATAAAGAGGAGAGCATCCCGAAATTCAGGGAGGAGACCGACGATATGGGAATCAAAGTTATCAAGCGCGACGGAAGTATCGTAGACTATGACAGAAGCAAGATCGTAACTGCCATTGAGAAGGCTAACAAGGAGGTGCCCCAGGAGGAGCGCCTGGACCGGGCGCACATCGACGCACTGATCGACCGTATCGAGGCGCTGGACCGCCCCCGTATGCTGGTGGAGGACATTCAGGACCTGGTGGAGAAGGGCCTGATGGAGGAGAAGAAGTTTGACCTGGCCAAGTGCTACGTCATCTACCGCTACAAGCGCGCTCTGGTCCGCAAGGCCAACACCACCGACGAGTCCATCCTGTCCCTGCTCCGCAACGAAAACGAGGAGCTGGCCAACGAGAACTCCAACAAGAACACCATGATCGCCGCCACCCAGCGGGACTACATCGCCGGCGAGGTGAGCCGGGACCTGACCCGCCGCATCCTGCTGCCCGAGCGCATCTCCAAGGCCCACGACGAGGGCGCCATCCACTTCCACGACGCCGACTACTTTGTCCAGCCCATCTTCAACTGCTGCCTCATCAACATCGGCGACATGCTGGACAACGGCACCGTCATGAACGGCAAGCTCATCGAGAGCCCCAAGAGCTTCCAGGTGGCCTGCACCGTGGTCACCCAGATCATCGCCTGTGTCGCCTCTAACCAGTACGGCGGTCAGTCCGTGGACCTGCGCCACTTGGGCAAGTACCTGGCCCGCAGCCGGGAGAAGTTCCGCAAGCACATGTCCGCCGAGTGCGGCGACCAGGTCAGCCCCGAGACCCTGGAGCGTCTGGTGGAGGACCGTCTGCGCGACGAGGTGAAGAACGGCGTCCAGACCCTCCAGTATCAGATCAACACCCTGATGACCACCAACGGCCAGTCCCCCTTCGTCACCCTGTTCCTGAACCTCCAGGAGGACGACCCCTATCTGGAGGAGAACGCCATGATCGTGGCCGAGGTCCTGCGTCAGCGTCTGGAGGGCATCAAGAACGAGAAGGGCGTGTACATCACCCCCGCCTTCCCCAAGCTGGTCTACGTGCTGGACGAGCACAACTGCCTCAACGGCGGCAAGTACGACTACATCACCGAGCTGGCCGTCCAGTGCTCCGCCAAGCGCATGTACCCCGACTACATCTCCGCCAAGAAGATGCGCGAGAACTACGAGGGCAACGTGTTCTCCCCCATGGGCTGCCGCTCCTTCCTGTCCCCCTGGAAGGACGAGGAGGGCAACTACAAGTTCGAGGGCCGCTTCAACCAGGGCGTTGTCTCTCTGAACCTGCCCCAAATCGCTCTGCTGGCCCGGGGCGACGAGAAGAAGTTCTGGGAGATCATGGAGGAGCGTCTGGACCTGTGCTTTGACGCCCTCATGTGCCGTCACAACGCCCTGAAGAAGGTCACCTCCGACTCCTCTCCCATCCACTGGCAGTACGGCGCCATCGCCCGCCTGCCCCACGGCGCTCCCATCGAGCCCCTGCTGTACAACGGCTACTCCACCATCTCCCTGGGCTACATCGGCCTGTACGAGGTCACCAAGCTGATGACCGGCGTGAGCCACACCGACCCCAAGGGCACCGGCTTCGCCATGAAGGTCATGGAGCGTCTGCGCAAGGCCTGCGACGACTGGAAGAAGGAGACCAGCATCGGCTTCGGTCTGTACGGCACCCCCGCCGAGTCCCTGTGCTACCGCTTCGCCCGCATCGACAAGCAGCGCTTCGGCACCATCGAGGACGTGACCGACAAGGGCTACTACACCAACAGCTATCACGTGGACGTGCGCGAGCACATCGACGCCTTCGACAAGTTCACCTTCGAGTCCCAGTTCCAGCCCATCTCCAACGGCGGCTGCATCTCCTACGTGGAGATCCCCAACATGCGCCACAACCTGGAGGCTCTGAAGGAGGTCGTCCGCTTCATCTACGACAACATTCAGTACGCCGAGTTCAACACCAAGAGCGACTACTGCCAGGTCTGCGGCTACGACGGCGAGATCATGCTGAACGACGACAACCAGTGGGAGTGCCCCTGCTGCCACAACACCGACCGCACCCGGATGAACGTCACCCGCCGTACCTGCGGCTATCTGGGCGAGAACTTCTGGAACGTGGGCAAGACCAAGGAGATCAAGTCCCGGGTCCTGCATCTGTAAGCCGGGAGGGTTTTAAGTGAATTACGCAGACATCAAGCGTGTGGACGTGGCCAACGGCATCGGCATCCGGGTGTCCCTGTTCGTCTCCGGCTGTACCCATCACTGCGAGGGCTGCTTCAACCCTGAGACCTGGAATTTCGACTTCGGCCGCCCCTTCGGTCAGGAGCAGGTGGACGAGATCCTGCATCTGCTGGGCCGTCCCCAGATCCGGGGCCTGTCCCTGCTGGGCGGCGAGCCCTTTGAGCCCTCCAATCAGGAGCCCCTCATCGACCTGGTGAAGCAGGTCCGGGAGAAGTTCCCCAAAAAGGACGTGTGGTGCTACTCCGGCTTCCGGTATGAGGCCCTGGCCGACGGAAAGGTCGGTCAGCACAGCCGGGAGCTGCTGGAGCTGGTGGATATCCTGGTGGACGGCCGGTTCGTCCTGGCCGAGAAGGATTTCAGCCTGCGCTTCCGGGGCTCCCGGAACCAGCGCATCCTCAATGTGCCTCAGTCCTTGAAAAAGGGCGAGGCAGTCCTCTGGGAGGAGACCCGATAACATGCAAAGAGCGGTACAGCGAAAGCTGTACCGCTCTTTTTGTGCTTTTGGGAGTTCCGCCTCTGCGGAGGCGGGTTTCTTTACTTCGCGTACAGGCTCAATCCCACCAGCAGGCACCCGTCGATGTAGGGCAGTTTCTTTTCCTCCAGGTAGGCCACCAGCTCCGGGCTGGAGGCACCGGGCTGGATGACGATGGTCTTGAACTGCTTTCTGCACTCCTGCATCAGCTTCAGGCCCTTGGCGGGGTGGATGCACAGGTCGATGACGTCCAGCTCGCCCTCGATGTCATTGAGGGAAGCTAACTCCTTGCCCACGGGGTAGACGGTGTAGCCCTTGTCCAGCATCTTGTTTTTGATCTGGCAGGCGTACTTCTCCTCGTTGAGGGTATCGCCCACCACGGCAAAGCTCTGCTGCTGCATGACTTCCTTCAGATCCATAAAAAATACCTCCTGTCAGTTGTCTGTCCATTATACCACAGCCTTTCCCTGGCAGGAAAGAGCAAAAAACCGCCGTCTCCGAAGAGACGGCGGTTTTATCAGCCTATGTAAAGCTTGAAGCCGGAGCAATTAGCCCAGGTTCAGAGCCTCCTTGACCTTGGCGATGATGTGCTGGCCGATGTCGTAGGAAGCATCGACGGACTGAGCGCCCAGGTGAGGAGTGACGATGAAGTTGTCGCACTCGAACAGGGGGGAGTCGAAGCCAGCGCCCTCGGTCAGGCCGCCCAGCTCGTTCTCCATAACGTCGGTAGCATAGCCGCCGATCTTGCCGGCCTTCAGAGCCTCGTACATGTCCTTCTCGTTGACGATGCCGCCGCGGGCCATGTTCAGGACGATAGCGTCGTCCTTCATCTCAGCGATGGACTGAGCGTTGAACAGGTTACGGGTCTGATCGTTCAGAGGCATGTGGATGGTGACGTAGTCGGAGACCTTCAGGACCTCGTCGATGGACATGCTCTTAGCCTGCTGCTGCTCGAACACCTCGGCGGGCAGGAAGGGGTCGTAAGCGACGACGTTCATCTTGAAAGCGCGAGCCAGCTCGCCAACGCGCTGACCGATACGGCCAAAGCCCAGGACGCCCAGGGTCTTGTTGCGCAGCTCACGGCCGACGAACTTATACTTATCCCACTGCTTGTTGTCCTTGACGTCGTGGCAGGCGGGGATGGTGTGACGGGACATCTCCAGCAGCTTGCACAGGGTCAGCTCGGCGACGGCGTTGCCGTTCAGGCCGGGAGCGTTGAAGACCTGGATGCCGGCAGCCTTGGCAGCGTCCATATCGACGTGGTTCAGACCAACAGAGCAGACACCGATGACCTTCAGCTTCTTGGCAGCATCGATCACGTCCTTGGTGATCTTAGGATCGACGCGCATGATCAGAACCTCGTAGTCGGGGATCAGCTGAGCCAGCTCCTCGGAAGTGGGCAGCAGCTTGGTGTCGACCTGCATGTACTTGCCCAGCTCCTCGCCGATAGCGCTGTGAACGACGTCAATGATAAGTGCTTTCATGTTGTAACAACCTCCATAAAATATATGTTTCCGTTTTCCGTTGCTCTGCCGAAGCAGGGCGAATCCGGGTAGGGTTACTCTATGTTCTCTATTATGCCACATTTTTCCCATTCCGAACATCACATTTTTGTTGAGGGTTGCCACAGCCAAACGGTTGTGGTATAATAATTGTAAATCTGTGGAAGCACATTTTCCCGTGTTTTTCCGCGTTTCAGCGCAGTTTCTGTCCCGGACCCCCTGGGCATTTTCTGCTCTACAGCCCTGTATGCACAAGGAGGCAGAGTCTTGAACTTCCAACATCTGAAATATTTCCTCATGGTGGCCGAGGAGCTGAACATCACCCGCGCGGCCGAGCGCCTGTACATCTCCCAGCAGTCCCTGTCCAACCATATCAGCAACATGGAGCGGGAGCTGAATGTGAAGCTCTTCCTCCGCTCTCCCAAGCTGTCCCTGACCTACGCCGGCGACCTGCTGGTGGAGACCGCCACGCAAATTCTGGACCTCCACAGTCAATATCTGGCCAAGGTGGGCGACATCAACCGAAATTATCTGGGTCTGCTGCGGGTAGGCATCTCCCACACCTGCGGACTGGCCCTTTTGCCCGATATCCTGCCCATCTTCCGCAAGGAGTTCCCCCAGGTGGAGTTCTCCCTCTTCGAGGGCAACTCCAACCAGCTGGAG
>SAMEA104404103__coassemble_1389_pt1 | contig 14851 bp, 15 predicted proteins | sample SAMEA104404103__metabat2_high_PE_037 | metagenome-assembled genome bin SAMEA104404103 (sample SAMEA104404103) | Balaenoptera acutorostrata | reverse complement strand
GTCAAATGTGGGAAACGGGAGCCTCCGCAGCGCGGAGGCTCCCATTCTATTCTATTCTATTCTATTCTATCAATTCTCAAATCACCCAAAATCCGATCCACCCGCTCACAACTCCCAGCGCGACTCCCGCCACCACATCTCTGACGAAATGTACGCCGCAGAGCACCCGGATGGGGGCCATGACCACGACGACGGCGGCCAGCACCAGGCCCAGAGGGGGATAGAGCCACAGCCCGCACATGGCCAGGATGGCGGAGCTGAACATATGCCGGCTGGGGAAGGACTGTCCTGCCCGGTCCTTGTTGACCAGAGCGGGGGTGCGGTAGACCTCGTAGGGCCGGGGTGCGTTGATGATGGCCCGCAGGGCGGAGCCGCCCAGGAACACCACGGCGGGGACCAGAACGGCCCGGAACACTCTGCCGTCCCGGGTGAACACCAGCACAGCCAGCATGAGGATGTAAGCCAGATAGACGAACACGGTCAGCAGCTTGTTTGCGCCCAGCATGGCCCGGAGGGCGGCGGGGCGGGCTCTGAACCAGCGCTGAACGGCGTGGTAGCATTTTTCAGTCATAGGGAGCCTCCTTGTAACGTGACGGAATTTGTATTACAACCAGCTATTTTACCACGCCGGAGCGGGGATAACTATAGACGATTCAGATAAATCGAAACGCCGCCTGCCGGAATACAGCAGACGGCGTTGTTTTACGGTTATCGGTAGGAGGCCAGCCGGGACAGCAACTCGTCGTTGTCGGTGAGCAGGTCATAGACGGCGTCCTCGCTGAGAACGCCCCGCTTCAGGTCCTGAGGGAGATTCCCGTTCTCATCGTCCTCGAAGTCCTTCCGCCACAGGGGCCCTTCGTAGTAGTCGGTCAGCTCCCGCAGCTCCGCCTGCACGGAGGCGTACCCGTCCAGCGCGGCCTCCAGATTGCTCACGGCCTCGGCGGAGCGGTCCAGCAGCTCCTCCATATGTCGGATGCGTTCCATCTGTTCCATGGAAAATCAAACCTCCTGATTGAGATATTCTTTGCAGAACTTGTCCAGCTTCTCACCGTACTCCTTCGGACAGGTGTACATGCTCTCGATGTGCCGGGTGTCGGCGGGGAAGAAGCAGTCCTTGGGGCCCTCGTAGTCCTCATAGAGCCGGGGCCCGATCTCGTAGGGGACCAGCTTGTCGTCCTGACCGTGGACGAAGAGGATGGGGAGCCGGGATTGGGCCAGACTTCCGGTGACGTCGGAGCGGTCCAGATCGTACCCGGCGATCAGCCGGTTGAGGAGCCACAGAGGCCGGTACAGCGGCCCGATCTGGTGGGCCAGAGAGGCCCGCGCGTCGCAGAACCCGCTGTCCTCCACGATGAACTTCACGTTTTTGGGACAGCGGCTGCTCATCTGCATGACAGTTGCCGCCCCCATAGAGAAGCCGTGGAGGATGATCTCCACGTCCGGCCCGAACTTTTTGATGAGGAAGTCCACCCACAGCAGACAGTCCTCGCACTCCAGCACGTCGAAGCCGATGAAGTGGCCCTGACTCTGGCCGTGGGCGGTGTGGTCGCAGCAGAAGAAGTCGATGCCCCGGCTTTTGTAGTAGTCGTAGCAGATGCCGCCGGTGTCGGCGTGTTCGGAGCGGTAGCCGTGGACGCAGAAGGCCACCGTCTTGCCCCGGGAGCCGTTGGGGTAGTAGAAGCCCTTCAGCTTCTGGCCCCGTGCGGACTGAATGGTGAACACCTTCTGGTCCAGCGCCTCCATTTTGGCCTTTCCTTCGGCCCGATAGACATAGTATTCCGGCGCGTGGCCCTTGCTGTCGAAGAGCTTCTCAAACAGCCGGGAGCTGTTCCGACACATCATGTAGCGGTAGAACTCCTCGAAGAAGAAGGCCAGAATGGCCGCCGGGATGACAAGGATCCATTTCATATCACTTCACCGGCAGCATAGCGCCCACGCTGGCCAGCAGGGTGCAGCAGACCACGAGGATCTGGAAGGGGGCGGTGCCGAACCTGCCGGTCAGCTCGCAGGAGCCGGAGCGGCGGCGGGACAGGTTGTAGGCCACAATGATGCCCACGCCGGTGACCACCTGGATGAGGCTTGCAAACCGGGTGAAGCCCACGAAGGTGGCCGCACCGAAGAAGGCGATGGTCAGGCAGGGGAGGGAGGCGGCCAGCCAGCTCAGGCGGACGCCCCAGCCGGTCTGCTCGTGGACGATATCCCGCAGGTTCAGGGTGTTGGCCCAGAAGGAGGTGGCCAGAGCCAGCAGAGTGAAGATGTAGCCCAGGATGCTGACCCAGCCGCCCAGATGGGCCGCCAGATCCACCAGCGCGCCGTCCTCGGTGATGTTGGGGCCTGCGCCCAGCAGGGTGATGACGGTGATGATGAGGATCAGACCCACGTTGATGGCCAGACCTGCGGCGATGGCGGCGCGGATGCGCTTCACGTCACCCTCCAGACCCTTGACCACCTGAGGGGTGGACATGACGGCGGACAGGGAGAAGGACACCATGCTGAACAGGGCCAGAGCATTGTTGAAGCCGTGCCAGCCGGAGGGCAGGGCACTCATGTCGGACATCAAGGTTGCGATGGCCAGAATGCCCACCACGCCGATCATGGAGCCCACGGCGATCTTTTCGCAGATGCCCACCAGCTTCATGCCGATGAACACCACGCCCGCGCCGATGATGTAGAACAGGAGCATACCCGCCGCGTCGGGGAGCCCGAACCAGGAGCGGAACACGGCGGCGGCTCCGGTGAGGAAGGCGCTGACGTTGAAGATGACGGACATGCCCAGGGTGATAAAGGCCGCCCAGGTCAGCACCTTTTTGATCTTGCCGGAGAACAGCTCCCGGTCCAGACAGGTGATGAACTGCGCGCCGTCGTTGTTGTAGGACAGCTCTGCAATGATGAGGTGGAGCACGACATTGAAGAGGTAACAGAACAGGATGATGAGCAGAATTTCCCGCATACTGTTGTGGGCGGCCAGGAAGGGGACGGACAGGATGCCGGAGCCCACGCCGTGGCCGACGATGATGCTGGTGGCCTCGAAGAATGTCAGCTTCGATTCACCGGTGATCTTTTTCATAGAAACCCTCCAAGTTTGACAGTTTATCCCTATTATAAAGGAAGAACCGGGGAAGCGCAAGAACCGGGGCGCAGTTGGGAGAAATTCCATTTTTTATATAGGGAGGACCGTTCAGAATGACAAATCCCCGCCCGACTGGGGGCGGGGATTTTTTATCAGAGACTCACATCCACTTTGCGTGGCTGCCCTTGTCATCCTTGGTAATGAGCAGCTGGTCGTCGATGGCCTGCTTCAGCTCGGACACGTGGGAGATGATGCCGATGAGCTTGCCTCCTGCCATCTGTTGTAGGACCTTGACGGCCTGACCTCTGGACTGGTTGTCCAGGGAGCCGAAGCCCTCGTCCAGGAACATCATGTCCAGGGTGATGGCGGCGGACCGCTGCTGGATCTCGTCGGCCATGCCCAGCGCCAGGGCCAGAGCGGCCATGAAGGACTCGCCGCCGGACAGGGTGCCCACCTCCCGGGACTTGCCGGTGACGGTGGAGTAGACCATCAGGTCCAGACCCTTGCCGGTGCCCTTGCCTGCGTCCTCCAGCTCGGTCATTCTCAGCAGGAACTGACCGCCGGACATTTCCAGGAACCGGGTGTTAGCGGCGTGGAGCACACCCTCCAGATAGCGGCGCTGGACGAAGGTCTCCAGATCCATTTTGGCCCCGGAGACCTTGCCGTTGAGCCGCTTGTAGAGGGACTCGATGCGGGAGAAGGTGAGGGCCTTCTTCCGGCGCTCTGCACCGTGTTCCGTCAGGGCGGTGAAGGCGTTCAGAGTGGGTGTGGCGGAGTCGTTCAGGGACTTTTTGGACTGTTCAGCCTCGGTCATCTGCGTTTCTGCCTGATCCTCGGCCTGCATCAGCACCTTGGGGTCGGGCTTGGAACGGCCCTTGATGATCTCCTCAGCGCCCTTTTTCAGACCCTTCTGAGTCGTTACATTCCTGTTGTAGTCCTCCACGGCTGTGCGGAGCGTCTCCGTCTCTTCGGCGCTGTGGGCCTCGGTGAGCGGCCTCCACCGGGCCTCGTCCATGCTCTTGTCCGCCATGAGCTGTTCGTACGCCTTCCGGCGCGTTCCGGCGGCCTCCTGCTGTCCGGGCAGATCCTCGGTGTATTTCCGAACCAGCGTGTCGGCGGTGGTGAAGCTGTCACTTGCGGCCTTTGCGGCCGATTTGGCGGTAGTCAGCAGGTCGTATTTCCCGTCTCGGACCTTCGCTGCCTCATTTCGGGCCGCTTCGGCCTCCTTCTTCGTGGCGTAGGTCTTCTGCTTCTCCAGTTCTTCCAGACGGGTCTGGGCGTTGGAATGCGCCGTCCGCAGGTCGTTTTCTGCTGTCTTTTTCTCTTCGGCGATGCTGGACAGCTCGGCCCGCTTTTCATCAACGGTGGAGAGTGCCGTTTCCAGCCGATTCAACTCCTTTTCATCGGCCTTGATGGAGGTCTCTTCCTGAGCCAGTACACCCTTCCGGTCCTTTACCAGTTTTTCCAGCGCCTCCAGCTGTTCCGCCCCGCACTCCTCCGGCGTCTCGAAGCCGTTGTCCTGCATCTGACCGATCAGCTTTTCCATGGCGGTGTCCCGCCGGTCGTTCTTTTCCGTCAACAGACGCTGTTCTGCTTCCAGCGTGGATATGGCCCCAGTGAGGGTCGTGTTTGACTGACTCTTGGCCTTATCCAGGCGGTCCAGTTCCTTACGGGTCAGCTCCTTATGGTCCTCAGACAGGACACAGGGAACCGGATGGTCCAGGGAGCCGCAGACGGGACAGGGCTTGCCGGGCTCCAGCTTTTCTCTGGCAATGAATCCGACCTGTGCGTCCAGAAAGTCCAGATAGTAGCTTCTGTGGGCCTTGTCCGCTGTGTTGAAAGCGGTTCGGGCGACTCCATAGGCGGTCTCTGCATCGGAACAGGTCGTTTCCTGATCTTTGACCGCTTTCCGCAGAGCCTTGACCTCGTCGATCTTTTTCAACAGGTCGTCTGCCGCCTGATTTTTGTTGTTCCATGCCGTCCGTCTGGAGGAAACATCGGCCAGCTCGCCCTTCCGGCCGTTCCACTTCCGCACCTGCTCCTCAAAGTCATCCACCGACTGCCGGGCGGTTTTGGCCTCGTCCTCAGCTGTGGACAGCTTTCCGGCCAGCGTGGAGAGAGAGATGTTCTCCGTGTTGATGCTCTTCAGCACGGCCAGAGCATTGGTGACGTCACTGTCCACCTTGATATACGTGCCGTTTGCTTCGTCGTATGCACGCTGGGCGGCCTCTTCTGCCTCGTGGGTCCGCTCCTTTTTGTCCTTCAAGCCGGGGAGCGCCGTATTTTGGTTCCGTAGATTTTTTGCGGTGTCCTCTGCGGTCTTTTGGGCAGCTTCGTAGAGCTCATGTGCGCTTTTCAGCTGATAAGCGGCCTGAATATCCTGGATGAGCTGTTTTTTCTGCTCCATCTCTTTCTTTTGAAGGGCCAGCCGGCTCAGCTCCTTCTCTGCCTGTTCCAGCTGGTCAAAGGAATTCAACAGGTTTTTGCCGTCGTTGCGGGCGTCGTGCTTCTCCTGCCACAGTGTTTTGGCGGCCTCGTATTCGGCCTCTCTGGCGCTCTGCTGTTTTTTCAGCCAGCTGCACAGGGGCTCCATCTCCGTCAAAAACTCCTCCAGCTGGGCAAAGTTCAGCTTTTTCTCTCGGCTCTTGCCGGTGGTGGTCAGCAGAGCGGTGAGCAGGGGCTGGAGCGTGCCGTATGCGCTGTAGTCCTCGGGGATCTTGATGCGGGCCAGCTCGGTGCTGCAGAGGGTGCTGAGGGTCCCCATCTCGCTGTCCATCTCATCCAGCCGGAGCTTCAGATGTTCCACGATATTCTGAAAGACCTCGGTGCCGAAGAGCTTGCGGAAGATATCCCGGCGGTCCTTGGTCTCCGTACGGAGCATCTGCATAAATTCGCCCTGAGCGATCATGGCCACCTGCATGAACTGGGCCTTGGTCAGCCCCACGATCTCGTCCAGCTTTTTATTGGTCTCAGTCAGCTTGCCGGGAAATTCGGAGCCATCGGGTAAGGTGAGGGAGACGGCCTCTTTCTCATCCTGATAGGGATTTTTGCTCTTCTTTTTGGCGAGGCGGAGGTGCTTGGGACGGCGGTTGACTGTGTAGTGCCGGGTTCCCTCTCCCGCCTGCTGAGAAAATTCCAGCTCCACGAAGGGGGTGACGTCCATGTCAGCGAACTGGCTCTGGAGGTCCTGCCCGCTTCGGATGTTTCCTTCAAAGCTGCTGGACTCGCCGTACAGGGCGAAGGTGATGGCGTCAAAGATGGTGCTCTTGCCGCTGCCGGTGTCGCCGGAGATGAGGAACAGGTTCTGTTCCGGTTTGGTGAAGTCGATAACGGTCCTCTCGCCGTAGGAGCCGAAGGCCTGCATGGTCAATTTCAGCGGTCTCATTTCGCCACCTCCTCAGAAGAGTTCACGGCGCTGTTCACCGCGTCCTGTAAAATCGCGGTGGATTCCTCGTCCAGCTCGCCCAGAAAGGCACAGCACAGCTCATAGGGGGTCATGCCGGACTCGGGGACGTATTCCATGTCGTAGTTGGGGAGGCCGGCGGTCTCCCGGCGGATCTCCAGCAGATAGGGGAAGGCGTGTCTCAGTCGGTCCTGCATGTCCATCACGTCCAGATCCACCTTGTCAGTGAGGGTGACGGAGACGAAGTCCTCACAGTTCTGTGCAAGGACCTCTTCCAGCTCGCCCTTGATGCGCTTCACCTGCCGTTTGGGGATGAGGGGCAGAACGGTGGTTTTCACGTCGCCCTTGCCACCCAGCTCCACCATGATGATGCCCTTCTGCTGTCCCGCCTCGCTGAGGGAGCAGGCCAGCGGGGTGCCGCAGTAGCGGAAGCGGTCGTTGCCCACCCTCATGGGCTTGTGGATGTGGCCCAGAGCGGCGTAGTCGAAGGGCTCCAGCACGTCGGCCCGGACCATGTCGATATTGCCCACGGTGAGGATCTCGGAGTCCATCCGCTCCATCTCCTCAGCCGTCTCTCCGGCGGGGAGGTAGAACTGGTGGCTCACCAGCACGTTCCGCTGGCTCCGGTCGATGTTCTCCCGGCCGATGAGGGCGTGGAGGGTGGCGTCATAGGACAGGTTGTTCCCGTTCTCGTCGGTACCCAACACGGCCTTCACCATAGAGGGTTTGACGAAGGGCAGAAGGTAGAAGTTCACCGGGCCGTGCTCGTCCTCCAGCCTCACCTGCTGGATGAACTCCTCCGGGGTCTGGGGCGGCATACCGATCATGTACAGCTTCTGCCGCCGGAGGATATCCCGGAACAGGTTCAGCCGGGGCGCGCTGTCGTGGTTGCCGCTGATCATCATGAGAGCAGCGTTGGGTGCGGCCTCCATCAGATTGGCGGTGAACTGATCGAAACGCTTCACGGCCTCCGCAGAGGGGATGGCCTTGTCGTAGATGTCGCCTGCAATGAGGATGGCGTCGGGATGTTCTCGCTCTGCGGCGGCGCAGATCTGGTCAAAGATGTGGCGCTGGTCGTCGTCCAGCTCCCGGTTATACAGTTTCAGACCGATATGCAGGTCGGAGAGGTGAAAAAATTTCATGATCTCAGTCGCTTTCTGAGTCCGCCGGAGCGGACTGTGATTTTGATTTCATCTTAGGACGGGGGACGGGGTCTGTCAAGGGAAAAGCAAAGGGGCCGCAGTGCGGCCCCTTTGCGGATTTAAAGCACGGGGATATCGCCCACACCGTTGAGGATCAGACGGGGACGGTAGGGGAATTTCAGCACGTCCTCCTTGGTGGACACGCCGGACAGCACCAGAGCGGTGTCCAGGCCGGTCTCGATGCCGGCCACCATATCGGTGTCCATGCGGTCGCCGATCATGACGGCGTCCTCGGAGTGAACGCCCAGGATCCGCAGGCCGGTACGCATCATCAGGGGGTTGGGTTTACCGACGAAGTAGGCGGACTGGCCGGTGGCCATCTCGATGGGAGCCACCATAGCGCCGCAGGCGGGGATGTTGCCGTGCTCGGCGGGTGCGGTGATATCGCTGTTGGTGCCGATGAGCCGGGCACCCTTCTGGACCAGAGAGACTGCCTTCAGAATGTTCTCGTAGTTGTAGGCGTTGCCCTCGCCCACGATGACGTAGTCGGGGTCGTAGTCGTTCATGGTGATGCCCGCATCGTGGAGAGCCATAATGAGGCCCGCGCCGCCGATGACGTAGGCGGAGCCGCCGGGGGTCTGGCGGGCGATGAACTTGGCGGTGGCCAGCGCGCTGGTGTAGAAGTGGCTCTCGTCCACGTCCAGACCCATGCGGGCCAGCTTCTGCTGTAACTCCTTGGGGGAGCGCTCGGAGGAGTTGGTCAGAAAGAGGAAATTCTTATTTTCCCGATACAGCCACTCCACGAACTCCTTCACGCCGGGGAGCAGGCGGTTGCCGTGGTAGATGACGCCGTCCATATCACAGATGAAGCCCTGTTTTTTCCGTAAAGTTTCCATAGTGTTACCTCCAAATCTCGGTTTGTGCGGCACAGATGCCGGACAAACTTCCAATTATTGCTAATTTAATATAGTGATTATAGCTTTAATGGACTGAGAATGCAATATCCTATAAAGGCCATCGGGGTATCAGCAGGAAAAATATACTATTTAGCTAAAAACGGAGGGGGAAACTGAGCGTTCCGCCCAAGGCTCAGCCCTGTTCCTTCTCCCGGGGAGCCAGAATGGCGTCCAGATGGTCCAAGATAAATTCCTGGGCCGCCCGGTTGTACAGCACCGCCTGATAGGGCCCTCTGGGGCTCTCCCGTTCCTCCAGGGAGATGCCCAGGTCGTATCCGGCGGGAGTGGGGTGGCGGGTGGTGCCGCCCTCGGGCTTCTGGACCACCTCCAGCATACCGACGTCCACCAGAAAGGCGGAGATGGGGGCGAAGGACAGGTTCTTCATGGACTCGTCCTCCTTCAGAGCGCTGATGCGCCGGGCGATCTCGGAGATGGCCAGAGGCTCGTCAGAGTAGGGGAAGAAGGCCCGCCGCTCGTAGGGCAGGGCGAAGGCGGACTGCTGCTCCTTGTGTCTGGGGCCGATGCCGCCGTTGTCGATGACCTTGCCCAGCAGGTCGGAGACGTAGAAGAGACAGCGGGAGATGCGGACCTGATTGACCACGTCGCTGTCGGGCAGGACGGAGCCGTCCAGAGGGTTCACGCCCTGGGCCAGCTGGTCCAGATAGGACTTGGCGTGTTTCATAAGTTCCAGTTCTGTCATGGGAGGAAGCTCCTTTCACAGGTTGTTTTCTGTATTTATTATACTGCAACCGGGGAGAAAAGGCAATTTATCTGCCAGAAAATGCCCGGGATTTTACCACTTGCAGAAAGAAAAAAGCGGACGGCCCGTGGGGTTCAGAATATAGTTTTCTCCATGGTGTCCCGGCACAGGGTGACCCCGTTCCCCAGCGGGCAGTCCTCATGGGAGACGAGGACGTAGCCCCGTTTCCGGTAAAATTCCTCTGCGGGCAGGGAGGGGGACAGCCGGACGGTCCCGGTCCCGGCCTGCCGTTCCAGAAAGTCCATCATCTGTCCGCCGAAGCCCTTTCCCTGGTACTCCGGCAGGAGGTACACCCGGGCCAGCTCCCCGTCCCGGACACAGCCGGTGCCGAAGCGGACGCCGTCCTCCTCCATGAGCCACATGGTCCCGGCGGCAATGTCCCGGGAAATGTTCTCTCTGGTGTGGATGACGTGGAGGAAGAAGTCCACCACCTCCTTGGGATAACAGGGCGTGTAGGAGGACAGGATACTGGCGCGGACGATTGCCGCGGCCTCCTCCAGATGTGCAGGTTCAGCGTGGATCAGCTTCATACTCAGGCGCTCCCTCTCGGTTCAAAGTGTTTCCAGTATATCACAGACGGGGAAGGGATGGAACTTCCGATTTCTGCACACGGCCCTGCTTGACGAAACCGGCGGAACATAGTAAGCTGTGTCTGAAAGAGACGAAAAGAGGTGCTCTCCCATGAAATTTTATATCAAACAGAAGGTGTTTTCCTGGACGGACCGGTTTTCCGTGACAGATGAGCAGGGGGACCCCCGCTTTTATGTGAAGGGACAGGCGTTTTCTCCGGGGAAGAGGCTCCGCATCTACGACGAGTCCGGCGAGGAGCTGGCCACGGTCAGCGAGGTGCTGTTCCGGATGTTTCCCCGGTACCGGGTGGACCTGTACGGGGACAAGGCGGCGGAGATCGTGAAGGAGTTCTCCTTCTTCCGGCCCAGCTACCGCATCGAGGGACCCGGCTGGCACATTGAGGGCGATCTGTGGGACCACGACTACCGGGTCACCGACGGCCCCCGGACCGTTGCCTCCATCCACAAGGCGTGGATGAAGTGGGGCGATTTCTACGAGCTGGAGATCGCAGATCCCGCCCACAAGCTGCTGGCGCTGGCGGTGGTTCTGGCCATCGACTGCGTCATCGACCGGGAAAATCAGGAAAAAAACGGAAAACAGGCAGAGGTATAACCGAAAGCACAGCCGGAAAGGGCACTCCGGCTGTGCTTTTTTCAGCATAAAAGTACCATAAAAGGGGATTAAACAAGATAATTTTGAATAATTAACATAGGTTAATGCCTTGTCAACGGAAATAGGATATAATAAAATAAGACTAGAATGTACGATAGTTGTATGCGTACAGCAGGAGTGAAAAGGATGGACAGTAGTTCCGTGGACATACAAGAACTGTTAAAGGAAAAATTCAAAATTCAGAATCAAGAGCTGTTGGAGCGGGTGGGCAAGGTGGCAGCCTTTGACGCCGCACCCAAGGGTACCCGGCTTTTGGAGGCGGGCGAGATGCCTGTATCGCTCCATATCCTGTACAGCGGCATCTGCCGGGGCTTTTTGGAGGACGAGAATGGCAAGGACAGCACCGACTGCTTCGCCACCGAGCCGGGTACTGTGCTGTGGGGCAGCGGACGGCTGGATCAGCCCTCCGTCATCGGGGTGGAGACTCTGAGCGACTGCGAGTTGATCCGGCTCCCCAGGGCGCTGATCCTGGAGCTGATGGAGGACTACGACGTCATGCGGGTGTTCAACCGATACCTGTTCCATGCGCTGGAGATGCACTGGCACATGCGGCAGATGATGTATCAGCACAACGCCATGGAGCGCTACCGCTGGTTTTTGAAGCAGTACCCCGGCCTCATCGACCAGGTGAACAAGCGGTTTATTGCGTCCTTCCTGGGCATGACCCCGGTATCCCTGAGCCGCCTGCGAAAGCAGCTGCGGGAGGACGGGCAGGAGGCATGAAGCCTACATAAGAGATAAAAAACCAGAGGCGTACCGCAGTACGCCTCTGGTTTTTTTTGTGCAAAGAGCGCTCAGACCTCGGACTTCTCGGGGTCGGGCATGTTGTACACGGCGCGGACGCCGCCGATGAACTTGGGGCGGGTGCGGGCGCACAGCAGGATAGCGGAGCCCACATGGTCCAGGCCCTCCAGACGGACGGGGACGGCCACGTCGCGCAGGTGCATACCGATCAGAGTGCCGCCGATATCCAGACCGGCGTGGGCGCGGATGTGCTCCACAGCCACGGGATCGTGGAGGTTGTCCCAGGTGGTGGTAGCGAAGGAGCCGCCGGCGTGGGGCTGGGGACGGACGTTGACGACCTCGTAGCCGTACTCCTTGGCGCAGGCCTTCTCCAGGATGAGAGCGCGGTTCAGATGCTCGCAGCACTGGGCGGCCATGTAGATGCCCCGCTCCTGAAGGACGGGATAGATGCCCCGGAAAGCGGCCTTGGCGGCGTCCATAGAGGAAGCGTGGCCGATGCGGCCGCCGACGATCTCAGAGGAAGAACAGCCCACCACCAGGATATCGCCCTTGTGCATGTGGGCGACCTTCAGCAGCTGGGTAACAGCTTCACGGGACTGCTGTTCGATTTCGTTCAGATTCAATTCCATGATGAAAAACCTCCTATTTTTATGCGTTCCCGGAGGAACACGTTCAACTGATTGTATTATAGCATGAAGCGGGGGAGAATGGTATCACCCCGGCGGGGAAATTTCCGATTTTTGGGGCTCAATCCTGTCCGTCCAGCTGGGCCTGGATGGTTTTCATGGCCTCCTCCAGCTGGTCCTGGGGCAGGTCGGGGACGAAGTGGAAGCTGCTGCCCATGAAGGCGGTGTCGGTGAGCTCCTTATTCACGCTGCGGATCGCCAGCTGCCCGGCGGCGTTGGCCCCGTGGACCCGCAGGTCCCCGTCCAGGTGCATACCGCCCGCCCAGACGATTTTCGAGGGATCGTCGGTGAGGATGACGAAGTCGAAGTCGTACAGGGTCACTCTCTGGACCCCGGAGGAATCCTCCACAAAGCTGAACACGGGGGTAAACCGGGTCAGCTCATAGCCGGTGTAGCAGTCGGCGGTGGCCTGTAATTTCTCCAGGGCCATCTTCATCCGGGGCTCCAGGATGTAGCGGAAGCTCCGGGCGGCTTGCTGGTCGATGACGGGCTCGGTGTCGAAGCTGTGGCGGACCATCTGATAGAGCTCCGGGCTCTCAAAGACGGCGCTCTCCCGGCTCTCGTCCCGGAGGACGGACACCTCCACCAGATCCTCTTTCAGACCGCATATCAGCTCCATCCGCAGGTCGGCGGAGGTCCACACCTCCGGCCCGCCCTCCAAAAGCAGGTTCAGCCGCCAGCAGGCATCCTCCAGGGTGGTTTGCCCGGTGGGGTGCTCCACCGCGCTGTGAATGGCCTTGGTGAGCTGAACGGGGTCGCTGCTGCCCAGCAGGGCCAAACTGGTAATGTCGCCGGGGGCGATGGTCTGCATGGCGGAGGTCAGAGAGAAGGCGTGCTCGCCGCCCTGGGCGCTGTCCTTCAAGGTGGGGAGCAGGTCGTTCCGGGTCCGGAAATCGGCCTTGACCAGGTCGCTGACCTGCTGGACCTTCTCCCAGGCCGCGGAGTCCTTCTCGGTGATATCGCCCCGGCGGTAGATGCGCACGTCGGTGGGGGTGGCCCAGCCGTAGTACCAGTCCTGATCCTTGGCGAAGAGGTCCAGCCCCGGAATGTCGGCGGCCATGGCCTCCCGGTACTGATCGGGGCCGCAGCGGACCACGGAGAACAGCCAGCCCATCTGGTCGGCGTCCTCCAGTCCGGCGCTCTCCGCGTCCTCCACCGAGGCCTTCTCATAGACGGACAGCAGGGTGGACGCGCCGTAGGCGATGTCGTTCTGGCGGATGACCAGCAGGTCCTGATATTCGGCGGGGATGGCAACCACCAGCCCGCCGCAGTCGTAGAGGATATTTTTTTGTTCCTCCGGTGTGTTTACTGTACTGCCGCTCTGGGCAGACTGAGCGCTGCCGGACAGATCGGCGGGGACGGAGGGCGGGACACAGCCCGCCAGCAGAGCCAGCGACAGGGCCGCGGCTGCGGCTATGGTTCCGTTATGTTTCATGGTGATCGCCCTCCATGTGCGATAAGATGCGGTGCAGTGCGGCCTGTTCGGCAGGGGAGATGGCCTGTTCCTCGGCCAGAGTGCCCACCAGCTCGCTGATGCTGTCGTGATAGATGCGGGAGAGGAAGCTCCGGGTCTCCTGCATGGCGGCCTCCCGCCGGGAGAGTGCGGGCTTGAACTGCTTCACGCCGCCCCGGTGTCCGATGGTGACTGCGCCCTTCTCCTCCAGACGGCGCAGCAGGGTCAGGGTGGTGCTGCGGTTCCAGTCCATGTGGGACTCCATCCAGTCGGTGGTCTGCCGGCCGGTGCGGGGAGATTTCTGCCAGAGAAACTCCATCACCTTCCACTCGGCCTCGGTCAAGCGGATCTGTTGCTGCTCCATACAAATATCACCTCCTGAATGGGGAATATCTTGTGAAATAATTATAACACCGTCATGTTACACCTGTCAACATACATTGGATAAGCCCAAAACAATGGTCTGAAAAAGATTGTGAAATCGGTCAGACTGTCCGGTCCGGGATTGTGTTCCGGGGCAAATCCGTGTATAATGTGGTGAAACAGAGTTGATCTGAATCATTCTGAACAGGAGGTCTGATCCATGGAAGAACTGTTGGAACTGCTGGAGCAGGACGGTACGCTCAGTCCGGAGCAGCTGGCGGCGGCCACCGGCCGCACGCCGGACGAAGTGAAGGAAATGGTCAAAGAGCTGGAGGAGGATCGCACGATCCTGGGCTATCAGGCTGTTGTGGACTGGAGCCGTCTGCGCAAGGACAGCGTCACCGCCCTCATCGAGGTCAAGGTGGTGCCCCAGTCCGTCAGAGGCTTCGACCGCATTGCCGAGCGCATCTACCAGTACGACGAGGTGGAGAGCATGTTCCTCATGAGCGGCGCATTCGACCTGGCGGTCATCGTGGCGGGGGATAACCTGCGCCAGGTGGCACTGTTCGTCAGCGAGCGTCTGTCCACCATCGAGGGCGTTACCGGCACCTCCACCCACTTTATTCTGCGAAAGTACAAGGAACGCAATCTGGTGTTCAGGCCCAAGGAGCCTGAGGAAAAGGAGTATATCTTTACATGAACTACGAGCAGATCATGAACCAGCGTATCCAGGGAATCAAGCCCTCCGGTATCCGCAAGTTTTTTGACCTTCTGGAGGATATGGACGACGCCATTTCTCTGGGTATCGGGGAGCCCGACTTTGTCACTCCCTGGCATATCCGGGACGCTGGCATTCTGTCTCTGGAGCGGGGCCACACCAAGTATACCTCCAACGCCGGTATGCTCCAGCTCCGCCGGGAGATCGCGTCCTATCTGAACCGCCGATTCGACCTGCACTACGACTACAACGGCCAGATCCTGGTGACCGTGGGCGGCAGCGAAGCCATCGATCTGGCCATGCGTGTCCTGATT
>SAMEA104404103__coassemble_1376_pt1 | contig 14931 bp, 4 predicted proteins | sample SAMEA104404103__metabat2_high_PE_037 | metagenome-assembled genome bin SAMEA104404103 (sample SAMEA104404103) | Balaenoptera acutorostrata | reverse complement strand
CGGCGCCGATGGCGTGGAAGTCACCGGTGAAGTGGAGGTTGATGTCCTCCATGGGGACGACCTGAGCGTAGCCGCCGCCGGCGGCGCCGCCCTTCACGCCGAACACGGGACCCAGGGAGGGCTCGCGCAGGGCGACAACGGTATTCTTGCCCAGCTTCCGCATGGCGTCGGCCAGACCCACGGTGGTGGTGGTCTTGCCCTCACCGGCGGGGGTGGGGTTGATGGCAGTGACCAGGATCAGCTTGCCGTCGGGCTTCTGGTTCTCCCGGAGAAGACGATAGCTCACCTTGGCCTTGTGCTCGCCGTAGAGCTCCAGGTACTGCTTGTCCACACCGGCGGTGTCGGCAATGGCGGTGATGGGCTGCATGGTGCAGGACTGAGCGATTTCAATATCGGTTTTCATAGAGATGATCCTCCTTGTTCTGCGCGTCCTCATAAAAAAAGGACGCACTACAAATTTTGTAGTACGCCCAGACGGTCGGCATAAGCGGGCAGAGCTGCCCACAGCTGTACTCCACGTGGTCGTTCCACTTCCGTCAGTCATACAGCTACCATATATATACCAAAGCCCGCTGGGATTGTCAAGATATAGTATGAGAAAAATGTGGGAAATTTAAGCAATTTCCCGGAAAGACTGGAATTTTTCGGCGGGCGGCATTATAATGCAGGGGAACAGACCGGAAAAGTTCTGAACCGGGCAGGGGAGAGATCCCCCGGGGCTGCTCCGGCTGAAATCGGAAAAATCCCCTCTGTTCCGGCAGAGAGCCAGCGGGATATTAATTCCATTTCTATTCATTTTGAACAAATCTTTATGAATTCTCAATGTTCTTTTTACGCTGTTTATACTATAATAGAGGAAAATGCATGAAAGAAGGAAAAATATGGAGTACGGTATGCTGACGCTTCTGCCCATTGCGGTGGTCGTTGTCCTGGCCCTTCTCACAAAACGGACCCTGGAGCCTCTGGTGGCGGGTTCGGTGACGGCCTATATCATCATCAGCGGCTGGCACTTTCCCACGGCCTGGGCGGACGCCTTTTTCAATGTGGCCTCCAACCGGGAGTACCAGTGGGTGTTCATGGTCTGCGCCCTGTTCGGCAGTCTGATCGCCCTGCTGGGTGCGTCCCACGGCACCATGGGCTTCTCCAAATGGCTGCGAAAGCTGTGCAGAGGCCCCAAATCCACCCTGCTCGTGACCTGGATCATGGGCGTGCTCATCTTTGTGGACGACTACCTCATCATCATGACGGTCAGTACCAGCATGCAGCGGCTCTCTGACCACCACAAGGTCCCCCGGGAGGCTCTGACCTACATCATCGACTCCACCGGAGCCCCGGTGTGCGCTCTGCTGCCCTTCTCCACCTGGGCGGTGTTCTTCGCCGCCATGTTCTACTCCGAGGCGGGTGTGCCGGAGCTGGGCTTCGGCGGCCCTGTGGAGACCTTTATCCACACCATCCCCTTTATTTTCTACGCCATCTTTGCTGTCATCATGGTCCCGCTGTTCTGTCTGGGCGCAGTCCCCAAGATGGGCTATATGAAGCGGGCCTATGACCGCATCAAAGAGGGCGGCATGGTCTACTCCGAGGCCAGCCGGGACCTGAACCTGGAGGAGGACGAGGACGACCCCGCCGACCGGGTGCAGGCCAGTGCCATGGACTTCGCCCTGCCCATCGGCATACTCATCGGCCTGTCCGTCTTTACCGGCGATATCTTCCTGGCGGTGCTGGGTGCCATCGTCACCTGCTTTGTGCTGTACATCCCCCGGAAGAAGATGTCTCTGACCCGGTTCTGTGACCTGACCATGCACGGCTTCTGCAACCTGATCCCCACGGTGGCGGTGATCTTCTTCGCCTTCGTCATGCAGGAGGCCATGATGGACATTGACATTGCCAACTACGTCATCAGCGCCATCCGGCCCATCATGAGCGCACCTCTGTTCCCGGCCATCACCTTCCTGCTGGTGGCGGCTCTGAACTTCAGCACCGGCAGCGTCTGGGGCATCCCCGCCATCGTGGCCCCCATCATCATGCCCCTGTGCTTCTCCATCGGAGCCAACCCTCTGGTGACCATGGGTGCCATCATCTCCGGCGCGGTGCTGGGCAGCCACGCCTGCTTCTACTCCAGCGCCACCGTGCTGACCTCCAGCTGCTGTAAAATTCAAAATATGGACCACGCCCTGTCTCAGCTGCCCTATGCGGCTCTGACGGCGGCGCTCAGTACGGTCAGTTATCTGATCTGCGGATTTGTCTTGTGAGAGGGAGAGATCTAAATGAAATTGGTATTGGGAGACATTACGAAAATTCCGGCGGACGCCATCGTCAACGCGGCGGCCACCGACCTGCGGCCCTGTGAGGGCATCTGTCAGGCCATCTTCCGGGCGGCGGACACCAAGGAGCTGCTGAAGGCCTGTAAGCGCATCGGCCACTGTCCCATGGGCAGAGCGGTGGTGACCCCGTCCTTCGGCCTGCCCTGTAAGTACATCATTCACGTGGCCGGGCCGGACTGGTACAGCGGCCACGGCAACGACCGGCTCATGTTCCGGGACTGCTACCGCAGCGCCCTCCAGAAGGCCTGCGCCTACGGCTGTAAGTCGGTGGCTCTGCCGCTGATGTTCTCAGGCAGCATGCACGTTCCCAGGGCCGAGGCTCTGCGGATGGTGGCGGAGGAGGTCACCCGGTTTGAGGAGAGCTTCCCCTCCATGGAGATCCTGCTGGTGCTCTATAAGCAGAGCATCTACGATGCGGCCCTGTGCGCCATGGAGGAGCTGGGTCTGGCTTTTGAACGCTGAGGAAGGCGGCGCGTATCTCAGGATACGCGCCGCCTCTTTCTGTCCTTATGCACAAAAATATGGAAACTGTATACAGCAGTTTTAACAAAAGAATATTGGGATTTCGGAAATAACAGGGTATAATGTGACATTTCCGGGACGTTCTGTTATAATTATGTTGCTCTATATTCCGCGACGAACAGAAAGGAGGACAGGAGGGCCGCTCATACGGCGGGGCGGTAAAACACACAGGGAGAGCCGTGTCAAACCATCTGCGGGAGCCGCTGCACACAGGCGGGAGTCCGCAACAACAGAAATCGGAGGTGCATTTCATGAGACGAGCCAGCAGCTTGCTGCTTGCAGCAGTCATGACCCTGAGTACCGTGGCGCAGCCCATCCAGGCGGGAGCCGCGGGAGTCAAAGCACAGCAGGAGTACGAGATCTACCCGATCCCGCACAGCGTTGTCTATGAGAACGGGGACTATGCCCTGAATCAGGAGATCAATGTTGTGTACGAGGACGGCGTGGACGAGGCCACCAAGGCCCGTGTCCGGGAGATCGCAGCGCTGAAGGACCTGACTCTGGTGGAGCAGACCGCTGCCCAGAACGGGGAGACCAACCTGCTCATCGGTATCGCGGGTGACAAGGATACCACCGTGGATACCTATATGAATGAGAAGCAGCTGATGGACCAGGCCACCCTGGCCAAGAACGACGGCTATGTCCTCAGCAGCAAGGACGGCACCATTGCCATCCTGGGCAAGGATGCAGACGCCAGCTTCTACGGAGCCACCACCCTGTACCACGTAGTCAACCAGCTGGAGGCCCAGAGCATCCGCAATTTTCTCATCAAGGACTTCTCTGACGTGGTCAGCCGCGGCTTTATCGAGGGCTACTACGGCAACCCCTGGTCCACCCAGGACCGCATCAACCTGATGAAGTGGGGCGGTTACTATAAGCTGAATTCCTACTTCTACGCACCCAAGGACGACCCCAAGCACAACGCACAGTGGAAGGAGCTGTACACCAAGGAGGAGATCGAGACCAAGATCAAGCCTCTGGCCGAGGCCGGCAACAGCTCCAAGTGCCGCTTTGTGTTCGCCCTCCATCCCTATATGCACAACGCCATCCGCTATGACACAGAGGAGCACTACCAGGCCGACATGGACGCCATGAAGGCCAAGTTCGCTCAGGTCATCGAGGCCGGCGTCCGTCAGATCGCCATTCTGGCCGACGACGCAGGTCTTAAGCGCCCGGAGGAGTACAAGCGCACTCTGGACGACATGAGCGCATGGCTGAAGGAGCAGCAGAAGACCTACCCCGATCTGAAGCTGAACCTGCCCTTCTGTGTCCAGGAGTACATGAACGGCGTGCCCAGTCTGCCCGAGTACTACACCACCTTCCCGGAGAACGTCCAGCTGATGGTCACCGGCGGCGCTGTCTGGGGCGACGTGTACCGCAATTTCTCCACTCCCTTTAAGGAGAAGTTCGGCCGGGGCGCTTACCAGTGGGTCAACTGGCCCTGCTCCGACAACTCCAAGGACAATCTGGTCATGGACGGCTACCAGGTCCTGCACACCGACGTGGAGCCCGGCTCCATGGAGGGAATCGTGCTGAACCCCATGCAGCAGTCCGAGCCCAGCAAGGTGGCCATCTTCGGCAACGCCTGCTACGCCTGGAACATCTGGACCGAGGCGGAGCGGGATCAGGCCTACCACGACTCCTTCAAGTACGTGGACCACAACAGCGCCGAGGAGACCCCCGCCAGCACCGCCCTGCGTGAGCTGTCCAAGCACATGCGCAACCACAGAGCGGGCGGCTATCCCCGCCACGAGGAATCTCAGGAGTTGGCACCCAAGATCGCCGACTTCAAGCAGAAGATGACCAACGGCAAGCTGACCGCAGGTGACGTGGACGCCATGATCGCCGAGTTCACCGTCCTCCAGGAGGCCGCCAAGACCTTCCGGGCCGAGGGCAGCAAGCAGCTGCTGGGCGATATCGGCAAGGACTACACCGCCCCTGAGGCCAACGAGCAGATGGCTCCCTGGATCGACACCTGGGACGACCTGACTGTGGCCGCCATCCAGTATCTGAACGCCATCAAGCTGACCCTCACCGAGGATTGGGACGTGAATCCCGTCCTGGCCGTCTATAACGACGCTCAGGTGGCCATGAACCAGGCCGACTCCCACCAGTTTTTCTATGTGAACCACATGGAGAGCGCTCAGGTGGGCCGTCAGCATATCACTCCCTTTGTCCGCACCATGGCCCGCTGGCTGGGCGAGCAGATCCAGACCAAGATCGACCCCACCGTCCAGAAGATGACCTACATCACCAACGTCATGGAGTTCGAGAACCCCAACGTGGGCCAGCTGGAGAACATGTTCGACGGCGATGACACCACCGGCGTCACCTTCACCGGCTATCTCTACCTGAAGACCGGCGACTACATCGGCGTCAAGTACAGCCAGCCCATCACTCTGAAGAACGTCCGTATTCTGATGGGTGCCAACAAGAACCATTTCCACCACTCCAGAGTGGAGTACACCACCGACGGCAAGAACTGGGAGCCCGTCAACGATCAGGTCTACGAGCGCCCCAACTCTCCCACCGTTCCTCCCATCGTCATTGATGATCTGAACATCCCCAATGTTGTGGGCGTGCGCATGGTCGCCACCGCCGACAACAACATGGATGCCTGGATCGAGATCTTCACCTTTGACGTCAACGCCAAGCAGGAGGTCCAGCCCGGCGCGCCCGAGGCATATCCCATCGCCGCTGACAAGGTCTCCGTGCAGAACGCCGTGGAGACCGGCGGCTCCAAGGCTCAGCTGGTGGACGGTGCCAAGAACACCGAGTTGTGGCTGAAGAAGTCCGCTGAGGGTGCCGACCGCGACTCCATCCCCGCCGGTGCCTCTGTCACCGTGGATCTGGGCGCAGTCAAGACCGTGGGCTCCGTGTACTTTGCCCAGGGTGCCTCTCAGGCCAATGATATCATTGACCAGGGCGTAGTCGAGTACAAGGGCGAGACCGGCGACTGGGTCGAGCTGGGCAGACTGACCGGCAAGACCGAGCAGACCGTCACCGCCGAGAACCCCGTGGACGCCCGCTACATCCGCATTAAGAACACCCAGGACAAGAAGATCTGGTGGAGACTGTCCGAGCTGACCGTGTTCGGTCCCGCCACCGGTGCCGCCTCCAACGAGAACCTGTTCACCAACGTGGACAATGCCGATGTGACCGCCAAGGTCACCGCCGGTTCCGCTGCGCTGACCGGCGCTGTCACGCTGAAGCCCGGCGAGTATGTGGGCATCGATTTGGGCGAGATTCGCGCCCTGACCGCCGCCGCTCTGCCCGCCGCTCTGAAGGGTGCCACCTTCCAGGTCTCCGCCAACAACATCATCTGGTCCGCTGAGACCGCAGAGGTCATGGGCCTGCGCGCCCGTTATGTCCGCTTCCTCAACGAGACCGATGAGGACATCCAGCTGAACACCGACGGCTTCCGCCTGGAGAACCAGGTCATCGGCCAGCTGGGCGAGCTGCTGAGCGATGATATCGCCGACTGGGGCTGGGGTGACACCGCCGGCAACGGCGCCGCCTTCGACGGCGACGTAAGCACCACCACCAAGTTCGGCGGCAACCCCATGCAGGGCAACACCGCTGTCTACAGCCTGGGCCGCTCCATGGATATCCGCTCCATCCGCGTCTATAACGCCGATACCGAGTGCGATTACATCCGTGACTGCCAGATCCAGCTGTCCAAGGACGGCAAGAACTGGGAGACCGCGCTGACCATCGGCGACGGTCAGATCGACACCGACCGTCTGACTTCCTTCGGCAGCATCAACGATGACGCCAAGAAGACCGATTCCAACTACCCCAACAAGTTCTACTACGGCAATGACGAGGTCCCCGCCAACGTGGGAGATGGCGCCCGCTTCCTGCGCATCCTCATCACCGCCGACTACCCCGAGCGCGCGTTGGTCATGAACGAGATCATGCTGAACAAGGGTGAGTACCTCTCTCCCGAGACCAACATGGCCTTCCAGGGCACCATGGAGGCTCCCGGCCACATCCCCAGCTTCATGCTGGATAAGGATCTGAACACCACCTACAAGCCCGCCGCCGCCGACGGCGCGCTGACCTATGCGCTCAGCGACAACAAGCCCGTGGGTACCGTCCGTCTGGTCCAGATCGGTGCCGCCAGCAACGCGGTTGTCACCGCTCAGATCGTCCGGAACGGCGTGGCTCAGAACGTGACTCTGGGTATGCTGTCCAAGGCCGTCAACGATTTCGGCATTCCCGCCGATGCTCAGCTGGTGAACATCACCGTCAGCTGGGGCGCGAAGCTGCCTGAGCTGTCCGAGCTGATCCTGCTGGCCCAGACCATCGAGCCCGAGGGTCCCACCGAGGACGAGCTGGCCGCCGCCGCTGTGAACGCCAAGATCGATGCCATCGGCACCGTCACTCTGGCTTCCGAGCAGAAGATCACCGAGGCCCGCACGGCCTACGACGCGCTGACTGAGGCCCAGAAGGCCCTGGTCACCAAGCTGGACGTGCTGACCGCCGCAGAGAAGAAGCTGGCCGAGCTGAAGGACGAGGCCGCACAGGCCGAGAAGGACAAGCAGCTGGCCGCCGCTGTGGACGCCAAGATCGACGCCATCGGCACCGTCACTCTGGACTCCGACAAGAAGATCCACGCCGCCCGGGTGGCCTATGACAACCTGACCGCCGCCCAGAAGGCTCTGGTCACCAAGCTGGAGGTTCTGGTCGCCGCTGAGAAGGCCTTTGCCGACTTGAACAAGCCCGTGGAGCCTGAGGTCAGCTTCCCCGACGTGAAGCCCGGGGACTGGTTCTACAAGGGTGTCATGTACTCCGCCGGTAAGGGCCTGATGAACGGTCTGCCCGACGGCACCTTCGGCCCCAAGGTCACCATGACCCGGGCTCAGCTGGTCCAGATGCTGTACGCCATGGAGGGCAAGCCCACCGTGGCATCCGTCACCGACAAGTTCTCTGATGTGAAGGCCGGCGACTGGTTCGCCGACGCCGTGACCTGGGCCGTTGAGGCCAATGTCACCGGCGGAGTGGGCGAGGGCACCTTCGCTCCCAATGCCAAGATCACACGTCAGGAGATGGCCGTCATGCTGTACGCATACAAGAGCCGTCCCGCCGCTGAGGGCAAGCTGGACTTTGTGGACAACGCCGACATCGCAGACTGGGCCGCCAAGGCCGTCATTTGGGCCGTGGACAACGGCCTGATGAGCAGCACCAGCACCGAGCAGATGATGTTCTCTCCCAAGAACACCGCCACCCGCGCTGAGGCCGCCATCATCATGATGAACCTTGATAAGCTGGCAAAGTAAAGGAGAAAAACTTTACATAAAATGCGGAGAGGAGGCCGCCCTTCGGGGCGGCCTCCTTTTATGCTGTTTGTCTGAAACAGGAGAAATGGCAGGGGAGAGGAGGCCCCTTTCAACCAACTGGTTATTTCTCAAAAATTGCGAAAAAGAGTGGAAACGATAGGGAGATATGACAAAAGGAACCCCGTATTTTTGGTAGTTTCATAGTGGAATCCACGGCGGTTTTTCTTGACGATGGGAGGCTTTTATCATACAATTGCATATAACAGGGCGGCCGCGGCCTTTGCTCTGTCCGACCGGAGGGACAGAGCAGGGACCCGGCCGCTAAAAAGAAAGGTGCGTGTTTTTGTGAAAAAAATGATGCTTCGTGCACTCTCCACCGCGCTGGCACTGGGGCTCATGCTGCAAATGGGCGGTCCGCTGCCCGTATTTGCGGCACCTGCCTCACAGACGCAGATGGCCTCAGCTCCTGAGGTCGTGTACGTCAGCAGCTACGGCGGAGCAGGCTCCCTGCGCTCCATGAACTTCAATGACAACTGGAAGTTCTATCTGGGCGAAGCCGATGGAGCCCAGCGCCCCGAGTTTGACGCCTCCCGCTGGAAGAGCGTCGATCTGCCCCACGACTACAGCATTGAACAGGAGTTCTCCAAGTCCATGGAGGCCGAGAGCGGCTACCTCCCCGGCGGCATCGGCTGGTACCGCAAGACCTTCTCTCTGGATGAATCCCTGCGGAACAAGGAGATCCGCATGGACTTTGACGGCGTGTACATGGACTCCACCGTGTACATCAACGGTACCCGGCTGGGTACTCACCCCTACGGCTACACCCCCTTCTCCTTTGATATCACCGACTACGTGAAGTTCGGTGAGGAGAACGTGATCGCCGTCAAGGTCAATCACCAGACCCCCTCCAGCCGCTGGTATTCCGGCAGCGGCATTTACCGCGATGTGAAGCTGACCGCCACCGACAAGGTGCACGTGGATCTGTTCGGTACCCACATCACCACCCCTGATCTGAATGAAAAGACCCCCAACAACTACGCCATGGACGTCAAGACCACCGTCCGCAATGACGGCTCCGCCGCCGCCTCTGTGGTCCTGACCCACACCCTGTACAAGAAGGGCGACATGAAGACCGCCAAGGGCAGCGTCAGCACCCAGGCCGTCACCGTGAACCCCGACGCCTCCGCAAAGATCGCCGCTGAGCTGGTCCCCGGCTCCGCTCCCGACCTGTGGAGCACCACCGCGCCCAACCTGTACGTGGTCCGCACCGAGGTCAAGGTGGACGGCGAGGTGGTCGACACCTACGACACCGACTTCGGCTTCCGCTACTTCCGCTTCGACAAGGACACCGGCTTCTATCTGAACGGCCAGCCTCTGAAGCTGAAGGGCGTGTGTATGCACCACGACCAGGGCGCTCTGGGCGCGGAGAACCACTATGACGCCGTGGCGCGCCAGGTGGAGATCCTGCAGGATATGGGCTGTAACTCCATCCGCGTGACCCATAACCCCGCCTCCCAGAACCTGATCGACATCTGCAACGAGAAGGGCATCCTGGTCATCGAGGAGATGTTCGACGGCTGGTACCGGGCCAAGAACGGCAACAGCAATGACTTTGCCCGCTTCTTCCGCAGCACCATCCCCGCTGAGAACCAGCTGCTCCACGCGGAGGACGGCATGACCTGGGCGGAGTTCTCCCTCCAGTCCACCATCCGCCGGGACCGCTCTGCACCCAGCGTCATCATGTGGTCTCTGGGCAACGAGATCAGCGAGGGCGCAGGCGGCACCGACTACCACAACGAGGTGGGCAATCTGATCGCCTGGGCCCGCGAGGTGGACGACGTGACCCTGAGACCTCTGACCATCGGCAGCAATAAGGTCCAGAACATCACCTCCAGCACCGGCCTGGTCGGCGATACCTATGACCACGCCCAGGTGGCGGAGGCTCTGGTGGCCGCAGGCGGCGTGTCCGGCGCCAACTATGCGGATAAGGGCGAGTACGAGAATATCCACAGAGCCTTCCCCAACTGGCCTCTGTACGGTTCTGAGACCGCCTCCTCTGTGAACAGCCGCGGCGTGTACAAGCCCACCGACAAGCAGCTCTCCGGCTACGATGATTCCAAGGTCGGCTGGGGTGCTTTCGCCAATGATGCCTGGCGGGACGTTATGGCCCTGGACTTCGTGGCAGGCGAGTACGTCTGGACCGGCTTCGACTACATCGGCGAGCCCACCCACTGGAACGGCACCGGTCCGGGTCCTGTGGGTCCCTGGCCCTCTCCCAAGAACTCTTTCTTCGGTATCATCGATACCGCCGGTCTCCCCAAGGACTCCTACTATCTGTACCGCAGCTTCTGGAACGATGAGGAGCCCACCATCCATATCCTGCCCGCCTGGAATGAGGATGTGATTTCCAAGAACTACCGCGGCGAGACCAAGGTGGTCGTCTATGCAGGCGGTGCCTTCGGCGGCAAGGAAGTTGACGCCATCCGTCTGAGCTTCATTCCCGCCGGTCAGACCGAGGCCACCAGGACCTACAGCGGCGAGTACATCACCAAGACCACCGCCGCCGGTTACACCTATCAGGTGAACAAGGCCGACCAGAACAAGATGTACTTCGAGTTCATGGTCCCCTTCGCACCCGGCACTCTGAAGGCCGAGGCTCTGAGCCAGGGCCAGCCCGTTATGGGTGAGGACGGCAAGGCCGTTGTGGCCACCGTCACCACCGCCGGTGCCGCCGCTCAGCTGGCCGCCCAGGCCGACCGCAAGACCGTCACCGCCAACGGCGACGATCTGGTCTATGTGGAGATCGACGTGGAGGACGCCGAGAACGTCCTGGTCCCCGGTGCTGACAACGAGGTCGCCGTTACCGTCAAGGGTGCCGGTAAGCTGGTGGGCATGGACAACGGCAGCTCCCCTGACCATACCTCCTACCAGTCCTCCAAGCGTCATGCCTTCAATGGCAAGCTGATTGCCATTGTCCAGGCCGACAAGACCCCCGGTGAGATCACCATCACCGCCTCTGCACCCGGGCTGAAGTCCGCCTCCGTCACCGTGGAGGCTCAGGCTGACGAGCAGCAGGGCGCTGTCCAGATGGACTCCTTCCTGATGAGCAAGACCTACTACGTCAAGGTGGGCAGCCAGCCCCAGCTCCCCAAGACCATCGAGGTCCGCTACACCGACGGCAGCAAGCAGAACAAGGCTGTCACCTGGCAGACCGCCTCTCCTGACCAGATCAGCAAGGTAAACAGCTTTACGCTGACCGGCACCGTGGAGGGCGTGGACCAGAAGGTCTCCGTCACCATCAACATGATCGACGAGGTCGCCGCTCTGCTGAACTACTCCACCACCACCCCCGCAGGCAAGGCTCCCAAGCTCCCCGACAGCCGCCCCGCAGTCATGGCTGACGGCAGCATTCTGGACGCCTCCTTCCCCGTGGCATGGGCCAAGGTGGAGGATACTGATTTCAACGAGATCGGCACCAAGACCGTCACCGGCACCGCCAACGTGTTCGGCAAGGACCTGACCGTTCAGGCATCTGTCCGCGTCCAGGAGGAGAACATCACCCTGGGCGGCAGCGTGTCCAACGTGGCCAAGCTGAGCCAGGATATCCCCGCAGATAAGCAGTCCGACAAGCTGGAGGCCATCAACGACGGCATCAAGTCCGCCAACAACAACCAGTCCCGCTGGAGCAACTGGGCCTGGGCCAATGCGGGCAACAAGACCTCTGAGATCGTCTTTGAGTACGACACCCAGCAGCGTATCGGTCAGGCCGTCATTTACTTCGGCAAGGACAACGGCACCCTGACCTACCCCGACGCGGGCAAGACCGAGCTGTGGATCTCCGAGACCGGCAAGCCCGGCAGCTACAAGCAGGTCACCATGACCGAGACCATCGGCGATGAGATCCCCGCCGCCTCCAACAACGGCCAGGACGGCCCCATGAAGGCATATACCTACAAGTTCGATCCCTTCAGCGCCACCTTCATCAAGCTGAAGATCACCAACTCCACCACCAAGGCCAATGCCTGCACCGGCATCGTCGAGGTGGAGCTGCTGAAGGCTGAGGGCAGCTACAGCACCAACACCGTGGCCGCTCTGGATGCTCTGAGCATCAACGGCGAGACCGTGGGCGACTTTGACCTGGCAGCAGGGGAGACCAACACCCTCTGCAAGGAGAGCGAGATCACCAAGCTGGACGTCGTCCCCGCAGGCAACGCCGCTGTGACCCGTCTGCCCGCCTATAACGGCGTGATCACTCTGCTTCTGGAGTCCGAGGACCACATGACCCGGGGCAGCTTCCGGATCCACCTGGAGAAGGCCCCCATCTATCATCCTGAGGACAGCAAGTTCGACTACGCACCCGGCAACACCACCGCCATCGCCAAGAGCATCTACAACGGCGGCGGTACCGAGGGTCCCACCGCGCTGGCGCTGGACGGCCGTCCCGAGACCCATTGGCACACCAACTGGGCCACCGGCGAGGCCCGCGACATCAACAACCGCTGGATCGGTCTGGACCTGGGTTCCGCCAAGACCATCGGCGGCGTCCGCTACCTGCCCCGTCAGAACGGTAAGAACGGTGTTCCCACCGAGTACCGCATCGAAGTGAGCGCAGGCGGCACCGGCACCGATTACAACAACTGGACCTGGGCCCAGGTCGAGGGTGCTTCCGGCACTTGGAACAAGGACAAAGAGGGCTGGAACCTGATCCGGTTCAACGCCCCTGTTGAGGCCCGCTATGTCCGCGTTGTGGGCGTCCACACCTACGCCGACGGCGGCAACGACGCCCATATGTCCATGGCAGAGCTCCGAGCTCTGGACGGCCGTGCCGTCCTGGCCGGTGAGCCTGTGGAGCCTCAGCCCGAGGGTCCCGACGCCACCGACGCCTCCCGCGACTATGAGTCCGCCACCGTCACCGTGGGCCACGCCCACAACGGCTTCGGCGCTGACAAGACTAACGACAACGACCCCAATACCTTCTGGCAGACCGGCTGGACCGAAGACTCCGGCAAGGACGTGAACAAGCGCTGGATCGAGATGGATCTGGGCAGCGTGAAGCACGTGGACGGCATCCGTGTCCTGCCCCGTCAGGGCGCAAAGATGGGCGACGAGAACGGTACCCCCATCGACTACGAGATCAAGGTCCGCAGCAGCGAGTCTGAGGACTGGGTCACCGTGGACAAGGGTACCAGACCCACCGACGGCAGCTGGCGCGAGTGGTACCTGCTGACCTTCGACCAGGTGGAGGCCCGCTATGTCCGCTTCTGCGGTATCACCACCTACGGCGACACCGGCAGAAACCAGCAGATGAGCCTGGCTGAGATCCGCGCTGTGGGTCCCGGCACCTCTCCTGAGCCCGAGGGGCCCACCGAGGACGAGCTGGCAGCCGCCGCCGTGGACGCCAAGATCGACGCCATCGGCACCGTCACCCTGGACTCCGGCAAGAAGATCCACGCCGCCCGGGTGGCCTATGACAACCTGACCGCCGCCCAGAAGGCTCTGGTCACCAAGCTGGAGGTTCTGGTCGCCGCTGAGAAGGCCTTTGCCGACTTGAACAAGCCCGTGGAGCCTGAGGTCAGCTTCCCCGACGTGAAGCCCGGGGACTGGTTCTACAAGGGTGTCATGTACTCCGCCGGTAAGGGCCTGATGAACGGTCTGCCCGACGGCACCTTCGGCCCCAAGGTCACCATGACCCGGGCTCAGCTGGTCCAGATGCTGTACGCCATGGAGGGCAAGCCCACCGTGGCATCCGTCACCGACAAGTTCTCTGATGTGAAGGCCGGCGACTGGTTCGCCGACGCCGTGACCTGGGCCGTTGAGGCCAATGTCACCGGCGGTGTGGGCGCAGGCACCTTCGCTCCCAACGCCCAGATCACCCGTCAGGAGATGGCCGTCATGCTGTATGCATACAAGGGCCGTCCCGCCGCTGAGGGCAAGCTGGACTTCGCCGACAAGGCTGACATCGCAGACTGGGCCGCAAAGGCCGTCGTTTGGGCCGTGGATAACGGTCTGATGAACAGCGTCAGCACTGAGCAGCTGGTGTTCTCTCCCAAGAGCACCGCTACCCGTGCCGAGGCCGCCATCATCATGATGAACCTGGACAAGCTGTCCAAGTAAATACGCAGCACAGCAGGGGGGAGGCCGTCCGAAAGGGCGGCCTCCCTCTTTTTGTTTTCTCAATAGAAGAAAAATCATAGAAAATTCGGGGACCTTATTTTATAGTCGAAGTGCCAAAATACAGCGATAAAAAATGCGCTGTTTTTTATTTTATTGGAAGAATGACTTAAAAATGATTCATAGCCCATAAAATCGGACAAAAATAATCAACAAATGAAGCTGCAAGAATCGTCAATAAATTACAAGTATTGAACAAAAACCAAAGTTTTTTAATGGTACAGCAAAGAAAATTCTATCGTTTTCACGCCCGCCACCCTTTAAAATGATAATCACTGGTGAACGGTTTTCGTTCCGAAAAACAAAGTACGATATTTAGGAGGAACTCATAATGAAGAAGAAACTTGCTCTTGCTCTTGCCACTGTTATGATGCTGGGTGTCTGCGCTGGCTGCGGCCCTAAGGACGCTCCCGCTGGCTCCGGCTCCGGCAACATCTCCAGCTCCCAGGACGTTGTCAGCGAGCTGAAGGCCGCTGTGTTCTATTACAACTTCGCCGATCCCTACATCACCACCGTCCGCACCGCCATGGATAAGGAGCTGAAGGCTCTGGGGATTGAGTACCAGAATTTCGACGGCCAGACCAACCAGGGCCAGCAGACCGACCAGGTCAACACCGCCATCACCGACGGCT
>SAMEA104404103__coassemble_1320_pt1 | contig 15419 bp, 14 predicted proteins | sample SAMEA104404103__metabat2_high_PE_037 | metagenome-assembled genome bin SAMEA104404103 (sample SAMEA104404103) | Balaenoptera acutorostrata | reverse complement strand
AACCCCTTATAGGGGTTAATCAAACCCCCGGCTCAGCCGGGGGTTTTGACTTATATCAGGTGTGCTCAGAAGCGGCGGTAGCGTTTTTTCTGACGCTCCATCATCTTGGCCACCAGCATGGAGTGGATCTTCTGGGAGGCGATCATTTTCTCCTCCCTGATCCAGTCGGAGTCGATGGCATAGCCGAAGTGCTTGCCGAAGGAGTAGTACAGGTCCAGCTCCTTGCAGTAGAGCTCCAGCCCGTCGGTGGTGGCGGAGGAGGGCCGGGGCCGGAGGATCTCGTTGCCGCCCTGGTAGAGCTGGCAGTAGAACAGGAATAACTCCATCAGCTCCCGGTTGCCCTCGTCGAAGGGGATGTTGGCGGCGCAGAGCTCCTCCTGCTTGGTCAGGTGGACGTCTGCGTCCCGCATGGTCTGGATCAGCTCGATATAGCGGATAATGTCCATCTTCCGGTAGAGAGGGGACTGGACGGGCATGGTCTGCCAGGCTTTGAGAATGTCCAGAATGTCGTAGTCCACCTTCAGCACCATATCGGAGAAGCCCAGATAGGCGAAGGGGAGGGGACGGACCTCCTCAAAGTAGGTCTCCTTCAAGAACTTCAGTTCGGAGCGCTCCCCGTCCCGGCTGTCATCCCGGAAGGGCTCCCAGTAGCTGACAAAGCCCTGCTCGTTGAGCCCACGGCGGCCGGCCCGGCCTGCGATCTGTCGGACCTCCTCGGGCTGAAGCTTCCGCACCTGGGTGCCGTCGAATTTCTGAGTCTCAGAGAAGATGATCCGCCGGACGGGCAGATTCAGCCCCATGCCGATGGCGTCGGTGGACACCACGTACTGGGTCTTGCCGGACAGGAAGTTTTCGATCTGCATTTTCCGGGCGGGGTAGGGGAGCTTGCCGTAGATGACGGAGGCCTTCCGGCCGCTCTTGTTCAGCAGCTCCGCCAGGAACAGCACCTGCTTTTTGGAGAAGGCAATGACCGCGTCTCCGGGCTGGAGGTCGGACAGCTGACAGACGGGCTTCCGCTCGAAGATCAGCGGGGTGAACCGCTCCAGCTCCTCCACCTCGTAGGTGTCGCCGCAGCTGTCGATGAGGGAGATGAGAATGTCCAGTCCCTCCGGGGCCACACAGCAGTGGATCTCCTCAGACTGCATGCCCAGAATGGCCCGGGTCCAGGCGAAGCCCCGCTGGCTGTCGCCGATCATCTGGCACTCGTCGATGACCACCACCTCATAGGGGAAGGCCAGGTCGGCCTTCTCCACGGTGGAGGCCACGTGGGTGGAGTTCTCCCTTAGATCTTCCTCCTCACCGGTGAGCAGGCTGCAATTGACCCCCTTGGCCAGCAGCTTCTCCTGGACCTCCAGAGCCAGCAGACGGAGGGGACCCAGATAGACACCGTTTTTGGCGGCGGCCAGCCGCTGTAAGCTGCCGTAGGTCTTGCCGGAGTTGGTGGGCCCCACGTGGATGACGAAATGGCGGTTCATCATCCGGGCCATGGGGTACTCGTTTTTGGGGTCCACCTCCAGCAGGCTGCTCAGGTCCTGCTGGATGGCGTACTGGAGGTAGTAGAGGAGGTAGAGCTGGTACATGGACCGCTCCATCAGCTCCTTGGCGGGGAGCCCCTCCATCTGCAAGAACTTCTCCACCGTCTCCTCGGGGAGCTTCTTGGACAGAGTGGTCAGCTGGACCCGGGCGCAGCGGAGCAGCAGGTCGGGGTAGAGGGCGGCCGCCTGATGCCGGAAGGAGGCCCCTTCGGATTTGGCCTTGAACAGCATGGAGGCCAGACGGCGGAACTCCCGGAGGGCGTAGAGGGAATCCTTGTCCCGGATGCGCTTTTTGTTGTCACCCCAGTTCTGGGCCCAGAGGATCAGATGGTGGATGTTCTTGGCGGTGGACTCCCGGTTGGAGGCGTCGTAGCCGGGGTGGCTCAGACTGGCCAGAAAGGCGGTGTGGAGATAGGCGGAGACGATCTGCTCCTCCTGAGGGAGGCCGCTGAAATCCTGGGCGGCGAAGGACTCCTGAAACAGGTCGGACTCCTGCTGGATGCGCTCCTGCTTGTGGCGGGCGGCCCGGTCCCGCTCCCTGGCAAGGAAGGCCTCCTGCATCTCGTAGAACCGGGGGTCCTGCTCAAAACGGAGCACGTCCTGTTTGTGGAACACGGGGATCATGGCCCCGTAGGAGGTGCGCCTGCAGGTGGGGTCCGGGAAGAACGCCGCAATCATTTTATTGTTCCAGCCCCGCTGGAGCAGGTCTTTTTTGACAAAATAGTTGTCGGAGGAAAATTTAGAACTCATGGGAACTCCTTCAATCCTGATACTGATACCTCTATTATGCAGGAAGGCGGGAGGGTTTACAAGTCATAGTTTTTGATTCCGGAGCCGGAGGGGTTCGGAGAAAAAATCAGAATTTATAAGGAGAGGTTAAAAAAGAGACTTTGTGTACGAGTTCATAATGAAAAAGAGAAAGGAAAAGAGAAGGTAAAAAAGGCGGGTTAGCGCAGGAGTTTATAATAGAGAAGAAATCATAAAAGAGAGGGAGTCGTTGACTGTGGAAGTAATTTCTTTTTTGGCCCTGATCGTGGTCATGATCATGATCCTGACAAATCAAAGTCCCGACGGCACGGATGGTCTGAAGAACTGGCTTGGAAAGCGGCACAGCGGTGGAAAGGAGCCTGTTGACACCGCACCCGACCATTTTGAGTCTGCGCATGAGCCTGAGCATCCCACCCGTCTGATGGGAACGGGGACGTTCTACCTGTCTCAGGTAAACCGCGGAGCGGCCGGAGACAGGATTGCGGTCCGGTTCGATCTGAATGACCGGCGTCTGGAGGACGGCCAGCCCCATTACATCGTCAAGAGCACCAAGTATGATGGGGCGGGCGATAACTTTGTGACCAAGCCCAATAAGCACCGCACCGAGAGCGGAGATCTTGCGGATAAGACCGATTCTCTGGGGTCCACCATGTTCCAGGTCCAGCAGATCTCTCTGAACCGGGGCAAGGACATGGGCGTTGCGATCTTTACCACCCACCCCCTCAGTGATCGCAGACAAAACCCCATCCGGGTCCGCGACAGTGAAGAGGCGGCAAAGAAGTACATCCAGACCGAGCAGGTGGTCATTCCCCTCACCGGAGACAAGGAAGGCAGGTCCTTCTACAGGACCAATGCACAGAAGGCCGCCTATCGCTGTATTCGCGGGGATGTGTTCTGGCTTGGTGAACAGAAGTTCCGGGTGGATCGGGAATCCCCCGACATGGAAATCGATGATGATGAAGATGATGAGTAACTGGGTCGGCAGCGTCTCCGAGGGATTCGAAGACGCTGCCGACGCGGCAGAACATCGGGAGGAAAGCGTATGGAAGAGGTACTGTATGTATATGGCCTGGCGTCCCTGATCGTCGTGAGCCTGGCCCTGGCGGCCGCCTGCCTCGGGTATCGGTGGGGCATGGGGGTCTACACCGAAGAGGCGAAGAAGCATCACTGTCAGGAGATCTTTTCAGATGCGGACTGGACTGCTGTGGATATGGAGCTGCCTCCCGTATCCACTACCCGACAGCAGAAGCGCACCACCGGGGAGGCCAAATCCTCGCAGGAAGTGATTGGGGCGGACATCGAGCTGCTACCTGTTTCTCAGCGATCCCGCAGGGACCGGGAACAAAAAAGCCGCGCGGCCCGGCAGCGGACGCCCCGCTGGGCGGAGGAGATCGACCTGTCCTTCGGACCGGAGCAGGACGGCGGGACCGGGGCCGTCCGTCAAAGTGCGGGGGATGCGGAGCCCGAACAGGAGGGAGGAGATCTTTTGGAAGATGTGACGATTGCCTTTCCCAAGACCGTCGTCCGCCGTCAGGAGAAGCAGACCTCCGGAGAGAAGAGCGGAGGCGGGCTTGAGGACATCCGGCTGCCTGACCGGAGCGAGTGAGCCAAAGGCATGGAGAGAGGAGTGGAGAGATGAAAAACTGGTTTGTTTATGGAGGCAAGCGGACCCGGAACGGCGGCAAGCGAGTGCAGCCGGAGGAGGTCATCCGTCTGGACGACCTGTTCGGAATCATCAAAAAGCGAATGACCGGTCCGGCGGCAGTGCTGAAAAAGCGCTGCCGTCAGATCCGCAATGCCTGCGGCCGGCTGGTAGCAGCGGCCTCTCAGTGCCTGCTGGACTACGAGCAGGTGGGAGCGGTGGCGGCGAAGCGGGTACAGAGGGAAAAGGGACCTCTGAAGCGCAATATGGGCGCAGTTCTGGTGACCTTTCTGCTTCTGGTCATTCTGACCTGCTTCGAGGGCAATCAGCTGGCCGGCCGTGAGGAGATCTTCGAGACGATCCTCTCCGTCATGGTCCCTGTCGCTGTTCACCAAGATCGGCATGAGCTGGTGGACCGAATGCAAAGAGAGAAAAAAGTACCACCTGATGCTGGCGGGCTTTGTGTGTGTGGACGCGGCCCTGGTGCTGTTCCGCGCGCATACCCGCTTCATTCTGACCGAGGTCCTGAAGTATCTGACCCTGGTGGCGGTGGTGCTCCTGCTCACCGAACAGGAGACCGGCAAAAGACAGAAGCTGCTGCGGAGCCTGGGGCTTATGCTGCTCAACAGCGCCGCGCTCGTAGGCATCAGCGAGTATGGCAATATCGCCATTCTCTGGGTGGTGTACCTGATGCTCTGTACCCTGGTCCTGCCCGGCAGAGTGACGGCGGCTGTGGTGCTGATCATGACCGTGCTGGCTCTGGGCGGACTTCAGGTGAGTAAAATGGTCTGGACAACGGTATATCCCGAGCGCAATGCGGAGTTTATCCTGAGAGAGGAGGTCTGGCAGGCGCGGGAGGCCTCTGAAAAAGCGAACCGCCGGGACCGGGAGAGCAAAAAGACCGCGGCGCGAGAAGATCTGGTCAAGGCCACCGAGAAGCTGGACTGTGCCGTCACCGAGGTCAAGCTGGCAAATGCGGTCCGTGAGCTGCGGGCGCTGGAAGGCCGGAGCGAGAGGACGGAACAGGAACTCCTGCGGCAGGCGGAGCTGAAGTCCGACATCGAGAGTATGCAGAAGCTTCTCTACGTCCAGCGAAAGGCCGTGGCAGCCAGAGCGGCTGAGAACAGAGGCGGAGAGGCTGACGCCGTAGAGGGCTGGAGCAGCGAAGCTGTCTCTGACCCCGGCGGCATGACCAGATTCCTCGCGGCGATCTATCAGAAATTCAACCAGAGGTTCTATGACAAGGACAACATGCAGGTGCAGGCGGCCAGACGGGCGCTGATCATGGCCGGTCCGTTTGGCACCGAGGTCCCCATCTATATGTTCTCTATCGAAAGCGACCTGATCTTCAACCTGGTGGTGGGCAAGCTGGGCGCTGTTATGGGCGTCTGTGTGCTGGCCATCTATTTCCTGCTCATGGTGGAGTGCTGCAAGGCCGCATTTGCGGCCCGGAGGAGCTGGCAGAGGATGATGTGCATCGCATCCGGTCTGTGTATCGTGACCCAGGCCTATATCTCCGCGGCTTCTGCCATCGGTCTGTTCCCCATCATCGGCGTGGGTATGCCGCTTCTCGCCCGGGGCAAAAGCGGCCAGGTCATCTTCTGTGCGTTCATTTTCCTGACTGCGATCCTGTCCGCAAGCGGCGAGTTTGCGGCAGCAAGGCGAGAAAAAAAGGGGGGTATTCGATATGAGACAATGGCATAAGAAGCTTGCGCTTCTGACGGCAGCGGCTTTGTTCTGCTTTGTGTCCCTGGGCGGGGATCTGCTGCTGAATAAGACGGGCTCCGTTCCCGTGCTGAATCAGGAGGTCAGAAGGCTCCGGGAGCAGTATAAGCAGGAGAACAGCCATCTGATCGTGATCGAGGGCAGCATCCTGGATCGGAACGGAGAGCAGATCACCAGAGCGGACGAGGTAGGGGTCCCTGCCCGGATCGTCTCGGATTCCGAGGTGTTCTCCAATCCCGCTGTGTTCTCCGATCTTCTGGGCTACAACAGCGACGTCTACGGCAGATCCGGCCTGCGGAAGGAGTTCGAGCAGAGTCTGTTCGAGCTGAATCCCGCACACAAGGGCAGAGATCTGGTGCTGACCATCGATGCGGAGCTCCAGCAGTACTGCTACGACAAGCTGGGCGGCGAGGCCGGGGCCATCATCGTGGCCGACGCCGGGACCGGAGAGCTGCTGGCGATGGCCAGCCGCTCCTCGGGCAAGCTGGAGTATTACGCGGACCGGGTGGACGAACACATCAGCCGGGAGACCTTCCGGGAGCTGACCGGGCAGGACTCCGAAAAGCGCGAGCCCACCATGATGGATGCCTACAACGCCTGTGACTCCTTCTTTCTGAATCGGGCGCTGCTGTGGTCCGATCCGCCCGGATCGATCATGAAGGTGGTCACCGCAGCCGGTATGCTGGAGCACGGGCTGGAGGATTTCACCTACGATGACTCCGAGGGCGCATATTCCGTAGAGGGGAGCAGCCGGGTCATTCATAACGTGGGCATGCTCCGGGGCGCTGCTGCGACGGCTGAGGGCTGCGACCGCCTGTACAGCTTTCTGAAAAGCGAGCACGGCACGGAGGAGGAGCGGGCCGAGGCGGTGAAAAAGCTGAAAAACATGGCGGACAACGGCGATTCCGTGGCCCGGGGGATGTACTGGCTGTATCGGTTCCGCCATGCCGACCTGTGCAGCGGCAGTCTGGACCCGGACATTGCGGCGGGGCTGGAGGAGAGCGGCTGGCCTGTGGGGCTGTACATCAGCGGCCGCTTTCGCTGGAACTACGCCGCATCCCCGGAGCAGCGGCACCGCGGTGCGGCCCTCATCCGGGAGGCCGCTGAGCTGGGGCTCTCCGAGGCCCGCCGGGTCATCGCCAAGTACGCTCTGATCTACGAAGCGGGCGAGATCCGCGGCCTGCGGAATTACATGCCCCGGTTTGCGGCGGAGCTGGAGAGAAAACAGAACTATTACGGATACCCTCTGCGCCGCTCTGTTCGAGCTGCTGAAGGGCGTGGAGCTGGCGGGGGTCCTGGCGGAGGAGGCGCCCTTCTGGGCGGACTCCCCGGCCTACCCCGACCTCTGGGGCGGGCGGTACCGGGGCATAGCCCGCAGTCTGGCCGCCCGTCGGAGCGTTCCCCTCATCACGATGCCCTGTTCCGGGCTGAACCACCTGCTGCGCGCGCCTCTGCGGGGTCTTGAGCAGCTCCGGGGCCTGTGGGATGAAAAACGCCCCGTGGACTGGGGACATGACACTCCGGCCTTCTTGCCGGTGGGATTTCCTCCGGAGGAGCTGCGTACCGCAGAGGAGAACGGCGCCCGCGCCTACTGCGGCGGTCAGGGGGCATGGGGCATCGCGATGGATTGGCTCTGCCGACCTCAGCGGCTGTTCCGCGCCTCCTGGCAGGAGCTGTGCGCACCCCTCTTCGGGGCAGCGCCCTCCGAAACCGGATACCGGGAGTTCACCGATATGCCCCGGAACTGCCGAAGGGGTGAGCTGCTCCTGTCCGGCGGCGGAGTGGAAAAGCGAATCCCCTGGAACAACGAGGGCAAGACCGACCACACCAATTCCTCCCGGCTCTACTACACCGGGAAGGGCTGTAAGCTGGTGTTAAAAAGCGCCCGTGTGCTGATGAAGGATAATATAGATCGCAGAGGTCCTGAGTATGCGGAGAAGCTGTTCCGCCTCACCCTGCTGGAGAGCATCCTGACCCGAGCGGGCGTGCGGAGTGCGCTGCCCATCCGACTGCTGAGCCGGCAGGGGCACTTGAGCGGCTTTCTGATGTATGACGTCTCCGAGCAGAGCCGGGATATGTCCCGGCTGACGCTCCGGGAGGACAGAGGCGGCTGCACACCGGCGGAGCGGGCAAAGGCGCTGGAGGACCTGTGCATCTGCATTGCCTTCTATCAGCGGCTGGGGATCTATTGCAGCGACATGAAGAGCGACAACTTCTATCTGCTCCGGGACCGGGTCATCCCCATCGACACCGACGGCTTCTCGGTGGTGGGCGGTGCAGCATCATTGTGTCAGCCCAAGTACCGCAGACCGGGGCGGGAGGAGTATGGAGCCGTACCCTATTACCACTCTGCGGGGAATACTGCCACCGGGATCTGCCGGAGGAGCTCCGGGCGGCCTTTGACCGCTGCAAGACGAGGGACCCTCTGGATGCGGCGGATTGGGCAGAGCTGCTGCACCGCTGCCGACTGGCGCTGGAGCAGGGGAGCGCCCCGGCCCCGCAGGCGCACAGGCCCGTCCTGTGCCGGCCCCGCCGCTGGGAGCGGTTTCGTATCATCGAGGCGGAGCCCTGTCCGGGCCGGCTGACCCTGCCTCTGGAGATCCGCTTCGACCATGGGTGAGAGGAGATGAAGGGCAATGGAGGTAAACGGAGAGACGCTGTTTCACATCGACAACAGCATGATGGAGAAGATCCGCAGAGCACCGGAAGGAGCAGTACTGCAGCCTGTACCGAAGCCAGATCGCCGGGGCCATGGGCGAGGCCGTCCAGCAGAGCCCGGTGGAGTATTACCAGCCCATCCTGGACCTGTCCACGGACTACGGGGAGAACGCAAAGATCACCTTGGACTGTCTGGGCGGCGTGCCGCTGGAGAGCGTGATGCATACCCTGCTGGATGAAAAGACGGGCAAACGAAAGCTGGCGCTGTTTCTGGGGCGGTACGGGGACCACAACAAGGGCCACAACCGGGAGTTTTTCCAGTGCATGACACAGTACGGCGGGATGGAGAACAGCCCGGTGGTCCAGAGCATCCAGATGGAGGCGGTGGCCGAGCAGTACCGCTGGATCCTGGAAAATCTGAAAAACACCATTATGGAGACCGACACCGACTATCTGGTGGAGGATCACTATAGCAGCTTACCCAAGGCGGAACCGGGAGAGGAGTAAACCATGATATTCAATCGCGATCAAAAGCAGATCTGGCTGCCCTACGCGGCCAGCGTTGCAGGGGTGAAGCATGAGCCCGGCTGCGGGGAGGACAGCTTTTTCACCGCCTCCATGCAGATGCCGGAGCATATGATCACCGGTGCGGCGGTGTGTGACGGGATCAGCGACCGCCGAGCGGGCTATGCCATGTTCGGCGCGCAGCTGTTCAGCCGCTCCGCCGTGGAATTTCTGATGCCCCGCTTTGAGCTTCTGTGGTCCATGTCCGAGCAGGAGCTGAATACCGTTACGGTAGAATTTCGCCAGGAGGCTTTAAAAACGCTGGAGAACTGGCGTGATAGAATGGATGTACTGGGAGTCCGGTGTCCCCATGTGATGGAGGTGAACGACCGGACCGGAGGAAAGACCATCCTCAGCAGCAAGCTTCAGGAGTATGCCACCACGCTTCAGACGGTGCTGGTCTCTGATGACGGAAGAATGATCTATCTGTCCATCGGCGACGGCTGCTGTCAGGTGCAGGTGGGGCATGAGATGGTCCCTCTCAGCTGCATTCCCCGGAGTGCGGACCGCGGCACCGCCCACATCACCTTTCCCAGCATCGGCACCGTACTGTGCCACCTGCGCTATCAGCGCCTGTGGCTGCCTGCGGAGACGGCGGGGATCTATGTGATGACGGATGGGGGAAAGTTTCCCACCGGGCTCTACAACGGCAAGACCATGCAGGCGGAGGCGGCCCTGCGAAAGGCCGCCGGTCTGCTGAAAAAGCGGGTGAACAGCACAGGCAGTCTGGAGCTGGAGGCCCTGCTGACGGACCTGCGCTCCGCCCCTGAGAACGATCAGTCCGACGACATCACGCTACCTGCGCTGTACAGTCTGATCAGGCAGGAGGCGACGGTGCTGCTGGTCCTCTCTGTCCGGGACAGATCACTTCAGCGGCGGCTGAACAAGCAGAGCTGGAGCAGCGAGGCCATGGAACGCGGACAGCTCACGCTCCTGGCCGGAGGCTGGGAGAACGGGGAGCCCAAAGCGCAGCCGGAGGTCCTGTGGAACGGGGAGAAGCTGGAGCGCAGAAAGCTCTGCCTCTCCCGTATGCCCACCCGCCCGGTGGACTGGACCACGGAGCGCCGCCGGCTCCTGTTGGAGCTGCCGGAGCCCGAACACGCTCAAAAGACCCAGGGGATGGCCGCCTTTCTGCTGGGCTTTACCGCCTCCGGCGGTTGGAACGCCATCCGTCTGGACAGCGGCGCGCTGTTCTGCCTGGTGCAGGAGGACCCGAACCTGCCCCTTATGGCGGAGCTGCTGGCGCTGAACGCAGGCAGCCGGGCCGGGGACAGCCTTGCACTCCTGTATTTCACCGACCGGACCCCTGTGAAAGTGACAGAAAATGGGGCGCTTCGGGTGATTGCCCTGAAAAAGGACCCCGACTGGACGACTCTGTTAGAGGAGCTGGATCCGGTCCTCCGCCAGACGACGGACAGCGATGTGGACTATCTGCTGGCCTTCGATCTGGAGGGGCCGCTGCCGGAGCAGGTTCAAAAATGGATGTCTGAGTGGCGCAGCGAGGCGGAGGAGGCCGGACTTCCCATCAGCTTTCTCTGCCGGGGCGTTCCGGAAGGAAACGAGCACACTGCGATGCAGATCATGCAGGATAAGGAGGGCGTATGCAGCGCCCGACAGTTTGAGGAGGCGTTCCGCGTCCCTCGGCTGAGAGAGAAGGGGGCCGAGACCGAGCCCCTGTGAGGATGCTGAGACCGAGCGGCGATCGGTACCGGCGGATAAGACCACGGAGGTGTCATGATGGGCGAGCACAAGACCAAGCTGATGGAGGGGGACAAGGCATTCCGCGAGGCGGAGTCCTCTCCCGAGGTAAATGAAGCGGCCGAAAGCGGAAAGTCCGGCTTTGGCGGGACCGCTCCCGGGAAATGAGGGCCGGATATGAACAATGTCGATCTGAATTTGGGAGGGAAGAAGGGCCCTCAGACCGGACCTTCTCCCCATGCCGGAAAAGGCGGCCGCTTTCCTGCCTGGGCTGGGTTCCCTGCGATCACCCGGCCGGGTATGGCGGGGCTCCTGCTGCTGATGTTGTTCTGCGTGGCCATGACCGGTCCCGAGCATCTGTTCCGCGCCTGCGAGGCCATCGCACAGGGTGTGAGTCAATTGATCCTGCCCTTGGCACAGGCGGCGGAGGGCGTGGCCCTTCAGCTGGCGGACTGGCTGGGCCGGCGGGAGCTGATCGTCAACCTGCCGGGAGTGGCGATCTTTGTCCTGGTGGTGCGGGAGCTGCTCTCCTCCCACAGATTGTTCCGTCTGCTGATCCTGACCGCAGCCTGTCTGGGTACGGTATTTCTGGGCACCTGGCTCCTGCTTCCCGCTGCAGAGCGTATCTCCGCCCAGAGTGACCGTGGCCGTTCTCTGATCCTGGTGGCCATCCTGGCATTTCTGGGTCTTATGGGCGTTCTGCTGTGCAAGATCGTCCTCCACTATCTGAACGGTGCCGCAGGGAACCCCTTCGAGAAGATGTTCCACAGCCACGGGGTCGTCGGCATTCTGCGGAACCTGGCGATCCTGGCGGCTGTAGCCGGACTGGTGACCCTTCTGCTCAGAACGGAGCTGAAACCCGCCTCCGGCGGGAATGTCTGGGATGCGCTGGCCGGCTATGTGCTGGTACACCCCGGCAAGACTGCCGCTCTGCTGCTGCCTCTGCTGCTGACGGCGCTGATCATCACCTTGGTGCATTGGAAGTCCGACCGCCGCTGTGTCCTGCTGACCTTCCTGACCTTTTGCGAGCTGCTTCTCATGGATGCCTCTGTGGTGGGGGCGGAAAAGCTGGTTTTCTGCACCGGCTTTCCCGTGGCAGATATTCTGCTGAACCTGATCTCCGCCGTGGTAGTGATCCTGGCCATCTGCGGCCTGCTGTCTCTGCTGCTGAGCGTTCTGGTGGAGGGTCACTTCCCCAATCTGCTGGAGAGCTGGTCCTCCGGCAAGGATGCGGACTCTGAGGACCGCATTCTGGGCCGGATCCGCAGGACGCTCCGGGCAGCGGGAGACGAAGTGGGAAGGACCATTGTCTCCGTCGCCGGCGCCCTGTGGGTCATGTTTTTCACCGCAGATATCGCTGATGGCGAGGAGGGGCACAGCGGCTTCAGCAGCAGATCGGCGGACCGGGACGATGGTGCCCATCCCACCGCCGTAAAGACGCGGGTCGAGGACAACGAGGTAGAGACCCGCAATATCAGAGATAAGGTCAGTTCCCCTCCGGAACGCGGCTTCTCTCTGGAGGCGCTGGACAAGCTGAACCACCGTGTAAAAGAAGAGGAGTGACCAAAGAATGAATGGAACCCTGACAAATAAGATAAAGGTGCAGAATGCGTTGATCGCAGTGATCCGTGTGATCATCATGTTTCTTTTCGTTCTCTCCACAGCGACCACCGCGATCGGCCTCCGGGGCTTTGTCTTTGACAATATCCTGGTCTGCGGTGTCCTTTCGCTGGTGGTCCAGCTGACCCTGATCGTCGTTGCGTTCACAATGTCCCGGGGCAAGACCTGGGGCAGACGAAATGCGGACGGGGAGCGCAAAAGCGGTAAGGCCCCTCTGCTCATGCTGGCAGTGTATGCCGGCCTGCTGCTCATCAGCAGCGGGTTCAGTTATGTGTACATCTCCAACAGCATGTATTCCTTCAACTGGAAGGATACGGTACAGCGGGTGACGCTCCGGGAGTACCGCGAGCAGCTGTTTGAGAACCAGAGCTACGTGGACTGCTATCTGGACGAGGAGCTGAACCGACTGAACCAGGCCATCCGGCTGGTGGACCCCGGCGAGGAGGAGGTCCGGCAGAACAGCGGCGGTCTGGACGCGGTGAAGCAGCTGACCGCTCCGGAGGGGATGAGCGGTGAGCGCTATTTCCTCAAGGTAAAGCAGGCTGCGGAGCAGGCCGAAGCCGCTCTGGCCAACCGGGTCAGCGCCGCCATCCGCAATCTGGACGAGGAACTGGCCTCCACCGAAAAAGAACTGGAGGCGGAGCCCGACGCCCAGGTCATGGCCGAGCAGGTCCGGATCATGATCGACTACGCCCAGCGGGAGAGCCGGGAGCAGGGTGCAGGCGGGGCTTCCGGCCGGCTGCTGGAGTACGTGGCCAACCTGAACCGTGAGGTGAAGAACTACACCGCTCTGCTGGAGATGCGTGAGTTCCTCGATCATGAGGTGCAGACCATCGGCACCGTTACGGAGGACCTGGAAGCCTTTGCGGAAGCGGCCATGGCTGCCGACCCCGAGCTCAGCCAGCTGGACGCCATTCGTCTTTTCTGGCGGGAACGGGTGGAAAAGCTGCGTAATATGCTGTCCACCATCCCCGCCTATAACGGCGACAACGACGCGCTGAAGGGAGACCACCGCGCCCGGTCCTCTGCTGCGCTGGACGAGCTCATCATGTCTATCTGGTGGAAAACACCAGACTGCGAAACGCCTTCAACTATCTCTTCCACCTGCACGGTGCATATCGTATCGAGGCGTGGGCCTCTCTGTATATGGCCCTGGGCATTGACCTGCTCCCTGGGGCGCTGAATAAGTGGATCGAAAAGATCCTGGCCAGCCGCCGCCGCGGACAGGAATAAAGCAAGCGCGAACTGGAGCGGCCGCAGGCCGCGCCAGTTTCCTTTTTGTGCAGAATGCCCCAAGAATATGGAAAATAATATGGCAGAATATGAATCTTTACTCATTCGATTGCAAACACCGGGAAAGAGAGTATAATACAAATAAGATAGGTTTTACAGACAGGCAGGGGAGATGTGACATGAAACAGACCAAAACCAACGCCATGCGGATGCTGGACCGGAGCGCAGAAAACCGGGATACCATCGTGGTGTCCGCCGGGCATGTGGGTATGCTCATGGAGCTGGACCCCGGGGCCCTGATGGGTATGGTCTCCGCCCGGACGGAGGAGATCACCAAGTAAAACGATCCGCTGACCGCATTCAGAGAGGGAGGGAATACCATGGAGTTCAACGAGCAGCCCAGAGAACTGGAGCACTATCTGGTGGACCATCAGGAGGAGATGCTCTCCTTTATTATCCAGTTCAACGAACAGATGAGCCGGTACGAGGCCGCCATCAAGGAGGTCTGCACCAAGCTGGAGATTTTAAAGGATGACTTCCGCATCCATAAGCACCGGGACTGTATCTCCACCATCCAGTCCCGGATCAAGTCCCCGGAGAGCATCCTGGATAAGCTGGCCCGGAAGGGCTGTCCCATCGACTTTGCCACCATGGGCAGCAATCTGGACGATATCGCGGGCATCCGGGTCATCTGTAAGTTCATCGACGATATCTATGTGCTGGCGGAGAAGATCAGCAGCCAGGACGATTTGGTGGTGGTGGAGGTCATCGACTACATCAAACACCCTAAGCCCAACGGCTACCGCAGCTACCATATGGTGGTGGAGGTGCCGGTGTTCTTCGCCACCGCTAAGGAGTACGTCCGGGTGGAGATTCAGCTGCGTACGGTGGCCATGGACTTCTGGGCCAGTCTGGAGCACGATATCCGCTATAAAAAGGACTCCTGCGAGTGCGAGGACATTGTGGAGGACCTGAAAGTCTGCGCCGATACGGTGGCGGTGGCGGATGTGCATATGATGGAGCTGCGGGACAAGGTCCTGCAAAAGCACAGCAATACATGGAGCGTTATCAAATAAGGAGGAGCTGTTATGCAGTATGAAATCAAGGGCGGGAACTTTCCCGTTGTGGTCTGTCAGGTAGAGAACGGGGAGCAGATGATCACGGAACGGGGTTCTATGGTCTGGATGAGCCCCAATATGCAGATGGAGACCCGGGGCGGCGGACTGGGCCGGATGTTCGCCCGGGCCTTCTCCGGCGAGAGTATGTTCCAGAACATCTATACCGCTCGGGGAAACGGCATGATCGCCTTCGGCTCCAGCTTCCCCGGTCAGATCAAGGCGCTGGATATCGCGCCGGGCCGGGAGATGATTTTACAGAAGAGCGCCTTTCTGGCGGCGGAGTCCGGTGTGGACCTGTCTGTCCATTTCAACCGGAAGATCGGTGCGGGCTTCTTCGGCGGCGAGGGCTTCATTATGCAGCGGCTCAGCGGCCGGGGCACCGCCTTTATGGAGATCGACGGCGAGCTGGTGGAGTACGACCTGCGGGCCGGCCAGCAGATCGTGGTGGATACGGGCAACGTGGCGGGCTTTGAGCCCACCGTCCAGATCGACATTCAGCAGGTCCCCGGGGTGAAGAACATGCTGTTCGGCGGCGAGGGGATCTTCAACACCGTCCTCACCGGACCGGGCCGTATCTGGCTCCAGACCATGCCCATCTATAATGTGGCCATGTCCATCCGGCCCTTCATGCCCACGGGCAACAATTGAACAGCGGGAGCCCGTCCACTGCAGGACCGGCAGCTGCTGGAGCTGTTTGCGGACCTTGCCCCGCAGATGGAGCGGGAATGGCGTCTGCTCCGGGTGTTTCTGGAGGCCGCCGCAGAGATCCTCCATTGAATCAAAAAAGGACCCTCTTCCGACAGGACGGTGGCCGTAAAACAGTAAAATTCAAAATGTCATGAGAACTGCGTGTTCTCG
>SAMEA104404103__coassemble_1197_pt1 | contig 16435 bp, 11 predicted proteins | sample SAMEA104404103__metabat2_high_PE_037 | metagenome-assembled genome bin SAMEA104404103 (sample SAMEA104404103) | Balaenoptera acutorostrata | reverse complement strand
CTGCTGTGGGAGCTGGACCGCATGGAGTTCCACATCCCCGAGACCGGCCGCACCGTCACCGCCAAGCACCGCCCCATTGTCATCATCACCTCCAACGCCGAGAAGGAGCTGCCCGACGCCTTCCTGCGCCGGTGTGTGTTCCACTACATCGAGTTCCCCGACCGGGAGCTGATGGCGGAGATCGTCCGGGTCCACTTCCCCGACCTGGACAACGCTCTGCTGGAGCAGGTGCTGGAGGCCTTCTACCGCATCCGCAAGCTGCCCCAGATCAAGAAGAAGCCCTCCACCAGCGAGATCGTGGACTGGATCCAGGCGCTCATTCACGGCGGCGTGGACCCTGAGCGGGTGGTGCAGGAGGTCCCCTATCTGGGTGTCCTGCTGAAGAAGAACGAGGATATGGACGTTCTGCGTCGGACCTGGCGGTGAGCCATGTTTGAAGATTTTCTGACGGTCCTGCGGCGAAACGGTCTGAAGGTCTCTCTGACGGAGTGGATGAGCCTGATGGAGGGCATGAAGAAAGGGTTACATAACTCAAGCTTCACCGGGTTCTATGAGCTGTGCCGCTGTCTGCTGGTGAAGAGCGAGGCGGACTTCGACACCTTCGACCGGGCATTTCTCGAATATTTCCGGGACGTGCCCTTTCAGCAGGAGGTGTCTCAGGAGCTGCTGGACTGGCTGGACAAGCCCGACGTGCTCACCGACTACGCCACCTGGGACGAGGAGCAGGCGCTGAAAAATCTGGGCTACTCCGAGGAGGACATCGAGCGCATGCTCAAGGAGCGGATGCAGGAGCAGAACGAGGAGCACAACGGCGGCTCCTACTGGGTGGGCACCCACGGCATGTCCACCTTCGGCAACTCCGGCAACTCCCCCAACGGCATCCGGGTGGGCGGCCAGTCCATGCACCACCGGGCCTTCCGGGTGGCGGGCGAGCGCAAGTTCCGGGATTTTCGGCGGGACAACACCCTGGATACCCGCCAGTTCCAGGTGGCGCTCCGCCGCCTGCGGCAGTATTCCGGCCTGGTCAACCTGCCCCGCACCGAGTTCGATGTGGATAACACCATCCAGGACACCGCAGACAACGGCGGCGTGCTGAAGGTCCGCTACAAGCGGCCCCGGGAGAACACCGTGAAGGTCCTGCTGCTCATGGACTCCGGCGGCTCCATGGACTACTACGCCCAGCTCTGCTCCTCCCTGTTCCAGGCGGTGAGCAAGTCCGGCCACTTCAAGGATCTCCAGGTCTACTACTTCCACAACTGCCCCTATGCAAGGCTCTATAAGGACCCCATGCTCATGTCCAAGAATTCCAACGAGACCCGGTGGGTGCTGGACAACATCCCCTCCGACTATAAGGTCATCTTTGTGGGCGACGCCCAGATGGCGCCCTATGAGCTCATGGGCGGCTACTACTACGGCCACTACCGGGGCGACTCCCAGCTGGACGAGAACGAGCCCAAGTGCGGCATGGACTGGCTCCGGCGGTTCAAAACGCAGTACCCCAACGTCATCTGGCTCAACCCCAGCGAGCGCCCTGTCTGGGGACAGTACTGGTGCCAGACCTACGACGATATTTCGCGAGTTTTCCCCATGTTCCCCCTGACTGTGGAGGGACTGGAGGAGGGCATGAAGAAGCTGCTCTCCAGATAAGGCATTTTGACCGCGCCCCACGGGTTTTCCACCTGCGGGGCGCGGTTTTTTCACATGGTTTTCCAGAGCTGTGGAAAAAGTTTGGGGGTTGCCTGCGGACGGGACGGGAGAACTCCCCTCTCCGTCAAAAAGGTTCCGAAGAGCCTTTTTGCCACCTCCCCCGTAGGGGGAGGCAAGATGGCAAAGACAGCGGCGTTTCCCTTCTGCTTTTCCTCGTTGGCCTCTGTATCAGGGCCGCCATATATGGCGGCCCTACATTGTTTTAGGCTGTATTTTCGGTGAACGCCGTAGGGCCGCGATATATCGCGGCCGCAGTCTTAGGACGAGCATCGTAAAACGAAGTATGAAACAGAGATGAGAATGAAACGAAACCCGCCCCTCCAAGGCCCCCTTCCAAACCTTTCCCCTTTCCTTTTTCTTCCGTATGTGCTATAATACCCTGTGTTTTATAGGAGAAACCCATCCTTTTCAAGAAAACGAGGTTAAAATATGGCTGAAACATTAGAAAAGAAATCCTACACCAAACCCGGAAAAAGTCCCCGGCACGGGATGCTGTTTTTCCATCCCGCCTGGCGCATTACCATGCTGACTCTGCTGGGTATCGGCGTGGGCCTGCTGAACCTGGCCCTGGGCGCCACTGCCTATCCCAAGCTGCCCTCCACGAAAATTTTCCTGTCCTACTTTCTGAACCCGGAGCTCGTTCTGCTGAATCTCTTTCCCGGCGTTTTGCTGATCTGGCTCTTCTACTTCCTGTTCCGCCGCCCCTGGGCCGCTTTTTTAGGTTCCTATCTCCCGGTGGTGGGCGTGTCCCTGGTGAGCTATTTCAAGATCCGGCTGCGCTCCGACCCTCTGCTGGCCGTGGACCTGCGGCTGGTGTCTGAGGCGGGCGGCGTCACCGGCTCCTACACCCTGGACTTCACCTGGCTGGTCTGGTTCGCCATCGTCTGTCTCATCGGTGGTCTGCTCTTCGCCAAGTTCTTCCTGCCCAACGGCAAGAAGGGCTGGAAGCGCCGCCTCATCGGCACGGTGGTCTGTGCGGCGCTGGCCGCAGGCGCAATGACCGGCGTCTACATGAACAAGCAGGTCTACGACAAGGCCGTCAACGACGTGGCCGTGGAACACCGCTGGATCAACCCCATGTCTGCCACCGAGGTGTTCGCCTCCAAGGGGTGTATCTACCCCTTCCTGTACAGTTTTAGGGACATGTTCCCCGTACCCCCCGAGGGCTACGACCAGGGCGACGCCGTCCAGCTACTGAACAAGTACCAGGACGCCGACATCCCCGAGGACAAGAAAGTCGCCGTCATGGGCATCATGCTGGAGGCCTTCTCCGACTTCACCGACTTCCCCATGATGGCGGACCAGCCCGCCGTCCAGGAGATCTACGCCCCCTGGCACGAGTTTGAACAGCAGTCCGTCCACGGCAACCTGACCACCAACATCTTCGCAGGCGGCACCGTGGACAGCGAGTGGGCCTTCCTCACCGGCTACACCCAGCACGACGAGTTCCGGTCCATCGTGGACTCCTACGTCTGGTACTTCAAGGACCAGGGCTACCAGACCTTCGGCATCCACCCCGGCAACGACTGGTTCTATAACCGGGTGAACGTCAATCAGTATCTGGGCTTCGACCAGTATTGGTTCATCGAAAACCGCTACGCCGATAAGCTGACCATGGCCAGCGCATTTCTGAACTCCGACCAGCTCATCGTCCGGGACCTGCTCAACGAGCTGGGCAGCCACGTGGCCAAGGGCCCCGCCTTCTCCTTCTCCGTGTCCATCCAGAACCACGGCCCCTATGAGACACAGTTCCCTCTGGGCACCGAGTACATCACCCCCGCCTCCACCGGCATGGGTCAGGAGTCCTGCAACATCTTCAATAACTACCTCCACGGCATCGACAACACCATCGGCATCATGACCGCCATGCGGGATGAGCTGGAGGCCATGCGGGAGCCCGTGGTGCTGGTCCTCTTCGGCGACCACAAGCCCTGGGGCGGCAACGGCAACACCGGCTACAACGAGATGGGCATCGACTTCGACCTGTCCACCACCCAGGGCTTCTACGACTACTACACCACCCCCTATCTGATCTGGGCCAACTCCGCCGCAAAAGAGGTGCTGGGCAACGACTTCGTAGGCGAGGGCGGCGACTGCTCCCCTGCCTTCCTCATGTCCAAGCTCTTCGACCTGTGCGGCTGGGAGGGCCCCGCCTTCATGCAGCTGTCCCGGGAGATGCGGGAGATCACTCCCACCGTCCACGTGCTGGACCGCTATCTGAAGGACGGCGAGATCGTGGCCGCTCTGGCACCCGACGAGGCGGAGTTCCTCCGCCGGTTCAAGGGCGCACAGTATTACCGGGAGCATGAGGTGGTCCCGGAGGCCTCCAAAACAGCGGAAAATCAGGAATGAATCGAACCTCCCCCGGCTCTGCCGGGGGAGGTTTTTCGCTCCTGCGGGAGCGAGGGAGCAATCCCACAATACGGTGTGGGATTGCGGACGATACGCAGTCCGCGACGACGAGGGGGATTGTAACCGGTACGAACAGTTTTGCTTGAGAGATGGTCAAAGAACGGACAATCGAAACCCTTCCACCGCAAGCGGTCCCCCTCCCCTTGTAAAGGGGAGGCTTTTTCGCCTGCGGACGGGACGAGGGACGGGGGCTCGGCCGCGATATATCGCGGCCCTACATTGTTTTAGGCTGTATGTCCGATGAACGCCGTAGGGCCGCCATATATGGCGGCCGCAGGTTTCTGGAAAGTCCTCTTAAAACGCACTATGAATCAGAGTGCAGAATCAATCGAAAACCGCCGTGCCAAGCCTCCCCCTACGGGGGAGGTGGCCCAGTGCGCACACTTGGTCGGAGAGGGGATGAAACAGCGGACGGTATATTCAAATATCCCCTCTCAGTCGGCTCCCCCAAGGGGAGGCTTGGACGCGCCGTCTGCGGACGGCGGGGCGGCGTCTATTGAAGCCTCTCCCTCAAAAAAGGACGCAGAGAACGGGAGAAAGCCCACAATTCCCTTGACACCGCCCGAAATCTGTAATAGAATCCATATAGTTCAAACGCTAAGACAGGGAACAGTACCCCGAAGCCCGGCATCAGAGAGAGGACGGCCGGTGAAAGTCCTCCGACGGCACGGCGGGAAGGCACTCTGGAGCGGCGGCCCGGAAATGGGCAGACGGCAGCCCGCCGTTATCGGGTCAGAGTGCGTGTCAGCCAGACACGAATTCAGGTGGAACCACGGACATTTTGTTCGCCCTGAACCTATTTTGACTAGGTTCTGGGCGTTTTTTATTTTAGCGGCCCTCACGAGCCTGAGCTTCGGCGCTCTGCGGTCCTTTTGCGTCGGAACTGCGTTGTGACTGTTTGAAATCCACCAAGGATTCCTGCACAGCCCCGCCTTGTTCCAACACAAAATTCCTCGCAGATCGCTCTTGCTCATTCTCATTCGTGCCGCCTTTTACGGCATACGTGCCGCATTGTTCGTCCTGAGCCAAATTTCAACTTAAAAGGAGACTCAACCATGAAGAACAGCGAAAAGACCATGGAAAAAGTCGTCGCTCTGTGTAAGGGCCGCGGCTTCGTTTACGCCGGCAGCGAGATCTACGGCGGTCTGGCCAACACCTGGGACTACGGTCCTCTGGGCGTTGAGCTGAAGAACAACGTCAAGAAGGCATGGTGGAAGAAGTTCGTCCAGGAGAACCCCTACAACGTGGGTCTGGACGCCGCCATCCTGATGAACCCCCAGACCTGGGTGGCCTCCGGCCATCTGGGCGGCTTCTCCGATCCTCTGATGGATTGTAAGGAGTGCCACGAGCGTTTCCGCGCCGACAAGGTCATCGAGGGCTGGTGCGAGGAGAACAGCTTCGAGCTGCCCAAGCCCATCGACGCTTTCTCTCAGGAGGAGATGAAGGCCTTCGTCGACGAGCACACCATCGCCTGCCCCACCTGCGGCAAGTTCAACTGGACCGACATCCGTCAGTTCAACCTGATGTTCAAGACCTTCCAGGGTGTCACCGAGGACGCCAAGAACACCGTCTACCTGCGTCCCGAGACTGCTCAGGGCATCTTCGTCAACTTCCAGAACGTCCAGCGCACCACCCGCCGCAAGCTGCCCTTCGGCGTCTGCCAGATCGGCAAGTCCTTCCGTAACGAGATCACTCCCGGCAACTTCACCTTCCGTACCCGTGAGTTCGAGCAGATGGAGCTGGAGTTCTTCTGCAAGCCCGGCACCGAGGACGAGTGGTTCCAGTATTGGCGCTCCTTCTGCCGCGACTGGCTGATGGACCTGGGCATGCGTGAGGAGGATTTACGCCTCCGCGATCACGACCCCGAGGAGCTGTGCTTCTACTCCAAGGCTACCACCGATTTCGAGTTCCTGTTCCCCTTCGGCTGGGGCGAGCTGTGGGGCGTGGCCAGCCGTACCGACTACGACCTGACCCAGCACCAGAACACCTCCGGCAAGGACATGACCTACTTCGACCAGGAGAAGAACGAGCACTACGTCCCCTACGTGGTGGAGCCCTCTCTGGGTGCTGACCGTATGGTGCTGGCTTTCCTGTGCGAGGCCTACGACGAGGAGGTCGTGGACGAGGCCAAGAACGACGTCCGCACCGTCATGCACTTCCACCCCGCTCTGGCCCCCATCAAGGCCGCTATCCTGCCTCTGTCCAAGAAGCTGTCCGCCAAGGGCCGCGAGATCCAGGCCGAGCTGTCCAAGTACTTCATGGTGGACTACGACGACGCCGGCTCCATCGGCAAGCGCTACCGCCGTCAGGACGAGATCGGCACCCCCTACTGCATCACCGTCGATTTCGAGACCGTGGGCGACGACAAGACTCCCGCTGACAACGCCGTCACCATCCGTGACCGCGACACCATGGAGCAGGTCCGCGTGCCCATCTCCGAGCTGAAGTCCTGGCTGGAGAACAAGCTGGCTTACTAAGCCGCTTTTCCGAGGAAATACTGCACCCCCGAACCGGTTCAAGGTTCGGGGGTGTTTTTTTAGGGTTCGCCCTTGCGAGGGCGAGGTACTTTTCAAACGATTGAAAAGTACCCAAAAGATCGCCGGAGACAACGCCGAAAACACTTCCGTGTTTTCAATGGCGTTTTCCCCGGACCTCGTCGTCGCGGACTGCGTATCGTCCGCAATCCCACACCGTATAGTGGGATTGCTCCCTCACTCCGTCGCTCCTCCTCTCCCAAACACAACCACTGCGTTGGGTTGTGTTTGGGGTCCCTTTGGGGGCTGTTGGCGGTGGGTGGGGTTTTCGATGGGCTGCAAAATCTGCCAAATCGACAGCTACGCTCCACCGTGGGCAGAAATCACAGACATTTTACGGGAGTAACATGATCCGCCCGCCACGGGCTTTGCAAAGACTTCAACAGAAGCGTTTTTCGATAGGCGGCCCGCCGGCACCGCCCGTTCTGCCAATCATTCAACAGCACATTTTCAGTAACAGTAAACTCTCGTCCCGTCCGCAGACGAAAAAGCCCTCGTCCCCGCCTCGCGGTCTTGGCTCCCCTTGGGGGGAGCTGTCGCCGGAGGCGACTGAGAGGGGTTTTCTTTCGTCCCCGCGCACGGACAAGGCCCCCTTGTGCAAAGGGGGCTGTCAGCTTGCTGATTGGGGGATTGTGACCTGCATGGGCTGTTCTGCTTGAGAGATGGTCAAAGAGCGGCCCATGGAAACCCTTCCACCGCAAGCGGTTCCCCTCCCCTTGTAAAGGGGAGGCTTTTCATCTCGTCCCCAACCCACGGATTTCAAATGCGCCTTTGGCGCACCGCTTCTTTTCACCCTTCACCTTTCTCTTTTCTCTGCCGCCTTCGGCGGCCCGCTCTTGCCAACCTCTCCCCTATTTGATAAACTGAAAACAAAAACGAGGTGAACCCATGGACCACGAGAAGTATATGAGAATGGCCCTTGCTCTGGCGAAAGAGGCGGCCTTGGACGGCGACGTGCCGGTGGGCTGTGTGATCGTGAAGGACGGCCAGGTGATCGGCCGGGGCCGGAACCGGAGAGAAGAGCGGGGCGACGCCACGGCCCACGCGGAGCTGGAGGCCATCCGGGAGGCCTGCGCAAACTTAAACACCTGGCGGCTGTCGGGCTGTACCCTGTACGTGACCCTGGAGCCCTGCCCCATGTGCGCGGGCGGCATTGTGAACTCCCGCATCGACTGCGTGCGCTACGGGGCCAAGGAGGAGAAGTCCGGCTGCTGCGGCTCTGTGCTGAACCTGTTTGAGGAGCGTTTCAACCACCATCCCCGCATCTATCAGGGGCCTCTGGTGGCGGAATGTGAGGCCATCCTAACGGATTTTTTTGAAAATCTCCGGGGATAAAGGGAATATTTAATTCTTTTGTAACAATTCGCAAGAACTTTTGTAACATCCCTCCGATATACTCATACTTGCAAGACAGAGTTTTTCTTTTCATTTTACCTCCGTCATGATAGAGAACAAACCCCGGCGGTCGTTCCCGTCGGCTTGTTCTGAGAGCCTTGAGCGGTCCGAAGCAGAGCGGATCGCTTTTTGCTTTATATACGAAAAAAGAGCGGCCCATACGGGCCGCTCTTTTTTGATGCAGACAGACAGGCTCAGGCCCAGATGGCGGACATAAGCTTGGGGTAGCAGTCGTCCAGGATATTGGAGGTCCGGATCAGGATCTCCACGGCGGCGGGGCCCACGCTTTCGCCCTTGACGGGGAAGTCAAACTCCAGGTTCAGGTCGTTGTCCTCGTCGATGATGAACTTGAGGAAGCGGTACTCGTTGTTCAGACCGTTGACGACACGGCGCAGCTTGGTCAGCTTGTCCTCGGGGACGTTGACGATGGCGAAGCAGCGGGCGGCGAAATCGTTGTCGTCGTCACGGGAGATGAAGCGGATGGTCATTTTCTTGGCGACCTTGCCGTTGAAGCCCACTTCCACGATGCTGGAAGAAGAGGTCTCATGGATGGAGCAGTGCAGATCCTGGGCCTTCATGGCACGCTCGATCTCACGGGTAGCCTGATAGATCATAGTTATTCCTCCTTATGGTCAGTACAGTCAGCGGCTCAGCCCCAGATGGCGGCCATGAATGTGGGGTAGCACTTGTCGATGATGTCGGCGAAGCGGATCAGGATCTCGGCGGCGGCCGCACCCACATTGTCGCCGGCCACGGGGAAGTCGTACTCGGCATTGATGTCATTGTCATTGTCCACGATGAACTTGGCATAGCGGTACTGATCGTTGGCCTCGTTGACGGCCTTCAGCACGGCATCCATCTTCTCCTCGGGGGTATTGGCGATGGAGAAGCACCGGACAGAGAAATCGTTGTCATTATCTCGGGAGATAAAACGAACGGTCAGATTCTTGGCGACCTTGCCGTCGAAGCCGACGCTCACCACGCTGGTATGCTCGGTCTCGTCGATCTCATAGTGCAGCTCGTCGGCCTTCATGGCCTTTTCGATCTCACGGGTAGCCTTGTAGATCATAGTTGTTCCTCCTTTTCAACTGAACCGGGGCCTTAGAATTGAGTTGTTAACAGTATACACCTGTATTCATATAAAGTCCACAAGGAGGCAGACCGAAATTGTGAAAAATATAGGGAAAGTACCATAAAGCGGTTTATTTTACGATCACATCGAAGTCACAGCAGTCCCCGCCCTCGCCCAGAGTTTTACTCCGGTTCCAGACCAGCTTGGGGTGGAGGTTCTCGTTTGAAATGTCGTCGGTGTGGCAGAAGGCGGTGACGAGCTCGGGACAGCCGTACTTCTTGCACACCTGGAAGTAGGGACATTGGAGCATGTCGAACTTCACCCGTTTTCCGCCCACCTTGTAGAAGCGGAACCGGAACCCGGCGTTTTCACCGTAGCTCAGCCGGGTGACCACGTGCCAGCCCGCAGGCATCAGCCGGTACAGGCCAGGGAGCTTCATCAGCTTCCGCAGAGGGGCCACCTGCCGGTCCGCCAGATCGGCCCAGGCGTCATAGAGGAACTTGGCGGAGTCCTCCCGGCTCAGACCCGCCGCCTGTAAGGCCTCGTGAAAGGCGATGGTGGGGAAAATGCGCTCCTCCGTGTGGGGCTTCAGGGCCTTGGGGTCGGCGGCGTTCTCGGTACACAGCCGGGCGTACCGGGCCCGGGCCTGCTGAACTGCGGCCTCTCCCCTCTCCTGCCCCAGAAGCCGGAGAACTTTGGGGGAAAAGTCGGCGATCACTAAGTTTTCTTTCTTCTTTCCCATAAAAAACACCTCTTAAGGCAAGAGTAGCACCGTCTTTTCGGGAATACAAGACGGAAACGGACCCCGGGAACCGAAACAGGAGAGTTTCGGACTGATTTCTGTATTTGGGAGCCAAGACCGCCCTCGTCCCCGCGCACGGGAAAGACCCCCTTGTGTAAAGGGGGCTGTCAGCTTGCTGACTGGGGGATTGTACGTGACCGGAAAGCGACAACCCCTCCGGCCCTTCGGGCCACCTCCCCTTGCACAGGGGAGGCAAGCCGTCTGCGGACGGGAGTTTACTGTTATTGAAAATGCTCCGTTGAATGGTTGGTATGACGGGCGGTGCCGGCGGGCCAGCCATCGAAAAACGCTCCTGTTATAGTCTTTGCATGGCCCCGGCGGGCGGATCATGTTACTCCCGTAAAATGCCCGTGATTTCTGCCCAAGTGGGTGCGCAGCTGTCGATTTGGCAGATTTTACAGCCCATCGAAAACCCCACCCACCGTCTACAGCCCGTTCTTCGGGGGTCCGGGGACGGTGCCATTGAAAACACGGGAGTGTTTTCGGCACTGCCCCCGGCGATCTTTTGGGTACTTTTCAATCGTTTGAAAAGTACCTCGCCCCGCAGGGCGAAACTCCCTCAAATAAAAAACCAGCCGCCCATACGGGCGGCTGGTTTCGGTTTACTCGACGGTCTTCAAAGACTCCACCATATCCAGTTTTTTCAGCTTCCAATGGGCGGCCAGGTTGACCAGCAGGGAGAAGATGGTGGTGAGGACCACGGCCCACAGGTAGCTTGCGGGCTCCAGCGTTCTGCCGAACATGAGCATATCAATTTCCACCGTCAAAATCAGCCAATGGTGGAGCAGCTTACCCAGGAACATGCCCAGCCCCACGCCGAAGAGGGTGAGGATGACGTTTTCCCGGTAGACGTAGGCGGACAGCTCGCCGTCGTAGAAGCCCAGCACCTTGAGGGTGGCCAGCTCCCGCATCCGCTCGGTGATGTTGATATTGGTCAGGTTATAGAGCACCACGAAGGCCAGAGCGGCGGCACAGACGATGATGAGCAGCACCGCATAGTCCACGCTGGCCAGACTGCTGCCGAAGACCTTCCGGGTGTCGGACATGCGGGAGATGGAGGTCACGCCGTCCAGAGCCATCAGGTCGGTGGCCAGCTTCTGGCTGTTGGCCTCGTCGCCGGGGCAGTCGATAAAGACGATGTTGTGGACGGGGGTCTCTCCGAACAGGGTTTCGTAATAGGCGTCGCTGATGTAGATATGGTGCTGGATGTAGTTCTCGATGACGTCGGCCACCTTGACTTCCACCCGGCGGTCGCCGTTGTCCAGGGTGAAGCTGTCCCCGGGCTCCACCTCCAGCAGGATGGCCATTTTCTCGGTGATGACGGCTCCGTCGTCGGGGAGGGTGACGGGTGCGTCGTCGGTGCGGTGGCGCAGGTTGATATACCGGGAGAGGGTGTCGTGGTCCCGGAGGACGTTCAGCTTCACGTCCAGAGTGTAGGCGTCGGTCTCGGCGGTGCCCATCTCGGACCGGGCGGGGGTCCAGGCGGCAACCAGCTGGTTGCTGTCCAGCAGCTCGCCCACCTCCCGGAGCTCGCCGTCCGTCACCTTGTCCACCAGACCGATCTGGTCGGTGTAGGTGTACAGCTCGTCGTACTGCTTGTCCATGACGTTGAGCAGGGAGTCCCGCAGGCCGAAGGCGGTGACGATGAGGGCGGCACAGCCGCCGATGCCGATGACGGTCATCCAGAACCGGCGCTTATAGCGGAACAGGTTTCGCAGGGTGATCTTATGGTTGAAGGACAGCCGCCGCCACAGAGGGGTGATGCGCTCCATCAAAATGCGCTTGCCCATAGGGGGAGCCTTGGGCCGCATGAGCTGTGCGGGGACGGCGGTGAGGGTCTTGAAGCAGGCCACCAGGGCGGAGAGGGTCACCGTTCCGATGGCGGCCAGACAGGCCACGGTGGAGGTGAAGGGCTCGGTGCTGAAGTAGATGGGGCCGGTCTTGTACATGATGTTCCAGGCGGTGCAGATGATCCAGGGCACCAGGGTCAGGCCCACGGCCAGACCGATGAGGGCACCCAGAGTGCTGGCCAGGAAGCCGTAGCCCACATACTTGATGGCGATGGCGCCCTTGGAGTAGCCCAGAGCTTTCAGACCGCCGATGGCCACCCGCTGCTCCTCCACCATACGGGTCATGGTGGTCAGACAGACCAGAGCCGCCACCAGGAAGAAGATCAGGGGGAACACGTCGGCCAGGTTGCCCATGCGGTCGGCGTCCATGGAGTAGCTGACGTAGCCCATATTGGTGTTCCGGTCCAGCAGGTACCACTGACAGTCCTCGATGTTGGAGATGTCCCGGCGGGCCTTGTCCAGCTCGTCCTGAGCGTCCCGGATCTGGAGCTCTGCGTCCTCCTTGGCCTGGAGGTAGGCCCGGTAGCCGTCCATATACTGCTCCTCACCTGCGTCCAGCCCCTTTTTGGCGTCGGCCAGCTGGATTTTACTGTCGTCCAGCTGTTTCTTGGCCGCCTCCAGAGAGAACTTGGCCTCGGTCAGCTGGGCCTGACCCTTGGCGGTCTCCTCGGCCAGCTGCCGCTTGCCCGCCTCCAACTGGGCCACGCCCTGATAGTACTGCTGCCAGCCGTCGGCGGCCTGGTCGGCGCCGGCGCGGTACTGCTCCTCGCCGTCCAGCAGGTCGGCCAGACCGCTGTCCAGCTGACGCTTGGCGTCATCCAGCTGGACCTTGCTCTCGTCCAACTGCTTCTTGGCCTCGTCCAGCTGGGGTTTATTTTCTTTCAGCATGGCCTCGGCCTCATCCAGCTGGGCCACGCCCTCGGCGTACTGCTTCTTGCCCTCCTCCAGAGCCGCCCGGCCCAGCTCCAGCTGGTCGGCGGTGAGCAGGAGCGCGTCCGCATTGCCGGGCAGCTGGGACAGCTGCGCCTCGGCCTGTTTCAGCTCCTCCATGATCTGCTGATACAGCAGGTCCAGAGCGGGCGCGGAGCCGTTCAGCCCCTTGAGCAGTCGGTCACACACGTTCAGACCGTACTCATAGGCGGCCCGCTGCTGCTGGGTCAGGCCGGGGTCGGCCAGCTTGGCCTCGAAGTCGGCCTTTTTCTCGGTGAGCCGGAGGATCAGCTGGGCGTGGTCGTCCTTGAGATTTTCCAGCAGGGTCCGCAGTCCGGTGACCACCTTCTGTGCGGTGTCCTGGGTGTCCACCAACACGCCGTTCAGCTTGTCGGTGACGGGCCGCCGGTCTGCGGGGAGGTTCTGCTCGGTGCGCAGGGCCTCCAGCAGGGTGTCCGGGGTCATGTCGGGGAAGGCCAGCTTGCACAGGGTGTCCAGTAGGAGGTCGAACTGCTTCTCCCCTGCCGCCAGCTGTTTCTCGTTCTCGTCGATCTGTTTCTTGGCCTCGGCCAGCTGGGCCCGGCCCGTCTCGATCTGCTTCAGACCGTCGTTGTACTGGGCCAGACCCTCGTTGTACTGCTTCAATCCGGCCTCGTACTGCTGAACGCCGCTGTCGTACAGGGCGTAATTCTCGTGGTAGGTGGCCCAGCCCTGGTCCAGCTGAGCCCGGGCCGCATCCAATGCGGGCTGGCCCGCCTCCAGCTGACGCTTTGCGTCCGCCAGCTGGGCCTCGCCCTGGGCCATCTCCTGCCGGGCTGCCGCCAGCTGCCGTTCCAATTCGGCGGTGCCGTTCTGATAGTCCCGCAGTCCGTTCTGGTATTGCAGCATACCGTCGTTGTACTGAATGAGGCCGTCCAGATACTGCTTCCGGCCCTCATCCAGCTGCTTCTTGGCCTGGTCCAACTCGGCCTTGGCGTCGGCCAGCTGGGCCTCGGCCTCAGCCTTTGCGTCATCCAACTCCTGCTGGTGCTTGGCCAGCTCCTCCTCGGCCTCGGCCAGCAGCGTATCCTTCCGCAGGGGAGCCCGCTCGTCGGCCAGAGGCTCCAGCTGATCCACATACTGCTCCATGAGGGCGTCGTACTCGTCGCTGTAGGTGCGCAGCTCCTCGGTGCCCTCCATCAGCAGATAGGCGTCGGTGAAGTAGTCCATCCGGAAGGCCTCGGGCAGGGCCAGCACATAGGCGGCCACCCGGCCCGTGCCCAGAGAGGAGCTGCCCCGCTCGGCGGCGATGTACAGGGGCGTCTCCGCCGTGCCCACGATGGTAAATTCCCTCTGGGTCAGCGCGTCCTCAAAGGCCCCCTCGCCGGTCTCCATGACGATGGTGTCGCCGATCTTGAGCCCGGAGTCCTTGAGGAAAATGTCCTCGGTCAGCACCTCGTCGGCCCGGACGGGCATCCGGCCCTGGGTGAGGTGGGGGATGTTGATCCGGTCGGAGATGGAGTGCACCTTGACAATGTGGTCCTTCTCCGGGGCCCGCAGATAGGCATCCACGGTGTATGCGCCCTCTGCGTCCCGGACCCCGGACTGGGCCGCCAGCGCGTCCACGTCCTCCTGCCCCAGACCCAGGGTGGACACCACACGCAGGTCCATCAGGTGCTGAGAATCGAAATAGCGGTCGGCGGAAATTTTCATGTCCGGGGCGGTGGCTCTCAGACCGGCCAGAAAGCAGACGGCCAGAGCCGACAGCACCAGCAGAGAAATAAAGCGGCTGCGGGTATTTTTGATCTCCCGGAGGGCGTCGGTCAACAGGCGGTTGGGGGCCCTCCCCTTCCGTTTGGACCGGAATTTTTTCTGTTTCATTACCACTCGATCTCCTCTACGGGCATGGGGTGTTCATTGAGCTGAATGCTGTCCACCTTGCCGTTCTTCACGTGAATGACCTTGTCCGCCATGGGCGCAATGGCGGTGTTGTGGGTGATGACCACCACGGTCATGCCCTGCTGGCGGCAGGTGTCCTGTAAGAGCTTCAGAATGGACTTGCCGGTGACGTAGTCCAGGGCGCCGGTGGGCTCGTCACACAGGAGCAGCTTGGGATTCTTGGCCAGGGCCCGGGCGATGGCCACGCGCTGCTGTTCGCCGCCGGACAGCTGGGCCGGGAAGTTGTTCATCCGGTCGGCCAGACCCACGTGCTTCAGCACCTCGTCCGCCGGAAGCGGGTTTTTGCAGATCTGGGCCGCCAGCTCCACGTTTTCCAGGGCTGTCAAGTTCTGCACCAGGTTGTAGAACTGGAATACAAAGCCGATATCATGGCGGCGGTAGGTGGTGAGCTGTCTGCTGTTGTACTTGCTGACCTCCTGGCCGTCCACGGTGATGGTGCCCTCGTTGCAGGCGTCCATGCCGCCCAGAATATTCAGAACCGTGGTTTTACCTGCGCCGGAGGGGCCCACGATGATGACGAACTCGCCCTTATGAATGTCGAAGGTGATGTCGTTGACGGCGGTGATGACCACCTCGCCCATCTGATAGCGCTTGACCACGTTTTGTAAAGAAATGTATGCCATGCCGACCTCCTGTATGATACCAAACAAGTGTTGATTAACTTTATAGTTCTTATTATAATGATTTCAGAGGGAACAGCAAGGTACAAAACCCGGTTTACCGTCTGAAAACCGACAGAAACCGGAGAACTGTTTGATAACTTTGTAAAGGAACTGCAAATTTTCGGGAGGTGACCCATATGTCAGAAAAAAAGACGGACCGCCGGGTCCGGCGGACCAGAATGCTGCTGCGGCAGGCCCTGACGGAGCTGCTGGAGACCAGGGACGCACGGTCCATCACGGTGCAGGAGCTCACCGACCGGGCGGACCTGAGCCGCGGGACCTTCTACGCCCACTACCGGGACGTGTACGACATGATGGAGAAGATGGAGCAGGAGCTGTTTGAGGAGATCACCCAGCTGCTGGACAGCTACCGCCCGGAGGACCTGAAGGACCTGACCCCGGTGCTGACGGACGTGTTCCGGTTCGTGGCCAAGAACCGGGACCTGCTCCCCGTCTTTCTGGAGCGGCAGGCCACCGACCACTTTCTGCTGGGGCTGAACCAGCTGATCTTTGACCGGTGCCTCTACCGCTGGTCCGGGCTGTTCGGGCTGGGCCAGGACAGCAACTCGGTGTACTGCCTGGAGTTTGTGGTGTCCGGTATGGTGGGGCTGGTCCGGGTCTGGATGGAGAAGGGCTTCCCGGAGCCCCCGGAGGAGATGGCCGCTCTGGCCGGACGGATGATCCAGATGGGACTGGCAGGCAGAGAAGCAAAATAAAAAGAGCCGCCCCACGGGGCGGCTCTTTTTTGAGAGAAGAGTGAAAGGTGAAGAGAGAAGAGAAAAGGTGCGCTTCGCGCGGGTTTGAATTGCGCTGCGGCGGGACGGGGGGCGGCCGCGATATATCGCGGCCCTACATGGTTTTAGGCAGCATTTTCGGTGAACGCCGTAGGGCCGCCATATATGGCGGCCGCAATTTTAGGACAAGCGATGTAAAACAAACTGAAAAATAGATTTTGCATATAAAACAAAACTCGTCCGTTCCAAGGCTCCCCTTGGGGGGAGCTGTCGCCGGAGGCGACTGAGAGGGGATACTTGAAAATACAGCAACGGTTCATCCCCTCTCCGTCACCAGTTTGAGAACTGGTGCCGGCGGTTTGTCAACCAAGTGCAACACTTTTCAAGAATAAAAGGCTT
>SAMEA104404103__coassemble_1134_pt1 | contig 16983 bp, 15 predicted proteins | sample SAMEA104404103__metabat2_high_PE_037 | metagenome-assembled genome bin SAMEA104404103 (sample SAMEA104404103) | Balaenoptera acutorostrata | reverse complement strand
TCAGCGCAGGCGACGCCGAGGGCTCCATGAACGCCGCCAACATCCTCAAGCCCGCTCTGAGCCGGGGCGAGATCCAGGTCATCGGCGCAACCACCCTGGAGGAGTACCGCAAGCACATCGAGAAGGACACCGCTCTGGAGCGCCGCTTCCAGCCCGTCATTGTGGAGGAGCCCTCCATCCAGGACAGCGTGGCCATCCTCGAGGGTATCGCCCCCTACTACGAGTCCTACCATCAGGTCACCATCTCCAAGGAGATGTGCCGTCAGGCCGTCCTCATGAGTGAGCGGTACATCACCGACCGCTACCTCCCCGACAAGGCCATCGACCTCATTGACGAGGCCTGCTCCAACGTGAATCTGCACAACACCGCCCTCAGCCGTCTGAACGACCTGGACAAGGAGCTGGCAGACCTGGCCAAGGAGAAGGAGGTCATGGTGGCCGCCGCCACCGAGGACGCATACAAGCGTCTGGCCGAGATCAAGGGCATGGAGCTGAAGCTCCAGGCCGAGCACGAACAGCTCATGACCCAGAGCAAGCCCGCACTGACTCAGGAGCACATGGCCAACGTCATCGAGCTGTGGACCAACATCCCCGCCAGCCGCATCCAGGAGCAGGAGTATCAGCGCCTGGCCAAGCTGGAGGAGCGTCTGGAGAGCCACGTCATCGGCCAGAACAAGGCCGTGGAGTCCGTCTCCGCCGCCATCCGCCGGGGCCGCGTGGGCATCAGCCCCAAGCGCAAGCCCGTTTCCTTCATCTTCGTGGGCTCCACCGGCGTAGGTAAGACCGAGCTGGTGAAGCAGCTGGCCGCCGACCTCTTCGACACCCCCGACGCCCTGATCCGTCTGGATATGTCCGAGTTCATGGAGAAGCACGCGGTGTCCCGCATCGTGGGCTCCCCTCCCGGATATGTGGGCTATGACGAGGCAGGTCAGCTCACCGAGAAGATCCGCCGCAAGCCCTACTCCGTGGTCCTCTTCGACGAGATCGAGAAGGCCCACCCCGACGTGCTGAACATCCTGCTCCAGATCCTGGACGACGGCCACATCACCGACGCCCACGGCCGGACCGTGAACTTCGAGAACACCGTCATCGTCATGACCTCCAATGCGGGCAGCAATGTCCGGGGCGGCTCCATGGGCTTCGGCCGCACCGCCGACCAGATGGGCGAGGAGCGGGCCATGAAGGCCCTCCAGGAGTTCCTGCGGCCCGAGTTCATCAACCGTGTGGACGAGATCGTCTACTTCAACCAGCTCACCGAGGAGGACTTCAAGTCCATCGCCGGGATCATGCTCAAGGAGCTGGCCGGTTCCCTCAAGGACAAGAACATCAACTTCACCTGGGATGACAGCCTGCTGGACTATCTGGTCAAGAAGTCCTACTCCGCTGTCTACGGTGCGCGCAACCTGCGCCGCCTGATCCAGAAGGAGCTGGAGGACGCCATCGCCGTCCGCATGATCGAGTCCTACGAGCACCCCTTCACCCAGCTGAAGGCCACCGCAAACGAGGAGAAGATCGAGCTGATTTCCCTGTAAAAGGTATTAAAAAAGAGCGCACCGCTGAGCGGTGCGCTCTTTTTGTTTGGGTTGGGATAATTTCGCCCGTTGGGTGACCTGCCTTGCCTCCCCTTGAGGGGACCAAGTCTGCCGCAGGCGGGGACGAGGGACGAAAGTTGCGGCCGCGATATATCGCGGCCCTACAGCTTCTACTGCAATACCGCCTAAATCGATGCGGGGCAAAAGTTCCGGAAATGAAGCACAGCCGTATCAATCACCACTGTTTCGGGCGGCACCGGCGGGCCACGCATCGAAAAACGCAGCAATTCCGGTCTTTGCATGGTCCGTGGCGGGCGGATCATGTTATTCCCGTAAAACAGAACAGATTTTTGCCCGCGGTGGTGCGTAGCCGTCAATTTATCTGATTTTGCAGCCCATCGAAAACCCTTCCTGCCGCCGACAGCTCCCGTAAAAAAGAGGTCCGGGGAAAACGCCATTGAAAACAGAATGTTTTCGGCGTTGTCCCCGGCGATCTTTTGGTTTCTTTTCCATCGCTGGAAAAGAAACTCGCCCTCTCAAGGGCGAAACCCTTTTTAATTTACAGCGGATTAGAGGGAATGGAGGCCATGAACTCCGGCCACTTCTCCTTCATCTCCTCCTTGATCAGCCGCTGGATCTGGATGGGGGTGACCAGCTTCTGAGCCTCGGCGTAGGTGATGGGGTTTCCGCCCTCTTTAAAGGTCTCCATGATCTTCTCCACCAGCACCGCAGGAGGACGGTGGTAATACTCCTGGGTCTTTTTCAGCATATAGGCGTGGATCTCCTGATAACTCACAGAATCAGACATAATTATTCCTTTCATATCACAGATGTTAAAAAACCGGACCTGCTCGGAAGAACGGGTCCGGTTTTTTCTGGTTGGTTAATGGGGCAGGACTTTTCTTCTGCTGCCGTAGCCCACATACAGGGTGAGACCCTTGTAGTAGCTGACGGGGTCCCGGCGTCCGCCGCCCACACGCACCTCGTAGTGCAGATGGTCGCCGGTGGCGCTTCCGGTGTGTCCCACATAGCCGATGACCTGGCCCTGCTTGACGGTCTGGCCGGTGCTGACCGCGCGGCGGCTCATATGGGCGTACAGGGTGCTGGTGCCGTCGGAGTGGGAGATGACCACATAGCTGCCGTAGGAGCCCTTATGCAGGGACTTGGTGACCACGCCGGACTTGGCCGCCACGATGGGCGTACCGCCGGGTGCGGGAATGTCGATACCGGTGTGGTTATTGGGTCGGCCGGTGATGGGGTGGATACGGCCGCCGAACAGAGAACTCAGGGTGTAGTGTCCGGGCAAAGGCCAGACAAAGCCGGACTCGCTGGGCACGTTGTCGATCTGTGGCTTCATCTCCTCCTCAGTCTGACGCAGCTCGGCGTCGATGGCGGCGGCCTCCTGGCGCAGCTTGGCCTCCTGAGCGGCCAGCAGCTCCTCCTGACCGCTGATCTCCTCGATCAGCTTGTCCACCTCGGCCTGAGCGGCCTCCTGCTCCTCCTTGGCCTTGACCTGTCCAGCGCGGGCAGCTTCCTGCTCCACTCTGGCGTTCTCAATGGCCTGCTTGTCCTCCTCGATCTGGTTGCGGGTCTTTTGCAGCTCCTCCATGACGGCGGTATCATAGGCCATGATCTCATCCATCATCATGAAGTTGTCCAGCAGGTCGGAAAAGGAGACAGAGGAAAACAGGATGGACCAGTAGGACAGCTTGCCGTTCTCCTCCATATTGCGGACCCGGCGCTGGAACAGGTCGAACTGGGCCTTCTCCTTCTCCTCGGCCTGGGCCAGCTCCTCACCCTTGGCCACGATGAGCTCGCCCATGGTGGCGATCTGGGTATCGCAGTTGTCGATCTCAGCCTGGATGACCTCCAGCTGGCTCTCGATCAGGTCCTTCTTCTCGATGGCGGCATACTTGTCCGCACGGACGTTTTTCAGCTGGTCCTGGAGTTCTTTTTTCTGTTTGTCCAGCTCTGCGTCCTTCTTTTTCAGTGCCTCGATCTCGGCCTTGCTGGGCTTGGCCTGGATCTGAGTCACGGCGATGGGCCGGAACATAGGCACGATGAGCAGAGCCGCCATCAGCAGCGGCAGGATGCGCCGCAGCAGATTACCTTTTTTCATTTCGATACCTCTTATCAATGGACGAAAATGTTTGCCACGATGGGCAGGATCATCATCACAGCCAAGAACCCGGCCATGATCGCCATGAACATCTTCTGCATATTCTGTTTCTTCATCGGTTCACTCCCCTTCTCAGACCTGCAGGAACTTGCGGATGGCCAGCAGAGAGCCGATCACACCGATCAGGCCGCCGGTCAGGCAGAACACAGGGAGAATGGTGCTGATCATAGAGGTGTAGGGCAGCATGGTGACCAGAGACAGGCCGTTGCCCTGGACGATGACCTTCAGCACCAGCTGGTAGATGCCCCACTGGGCGAAGAAGGCCAGCAGGGAGCCGGTCAGACCCAGCAGCAGGCCCTCCACCACAAAGGGCCACTGGATGAAGGAGTCGGTGGCACCGCACATCTTCATAATGGCGATCTCCTCCCGGCGGTAGAAGGTGGCCAGCTTGATGGTATTGAAGATGATGAACAGAGAGACCACCGCCAGCAGGGCGATCAGCGCAATGGCCACGCCGCTGGCGATGTTGCGGATCAGCACGAAGCCATGAGCGATCTCAATGGCGGCGTTGACATTGGCCACGCCCTTCACCTGAGCCACGGCCTGGGTGGTCTCCTCCATGTCGTGGATATCCTCCACATGGATGCGAAAGCGGTCCCGCAGGGTATCGGCGGGCAGAGCCTCCAGCAGAGCGTTCTCCTTGCGGCCCTCCAGGAAGTCCTCCATGGCCTCCTCCTTGGTGACAAAGGTGACCTCTGCCACGTTGGGGATGGCCTCCAGCGTGGTCTGGAGGCTCTTGGCCTGCTCCTCGTTATAAGTGTCGTCGATGTAAGCCAGGAACTCGTTCTCTGCCTCCAGATCACCCAGCATGTTGTCCAGGTTCACGGCGACCAGAGAAAAGCTGCCCATGATCAGCAGGCAGGCCACGATCATACACACGGCGGCAAAGGACATGAAGCCGTGGGTAAAGATGGAGTGGAAGCCCTCGCTGAAATAATAGCCTGCGTTAATCTTTCTTGTCTTCATTGTAGTATCCACCCCGCTCGTCGCTGATGATTTTTCCGTCCTGAATGGCCACCACTCGCTTGGAGAACTGGTTGACCAGTGCTTTCTCGTGGGTGACCACCAGCACGGTGGTGCCCAGCTCGTTGATGCGCTCCAGCAGGGTCATGATCTCCAGAGAGCGCTGGGGGTCCAGGTTGCCCGTGGGCTCGTCGGCGATGATCATGCTGGGGTTGTTGATAAGGGCCCGGGCGATGGCCACCCGCTGCTGCTCGCCGCCGGACAGCTGGCTGGGCACGTGGTCAGCCTTCTTCTCCAGACCCACCAGCTTCAGCACATAGGGGATTCGGCGGCGGACCTCCCGGGGAGACGCGCCGATGGCCCGCATGATGAAGGACAGGTTCTCGTATACCGTTTTCTTCTCGAGCAGACGGAAGTCCTGGAAGATGATGCCCAGGGTCCGTCGCATATAGGGGATCTGCTTGGGCGAGATGTTGTTCAGGCTGAAGCCATTCACCATCAGCTTGCCCTCGGTCAGCGCGATCTCACCGGTGATGAGCTTGATGATGGTGGACTTGCCGGAACCGGAACGACCCACCAGAAAGACGAACTCGCCGTCGTCGATCTGCATATTGATGCCCTTCAGGGCTTTGGTACCGTTGTCGTATTCTTTGTAAACATCAGTAAGACGTACCATGACTGCCTCCACTCCGTTTATTTTATTTCGATTTTAAATCAGAACATTCCTTTGGATTTTATAAGTATAGCACATTTCTTACCTTATGTAAATGAAAGAACATTATATTTCGGAAAAATCCACTGTTTTTCGGTGTTTTTTGTACTTTTCGGTCCACTCCCCTTTGTCTTTACCAAATTTCGACAAAAAAAGCGCCGTCCACGGTGGGTGGACGGCGCAGAAAAATCAGTTTTTCAGGACTCGATGCCCCGGGAGATCAGGTATTTCTTGACCATCAGAGCCACCTTGAAGGTGATGGCGTCGTCGAACTCCCGCAGGTCCAGACCGGTCAGCTTCTTGATCTTCTCCAGACGATAGACCAGAGTATTGCGGTGGACGAACAGCTTACGGGCGGTCTCAGACACGTTCAGGTTGTTCTCGAAGAACTTGTTGATGGTGAGCAGGGTCTCCTGATCCAGCGCATCAATGGGGTTCTTCTTAAAGACCTCCTGTAAGAACATCTGACACAGGATGGTGGGCAGCTGATAGATCAGACGGCCGATACCCAGGTTCTCGTAGTTGATGACGGTCTTCTCGGTGTCGAAGACCTTGCCCACGTCGATGGCCACACCGGCCTCCTTGTAGGCGCGGGCCAGATCACGGATGTGATTGACCACGGTACCGATGCCGATGACCACCTTCACGTTCAGCTCGCTGGACACGGCGGTGGAGATCTTGGCGGCGATCTCCTGGAGCTTGGCGGTATCTGCGCCCTCGGGCAGCTGCTTGATCAGGGCCACGTCGGTCTCGTTGATGGAGATGACGAAGTCGGTCTGCTTGTCGGGGAACAGGTTCTGGATCACGTCGATGGCGGAGCTGTCGGCGGAGCCCAGCTGGCGGACCAGGAAAGCGGCGCGGGGTGCCTCGGAGACAAAGTGCAGTTCCTTTGCCTGGGTGTAGATATCGCCCAGCAGGATATTGTCAGAGATGATGTTCTTGACAAAGGTTGCCTTGTCGTGCTTCTCCTCATAATAGGACTTGGCGGCGCTGAAGGTCACCACAGCCATGGAGCACAGAGTCGTAGCGATCTCGTCCTCACCCTTGACAAAAGCTGCGTAATCGAACTGTGCGCCCCAGCCTGCCAGAGGCTTAAAGGTTTTACCCTCAAAATAAGCGACATTATTGTCAGCAGCATTGATTGCTGCCACAGCTCCCAGCCAGTGTTCACCGATACAGGTGAGCTCACTACAGGCAACAACGATTCCGTCAGCGTCGATTACACCAACCGTACGGTTGACATTTTCCTTCATCTGGAGCACTACGCCCTGGAAAATACGACTAGACACATCAATCCCTCCTCAAAGTTTCAAAAGCCATACTTACATTATAGCGGCATAGGGGGTGGTTTGGCAAGTGTTTTCTGCTAACTTTTTGTGGAAAACGACCAAAAATTTTTTCAGCGTTTTAGCACAGCCTGCAAACGCCCCAGCTCGTCCGCCGTCAGCGGACGCCAGCCGCCCTCGCTCAGTCCGGGGTCCAGTGTCAAAGGCCCCATAGAGATCCGCTGCAAATAGGTCACCGGCTTGCCCCGGGCAGCCAGCATCCGTTTGACCTGGTGGTACTTACCCTCCCGCAGGGTGACGTGGCAGGATGTGCCGTCGCCCAGAGGCTCCAGCCCGGCGGGCAGGCACCGGAGCCCGTCCCCCAGGGTCATACCGGAGGCCAATTTTTCTACATCCTCCCCGTCCAGCACGCCGTCCACCCGGGCGAAATAGACTTTATCCACGTGCTTCTTCGGGGAGAGCAGCTCGTGGGCCATATCGCCGTCGTCGGTGAGCAGCAGCAGTCCCACCGTGTCCTTGTCCAACCGCCCCACGGGGAATAGGCCCCGCTTTTTCAGATGGTCGGGCAGCAGGTCCAGTACGGTCTTCTGCTTCCGGTCCTCGGTGGCGGACAGCAGGCCGTCGGGCTTGTTCATCAGAATATAGACATGGGGTGCGCAGTCCACCTCCGCCCCGTCCACCGTCAGGCGGACCGTCTGGGGGTCGAACTTCTCCTCGGCCTTGCGGACGGGGACTCCATCCGCAAGGACCCGGCCGTACTTCACCATGTCCTTGACCTCCCGCCGGGACCAGTGTCCCGTGGAGGCCAGCAGCTTGTCCAGACGCTCGGCAGCCATCAGTCGCCCTTGTAGCCGAAGTTCTGGATGGCGGCGGGGTTGTCGCGCCAGTTCTCCTTGATCTTGACCCAGGTCTGGAGATACACCTTGGTGCCCATGAACCGCTCCATATCGATGCGGGCCTGGGTGGACACCTTCTTCAGCATGGAGCCGCCCTTGCCGATGATAATGCCCTTGTGGCTGTTCTTCTCGCAGTAGATGGTGGCCTCCACCTCGATGACCTCGTCGTCCCGTTCGGCAAAGCGGGTGATCTCCACGGCGGTGCCGTGGGGGATCTCCTTGTCCAGGCAGAGCAGCAGCTTCTCCCGGACGATCTCGGCCATCATCTGGCGGTCGGGCTGGTCGCTGGACATATCCTCGGGGAACAGCTGGGGACCCTCAGGCAGGAAGCCCTTCAGCACGTCCAGCAGCTCGTCCACACCCTCCTTCTCCTTGGCGGACAGGGGAACGATGGCGGTCCAGTCGTGGGCCTCGCTGTAGACCTTGATGACCTCCAGCAGCTTCTCCTTCTCCTCCAGGGTGTCCACCTTGTTGATGACCAGGACGGCGGGGCAGTTCAGATTTTTGATCCGGTCGATCAGCACCTGCTCGGGAGCGCCGATGTTGGGGATGGGCTCCACCAGCAGCATGATGGCGTCCACGTCGGCCACGGACTCCTTGACCACGTTGACCATGTAGTCGCCCAGACGGGTGCGGGCCTTGTGCAGGCCGGGGGTGTCCACGAACACGTACTGGCAGTCGTCCCGGTTCAGGATGCCGCAGATGCGGTTCCGGGTGGTCTGGGGCTTGTTGGTGACGATGGCCACCTTCTCACCCACCAGAGCGTTGGTCAGAGTGGACTTGCCCACGTTGGGGCGGCCGCAGATGGTGATGATACCGGACTTCTTGATTTCAGACATAAAGTGATCCTCAACTTTCTTTTTGAGCAATTTTAATTTTCTCTCGTGATGCCCAGACCGCCCAGAATGGCTTCCTCGCGGCCCCGCATCTGGGCCTTCATGGGGCCCTCATCCATATGGTCATAGCCCAGCAGATGCAGGACAGAATGGACCGTCAGATAGCACAGCTCCCGCTGGAGGCTGTGGCCGAACTCCTGAGCCTGGGCCTCTGCCCGCTCCAGAGAGATGACCATGTCGCCCAGAGGCAGCAGGCCGGTGGCGGGGTCCAGCTCGTCCTCGTCCTCAGGGGGAACGCCGGGCTCCAGGTCGAACATGGGGAAGGACAGCACGTCGGTGGCGCGGTCCACCTCGCGCATATCCAGATTGATCTGATGGATGCCCTTGTCATTGGTGAGCAGTACATTGATCTCACAGGGCAGAGTCACCTGCTCCGCGTCCAGCGCGGCCTTGATGACCTTCTCGATTTGTGCAGGAACGCCCTCGGGCACTTCGACCTCGGCGTCCAGAATGATCTCATGTTCCATAATTTACACCTCCGGGATATCCTATTTTATCACAGGCGTGGAGACAGAGCAAGGGCGGCGGCATAAAAGCGCCGCCGCCCTTGTTAAATTTTTATGAATTCGCTGTGTTTTCAGCGAAAATCTTTCTGAAAGGTAGTACCTTTCAATCAGAGGGTCTTGAGCTGCTCCTCCAGCTTGGCCACCAGCTCAGTCAGCTTCACGGCGCGCTCCTTCTCGGCAGCGACCACGTGCTCGGGGGCCTTGTTCACGAAGCCGGGGTTGCCCAGCTTGGTGTTCAGCTTCTCCAGCTCGGCAGAGTTCTTCTTCAGCTCCTTCTCCACGCGCTGCTTCTCCTTGGCCAGGTCCACCAGCTCGGCCAGAGGCATGAAGATCTGGGCGGCGTGGGTGACCACGGAGACCATACCGGTCTCGGCGGGAGCCTCACCGGCGGCCACGATGGTGACATCGCTGGCGTAGGCCAGGCGCTTCAGAGTGGGGATGCCCAGCTCGAACACCTGAGCCTGCTCGGTGGCGATGGTCAGGTGAGCCTTCTTGCTGGGAGGCACGTTCAGCTCGTTGCGGCGGGCACGGACAGCGCGGATGGCGTCCATGACCAGCTCCATGGCCTGCTCCTCCTGGGAGAAGTTCATGGCCTCGTCGGCCTCAGGCCACTTGGACATCATCAGGAACTGGGCGGTCTCGCCGTTCTCGCGGGGCAGAGCCTGCCAGATCTCCTCGGTGATGAAGGGCATGAAGGGGTGCAGCAGCTTCAGCATGTTTGTCAGCACGTAGCACAGGACCTGCTGAGCGCGGACCTTGCTGTCCTCGTCGTCGCCCTGGAGGCGGGGCTTGGTCATCTCGATATACCAGTCGCAGTAGTCGTCCCAGATGAAGTCGTAGATCTTCTGTGCGGCAACGCCCAGCTCGTAGCGGTCCATGTTGTCGGTGATCTCAGGGATCACGCGGTTCAGCTTGGACAGGATCCACTTGTCCTCCAGCTCCAGCTTCTCAGGCAGCTTGCAGCTGTCGATGGACAGGTTCATCATCAGGAAACGGCTGGCGTTCCAGATCTTGTTGGCAAAGTTACGCATGGCCTCGCAGCGCTCGGTGTAGAAGCGCATGTCGTTGCCGGGGCTGTTGCCGGTGACCAGGTTGAAGCGCAGAGCGTCGGCGCCGTACTTGTCGGCGATCTCCAGGGGGTCGATGCCGTTGCCCAGAGACTTACTCATCTTGCGGCCCTTGTCGTCCCGGACCAGACCGTGAATAAAGACGGTGTGGAAGGGAGGCACCTTGGTCTGCTCGCAGGCGGAGAAGATCATACGGGCGACCCAGAAGAAGATGATGTCGTAGCCGGTGACCAGCACGTCGGTGGGATAGAAGTAATCCAGATCCTCGGTCTTGTCGGGCCAGCCCAGAGTGGAGAAGGGCCACAGAGCGGAGGAGAACCAGGTATCCAGAACGTCCTCCTCCTGGTGGATGTTCTTGGAGTGGCAGTGGCAGCACTCGCGGGCGTCCTCACGGCTGACGGTCATCTTGCCGCAGTCGTCGCAGTACCACACGGGGATCTGGTGGCCCCACCACAGCTGGCGGGAGATGCACCAGTCATGGACGTTCTCCATCCAGTTGGTGTAGGTCTTGGAGAAGCGCTCGGGGACAAACTTGGTCTTGCCCTCGGTGACGGCCTTCAGAGCCTCGTCGGCCAGAGGGGCCATCTTCACGAACCACTGGGCGGAGATGATGGGCTCCACGTCGTTGTGGCAGCGGTAGCAGGTGCCCACGTTGTGGCTGTAGGGCTCGATCTTCTCGATGAGCCCCTGCTCCTCCAGGTCGGCAATGACAGCCTTGCGGCACTCGTAGCGGTCCATGCCCTCGTACTTGCCGCCGTTGGCGTTGACCTTGCCGTTGTCGTCCAGGACGCGGATGGTCTCCAGGTTGTGGCGCAGACCCACCTCGAAGTCGTTGGGGTCGTGGGCGGGGGTCATCTTGACGCAGCCGGTACCGAAGTCCATCTCCACGTAGTCGTCGGCGACGATGGGGATCTCACGATTCATGATGGGCAGGATACAGGTCTTGCCCACCAGGTGCTTGTAGCGGTCGTCGTTGGGGTTGACTGCCACACCGGTATCGCCCATCATGGTCTCGGGGCGGGTGGTGGCCACCACCAGATAGCCGGAGCCGTCGGTCAGGGGGTAGCGCATGTGCCACAGGTGGCCGGGCTTATCCTGATACTCGACCTCGGCATCGCTGAGAGCGGTGGTGCAGTTGGGGCACCAGTTGATGATGCGGCTGCCCTTGTAGATCAGGCCCTTCTCGTACAGGTTGCAGAAGGTCTCACGGACGGCGTGGGAACAGCCCTCGTCCATGGTGAAGCGGGAGCGGCTCCAGTCACAGGAGATGCCCATCTTCTTCTGCTGCTTGACGATGCGGTCGCCGAAGCGGTTCTTCCAGTCCCAGACGCGCTCCAGGAACTTCTCGCGGCCCAGATCGTAGCGGGTCAGGCCCTCGTTCTTGCGCAGCTCCTCCTCGACCTTGATCTGAGTGGCGATGCCGGCGTGGTCGATGCCGGGGACCCACAGGGCGGAGTAGCCCTCCATCCGCTTGAAGCGGATGAGGATGTCCTGGAGGGCGCAGTCCATGGCGTGACCCATGTGCAGCTGACCGGTGACATTAGGGGGAGGCATCACAATGGTGAAGGGCTTCTTCTTGGGGTCGCGGTGACCCTTGAAGCAGCCGGCCTTCTCCCACTTCTCATAGATGCGGGCCTCGGCCTCCTGAGGCTCGTAGACCTTGGGCAGTTCAATGCTCATAAAGGATTCTCCTTTTCAAAAAAATTGGGTTCTGCTACCGGCAGGACAAAAAAATCGCCCTGAGCCGATAGGCTCAGGGCGAACTAGAAAACTAAGTCCGTGGTACCACCTGAATTTGGACAAATGCTGTCCACACTCTGTTCCGATAACGGCGGAGACCGCCGCCCCTTACTCTGCTTCTGGGGCGGAGCTTGGAAGCCACCTTCTCACCGTGCCGGGCAGGGACTTGCACCAAACGTCCCCTCTCTGAATGCCGCAGCCGCGGGATACTCCTCTTCCGCAATGCTTTATTGCTCCATTATATGGGACACGTCTGCACTTGTCAAGTGATTCCGGGGAAAATTCAGAACTTACCGCTCGTTTTTCCGCTTGTCGGCCATGGTCTTTTTATAGATGATGTTCAGACCCTTCAGCAGCAGGTCCCGCTCCACCTTGATTTCCCGCTTACACAGGGGAACGATGAAGGGGGCCATACCGCCGGTGGCCACTACGGTGGTCTTGCAGCCCAGCTCCTCCTCCACCCGCTCCAGCATTCCGTCCATCATGGCGGCGGTGCCGTACATGACGCCGGAGCGCATGCAGTCCACGGTATTCTTGCCGATGACCTTGCCGGGCTTATCCAGGCGGATACCGGGCAGCTGAGAGGTCCGGGAGGTCAGGGCCTCCAGGGAGATGCGGACGCCGGGGATGATGCAGCCACCCAGATAGGTGTTGCCCTTGCCCACCACCTCGATGGTGGTGGCGGTGCCCAGATCCAGCAGGATCAGAGGGGCCTGATACTCAGCCAGAGCGGCCACGGCGATGACGATGCGGTCGCTGCCCACCTGAGAGGGGCTGTCCATCAGGATGTTCAGACCGGTCTTGATGCCGGGGCCCACCACGACGGGCTGCTTGCCGATGACCTTCATCACGCCGGTACGCACGGAGTTGAACACAGGGGGCACAACGGAGGAGATGATGCAGTCGTCCACGTCCTTGGGGGACACCTCGAACAGAGACAGGATATTTTTGATCTCCACGCCGTACTGGTCGGAGGTCTTGATGTGATCGGTGGCGATGCGGGCCTCAAAGACGATCTTATCGTCCTCGATGCCGCCGATGACAATGTTAGTATTGCCGATATCAATGGCAAGAAGCATAATTTTTCACCTCTGGGCTAGTTTGGTATTTTTACAGGGCCTGCACCTTCCCGGCGGGCGCTCTGCCCACGGTATGGATCAGTGCTTTGCCGATGGCGGTGACCAGCACCAGGGCCGCAATGGCCTCCATGACGCCGGCTCCGGTGACGGTGCCCATCACCAGACCGTAGACAGCGGAGATGGCCACCTGCTTGGCCTCAGCGTACTGCTGAGCCAGCAGAACATAAATACTGCCCATGACCATGACGGTGTTGGTCATAGAACCGATAAAACCCACAAGGGGCAGCGCGATCAGGTCGTGGAGCTTCAGCTTTCTCAGAGCGATCCACAGCCAGCCGGACACAAAGCCGATGAGGATGCGGCAGCCCAGCGAGATCCACAGGGCCTTGAGCATACCCACCATGCCGGTGGTGCTCATAAAGGGGGAGAATGCAAAGGACAGAAGCGGAGGTGCCACGGTATTGCTGATGATGGAGCAGATACCGAACACACCGCCCAGGATGCTGCCGGCCATAGGCCCCAGTAGGATGGCTCCCAGAATGACCGGGATATGTACCGTGGTAGCCTTGATAATAGGCAGCTGGATCATGCCCAGCGGCGTGTTGGCCAGCAAAACTACGATGGCGGCCATCATGGCCACCCCGACTGTCCAGCGCGTGTCGTACTTGCGGGTTTTCATATTCAATTTACCTCCTGCTGCCGCTCCCATCCGGGATGCAGCGCAATATTTATCAGCCGGAAATTTTTCCCGGTCAACTCGTGTATTATATCCAATCGAATAGATGAATTCAAGAGAAAATTTCCCCTTTTTCATTTTTTGCAAGAACGGCCATGATTTGCCCTCCTGACGGGTGATGGTTGGAGAGATATCTAAACCAGAACTTTTCCCCTGCCTTTTCCGGAAAAAGGACAGCCCCGGCCGGTTGGTTGGGGCTGTCCTCCTCCGGAAGACGGACCTGATCGGGCGGCAGTTTTCGCCCGGCTCGGTCCATTTCCGCATATTTTACAAAAACTCAGCCCTCCGGGACCTCCATAGTCCCCAAAAAGAAGGGGAGCTGATTTTCCAGGTCTACAAGCATATAGAGGAAGGGCCGGTCCAGCCGGACCTCCTTGGGCTCCTGTTCATCCGGTGCGGCACCCTCACCGTTCACCACTACTGCGGTGGCCGCCCCGGCGCGGGTCCCCTTCTCCCCCATAGAGAGGAAGGTCTTGTGGAGGACCTGATCGATCCAGATGTTTCCGCCCTCGTACTTGCCCAGTCCGCCCAGCTGCGCCCGCTCCGGGTCAAAGGCCAGGGGCATTCCCATGTCCTTCAGCAGTTCTGACAGCTCTGCGCTGTACTCCGTCTCAAATTTGGGGATGACGGTATGGACCGTGACCTCCTCAGGGTCCGCCAGCAGGGCGCAGAGCCCCTCGCCGTCCAGCTTGTCCACCAGCTCCGCCACCGTGGTCCCCTCCTCAGGCAGAAGGGCCCCAAAGGCGTACCGCCCACCCCGGTAGGGCTTGAGAAAGCCCCGGCACCACTGGTTCTCCAGATAGAGATGGTCCTCCCCGTACATGAAGTCGGTGTTTACCGGCTCTCCGCTTCGGGTGGTGAACGCCTCCTCCCGGATTTGGTTCTTCTCGTAGGGCTCGGGCCACTCCCCCTCAAAGGCCAGGGCGTTCACCAGACACATGATGGTGTCCTCGGGCAGTTCCTTCACGATCTCAGGGATCATTCCCACCGTCTGCTCCTTCACCCAGCGGTTGATCTTCCCACAGGCGGCATCGTTCATCGGCAGTCGATAGAGCTCCGCACCGTAGTAGTCGGCGTTGGTCTGCAAGAAGTCCTCCTGCACCGTAAAGGCCGGATCGTCGGTGAACCAGATAGAGTTGGCGGCGTGGAGCATCCCGCCCTCCTCCCCGGTCAAAGTGTCCAGATAGTCATGGAGAAAGGCGTTCAGCTGTTCCGGATCCATGCCCAGGGTCCGATATACCTCTTCCCTCGTCTCCCTCTCCGCACCGTTGCCGGTCATGGCAAGGGCTGTCACCACGGACAGCGGGGAGAACAGCAGATTCTCCCCCGTTCCGGCGCTCTGCCGCAGCAGCCGCAGACCGAAGTCCGCCACCGCCGCCCTGCCGGGCTCCTGTAACTCCGGCTCACTTCTCACCACAGAGGGCTCCACACCCTCCATCAGGTCCGTCCTGCCTGCCGGGGCGCAGGCAGTCAGAGAAAACACGATACCTGCCGCCAGCAGCAGGGCCGTCAGTCGTTTCGTTCCTCGTTTCATCCCAAAAACCTCCGTTCAGTTCAGAATCAACAGCTGTCCCACGTGGAGGGTGATCTCTTCCCCCTCCTGCTCCCAGGAATCGAAGGTGATCTCCATATCCTCGCCGCCCTCCGCCGGGATCATCCACAGGTTCTCGGTGGCCGGAGTCTGATCCGACGGTTCCCCGCCGGGCTGAGCCGTTTCGCTCAGGTCCAGAAGCACCTCGGTCCCCACAGGGAAAAGTTCCGCCTCCGGGGACCCCGTGATCACGGCCCGCAGGCCGCCCTCCTCCATGCCCAGCAGCTTCACGGTGACAGAGGAGGATTCCCCGGAAGCTGTCTCTGTGCCGGCCGTGGGTGCGGAATCGGCTCCCCCTGCCTCCGGCGCCGCACTTTCGTTTTTGCCAGGACCGCCCAGCATGGACAGCCCCACTACGCAGGCCAGACAGGCGGCTACAAGCACTGTTTTCCCCTTCCAATGTTGTCCCTTTCGTATACTATAGTCCTCTGATTCCTCTATGTATTCTGTTTTGATGCCGCTGAGGGCGGCAGAGATGTCCTCCCGCTTCATACTGTAAATCCCTCCTCCCGCAATTCCTTCCGCAGCTTCTCCCGGAGCCGGGCCAGCCGTGCGGTCACGCTGTTGGGCCGCATCCCCAGCCGGGCCGCCAGCTCCTGCACCGGGTCGCCGTACCAGTACCGCCGGACGAACAGCACCCGGTTCTCCCGGTTCTGCTTTTCCAGAAATCGGTTCAGAGCGGCGGTCAATGCCTCCACCGTCAAACCGTCCTCCACCCCGTCCGGGGCGGCCAGACAGCCCTCCAGCTCGTCCAGCGCCACGTCGTAGTGGCTGTTCCGCTTCTCCGCCCGGTTGTAGTGGTACCGGCCCAGAGAAAGATTGCGGACGATGCGATATAGATAGGTCCGCAGGGGGTGGGGCTGCTGGGGCGGGATAGTGTTCCAGGCCGCCAGCCAGGTGTCGTTGACGCACTCCTCCGCATCCCGAAGATCGCCCAGAATATTCCGGGCGATGCGGGTACAGCCGGAGCCGTACCGCTCCTCTGTGGCCGAAATGGCCGCCTCCGACCGGGCAACATACAGTCGGATGATCTCCTCCTCTGTCAGCATGGCCTCACCTCCTACCCGCTTCTATTTATATACTAGGGATTTCAGTTCCGATGTGACGGGTCTTTTCTCCATTTTAGCAAAAAAGAGGGCCTCCGTCATGGAGGCCGAAACACAAAAGCCCGCTGAACTGTTTCCGGAGAAACAGTCAGCGGACTTTTCTCATCTGGGCAAACAAAAAGGACAGGACTTCCATCCTGTCCGGGCAAAAAGAAAAGGTGTTATCTTTCGATAACACCTTTTCTGGTACGGCTGAAGGGATTCGAACCCCCGACCTACTGGTTCGTAGCCAGTCACTCTATCCAACTGAGCTACAGCCGCATATCGCTCGCTCTCGCTGACGACTTGATTAGTATAGCAGAAGTCTCCCCTAATTGCAAGTCCTTTTTTCGAATTTTTTTAAAAAATATGCGGAGAATGGAAAAAAGAAGAGGTGTTATCGTTCGATAACACCTCTTCTGGTACGGCTGAAGGGATTCGAACCCCCGACCTACTGGTTCGTAGCCAGTCACTCTATCCAACTGAGCTACAGCCGCATACCGCTTGGCTTTCGTCTGACAGCTTGATTAGTATAGCAGAGTCCATTCCAAATTGCAAGTCTTTTTTGCAGTTTTTTGAAAAAACTTTTTCCGGACCGTGAGAGGCAGTTTTCTCGGCTCCCGGATCAGAGCAGCAAAACGCAGGGACTCTGATTTTGAGAAAAAGAAAAGGTGCTATCTTTCGATAACACCTTTTCTGGTACGGCTGAAGGGAT
>SAMEA104404103__coassemble_1092_pt1 | contig 17427 bp, 10 predicted proteins | sample SAMEA104404103__metabat2_high_PE_037 | metagenome-assembled genome bin SAMEA104404103 (sample SAMEA104404103) | Balaenoptera acutorostrata | reverse complement strand
TGTTGGTGGCCAGCATGACCAGGATCAGGACGATGGCGTAGACCAGCATCCGGTACTGGTCCAGATCCAGCTGACGGAGGAACTCTGGGAGGACGGTGAGGAAGGCGGCGGAGAGGATGGAACCTCTGATGTTGCCCAGACCGCCCAGTACCACAAAGACCAGCACCAGAATGGAGGTGTTGAAGTCGAACTTCTTGGCTGCGATGGCGGAGTAGTTCATGGCGTACAGGGCACCGGCTGCGCCCGCCAGCACGGCGGAGGTGACGAAGGCCACCAGCTTGTACTGGGTGACGTGAATGCCCACGGATTCGGCGGCGATCCGGTTGTCCCGGAGGGCCATGATGGCCCGGCCCGCCCGGCTGTGGATCAGGTTCAGCACCACAGTCAGGGCGATGAGGACCAGAATAAAACCTGCGGTGAGGGAGGACAGCTTCATATTTGCGGTGGCGCCCATAGGGCCCTTGAGGATGGCTCTGCCGCCCTCGGCCAGACCCAGACCGGCCTCGTTGCTCATGGACAGGTGGAGGCCGTACTCATCCACGCCCACATAGAGGACGTTGAAGATGTTGCGGATGATCTCGCCGAAGGCCAGAGTGACGATGGCCAGGTAGTCGCCCTGTAACCGGAGGACGGGAACGCCCACGATGAAGCCGGTGATGCCGGCGCAAATCGCGCCCAACACCATGGCGACAGCCAGACGGAGGGGAGCGAAGGGGACCGCGCCCTGTAAGCAGGCGGCCACCACGATGCCGGAGAAGGCTCCCACGCTCATAAAGCCTGCGTGGCCCAGAGACAGCTCACCGGACACGCCCACCACCAGATTCAGAGAGACGGCCATAGTGATATAGGCACATACGGGAACCAGCTGGCCCTGCATACTGGGGGAGAGCAGTCCGCCCATCATCAGGCCCTGAAACAGCAGGTAGGCCCCGATGACGATGGCGTAGGTGATGAAATTTTCTGTATGACGATTTTTGTTCCAATACTTTTTCATGCCGGACACCTCACACTTTTTCGTGGACGACCTTACCCAGCAGGCCGGAGGGCTTGACCAGGAGGACGACGATCAGCACGGCAAAAACCACCGCGTCGGAGATATTGGTGTTGAACACACGGGCAAAGATCTCGATGATACCCAGGAGGATGCCGCCCAGGAAGGCACCTGGGATGGAGCCGATGCCGCCGAACACGGCAGCGGTGAAGGCCTTGATTCCGGGGAGGGAGCCGGTGGTGGGCATCAGGCTGCGGTAGCTGGAGCAGAGCAGGAAGCCTGCAATGGCGGCCAGAGCGGAGCCGATGGCGAAGGTCATGGAGATGGTGAGATTCACGTCGATGCCCATGAGGAGGGCCGCGCCCTTATCCTCGGAGCAGGCCCGCATGGCCTTGCCCATCTTGGTCTTGCCGGTGAAGAGGGTCAGGGCGATCATGATGACCACGCACAGCAGGATGGTGAACATGGACACGTAGGAGACGGAGACCTTGCCGCCGAAGAGGGTGACGCCCCGGTCGATCTCTCCGGTGGCCTGGTCGGTGAACTCGAAGAAGGCGGGGAATACCTTGGGGTCGGCCTTCCATAGCAGCAGGGCGCTGTTCTGAAGGAAGTAGCTGACGCCGATGGCGGTGATGAGGACGGCCAGAGAGGGAGCCTGCCGCAGGGGCTTATAGGCCATGCGCTCGATGACGATACCCAGGGCGGTACAGACCACCATAGCCAGCAGCACGCCCACCGCAGGAGGGAGGCCGAAGTGCTGGGTGGCGAAGAAGCAGATGTAAGCGCCCACCATAATAACGTCGCCGTGGGCGAAGTTCAGCATTTTAGCGATGCCGTAGACCATGGTGTAGCCCAGAGCGATGATGGCATACACGCTGCCCAGGCTGATACCATTGATAAGATTGTTGATGATCGTCAATCGACTCACCTCTTTCTGAAAATCAGGGACCGTATGGCAGAGAGCTCTGCGTTCCCACACAGGCAATGCAGGGCTCTCCGCCATAGGGGCGGAGCGGGAGCCGCCGCAGGGGCGGCTCCCATTCCAAATTGCCAAATGAAAGGAGTAACAAATTGGATCAGCGGGCGTTATAGACGCCGTTCTCGACCTGGAACACCTGAGGAGCCTTGGAGACTTCACCGGTGGTCTTCCAGGACATCTGGGGACCGGTCAGACCGTCCACCTTGAAGGAGGGATCGGTGAAGGTGGCGACCAGCTTCTCGCAGATCTCTTCGGGGGCCATGTCGGGGGTGACGCCGGCCTTCTGGCAGGCCTCGTACACGGCGTAGACGCAGTCGTAAGCGTCAGCGGCGAACTGGTTGGGAGGAGCGCCGTAGGCGTCCACGTACTCCTGGACGAACTTGGCGGTGCGCTCCTCGGTGGAAGCGGCGTTGAAGGGGGTCATCAGCATCAGACCCTCGGCGTAGGCCTTGTCGAAGCCTTCCATCTCCAGCAGGCCGTCCATGCCGTCGCCGCCGAAGAAGATGGGGGCGTAATTCATGCTGGCGGCCTGGTTCAGCACCAGAGAGGCGGGGGTGTAGTAGATGGGCATGAACAGCAGCTCGGCCTCGGCGGCCTTGGCGGCGTTCAGCTGAACGGTGAAGTCGGTGTTGATGTCATCGGGGAAGGTCTGCTCGGTGACCACGTTCAGACCCAGCTCCTTGGCCTTAGCTACGAAGGCCTGAGCGATGCCGGTGGAGTAGGGATCGCCGTTGTTGTACAGGACGGCCACCTTCTGAGCCAGCGCTTTGTCCTTGATGTACTGGGCGGCAGTCTGGCCCTGGCCGGGATCGGTGAAGCAGACCTGGAACACGTTGTCCTTACCTGCGGTGATATCGGGGGAGGAGCCGGAGGGAGTCAGCTGGAAGATGCGGTCGTTGAAGGTCTCGGCGGAGACAGCCAGACAGGAGCCGGTGGTGGTAGCGCCCACCAGGACCTGCATGCCGTCGCCCTTCATGGCGTTGTAAGCGTTGACGGACTTCTCGGGGTCGCCCTCGTCGTCCTGATAATCCAGAGCCAGCTGCATGCCGCCCAGAGCGTTGATCTGCTGGATGGCGATCTCAGCGCCGCCCTTGGTGGCCGCGCCGTACACGGCATTGGGGCCGGTCAGGGGGCCCATGGAGCCGATCTTCAAAACGGCACCCTGGGAGGGAGAGCCGGAAGCGGAGGCAGAACCGGCGTCGGAGGGACCGCCGCAGGCGGTCAGGCCGAGCATCATGGCGGCGGCCAGCATCATGGCGAACATTTTCTTTTTCATAGCGATTCTCCTTTACTATGTTACTTCGCTGAATGACTAAAATATTTAATATAAAAAGGCGGCTCCGTCCAAAAGCACGGAGCCGCCTTCGTATATCCTCAGGTCATCAAAGGTCGGATGTTTCTTTTGGCACGGTGGTTGGGACTTTCAGGTAAATAATGGAAATGCTCAGGGCGATAATGGCCGCTATGGCCAGGCCGTACAGGTGCAGCAGAGCCGCCGGAATAAGCAAAATGGACACCAGCGTACTGGTGCCCATGATCATCACGGCGGCATAATTATGCACATTATATTCACAATAGCAGGGGACCTCCGCGGCGTGGCAGGGAGCGGGCATCTGGACGTTCCGGGGGTCAGAAGTGGTGAACCGTGTCATGGCGAGGGCCTCCTTTCAAGTGGTTTTGTAGAAGTTAGCTATATTGTAAGACTTTGAATCGGTAAAGTCAACTCGGCTAAATATACAAAACAAGTAGGGAATAACTGACATTTCGGCCAAGGGATACTGAGGAAACGGACAGATCAGTCTGAAAAGACTATTATCATTATAAGTCTTATTCAATGGGTGAAAAACGGAATGCCGGCTTCTCCTCCCGGCTGTGATGCGGAAAATTGAGCCGGAAAACAAGGAACCGAAACCGGATAGAGAACGAATATTTTCCCTCTTTTGCAGAGAGAGACTATGCGGGACGGGGCTCCGGTATGCGCTCTGAATGGAAATAAGAAATAATTTACAATTAGATGGTTGTTGCCCGGGAGAAAATCCAGTACACTGGTAGTATCTAAAAAAACCCCGAAAAGGAGTGTATCAAATGGAACGGATCATGAGAACGGTCACCGTGGACGGCGTGGAGACCCGCTGGCCCGACGGCACCACCTATGAGACCATTGCCTCTGCGGTGCAGAGCAGTTATACCTGTGATATCCTGCTGGTGAAGCGGGACGGGGAGCTGATGGAGCTCCACAAGAAGCTGGACCGGGACTGCGAGCTGGAGATGATCACCGCCCAGCAGCGGCCCGGCATGCAGACCTATCAGCGCAGCGTGATCTTCCTGATGCTGAAGGCCTTCTACGATGTGGCCGGACAGAAGAACGTGGAGCGGGTGGTGGTGGAGCACTCCGTCAGCCGCGCCCTGTTCATCCGGGCCAAGGGCAAATTCATTCTGGATGAAGGGTTCATTGCCCGGGTGGAGGACCGAATGCGGGCGCTGGTGGGGGAGAAGCTGCCCATTCAGAAGCACTCCTTCACCACCCGGGACGCGGTGGAGAAGTTCCGCCGCACCGGCATGACCGACAAGGCACAGCTGCTGGGCTTCCGCATCCCCTCCCACGTGAATGTGTACTCCATCGGCGACTTCTACGACTACTTCTACGGCCGGATGGTGACCAACACCTCTTACTTGAAGTGCTTCGCCCTGGAAAAGTTCGACGGCGGTTTTATTCTGCGCCTGCCCGACCGGAAGGACCCCAGAGAGCTGGGCGAGTTCGTCCCCTCCATGAAGGTTTTCCGGGAGCTGTGCGACGCCACCCAGCGCTCCGAGCTGCTGGGCGTGGCCAACGTGGGCGACATGAACCGGGTCATTGCCTCCGGCGGGGCCACCCAGATGATCCTCTCTCAGGAGGCGCTGATGGAGAAGAAGATCGGCGATATCGCCGAGGAGATCGCGAACCGGAAGGGCGTCCGCTTCGTCATGATCGCGGGACCCTCCTCCTCCGGCAAGACCACCTTCTCCCACCGGCTGTCCACCCAGCTCATCGCCTGCGGTCTCAAGCCCCACCCCATCGCCACCGACAACTACTTTAAAAACCGGGAGGACACCCCCAGAGACGAGAAGGGCAACTACAACTTCGAGGGGCTGGACGCCATGGACGTGGAGCAGTTCAACCAGGACATGACCCGGCTTTTAAAGGGTGAGACGGTGGAGCTGCCCCGGTTCAACTTCAAGAAGGGCATCCGGGAGTACAGCGGCGACTTCCTCACCCTGGGCAAGCAGGACGTGCTGGTCATCGAGGGCATCCACTGCCTCAACGACGCCCTCTCCTACTCCCTGCCCAAGGAGAGCAAATACCGCATCTACATCAGCTGTCTGACCTCTCTGAACATCGACGACCACAACTATATCCCCACCACCGACGCCCGGCTCCTCCGCCGCATCGAGCGGGACGCCCGCACCAGAGGCTACGGGGCTCAGGCCACCTTGAAGATGTGGCCCAACGTCCGCAACGGCGAGGAGAGCAACATCTTCCCCCACCAGGACAGCGCAGACGTGATCTTCAACTCCGCCCTGCTCTACGAGATCGCCCTGCTGAAAACCTACGTGGAGCCCCTGCTCTTCGCCGTCCCCAGAGACAGCGAGGAGTATCTGGAGGCCAAGCGCCTGCTGAAATTCCTCAGCTACTTCCTGCCTCTGCCCGCCGACGACGTGCCCAAGACCTCCCTCATGCGGGAGTTCATCGGCGGCGGCTGCTACAAGACCTGAGAGAGCAATAATCCTAAATAAACCGCCCTTCCGCACCCGCTCCGACCTGCCCGGCCGGAGCGGGTGCGGCTTTTTTATCCCAAAGGTCCAAAATAATCCCAAAAAACTTTCACAATATTTTAACCTGTTGTGGACTGTCCGGAACATGAAATGCAAATAGTGAAATTTAAAAATAGAGCGGAATCATAAATAATTCATAATATTTTAAGAATTATGAACATCCTACCTCTGTATAAATAGACTAAATGGGATATTATTGAAAAGACCGGATGGTTCAAAATCCTCTTTTCTTGTATTGACGGCTTCTCTGAGCTGTGATATTTTATATAAGACAAGTTAGCCTGCACTAACTATCCGGCGGGCTGACCGCTTTTCAAAAGGAGCGAGCAAGATTTTCTGAAAGCAAGAAGGAGGGAAATTCTTGAAAAAGAACAAATTCAAGCGGGGAGCCGCCGCCGCCATGGCGGCGGTCATGCTGTGCGGAGCCATCCCCGCCCAGGCATTCACCTATGATATTGCCGGTCACCAGGCCGAGCAGATCATGAAGCAGTGGATCGAGGAGGGCTACATGGTCGGCGACGGCAACGGCTACCACCCCGACCAGGAGATCACCCGTGCGGAGTTCATGACCTTCGCCAATAAGGTGCTGAAGCTGACCGAGGAGGCCGCCATCTCCCAGTTCAAGGACGTGCAGGAGAGCGCCTGGTACTACCACGAGGTAGCTAAGGCCCACAAGGCGGGCTACACCTCCGGTACCTCCGGCACCACCATGAGCCCCAACGCCAAGATCACCAATCAGGAGATGTATCTGATGCTGGCCGCCATGACCACCGGACTGCCGGACGGCGACCTGTCCCACGTGGCCGACCGGGCGGAGCTGGCTCCCTGGGCCGAGAAGGGCGTCCGGGAGGGCATCTCCGAGGGCTACATCGCGGGCATGGACGGCAAGATCGCCCCCAACCACAAGGTCACCCGCTCCGAGGCCATCGTGTTCCTGGACCGCTATAAGACCGACAGCCGCACCTTCTCCTATCCCGGCGCTTACAGCGTGGGCACCGTGGCCAAGGTCACCGTGCAGTCCAACGGCGTGACGCTGAAGAGTGCCAAGATCCAGGGCGACCTGGTGCTGGGCAAGGATGTGGACTCCGTGGTGCTGGACAAGGTCACCGTGGGCGGCCAGATCATCAAGGAGAACCCCAACACCAGGATCATGGAGCCCGGCCAGTGGATGGACGGCAAGTATGAGGGCCGGGCCAAGGGCGACCACGGCCAGGTCCATGTGACCGTCACCTTCAAGGACGGCAGGATCACCGACGTGAAGCTGGGCAAGCACATGGAGGGCGAGCAGGGCGAGAAGGTCATGCAGTCCGTGCTGGACCAGATCGTCAAGACCGGCGATGTGAAGAAGATCAAGCTGGGCAATCAGTCCGGCATCAACGCCAAGGCCGCGCTGAACGCAGTCAGAGACGCCGCCGCGCAGGCCAACGGCCAGACCGTGCAGGCGGGCGAGAGCTCCTTCGCCAAGGAGTTCACCGTGCTGCGGGACGGCACCTACATGGGCATTTCCAACGGCTACGGCGGCAAGATCAAGGTGGAGCTGGTGGTGAAGAACCACAAGATCGACTCCCTGACCCTGCTGCACCACACCGAGACCCCTGAGTACATGGTCATCACCGAGAAGATCCTGGGTGTCATCGCCCGGAACGGCGGCGTGGAGGGGGTGGACACCATCACCGGCGCCACCGTGACTGCGGACGCTCTGATCTACGCCTCCGCAGATGCCCTGTCCCAGTCCTACGGCATGACCACCGCTCCCGGCCAGACCGAGAATGCCCAGCTGAAGCCCGCCGAGCACAACCCCGATATGCCCCAGGGCGGCGACTTCGAGGGTCTGGTGGACGGCGTGTACCACGGCCATGCTGCGGGCTACGGCGGCGACATCAAGGTCACCGTCACCGTCCGTCAGGGCAGAGTGGCCCAGATCACCGTGGACGAGCACAACGAGACCCCCGAATACTTTGTGAAGATGGGTCCCCTGCTGGACCGCATCGTGAAGAACAACAGCTCCGACGTAGATACCATCACCGGTGCCACCGATACCTCCCACGGCATTCTGGCCGCTGTGGAGAACGCCCTGTCTGACTTCATCGAGATCGTCCCCTACGCCGACGGCGTGTGGTACGGCCAGGGCCGGGGCTACTACCCCAACGACAAGTACGGCAACGGCCAGCTGCTGCGCACCTCCTCCGATGTGGCGGTCACCGTGAAGGACGGCCATGTCACCGATGTGGCGGTCATGTACCACGGCGACGATGAGACCTACGGCGGCTACCTCCAGGAGGATTTCGACACCTTCAAGCAGTACATCATCGACCACAACGGCACCGAGGGCATCATCGACATCATGAACGGCAAGCAGCACGGCAACCCCGTCTATGACGCCGTTTCCGGTGCCACCATGAGCGCCCGGGGCTACGTGGCCGCCATCGACGACGCGCTGAACCGAGCCCACAAGTTCGCCCGGGACGGCCGGGAGCAGACCATCCGCTCCCTGACCCTGCTGAACAACCCCGGCTTCACCGTGCCTCCCACCCAGTTCTACTACGGCGAGGACGTGGACCTGTCCGGTCTGAAGGTGCTGATCAAGTACCGGGACGGCCGGGAGGAGACCGTGCCCTTTGACCAGCTCCAGTCCAAGGGCGTGGATTGCAGTCTGAATCAGGTCTTTACGCCCCAGCCCGCCAACGGCGACTACTCCGAGGAGACCAACTACGACCTGGTGTTCGTGGACCCCATCTCTACCGCAGAGCACCGCTCTCAGCTCCAGGCCAAGCGCATGAAGGTCTACCGCGAGATCGCCAGGATCGAGGTCAAGACCGGCGCTGGCGAGACCATCGTGGTGGAGCCCAACGCCAGGGACTTCGCCTACGAGGCCAAGGTCAACGGGGCTGAGATCGGCGGCATCGAGTCCGTCCGACTCTTCGACACCGACGGCAGAGCGGTGGAGCTGGAGGGCTACACCGTGAGCTCCGAGAGCGGCGAGCCCGTCATGCGTATCGAGCTGAGCCCCCTGCCCGCCGCCGAGAGCAGCGATCCCTACAAGCTGGCCTACCGCTACAACAGCTACAAGCTGAAGCTGGACGTGGAGACCCCCTTCAACAAGGACAGCATCACCGAGTTCCATCTGACTACCAAACCCAGACATGAGTACCAGGAGGGCGACGCCCTGAACCTGGAGAACGTGGCCATCGAGGCCATCGACAGCAACTACAAGTCCGAGGAGCTTCTGTATGAGGAGCTGGCCGACTACGGCTTCACCGTGGCCCGGGAGGACGGCACTCCCGTGGAGAGCGGCATGATCCTGGATAAGGTGGAGAAGTTCAACATCGTCATCAGCCACCCCGATGCCGAGAGCGTGAAGATCGCCATCGAGGTGGCACCCAAGAAGGCCGTTCTGGGCCGCTTTGAGATCCGCTCTGTGGAGGGCGACCAGCTGCTGGCCGTCATCAACGACCCTCTGACCCAGCAGGAGTACGGCGAGCTGTACGTCACCCTGTCCGGCGAGTACTTCCAGGGCCGTGAGACCAAGGTGAAGCTGGTGGGCTACGATACCAACGGCAAGGTCATGGACCTGGAGCCCGAGTGGTTCCTGGGCAGCATCATGGTCATGGCCGACGATTTCAGCTACGTCATCATCTTTGAGGAGGGCGAGGCGGAGAAGCCCGAGCAGATCCCCACCGGGGAGCTGGGCCGTTTTGAGATCCGCTCCGTGGCCGACGACACCGTGCTGGCCGCTGTGGACGATCCCGCAGCGGTCCAGGAGTACGGCGAGCTCTACCTGACCCTGCCCGCAGAGTATTTTGAGGGCCGCGCCGAGAAGGTGAAGCTGGTGGGTCTGGATACCGCCGGTTTTGAGATGGAGCTGGAGCCCGAGTGGTTCATGGACTCCATCATGGTCACGGTGGGGGATAACAGCTACGTGATCATCTTCTCTCAGGCTTGACAGTTTTCCTGGAAAGAGATAGGATTTCCGGTGAAGAGGAAGAACTCTGACCTGAATTCAGCATAAGAGATACCCTGCGGCTGGTTTCATTTTCCAGCCGCAGGGTATCTCTTGAAAAAATAAAAGACTGAGGTGTACTATGAAATTTCTCATCTGCCTGCTGCTGGTGAGCCTGTTCTGTTTCGGCGGAAGCAAGTTCATCAAGAAGCACGCCAACCTGCTGTACGTACTGGCCGGACTGCTGGCGGCCTATGTGGTGGTCGGTACCTTCGCCGGACTGGACCCCGCCATTCCCCACGCGCTGAAGCCCTTTATCTGGGAGCCTCTGTCCAGAGGCAGTCTGGGCTCCGCCTTCTTCGTGCTGGTCATGTTCGCCGGCGCGGTCAAGACCGGCAGCCCCATCCAGAGGACCCTCATGCCCATCCGGGCCGAGATGTCCATCCTCGCCTCCATCCTGACCCTGGGCCATAATATCGCCATCGGCAAGATCTACTTTGTCATGCTGGCCACCCGCCCCGGCGAGATGCCCCTGTATCAGCTGCTGGCCTCCATCTGCTCCATCCTCATGCTGGTCATCATGCTGCCTCTGTTCATCACCTCCTTCCCCGCGGTGCGTAAGCAGATGAACGCCCGCAGCTGGAAGAAGCTCCAGCGTCTGGCCTACGGCTTCTACGCCCTGATGTATGTCCACTCCATGCTGCTGTTTCTGCCCAAGGCCCGGAACGGCAACACCGCCTACCTGCTGAACGTGGCCGTGTTCACCGTCATCTTCATGGTCTACGGCGCCATGCGCATCCTGAAGGCCATGGACAAGAAGAAGGTCAGCGCCAAGGCCAAGTACGTCCCCGTGCTGGCCGCTGTGGCCCTCACCGCCTGCGTGGCCGTGGCGGCCATGCCCCAGAACCTGCCCGCCGGTGACGACATCATCGCCGACGGCTCCGGATCCATGAGCGCCTCTACCTCCGAGGACGGCTCCGCTTCCTCCATGGACAGCTCCGCCGACACCTCCCAGCCCGAGCAGCCCGACGGCTCTCAGCCCGCCGCCTCTCAGCAGCAGGAGGAGGACAAGACCCCCGCCAAGGAGCCTGAGAAGAAGCCTGAGGAGGACAAGAAGCCCGCCAAGGAGCCCGCGAAGAAGCCTGAGGAGAACAGGAAGCCCGCCAAGGAGCCTGAGAAGAAGCCCGAGCAGAAGCCTCAGGAGCCTGCAAAGCCCGCTCCCAAGCCGGAGCCTAAGCCTGAGCCCAAGCCGGAGCCCTCCAAGCCTGCACCCGCTCCCGACCCCAAGCCTGAGCCTAAGCCCGAGCCCAAGCCGGAGCCTCCCAAGCCCGCTCCCGAGCCGGAGCCTCCCAAGCCCACCACCAAGTACCAGGACGGCACCTTTACCGGCAGCGCCCAGGGCTACAACGGCCCCGTGAAGGTGAAGGTCACCATCAAGAACGACGTGATCACCAACGTCACCGTGGTGTCCCACACCGAGGATGAGCCCTTCTGGTCCGAGGCCACCGGCGTCATCAACAAGATCGTGGGCGCAAACAGCCCCGACGTCAGCTCTGTCACCGGAGCCACCACCAGCGCCGACGCCATCAAGGCCGCTGTCCGCAACGCCATGAGCAAGGCCAAGAACTGAGTTTTGATCTCGATAGGGGACCCCCGGAGCCATTGGCTCCGGGGGTCCTTTTTGTCTCTTGACAGAGCTGTCTATTGCTGATAGACTATCTATAAAAGATAGACAAAGGAGGACTGACCATGACGGACTATACCTTAGGGGCGGTGGAGAGCCGCTTTGCCGCCATCGTCTGGGACCACGCGCCCCTGACCACCCGGGAGCTGGTGGAGCGGTGCAAGACGGAACTGAATTGGAAGCGGACCACCACCTATACCGTGCTGAAAAAGCTGGGAGAGCAGGGCTTCTTCCGGCTGGACAACGGAGAGGTGACGGTCCTCATCGACCGGGCCGACTACGAGAGCGCCCAGAGCGAGAAATTCGTGGAGGAGAGATTCGAGGGCTCTCTGCCCGCCTTTTTGGCGGCCTTTTCCCGGAATAAGGGGCTGACCGGGGCGGAGATCGACCAGATCCAGGCCCTCATCGACAACGCCAAGGAGGGGTGACCATGACCGGGTTCTTTCTGGATTTTGTGAAGGTGAGTCTGTCCACCGGGGTGCTGATCGCCGTGATCCTCTGCCTGCGGTACGTGCTGAAGCAGACCGCCGTGCCCAAGTGGCTGATCTGCGCCCTGTGGGCGCTGGTGGCGGTGAAGCTGATCTGTCCCGTTCTGCCGGAGGCCGAGTTCTCTCTGACGCCCCGCTGGGAGCGGGTGGACGACTGGGCGGACGCCTACTACGGAGATACGAGGCTGATGTTCCCGGAGGCGGAGGGCTATCAGGCCGCCATTGACGCGGGCATCCGGCCCTACGGCCCGGATCAGTACGTGGTCACCGGGGCGGACGGCATCTCCCCGCCACCCACGGTGGAGACGGAATGGGTTCCGGTGCTGATCAACTTCTGGCTGATGGGCGCGGCGGCCATGGGCCTGTGGGCCCTGTTCAGCTGGCTCCGGCTGCGGCGGCAGGTGGCCGCCTCGGTGGAGGAGGGGAAGGGGATCTTCCTCTGCGACCATCTGAAAAGCCCCTTTATTCTGGGAGTGATCCTCCCGAAGATCTACCTGCCCTCCGACCTGACCGGACAGGCCCGGGCGGTGGTGCTGGCCCATGAGCGGGCCCATCTGACCCGCCACGACCACTGGTGGAAGGCCCTGGGCTTCCTGCTCCTGTCCCTCCACTGGTTCAACCCCATGATGTGGGTGGCCTATGTCCTGCTGTGCCGGGATATCGAGGCGGCCTGCGACGAAAAAGTGGTGAAGGACCTGGATTTAGAGGACCGAAAGACCTACGCCCAGGCTCTGCTGAACCTGAGCCTGCCCCGGCGGCAGGTGGCCGCCTGTCCTCTGGCCTTCGGCGAGGTGGGCGTGCAGGAACGGGTGGTAAATGTGCTGAACTATAAGAAAGTCACCGCTTTTGTGCTGGTCCTGGCTCTGCTGGCCGGAGCCCTGCTGGCGGGGTGCTTCCTGACCACGGCGCCCGCCTCTCTGGAGGAGGCCGCCCGGACTTACACCCGGGAGACCGCCGAGGCTGAGGGCTGTCTGGTCCAGCAGGAACTGATCCCCGCGCCCACGGCGTTGGAACGGATGGAGAAATTTATGTCCGGCTCCCTGAGACGGCTGCGGGTGGCCAGCTTCAAACGGGATGAGCCGGGCTGTCAGGTCTATGAGATCATCCGGCAGGAAAACGGATACCTGCTCTGCACCCCCGGAGAGGCGGACAGGACCTTCAAATTCCTTCGGAAAGAGACCTGGGTCCAGTCCATCCCCACCACCGGCGGCATCCCCGGCGTGGGAAACACGGTGACCAACACCAGCTACTTCCTCTGTGACCGGGAGGATGTGTCCTATCAGGACTGCATCATGAGCCAGAACAGCGCGAATAAGATCCCCTGCTTTACGATTTTCAGCCGGTTTCAAGGAAGCGGCTCCGGTTCCTGATCGAGAGGAAGCACACAGCTGAGAAAAACTGCACCAAACAAATAAAAGCGAGATTTGGTCCCCGCAAGGGGTGCCAAATCTCGCTTTTTTGTCTGTCTGTGAAGGCTGTCTTTGGGAAGAACCGGTCATTCGTTGATGATGTCCACCAGATGGTGGACCTTCCGCCGCATGAGGGAGGACAGGGTGAACACGGAGCGGACGGACCGCTTCCAGCCCAGCTCGCCCAGCCTGGTGAGGAAGTCGGCGGGGAGGGCGCTGTTCATGTAGTAGGGGTAGAGGCGGAGCGGGACCTCCATCTTACCGTCGGAATAGGGGGTGTCCCAGCTGGCCCCGTGGTCCAGAAGCAGGGTGATAAAGTCCATGTTCTGAGTCAGAATGGCCCGGTGCAGGGCGGGGGAGGACTCGGTCCCGTTTTTGGAGGGGACGGAGTCGCAGCCGTTGGGGTCTGCACCGTGGTCCAGCAGGAGGGCGGCCAGAGCCAGGCCGTTTGGCAGCCCCATGGTGTCGGACAGGAGGGTATAGACCGCCTTTCCCTCCTCCCGGCCGGCCTGGTCGGAGTCGGCACCGTGGGCCAGCAGGACCTGCACCATGTCCTCATAGCCCAGCATGACGGCCTGCCGGAGCAGGAAGGCCCGGGGCAGAGGCGGCGGCGTCAGGTCATCCCCGGCGTACCGGATCTCCTGCCAGTTCAGCAGGGCGTCCAGTACCTCCGGCCTGCGGAAGGTGACGGCCTGCTGAAAGACGTTCTGAGGGCCGGGGACGCCGTTCAGCCCTGCAACGGTGTCGGTGAGGGCGGGGTCTGCGCCCCAGTCCAGCAGGATGCGGACCAGCTCCGGCCCGTTCACCGCCTGCACCGCCTCGCTGAGGGGAGAGCAGGTGAAGGTCTCCTCGCCCAGGGTCCACTTGCGGTAGGCGGCGTTGGGGTCGGCGTGGTGCTTCAATAGGAGTTCCACCGCCAGAGAGCCGCCGGAGCGGATGGATTCGTTGAGGAGGGAGGTGTCCTCCCACTCGGGGGTGCTGATCTGGTGGGTGGCCATTTTTGGGAACAGGTCCAGCAGGGCGTGGAGCCGGTTTGCACAGTCCGCCCGGAGGAAGAGGTTCCAGAAGAACATCCGGTTTTCCTCGGTGATGGCCTGGGTCTCCAGCTCGGTGAGGGATGGGGAGAAGGTCTCCAGCCGCCGGGCCAGCACGGGCAGACCGGGAGCGTTGAGGAACCAGCCCGCAATGAGCTTATAGAAGTAGGCCTCGGCGCACCGGGGCGCGGTGTCCAGGGCCCGCTCGCAGTAGCGGTCGGCGCTCTCCCAGTCCCGGTCCTCCAGAAAGAACCGGACCCGGGTCAGCAGATTGTCGGTGCTGACCCCGTCCCCGGCCATCACCTGAATGGGAGCGGCGGGCGCAGGTGCGGCGGGCGCAGGGGAATTTTTCTCCGGAAACACCTTCTGTACGCCCCGGAGCAGGTCCTGCATGAAGGCGATCTCGGTGATGTCGTAGGATTGCAGGCTGTTCAGCGGAGCGGGCATGGATTGGGGGTCCATTCCCTTATAGCAGGGGATGAGCAGCTTGTTGGGGTGCTTCTTTTTCAGATTGAGGAAGCGGCTCCACTCATTTTTTACCCAGGGGGAGGCCAGATGCTCCGGCTTGGTGCCGATGACCACCATGACCCGTGCGCTGTTCAGCGCGGAGAAGATGTAGGGCTCGAACTCCTCGCCTGCCTTATCCTCTAAGGTGATGTGGGAGAAGAACACCCGGAAGCCGTGGCCGGACAGGTAGGAGTGGAGGTCCTGGGCCAGCACGGAGTCCTCGGACCGGCTGCCGTGCTCGTCCTTGTCCTTGCAGCAGAGGAACACGTCGAAGGGCCGCTCGGCCCGGCTGGTGGCCAGAGTACCCCGCTGGACGGCGGCGATCTTTGCGCCCTCCCGCTGGTACTGCCAGCGGAGCATCCCCGCGGAGTGGGCCATGGCGGCCAGATAGTCCACGTCGTCCAGAAAGCTGTCCAGACTGAGGCGGTGGCAGGTGGGGAGGTACTCCAGGGTGGTGGGGTCCTGGACGTACTCGATGCCGAAGCGGCACAGAGCGGCACACCAGTGGGCCTCCGCGTCGGTGTCGTCCTCGGAGATGATGTGTTCATAGATGGACAGGGCAGTGTCAAAGTCGCCGCAGGCCCGGAACTCATTGCCCCGATTCATGGCGGCGATGCGCTGTTTTCGGTTGAACCGGCTGACTACTGCGGTGTTTCCGCAGCACTCGCAGACGCCGGTGGTCTGGTCGGCGGAGAGGATGATCCGTCCGCCGCACATATTACAGGTGAGAGCTTCCACGATGATTTGATCACTCCTGTTGTCTGCGGGGCTTATTTGCTGGCCTTACAGATGCGGTTGCGCTGTTCCAGCCGGAACCGGACGTCCCGGGCGAGAGTCAGCAGATCGGTGCGGGTGATGTGGCTTTGGGGGTCGTTGAGGAAGAGGACAATGGACTTCTGGAGTTCCAGAATGGTCTTGAGGGTGGCTTTCTCCACGCCCACGGTTTTCTTGGTGCCCACGGGGTCGCTGGACTGGATGATGTCCACCAGCTCCTCCAGCTGGGCCTTGAGCTCGGGGTCCTCGGCCAGCCGGGGCAGAAGGACGGCCACCTCGCGGATGCGCTGCATGTGGTTGATATCCTTCTCCAGGTTTTCCTCCTGCTTGACGATGAGGGTGCGGGTAATGTCGTTGAGGACGCAGAGGACCACGGCGGCACCGGCTACGAACAGCTCGGAGGCCCAGGCGATCTCGGCGGGGATGGTGCGGGGGAACAGCATCAGCAGCGCACCCACCACCGCCTGTGCGATGAGGAAGCGGACGCCCCAGCGGAACTGGGGGAAGACGTAGAACTTCTTCATGGGGGTCTTGTTGTGCTGGAACAGAGTGAAATACACGGCGGCCTGGATGGGCAGACCCAGGGTGGTGAAGATGAAGCCCACCCAGAAGTTGGACTCGGTCAGCTTATTGCCGGTAGCTGCGTGGAAATAAGCGAACAGGCGCTCCGGCATGGGCGCTCCGGTGGAGCTCAGGAACACATCCCGCTGGGTCCACAGCAGATAGGGCTCCGGGATCTTGGGGAAGACCCAGAAGGACATGAACAGATAGGCCACCATCACGGTGCTGAAGAGCAGAAGGCTCCAGATGCGGATGGTGGACAGGGGGATGGAGTGCTTTTTCTCCCAGCTGTCCTCGGCGGCGGGGTCGTCCTCCTTGCTGACCAGGATCACATAGAGGGACAGGAAGCACACGATGAACAGGGCCAGGGCACAGACCCACAGCATGGTGGTCCGGGAATTCCAGACGGAGAAAAATTTCATGGAGAGGGCGTAGAGGACGGGGAGGAACAGAGTCATCAGGACAATGGACACGGAGTGGACCACCGCCATCCCCATGGACAGGTCATCCCGGTGAAGGGGGGGCAGATACCGCTTGAAAAAGTTGGGGTCGGGGAAAAACCAGGCGGCGCTAATCAGGATCACCGCACAGACGGCGATGATGACATGGACAGCGAGAATGACCACAATGCGGAAGGTAGAGGGCCAGGACCGGGAACAGAGGTAGCCCATGGTAGAGAAGAATGCGGCGTAGGTGCAGAAGCAGATGAACAGGATGGCGGTCATCCGTACCAGCAGAGTGGTATGCTCAGCGGGTGCAGATGCTGCGGGACGTTTCTTTTTCGACATGGATGGTCACCTCATTTACCGGTCTCGGGCTCGGGGGTGTTTTTTGCCTTGGCTTTGCCCGCCTCGGCCTCGGCCCGGGATCTGCCGCAGCCGGGACAGAAGCCAAAGCTGTGGGGATTTTTCTTGTGACAGAAGGAGCAGATCCAGGGGGCGTGCGCCTTCGCATCCTCCTCGTCATCCTCGTCGAAGGAGAAGGCGGGACCGATCACGTCCTTGGTCATGCCGGCGATGCTGCCCACGGCGCCCAGCCCCACGCTGAGGGAGGCCAGCTCGCCCAGGTTGCTGCTGTCGCAGCCGCACTGGCCCACAAGGCCGTTTTTCATGGCCTCCATGCTGACCTTGCGGATGGTCTCCTGCTGGTAGCTGTACTTCTTGTTCCGCATATCCCGGACCTCGGCCTCGGAGCGGGTGGCCAGAGCCACGGCCTCGGCGGCGGCGCGGGTCTTGATTGCCTCGGCC
>SAMEA104404103__coassemble_1060_pt1 | contig 17751 bp, 13 predicted proteins | sample SAMEA104404103__metabat2_high_PE_037 | metagenome-assembled genome bin SAMEA104404103 (sample SAMEA104404103) | Balaenoptera acutorostrata | reverse complement strand
CCAACGACGAGATGAAGGGCCGCATCATCGGCCGCGAGGGCCGCAACATCCGCACGCTGGAGACCCTGACCGGTGTGGACCTGATCATCGACGATACCCCTGAGGCCATCACCGTCTCCTGCTTCGACCCCGTCCGCCGGGAGATCGCCCGTCTGGCTCTGGAGAAGCTGATCCTGGACGGCCGTATCCACCCCGCCCGCATCGAGGAGATGGTGGAGAAGGCCAAGCGCGAGGTGGACGCCGTCATCAAGTCCGAGGGTGAGCGCGCCATCTTCGAGACCAACGTCCACGGCCTGCACCCCGAGCTGGTCAAGCTGCTGGGTCGTATGCGCTACCGTACCAGCTACGGTCAGAACGTGCTGAACCACTCCATCGAGGTGTCCCATCTGGCCGGCCTGCTGGCCGCCGAGATCGGCGCCAACGTGGCAGAGGCCAAGCGCGCCGGTCTGCTGCATGACCTGGGCAAGGCCATCGACCACGAGGTCGAGGGCTCCCACGTCGCCATCGGCGTGGAGCTGGCCCGCAAGTACCACGAGAGCGAGAATGTCATCCATGCCATTCACGCCCACCACAACGATGTGGAGCCCAGAACCGTCGTCGCCTGCCTGGTTCAGGCCGCCGACGCCATCTCCGCCGCCCGCCCCGGCGCGCGCCGCGAGAACCTGGAGAACTACATCAAGCGCCTGGAGATGCTGGAGGAGATCACCTCTTCCTTCCCCGGCGTGGAGAAGTCCTTCGCCATCCAGGCGGGCCGCGAGGTCCGCATCATGGTCAAGCCCGAGGTCATCAGCGAGGATCAGATGATCCTGCTGGCCCGGGACATTGCCAAGAAGATCGAGGACGAGCTGGAGTACCCCGGCCAGATCAAGGTCAACCTGCTGCGTGAGACCAAGGCCATCGAGTACGCTAAGTAATCTCCGAATAACCTAATACTCTTCGGAATCGGGACGCCCCCCAGCGTCCCGATTTTTTTATCCAAATTCCTTTTCTTTTCACTCTTCATTCTTCACTATTCTCTTTTCTCTGAACCTCCGTCCCGCAGCGCGGCGGCTTGCCTCCCACTCTGGGGGAGGTGGCCCGAAGGGGCGGAGAGGGCGCGACGCGTTATCGTTTTTATTTTATGGCAGTTACGGCGCATCAATTACGCCCTCTCAGCCCCAGTTTGCGAACTGGGGCAGCTCTCCCGGAGGGAGAGCCAAGACGCCGTTGTGGGACGAAGGACGAGAGATGGCCGCGATGTATCGCGGCCCTACATTGTTTTAGGCTGTATTTTTGGTGAACGCCGTAGGGCCGCCATATATGGCGGCCGCAGTCTTAGGAACCGTATCATAAAACGAGCCATGAAACAGAGAGCAAAATCCATCGAAAACCGTCCGCTCCAAGGCTCCCCTTGGGGGGAGCTGTCGCCGGAGGCGAATAGAGGGCCCTCGTCCCCGCGTACGGGAAAGCCTCCCCTGTGTAAGGGGAGGTGTCGCCAGTTCGCAAACTGGTGACGGAAGGGTTGTAACCGGAAGCCTCTTTGACGTAATCTTTAGCGGTGAAGATAGTACCGGTTACAATCCCCCAGTCAGCAAGCTGACAGCCCCCTTTGCACAAGGGGACCTTTGAAAGACTTGCGTTTTTCCCTCTGAATCCCCTCTCCGACCCAGTGTGCGCACTGGGCCTCCCCCGTGGGGGAGGCTTAGACGCGCCGCCACGGGCGGGGACGAGGGCTGAGTGAATGGTGAAGGGTGAAAAGTGAAGAGTGAAAAGATGTGGTGCGCCTGCGGCTCATTTGAAAGCCGCGCGGCGGGGACGAGGGACGAGCTCCTCACCCCGTCCCCTCTTTTCAAATTTCTCCAAACCTTTATGGAATCCTAAAAAACCGCATCTTGCAAGGCGGAGGGGAAAATGGTACAATTTAGGGCAAAGGGAGGGGAAAGCACATGGGAAAGTATGAACCGCTGCAAGTCTATCTGATGGAATCCGGGCTGGAGAGCATCAGCCTGAGCTTCATGGAAATTGAAGCGATCCTGGGCTGCGCCCTTCCGGACAGCGCCTACGAGCACCGCCAGTGGTGGGGCAACGGAAGCCACTCCCAGGCCAAGGCCTGGCTGAATGCCGGATACGTCACGGCACAGGTGAGCAGCTCCGGCGGAACGGTGACGTTCCAGCGGCAGGGTGAATAAATAAAAAAATCCCGTCTGTACCTGGTACAGACGGGATTTTCTCATATAAAGGTGAATTACTTGGTGGCCCAGTTGCCGGTGGCCTCAGCGGTCAGGTAGGCGTTGATGAAGCCGTCCAGGTCGCCGTCCATAACGGCGGAGATGTTGGAGGTCTCGAAGGCGGTGCGGTTGTCCTTGACCATCTGGTAGGGCATAAAGACGTAGGAGCGGATCTGGCTGCCCCACTCGATCTTCAGCTGGACGCCCTTCAGGTCGGAGATCTTATCGGTCTTCTCCTGCATCTGCAGCTCCACCAGCTTGGCGCGCAGCATCTTCATACAGTTGTCCTTGTTCTGGAACTGGGAGCGCTCCTGCTGGCTGGAGACCACAATGCCGGTGGCCTTGTGGATCAGACGGACAGCGGAGGAAGTCTTGTTGACGTGCTGGCCGCCTGCGCCGGAGGAACGGAAGACCTGCATCTCATAGTCCTCGGGGCGGATCTCGATGTCGGCGTCCTCGGGCAGGTCGGGCATGACCTCCACAGAGGAGAAGGAGGTCTGACGGCGGGCGTTGGCGTCGAAGGGAGACACGCGGACCAGACGGTGGACGCCGTGCTCACCGCGCAGGTAGCCGTAGGCGTTCTCGCCCTCGATCATGATGGTGGCGGACTTGATGCCGGCCTCGTCGCCCTCCTGATAGTCCATGATCTGGTAGGTGAAGCCGTGGCGCTCGGCCCAGCGGGTGTACATACGGTACAGCATCTGAGCCCAGTCCTGGGCCTCGGTGCCGCCTGCGCCGGGGTGGATGGACAGAATGACGTTGGAGCTGTCATACTCGCCGGTCAGCAGGGTCTCCAGACGGGCGGTCTCCATGTTGGCGGTGAGCTGCTCGAAGCCCTCCTCCAGCTCGGGGATCAGGCTCTCGTCCTCAAACTCGTTGCCCATCTCGCACAGAGCCATCAGGTCGTCCCACTGGCCCTGACGGTGGGCCTGGCTGTCCACCTTGTCCTGTAAGTTCTTGATGCGCTGCTGGATGCGCTGGGCCTTGGCCAGGTTATCCCAGAAGCCGTCAGCGGCGGACTCAGCCTGGAGCATATCCAGCTCCCGCTCGGCGGCCTCTAGGTCCAGGGCGTTGGCCAGCTCCCGCAGGGCGGGAGTCAGATTGTTCAGCTTGACTTTGTACTCGTCGAATTGGAGCATTGGGAGTCCTCACTCTCTCTTTAAATAACTCGGGATGAAACCCGGAATCCATAAAACTGGCTGTAAAAAATGCGTTCAGAGGAACGCGCACATTATTATATATGAATCGGGCGGAAAAGTAAAGAGTGGGGCATACAAATTCTCAGGTTCGGAGGGCGGGAAAATGGTGGGAAACCGCCGTCCGGGCGCAAAAGCCGCATAAATCCCGCCGACCTCCCGCAGTGGGAGGCCGGGGATGCGGTCACCGGTCGCTGATATGCCGGTCCTGCCCGCGGAAGATCAGATCGTCCAGATCGCCGGGGCGGGGTGCGGCGGGAGCCTGAGGCTCTGCGCCGGGGTTCGTGGTGCGGTTGGTGTCGTCCATGCCGGAATCCTCCTGTTTCTCTGGTTTCTTGATGGGCCGCCCAAAGGCGGTTCAGTCTAGTATATCCCGCCGCCCGGGGGATATGTGCCGAATGCCGCCTGTCAGACCTCGGAAAAAGTTTTTTCAAAAAACTGAAAATAGTTGTTGACACAGGACTCCCGTTGTGGTAAGATAAGTCCTGTTGAGAGACAAGGGCGCCGCGAAAGACGCGGACACGTGCCGGAGTGGCGGAATTGGCAGACGCCAGGGACTTAAAATCCCTTGGGAGAAATCCCGTGCCGGTTCGATCCCGGTCTCCGGCACCATATATCGCGGGGTAGAGCAGTTGGTAGCTCGTCGGGCTCATAACCCGGAGGTCGGTGGTTCAAGTCCGCCCCCCGCAACCATAAAAACCACCTGATTCTTCGGAATCAGGTGGTTTTCTTTCTGTTTTAAAATGTAAAATAACGGACAGGCACAGCCTGTCCGTTATTTGTTCGTTAAGCTCCTAAAACCAAGAAAAACCGCTCTGACCGATTACGGATCAGACGGTTTCTTTTCACATTTTGCAGAAGGTCTCCCGAAGAAGTGTTCCATCATTCAGACATTCCCGGATCACACACTGTTTGGCTTCTGATGAATCCACTATGTTCCCATGATCGTCCAAATAATAGAGTTCAGAATAGTCCCCGCCCGCGGGGGTCTTGCAGTCATACCGTTCATGTGTCATGATTCCACTTCCTTTGTTACATCATAACCCAAGACATAGGTGTATTCAAGTATTCGCTGAGAGCGGTGGAGAACGGCAATATTTACAGGCACGGAAATTTGCTCAATGTGATATACTATATGGGGTGGAAGAGCTGGATCAATTACGGATGCTCTTGACACTATATAATAGCGATGATAAAATATAGATGGAAGATGAGCGACATCTCATCAGTGCGGTTGGCACTTAAAATCCGATATTGGAGCAGGACTTATGGGCCTGACAGTTGGCGGGCAACAGAAAAACCCGATAGCGATCTAGGATGTAAAGGCCTAGCTGTTGGCGGACAACAGAAAAACCAACTATTAAAGAGGGAGATTGGTAATGCTGCGGTATTACAATCTCCCTCTTCTTTTGAGAGAGACAGGAAAATGTAATGGGAAAATATACAAAAGCAGAGGCCATCAAGGTTGTAACTGAATGTGCCCGCCTGTATAAAGAAAAGCTTGTAGGAAAGAATTTGTTGTTTCTGTGTATGAATAAGCATGGCGGTGTAAATTGCCTGGAGTTTTCTTTTGATGCAAGCAATTTTCTTCATTTGACAGGCTTTAAATTGAATAAGCGGAACGGGAGCCAGCCGATTTCGGCAAAACAATTTTATGATATGTGTCTGAACCATAAACTGAGTCCATCGGATTTTGAGTTTGCCAAGGATGGAACAACACCGCTAAAATTAGAGATCCTGCCTCAGCTGATTTCTAAAAACTTATCCGCAAAAATGATAGGTGATTACAATTCCGGGAAGCCTAAGCTGGTGACAGATAAGCTTGCAGGAAATACAACTGCGTGTATGGGGTTCATTGGAACAGCACCTACAGGCAGATTTGTCCCCAATACGGTTCTGAAGATGGATATGAGAAACTCCATTAAAAATCAGCTTCGTGTTGTTGCTGTATATAGAAAAGAGCAATCTGACGCAGAGTATCAGGAAGTTACATATCGTGCTAAGAAAATCGAATGGGATCACATTCAATATCCGGCGGAATATCAGTATTTAGCCGCTATGGATCCTGCATCTAAAGTGGATGACTAAACACAGAATGATAAAAAATATCCCCCGGCCGATCTGGCTCGGGGGATGTTTTTTACATGAGGTATGATCGTAATCGTGAAACCTGACAGCATAAAAACAGGCGGCCCTAAAGGCCGCCCAACAATACTATTCTATCATAATCAAATCCCCGGTTCCATTCGCAATTCCAATAACTTTTCATTCTTGTTTTCAAGCATTCCGCCACTAGTCAGACGGTGGGTTTCATGGTAATATGTAGTCACAACAAAGGAACGAAAGAAAAAACAAATCGATCGTTCCGGAATACGAAGGAGGCTCATCCCAATGAGAAGTCCCGATATTCACCAGAACTGACCCTCGATTGAATGATTTAACAAGTTCAATCGAGGGTCAGTTCTTTTTATATTGAAAGAAGGAAAGAAAGATCCCGCCCTTTTCAGGGCGGGATCTTGTGATCGGCAGGAGCGTGTCTTACTTCTGCTTATAGGTAGACAGGAAGTCGCCCAGCTCCTCCATGGCCCAGGTCAGCTTATCGGCCTGAGGCAGCATGACGATGCGGAAGTGGTCGGGCTTGATCCAGTTGAAGCCGTGGCCGTTGACCAGCATGATGTGCTTCTCATGGAGGAAGTCGATGCAGAACTGCTCATCGTTGGTGATGTTGAAGCGCTTCACGTCCAGCTTGGGGAAGACGTAGAAGGTGGCCTTGTTCTTGACGAAGGACACGCCGGGGATCTGGGACAGCACGCGGGTGGTGGCCTCGCGCTGCTCGTAGACGCGGCCGCCGGGGCGGAGCATGGCGCGGGTGCTGTCGGGATCGGACAGGGCGGCGGGGATGACCACCTGAGCGGGGACGTTGGAGCACAGACGCATGGCGGCCAGCTGGAACAGACCGGCCATATACTCGTCGGCGATGCCCTGGGGGCCGCTGAGGACCATCCAGCCGCAGCGGAAGCCGCAGATGACGTGGCTCTTGGACAGGCCGTTCATGGTGACCACCAGCATATCGGGCGCCAGAGAGGCGGTGGAGGTGAACTCGGCCTCGTCGATGATGAGGCGGTCGTAGATCTCGTCGGAGAAGATGATCAGGTTGTTCTCCCGGGCGATCTGCACCAGTTGCTCCAGCAGGTCTCTGGAGTACAGAGCGCCGGTGGGGTTGTTGGGGTTGATGATGACGATGGCCTTGGTGTTGGCGTTGATCTTGCTGCGGATATCGTCCAGATCGGGGTACCAGTCGGCCTGCTCGTCGCAGATGTAGTGGACGGGAGTGCCGCCGCCCAGCCGGACGCAGTTGGTCCACAGGGGGTAGTCGGGGGCGGGGACCAGCACCTCGTCGCCGGGGTTCAGCAGGGCGGTCATGGCCATGTTGACCAGCTCGCTGACGCCGTTGCCGATAAAGACGTGGTTCACGTCCACATTGACAGCGCCCCGCATGGTATGATAATCAACAATGGCCTTACGGGCGCTGAGCAGGCCGCGGGAATCGCTGTAGCCCACGGCGGCGTCCATATTTTCGGCCAGAGCCTTGCGGACACTTTCGGGTGCAGTGAATCCAAAGGGAGCCAGGTTGCCGGTGTTCAGACGCAGCACGTCGATGCCCTGGGCTTTCATTCTTTCTGCTTCTGCAAAAATGGGACCGCGAATATCAGAACGGATATTCAGCATTTTATCTGCTTTATGAATGATTTTCATAGGGATTCTCCTGTACTTATATTATAGTGGTGGAAGTGCATAATATATCAAAAATGATATAGTAAATGCTTGTTCATTATATCATATGCGCCTGCGAAGTCAAGAAAATCGAGCGTAAATCCGGTGGCTTTGCAGGTAGAAACTGCTAGATTCCGGAAAAAATGACAGAAAGGAATGGAAAGTCGCTGAAATCGGCACATTGCTTCATCCGGAGGAAGAAACGGCGGGCTCCGGTACATACTATGCGGTGCTGTCAGAGCTTATTACCAATGCAGTTGAGAAACTTTGAAAATGCGAATTCTCTTAATTGTATTGACAAGGAAGAGATGTGATATGATACTGACAGTAGAGATAAGGTGACCACAAGATGGTTTACCGCGGCGTTGAAACAGAGTATCCGGTCCAGTTTCGGTACGCTGTGGAGTCTTACAAGGGGGTTGAGCAACAACCCCATACTGGATAGCGTTTGCGAAAGAAATTGCTCAATGTTGAGTTAAAAGGCCCTGTATGACCAGATCATACAGGGCCTTTTCTTTTTGAGAAAGGGACACAATGTCTTTACTATATGATGCGGCAGCAGCTGGTTTTGTGTTCTGTTCCATCCGATTCAAAAAAGCCCGGGTTTCCGGTGTGTTCCGCACGTTCCGGATCGCGACGGGCCCTGCTGCATCAAAAGGTGCCAAAAAGTCCGGAAAAGATGGACTATTGAGAAAAATATCCAAAAATAAAAGGTTGAATGATGTGAATGATTATGAAAAAGTAAAGTCACTTGCCTAACGGCAGAGGCCATGCTACTATGAATACATCCATAGATGATTCGTGCTGATGTGCGAAAAGGAGGAACGACTATGAAAAAGAATATGAAGCGCGCTGCTGCGATGGCCATGAGCCTGGCGCTGGCTGTGTCCAGCGTGAGCGGTGTTCTGGCTTATGAAGCTCCCGCCGCTGAGGAGCAGAACCCCGCTGTCATGGGCATCTTCGACAAGCTGCCCTACACCGACGTCCATGTCTACGACTGGTTCTACCCCGCCGTGAAGTATGCCACCGAGCATGGCATCTTCAAGGGCATCACCGACACCGAGTTCGGTCCCTACGTGGTCATGACCCGCGCCATGATGGTCCAGACCCTGTACGCCATGGCCGGCAAGCCCGCCGTGGAGCAGAAGGTGAAGTTCGACGACGTGGCCGAGGATGCCTGGTACGCCGACGCTGTGGCCTGGGCCTACGAGTACAACATCGCTGTGGGCTACGGCAACGGCAAGTTCGGCGCTGAGGACAAGATCACCCGCGCTCAGATGGCCGTCATGGTCTGGGGCTACGCCGGTAAGGCTGCCGCCGAGGATCAGGGTCTGGCCGGCTTTGTGGATGCCGAGAAGGTCGCTGAGTGGTCCAAGGAGGCCATCAACTGGGCTGTGGAGAATGGCCTGCTGGCCGGTTCCATCGGTCCTGCCGGTCCCATTCTGGCTCCCGACGCCAAGGCTACCCGTGCCGAGGCCGCTGTCATGCTGAGCCAGCTGGAGCTGACCACCTGATCGTACCCAAGTCAAAAGAAGCGCCGCGGAGGAAGCTTTCCTCTGCGGCGCTTTTTGCATATTTATATAGTAGAGAGCGGGAGAAAAGCGGCCATATGCGGCGGATGGATATGATGAATATGCGGATACACCCGAATACTATGCAATATATATGAATAATAACAAAAATATGATGTATATAAAGCGCATAAAACGAATAGAAAGAAGGGCCGGAACTGGTCATATTCACGAAAACCAAAAAATATAGAATATTTATGTAAAAAACCCTTGCGCGCGATGAATTTTTATGCTAATATAAGCGCATAAATAAACAACGCCAACGCGTGAAAGGGAGAAACGATCATGAAAAAGAAGAACATCAAGAAAATCGCCGCCATGGCCATGGGCCTAACTCTGGCAGTTTCCAATGTGACCAACGCTCTGGCCTGCACCGGTATTTATGTAGGCAGTGAAGTCAGCCAGTCCGGCAGTACATTCATCGGCCGGTCCGAGGACATCGGCGATCTATACGGCAAGGTCTACGCCGCCAAGCCGGCTCAGGACTGGCCCAAGGGAGCGGTGTACAAGGACTCCTATGGCTTCTCCATGCCGTACCCCGCCCACACCTACGCCTATAACTTCGTCCGGGACTCCTACGCCTACGGCGAGGCCATGCAGAACGAGAACGGCCCCTACGGCGAGCCCTACGGCGCAGCCGGTATGAACGAGAAGGGTGTGGCCATCAGCGCCACCGTCTCCACCGCCTACAACACCAAGGCCAAGGCCGCCGACCCTCTGGTGAAGAGCGGCATCTGTGAGATCTCCATCCCCACCATGGTGCTGGGCGGAGCCGCCACCGCCAAGGAGGGCGTGGAGCTGCTGGCCCACATCATCGACAACTACGGCGCAGGCGAGTGCAACGCCATTGTCATCAGCGACCCCACCGAGGCCTGGTACTTCGAGATCGTCTCCGGCCATCAGTACGCCGCTGTGAAGCTGCCCGAGGACAAGGTGGGTCTGAACCCCAACATCACGCTGCTGGGTGAGATCGACCCCGCCGACACCGAGAACGTGGTGGTCTCCGAGGGTCTGGTCAAGACCGCAGAGGAGGCCGGTTTCCTCCAGCTGGGCGAGAACGGAAACATCCACGTGGCCAAGACCTACGCGGCAGAGAACTCCGGCAAGGGCCAGTACAGCCGGTACTACCAGGGCGTGTACTACGTCAACCCCGAGGAGGCAGCCAAGCTGGACGTGTTCAACGTCAACAACAACGTGAATCCTCTGGACCTGATGATCGACCCCGCCGAGAAGCTCAGCACTCTGGAGGCCCTGCAGTATCTGGCCTACCGGGGCCAGGGCAGCGCCATGGACAGCAACAAGGACCCCGGCATCTACCCCATCGGCAACACCAGACAGTCCGAGTGCCACGTCTTTGAGCAGCGGTCCAACATGCCCGCCGAGCTGGCCACCATCCAGTGGCAGGCCATGGCCGACGCGGAGTTCTCCGTGTTCGTCCCCTTCTACGGCACCCTGATCACCGAGACCAGCCCCCTGTATCAGGTGGAGGGCAAGCAGTTCGCCGAGAACTCCATCAACTGGAACTTCCAGCTGCTGAACAACCTGTGCGCCCAGAACCGGGAGAAGTACGGCGTGAATGTCCAGGCCTACTTCGAGGACTATCAGCAGAGCCTCATCGACCAGCAGGAGCAGGTGGACAAGGCCATGGTGAAGCTGCTGGCCGTCGGCAAGCCTCTGGCACAGCAGGCCGCCAACCAGCTGGGCAAGGACCTGGCTGAGCAGGTGTTCCAGATGTCCAAGTCCGTGCTGACCGAGCTCCAGGCCTACATCGCCGCAGGTGATTTTGAGGAGGCCTTTGTCCCCACCGCCATGACCGAGAACCTGATGCCCCACTACAGCATGAACGGCCTGCCCTTCACCGACGTCCATGTCTATGACTGGTTCTACTCCGCCGTCAAGTACACCACCGACAAGGGCATCTTCGCCGGTGTGACCGATACCCTGTTCGCCCCCAACATGAAGATGACCCGGGCCATGATGGTCCAGACCCTGTACGCCATGGCCGGTAAGCCCGCCGCAGAGACTGAGGTCCAGTTCGACGATGTGAAGCCCGGCGACTGGTACGCTGACGCTGTGGCATGGGCCGTGGAGAACGACATCGCCGTGGGCTACGGCAACGGCACCTTCGGCGCCAATGACAACGTGACCCGGGCTCAGATGGCCGTCATGGTCTGGGGCTACGCCGGCAAGGCAGCCGCCGAGGACCAGGGTCTGGCTGGCTTCGTGGACGCCGAGCATGTGGCCGAGTGGGCCAAGGATGCCATCAACTGGGCCGTTGAGAACGGCATCCTGGCCGGTGTGGGCGGCGGTCTGCTGGCTCCCAACGCCACCGCCACCAGAGCCGAGGCCGCTGTGATGCTGGCTCAGCTGGACGCTACCACCTGATCCGAACCACAGAACATAACCTGAAATAACAAGCGCCGCAGATCGGAAAAAGAATCCTTCTGCGGCGCTCCCTCTTATGTTACAATGGAGGCACCCGGACCCGAAGTAAAAAGGAGGAGTTTTTATGAAAAAGCGACTGTTCAGTCTGGCCCTGTCTCTGGCGCTGAGTCTCAGTCTGATGCCCATGGGGGCCGCCGCCGCAGGACGCAGCTTTGTGGACGTGAAGAAGAGCGACTGGTTCTATGAGGGCGTCCAGTACACCGTGGACGAGGGCCTGTTCAAGGGTATCTCCGCCAACGAGTTCGGCCCCAAGGAGGAGATGAACCGGGCCATGGTGGTCCAGACCCTGTACGCGCTGGCGGGCAAGCCCGCGGTGAAAAAGACCCACAGATTCCCCGACGTGAAGGACAGCGACTGGTACGCCGACGCGGTGGCCTGGGCGGTGAAGAACGGTGTGGCCTCCGGCTATGACGACGGCCGGTTCGCCCCGGAGGATACCATCACCCGGGAGCAGCTGGCTGTCATGCTCCACGGCTACCGGAAGAAGCCCGGCTCCAACCAGAGTCTGCACTTTACCGACACCTCCACCATCTCCGCCTGGGCCAAGCCCGCCATGCGCTGGGCGGTGGAGAGAGGTTTGATGAGCGGCGTGGGTGGGAACCGCATCTCTCCTAAGAGCACCGCCACCCGTGCCGAGGGCGCAGTCATCATGATGAAGTTCCATCAGCAGGTTAACTCCCAGCCCGGCGGAGAGAACCAGCTCCCCATCGGCTGAACTTGATAAAGGAAAGGTCCCGGAGCTTGGCTCCGGGACCTTTTGTTATGCGTTTGCCAGATAGGCCGCATCAATGAGGGGCACGTCCACCATGACGCCCTCGGCGTTGACAAAGACGGTGAGCATCTGGCCGAAGCCGTAGACGTTCAGGGTCTCGCCCACAGCGGGAAGGGGATCGGCGGCGGAGTGGCGGTTGTACTCCACCACGATGGGGGCGGCGGCGTCGCCCACGGCGGCGGTGAGCTGCACGTCGGGGCGGCTCATGTCGCCCTTCACCTCGGTGACCACAGCGGTGAGCTTGATGGGCTCGCCGAAGTGGAGGTCGGGGTTGGTGACCAGCTCAGAGTAGGAGTAGGAGGCGCAGCCCGCCTTGAAGGTCTTTTCCATCTGGGCGATGGTGAAGCCTGCACTGGCGGGGTAGGAGGCCAGAGGGGTGGCGGTGGCCCGGTCAAAGACCACGGTCATCTCCACGCCCTTGCTGAGGCCGGACTGGCCCTCCAGGGCGGTGCTGGGCTCCAGGAACTCCCAGCTGTAGCCGGAGTTGGTCTGGGCCAGGAACACATAGCCGCTGGTCCAGGGGTCGGTGACCAGGATGCCGGTGACGGCCAGCTCTGCGGGGCCGTCGGGGGCGTGGAGGTCGGATAGATTGCCCCGGGGCGCGTCGGGCTTGGGAGCAGGCTTGGGCTTCTCCTCCTTCAGAGCGGGCTTGGGCTTCTCCACGGGGAGCTTGGGCTTGCTGGGGTCGGGCTGGGGGTCCGGGGTCTGGGAGATGTCGGATTTGGACATGTCCGGGGCGGATGCGTCGGGCTGGGAGGCATCGGCAGAAGAGGCGCTTCCCGCGACAGAGGCGTCGGGGACGGACCGGTCGGAAGAGGCGCTTGCGTCCTCTCCGCCGCAGGCGGCCAGAGCCAGCACCAGAGCGGCGCACCCGGCCAGAGCGAGCAGTTTTTTCAGCATACTATTTCCTCCATATGGATGTAGTTGGGGGTTGAAGGCCGCACAGGGCCTGTTATCCGTCTATTATATCCTATGGGGCGGATTTCGCAAGGGCCGGGAGGGACGGTAAAATGCTGAATTTGGACCAAAAAAGGGAGCCTATCCACAGGATAGGCTCCCTTTTCCAGAATTTTACGGATCAGCCCTGGCAGACGGGGTGCTGAGTCTCATTGTTCAGAGCCTTCAGACAGTCCTCCATCAGGCCGGAGCAGACCTTCAGACCCTTGTCCTCGTGGTCCCAGCGGGGGTTGTACTCCACGAAGTCCATGGAGGACACCTTGCCGCAGGACAGCAGGGTGGTCAGACACAGGCGGGTGTCATCCACGGAGGGGCCGTCGGGGATGGGCAGGCCGGTGGCGGAGAACTCGTCGGCGTCCATGAAGTCCACATCGAAGCTGACGTGGAGCCAGGGGGTCTTGAGGTTGGAGACGATCTCGTTGACCACGGCGGACATGCCGCGCTCCTTGACCTCCTCCATGGTGTAGACCCGGATGTTGTGCTCCTTCAGGATCTCCCACTCGCCGTCGTCCACGCTGCGGGCGCCGATGTAGAACAGGTTCTGGGGCAGGATCTTGATGCGGTCCTTGCCGAAGCCGTCGATGAGGCGGTCGTCGCCCAGACCCAGACAGGCGGCCACGGGCATACCGTGGATGTGGTGGCTGTCAGAGCTGGCATCGGTGTTGATGTCGGTGTGGGCGTCCACCCAGATGACGGTCAGGTCCTCGGCGGGGATGTGGTGGTTCACGCCGGAGAGGGAACCGATGGCAAGAGCGTGGTCGCCGCCCACCACCAGAGGAAAGCCGCCCTGGGTCAGAGAGCGGTCCACCCGCTTCTCCAGCTCCTTGCAGCACTCCATAACGGTGGGTGCATAGTACAGCAGGTCGGCCTCGTCCAGGTCGGAGGGGGTGGGGTCAGCCATGACCTCACAGCTGCGGCAGTGGTGGCCCTGGCGGGCAATGCGCTCCTCCAGGCCGTCTGCGATCAGGACAGCGGGGCCGGTCTGAGGGCCGATGCGGCCGCTGCCCTCCCAGAGAGGTACGCCAATAACGTCAATTTCCATCATTTAAATACTCCATTCTTTGTAGCAGAGTGTGAAAGCGTTCTAACGGGAAACATTATAGTATAGCATGGCAGTCGGGTCAACAGGAATGGGAATATTTGCAACAATTATGGAAGATATGACAGACAAATTCTGGGATTTCACAAAAATCTGGAAGTAATTTTGTTCCGAAAAGGGCGGGAGCGGGACGGTGTGCCTTGACGGAGGGAGCATCTGCCGTTATACTCGACGGAGACAGAACGAGGAGGGACCGCCCGTGGAGCAGGAAAAGACCCGCCGCCTGGAGCTGAAGATCGGCCCGGAGCTGGCCGGGATCAAGGTGGACACGCTGTTAAAAAAACATATGGAGCTGTCCGGTACGGTGGTCCGGCGCATCAAGTGGCTGCCCGACGGCATTCTGGTGGACGGGGTCCGGGTGAACACCCGGTTCCAGCCGAGAGAGGGACAGGTCTTGTCCGTCCGGCTCTCCGACCCGGAGCGGCGCAGCGGCATCGTCCCCAACCCGGGGCCGCTGGACATCGTCTATGAGGACGGGGACATTCTGGTGCTGAACAAGGCACCCGGCATTCCCGTCCACCCCGGACCGGGCCACTACGACGACACCCTGGGCAATTTCATCCTGGCCCACTATGACGCGACCGGGGTGGAGGCGGATTTTCATCCGGTCCACCGGCTGGACCGGGGCACCTCCGGGCTGATGGCCGCCGCCAAGCACCCCCACGCCCAGGAGGTGCTGAAAAACCAGCTCCACACCGGGGACTTCCAGCGCACCTATCTGGCGGTGTGCGAGGGTGTCCCGGAGCCTTCTTCCGGCACGGTGGACGCCCCTCTGGGCCCCAAACCCGGCTCCCTGGTGGAGCAGATGGTCCGGGAGGACGGAAAAGCCGCCCGCACCCACTATGAGGTCCTGTCCGTCCACGGAAATCGGGCCCTCCTGCGGCTCCGATTGGAGACGGGCCGCACCCATCAGATCCGGGTCCATATGGCCCATCTGGGCCACCCCCTCACCGGGGATTTCCTCTACGGCATCGAGGACAAAGACCTCATCGCAAGACCTGCCCTCCATTCGGCGGAATTGACGCTGAAACACCCCATTAGCCGAAAAATCCTGACCTTTTCCGCCCCGCTTCCGGCGGATATGGAGAGGCTCATTTCCAGTTCTTAGAAAGTAACGCCACTTTCGTTCAATGTGCTAGTAAAATGGGAGTCCATATGCTATACTATGGCTAGAATACCCACTATTGTGAAAATTCAGGAGGTATGTATCATGTCTTATCGTGACACTTATGAGGCTTGGCTGGCCAGCCCTGCTCTGAACGCTGAGGAGAAGGCTGAGCTGGAGGCCATTCGGAACGATGACAAGGAGATCGAGTCCCGTTTCTTCGATCAGCTGGCCTTCGGTACCGCCGGTCTGCGCGGCACCATGGGCGTGGGCCTGTACCGGATGAACGTCCACGTCATCCGCCACGCCACCCAGTCCTTCGCCGAGGTCATTCTGGCCGAGGGTGCTGAGGCCGCCGCCCGGGGCATCGCCATCTGCTTCGACTGCCGCAACAACTCTGACCTGTTCGCCCGCGAGGCCGCCTGCGTTATGGCCGCCAACGGCATTCCCGTCCGTCTGTTCGACGCTCTGCGTCCCACCCCTGAGCTGTCCTTTGCCGTCCGTGAGTATGGCTGCATCGCCGGTATCAACGTCACCGCCAGCCACAACCCCAAGGAGTACAACGGCTACAAGGTCTACTGGGAGGACGGCGCTCAGCTGCCTCCCAAGCACGCCGACGAGGTGGCACGCAAGATGAAGGAGCTGGACGTGTTCGCCTGCGTCAAGACCATGGACTACGACGAGGCCGTCAAGGCCGGTAAGATCGTCCTGATGGGCCAGGAGACCGACGAGAAGTTCCTGGCCAACGTCATGGAGCAGGTCATCGACAGCGAGATCGTCCACAAGGTGGCCGACCGCTTCAAGATGGTCTACACCCCCTTCCACGGCACCGGCCACAAGCTGATCCCTGAGGCGCTGAAGCGCTCCGGCATGAAGCACGTCATCTGCGAGCCCAAGCAGATGGTCATCGACGGCGACTTCCCCACCGTGGTCTCTCCCAACCCCGAGAACCCCGAGGGCTTCTACCTGGCCGTGGACCTGGCCAAGCAGGAGGGCGCCGACTTCATTCTGGGCTCCGACCCCGACGCTGACCGCGTGGGCCTGATGGTCAACACCGGCAACGGCGAGTTCAAGGTGCTGACCGGCAACCAGACCGGCGTGCTGCTGCTGGACTATATGATCGGCGCTCTGAAGCGCTCCGGCAAGATGCCCAAGAACCCCGTGGCTCTGAAGACCATCGTCACCACCGAGATGGCCCGCAAGGTGGCCGAGGTCAACGGCCTGCAGTGCTTCGACACCTTCACCGGCTTCAAGTTCCTGGCCCAGAAGAAGGACCAGCTGGAGGAGTCCGGCGAGGGCAAGGTCATCTTCTCCTATGAGGAGTCCTACGGCTATATGCTGGGCGACTACGTCCGCGATAAGGACGCCGTCTCCGCCGCCGTGGCCATGACCGAGATGGCCGCCTGGTACTTCGACCAGGGCATGACCCTGTACGACGCCCTGCTGGCCCTGTACGAGAAGTACGGCTTCTACGGCGAGAAGACCATGAACCTGGTCATGCCCGGCCTGGACGGTCTGAAGAAGATGGCCGCTCTGATGGCCGGTCTGCGTGAGAACGCCCCCACCGAGATCGCCGGTGTGGCCGTCAAGGAGCAGAAGGACTACAAGGACGGCAGCGTCGTCACCGTGGCCGACGGCTCCAAGACCACCATGGAGCTGTCCGGCTCCAACGTCCTGCGCTATGAGATGGTGGACGGCACCAGCCTGATCGTCCGTCCCTCCGGTACCGAGCCCAAGGTCAAGGTCTATATCCTGGCCAACGGCGAGACCAAGGACATCTGCGACGAGAAGGTGGCCAAGTACGCCGCCTGGGCTGAGTCTCTGAAGGACTGAGTTTTCCACAATTCAAGCCATAAATGTTGAAAGCAGGCAGTACCCAATGGGTACTGCCTGCTTTTTTGCGGGGTGAGATGGGGAATAAGAAATGTTCGGCGGCCAGCTCCCGTCCTTCGTCCGCCCGCAGGCGCGTTCCAAGGCTCCCCTTTGGGGGAGCTGTCGCCGGAGGCGACTGAGAGGGGCTCCCGTCCCGCCGCGGCGAAAAGCCTCCCCTGTGTAAGGGGAGGTGTCGGCCAGTCCGCAGACTGGTGACGGAAGGGTTGTAATCTGCCGTTCTTCGACGATTTCTCAAGAAGAACAGCCCATGTAGGTTACAATCCCCCTCGTCGTCGCGGACTGCGTATCGCTCCAAATACCGCAAGCGGTATTTCTCGTTCGCTTCGTCGCTCCTCCTCTCCCAAACACAACCACTTTGTTGGGTTGCGTTTGGGACCCGTTGGGGCTGACAGCCCCCTTTACACAAGGGGGCCTTTGGAAAAATCTGTTTTGTTGTTCTTGTGAATGGGCCTCGGCGGCCTCTGAAACCCGGCCGCGATATATCGCGGCCCTACTCCAATTTAAGCGATATCTTCAATAGACGTTGTAGGGCCGCCATATATGGCGGCCGCAGTTTTAGGAAACCTATCATAAAACGAACCATGAATCAGAGAAAGAAATGAAACGAAAACCGCCCGTTCCAAGGCTCCCCTTTGGGGGAGCTGTCGCCGGAGGCGACTGAGAGGGGCTCCCATCCCGTCCGCAGACTGGTGACGGAAGGGTTGTAATCTGCCGTTCTTCGACGATTTCTCA
>SAMEA104404103__coassemble_1026_pt1 | contig 18141 bp, 18 predicted proteins | sample SAMEA104404103__metabat2_high_PE_037 | metagenome-assembled genome bin SAMEA104404103 (sample SAMEA104404103) | Balaenoptera acutorostrata | reverse complement strand
GGAGGTCAGGGCGTCCATGCTGGACATGGTGGTATGCAGGTGGAGCTCCACCCGCTTCTCCTTCGCCTTGTCCTCCTTCATCTTCTTCTCAGTGACCATGATGGCCACGGGCTCCAGCACCATATCGTTATAGAAGCGATCCATATTCAGACGGCCCTGGACCTTCAGATGCATGCCCTTTTTCAGGGCGTCCACCAGAGGTTTTCCCTCATCGCCGGGGAAGAATTTGCTGACGTGGACGGAGTTGGTGTAGTCGGTCATATCGAAGGTGACCACCCAGGCGCCCCGCTTTTTCAGCTCCTTGTGCTCCACGGCAAAGACGTCGCCCTCCACCACCACCATGCCCATATCCAGGTTCAGCTGGGACATGGGGACGGGAGCCTTGTAGATGGCGCGGCCCATGAGGGTCTTGCCCTTGGGGTCCTTCTCACGGGGCTTCGCCGGAGCGGAGATGCTCTTCATGGCGGCCTGACGGATGGCCTCGGTCTTGGCAAAGGCGTCGTCATGCTTCTTCTTGGCCTTGGGTTCCTCCTTCTTCTGCTCCTGCTTGGCAGGGACAGACTGGCGGGGCGGCTGAGCCGTCTTTTCCGCCGCCACAGGGGCCGCCTTGGTCTTCTCCTCCGCCACAGGGGCGGGCACGGGCTCAGGCTTCACCTCGGCCACGGGGGCGGGCGCTTCCTGCGCCTTCTCCACGGGAGCGGGCTGGACGGGGATAGCTTCCTCCGGCACGATACGGACGGATCTCAGGCCGTAGGCCCGGCAGATCTTGTCCTCCGCCTCTGCCAGCAGGTTGGGTCCGGCTCCGGATGCCCCCTCCACGTGGATCTTGGCGCTGAGCGTGGCTCTGTCGATATTTGCGGTTACGATCAGCCAGCTCTCCACCGCATTGGACAGCTCGGTCCAGCGGGTCAGAGCGGCAAAAAGCTCCAGAAAGGGAATTTTCTTGGACATTGGGTTCACACTCCTTGCTTTGGGAAATGTGTACGGGTTACAGCGTGTCGATTAGGTGGAAGAGCTCGTCCACCAGCTGATCCTGAGGGACCTTCTTGATGATCTCACCCTTCTTGAACAGCAGGCCCTCGCCCTGACCGCCTGCGATGCCGCAGTCGGCAGCGGAGGCCTCGCCGGGGCCGTTGACGATGCAGCCCATGACGGCCACGGTGATGGGCTTCTTCACATCCTTCAGACGCTCCTCCACCTCACCGGCCAGCTCGATCAGATCGATGCGGGTACGGCCGCAGGTGGGGCAGGACACCAGCTCTGCGCCCTCCTGGCGGATGCCGGCGGCCTTCAGGATATCCCGGGCAGCGTAGACCTCCTCCACGGGGTCGTCGGACAGGGAGACACGCATGGTGTCGCCGATGCCCAGAGCCAGCAGACCGCCGATGCCCACGGCGGACTTGATGGTGCCCATCCGCTTGGTGCCGGCCTCGGTGACGCCGATATGTAAGGGGTAGTTGCTCTGCTGGCTCATGAGCTGATAGGCCTTCATGGTGTTCTGCACGTTGGAGGACTTCAGAGACAGGCAGATATCGTCAAAATCGAACTTATTCAGCAGCTTGATGTGCTCAAAGGCGGATTCCACCATGGCCTCGGGACACACCTTGCCGTACTTGGCCAGCACCTTCTTCTGCATGGAGCCGCCGTTGACGCCGATGCGGATGGGGACGTTGTGCTGGCGGCAGGCGTCGGCCACGGCCTTGACCCGGGCCTCGTCGCCGATGTTGCCGGGATTGATACGGACCTTGTCTGCACCGGCGGCAATGGCCTCCAGGGCCAGACGATAGTCAAAGTGAATATCGACTACCACGGGCAGAGGACTGCTCTCCTTGATCTTGGCGACCGCATGGGCGGCGGCCATATCGGGAACGGCCACGCGGATAATGTCGCAGCCTGCGGTAGCCAGCTTTCGGATCTGGGCCAGAGTGGCCTCCACGTCATCCGTGCGGGTGTTGGTCATGGACTGGATGGACACGGGTGCGCCGCCGCCCACCAGAACGCCGCCGACATTGATCTGTTTTGTCATGGTAAGACTTCCTTTTTTATAGATTACAGGGCCGTTTACCGACCGATGATCTTGCCCACGTCACTGACGGTGACGATCAGCATCAGGGCCATCAGAGCGGCCAGACCGGCCATATGGACATAGCCCTCGTACTTGGGGTCGATCTTCTTTTTAAAGAGGGTATACAGGATACCGTTGAGCAGGAGGAAGAAAATCCGGCCGCCGTCCAGGGCGGGCAGAGGCAGCAGGTTCATCACGGCCAGGTTCACGGCGATGAGGGCCGCCAGAGAGGCGATGTTCCGCACGGCGTCCATGGCGGTGGGAGAGATCTCCTCGTTGGAGCCCATCTCGGAGATGGTGGTGATGATGCCTACGGGGCCCGCCATATCGTTGAGGCCCACCGCGCCGGAGATCAGGTCGCCCAGACTGATCCACACCATGCGGACATAGTCCATGGCGGTATACCAGCTGTACTGGAGCCGGATCAGCGGGGTTGCGGGCAGGACCTCCTGGCCGATGACGATGCCCCGGCGGTAGAGGGTCTGGCCGTTTTCGTCGGTGCCGCTCTCCTGGAGGGGCATGTGGACGTCCTCCAGCTTGATCTTCTCGCCGTCGCGCTCCACGATCCAGTCCATGTCCTCCCCTGCCCGGCTGAGGAACATACTCAGGTTGCCGTAGTTATAGATGCGGTGGCCGTCCAGGCTGACCACCACGTCGCCGCCCTGCAGGCCGCAGTCCTCCAGACCGAAGCCGGGGCTGATCTCCTTCAGAACGGGCTGGTAGAAGCCGGGGGCGTTGCTGTACAGCACCACCAGAATGACCACGCCGGTGACAAAGTTCATGGCTGCGCCTGCACAGAGGATGAGGAACTTCTTCCAGCCTGCGGCCCGGCCGAAGGCGCGGGGGTCGGCGGAGTCGTCGTCCTCCCCCTCCATGGCGCAGTAGCCGCCGATGGGCAGAGCCCGGACGCTGTAAAGGGTCTCCCCTTTCTCACGTTTGAAAATGGCGGGGCCCATGCCAACGGAGAACTCGTTGACCTTCACGCCCAGCAGCTTGGCGGTGGCGAAATGACCCAGCTCGTGGGTGGCGATCAGAAAACCGAAAATCAGGATCGCTACAATGATGTAGAGCATAGAACCTCCAGTTCAAAGTGGTCGAAGTTTAGAGGACAGCGGCGCGGGCGGCCTTGTCGGCGGCCAGAACGTCCTCCAGAGTGGGATCCTCCACCACGGGGACGGCCTTCATGGCCTTCTCCACCCGGTCGGCGATCTCCAGGAAGCCGATCTTGTCCTCCAGGAACAGAGCCACGGCGGCCTCGTTGGCACCGTTGAGGATGGCACCGGCGGTGCCGCCCCGCTTGGCAGCCTCCAGAGCCAGAGCCAGACAGCGGAAGGTGTCCAGATCGGGCTGGCCGAAGGTCAGAGAGCCGCAGTTCCAGATGTCCAGAGGGGTGGCGGGACCGGGGACCCGGTCGGGCCAGCTCAGGGCGTACTGGATGGGCACCCGCATGTCGGGTGCGCCCAGCTGGGCGATCATGGCATTATCACAGTATTCCACCAGAGAGTGAATAATACTCTCCCGGTGGACCACAATGGCGATCTTCTCAGGGGGCATCTGGTAGAGGTGCATGGCCTCGATGAACTCCAGGCCCTTGTTCATCAGGGTGGCGGAGTCGATGGTGATCTTGGCACCCATGGACCAGTTGGGATGCTTTAAAGCGTCTGCCCTTGTCATGCCCTGCAATTCCTCGCGGGTCTTGCCGTAGAAGGGGCCGCCGGAGCAGGTCAGGATCAGCCGCTTTACCTGGCTGGGGTCGTTGCCCTCCAGGGACTGGAACAGAGCGGAGTGCTCGGAGTCCACGGGCAGCAGCTCCACGCCGCACTCCTTCACCTTATTCATGACCAGCTCACCGGCGCAGACCAGGGTCTCCTTGTTAGCCAGGGCGATGCGCTTGCCGGACTCGATGGCGGCCAGAGTGGGACGCAGACCCACCATGCCCACCACGGCGGTGATGACGGTGTCGGCGCTGGGGATGGCGGCGGCCTCGATGAGGCCGTCCATGCCGGAGGCCACCCGGATATCGGTATCGGCCAGCTTGACCTTCAGGTCGGCGGCGGCCTTCTCGTCGGTCATGACCACCAGCTCGGGGTGGAACTGACGGGCCTGGGCCTCCATCTTGTCCACGCTGGAGTTGGCGGTGAGGGCGGCCACCTCGAACTCGGATTCGCAGTTGGCAATGACGTCCAGGGACTGTCGGCCGATGGAGCCGGTAGAACCCAGAATAGAAATTCGTTTACTCATAAATTTTCACCTTTTTTCAAAGTATCCGAACAAGTTAAAATGCGGGCAGGAGCTGCACCAGCAGCAGCAGAGTGGGAGCCGCAAAGGACATGGAATCGAAGCGGTCCAGCATACCGCCGTGGCCGGGGAGCAGGTTGCCGTAGTCCTTCACGCCGAACTGGCGCTTGATGAGGGAGAAGGACAGGTCGCCCAGCTCGGTGACAGCGCTGCCAATGATGCCGTACAGGGCCAGGATGGGGAAGGAAACCTCGATATTTGCGAAGTTCTCCAGAGCCAGGCCGTAGAGCATCAGGAACACGGCGCCGGACAGGATGCCGCCGATGTAGCCCTCCAGGGACTTGTTGGGGCTGACCTGGGTGATGCCCCGGTGCTTACCCAGGAACACCCCTGCGAAGTAGGCGCCGGTATCGGTGAGGAAGGCACAGATCACGGGCAGCAGGACCAGGAACCGGCCGTTCTCCATGCCCTGTAAGACAATCAGGGAGGACAGCTGGACGGGGATCAGCACACCGCCGAAGAGGCAGATGAGCAGATGCTCGAAGTCCAGGGCGCTCTCGTGGCCGAAGTGGCGGATGGCGGTGAAGAACAGCAGGACCAGCAGCACCATCAGGGCGGCCCGGGCGGTCATGCCGCCGTGGCCCAGCAGATAGCCCACGGGAATGACGGCGGCGGAGACGGCGGTGCAGATGTACAGCCAGGGGTTGCGGGGCACCTTGGTGGCGGTGAGCAGCTCATAGGAGCCCAGGCCCACAATGGCCACCATGGTCAGGCCCAGCCACAGGGGAGGCAGGAAAAACAGGATGACAAAGAAGAGAGGCGCGAGGATCGCACCCACAATGATTCTGGTTACCATATCAGACACCTCCGAACCGGCGATTGCGGTGCTGGAAGGCGGCGATGGCCTTGTCCAGCTCCTCCGTGGTAAAGTCAGGCCAGAGGACGTCGGTAAAGTAGAATTCAGAATAGGCGGCCTGCCACATCAGGAAGTTGGACAGGCGCAGCTCGCCGCTGGGACGGATGATGAGCTCCGGGTCGGGCATACCGGCGGAGAACATGTGCTTGCTCAGCATCTCCTCGGAAATGTCCTCCGGCTTGCACTTGCCCTCCAGGCAGTCCTGAGCGCAGGCCCGGGCGGCCCGCATGATCTCGTCCCGGCCGCCGTAGTTCAGGCAGATATTGACCTGACAGCCGTCGTAGTGCTTGGAGATCTCACGGGTCTCCTCGATCATGCTCCGCAGCTCCGGGGTCAGAGGGGTCAGGTCGCCGAAGAACTCCAGCTTGATCTTGTCCTTGGCCATCTCTGCAATGGCCTCCAGCAGGTACTTTTTCAGCAGGCCCATGATGGCGTTCACTTCATCCTCGGGCCGCTTCCAGTTCTCCGTGGAGAAGGCGTACACGGTCAGATAGTCAATGCCGATGTCCTGACAGTAGGTTGCGATCTTGCGGAAGGTCTCAGACCCCGCGACGTGGCCGGCAGTCCGGGGCAGGGCCCGCTTCTTGGCCCAGCGGCCGTTGCCGTCCATGATAATGGCGATATGCCGGGGCAGATGGTCAAAATCTACCTCAGGGGCAGCATCCGTCTTTTTTTGAAAAAACGCCATGATTTACCTCGATCCTGTCTCTATAACAGACTTAAAAATCTTCTCTAAAACGGTCAAAGGGCCGCGGGAAGGTCACCCCGCCCCGCGGCCGCTCTTTGGCTGAGCAATATTGCTTAGACTGCCATCAGTTCCTTTTCCTTCTTGGCGGTCAGTTCGTCGATATCAGCGCAGTGCTTGTCGGTCAGGACCTGGAGCTCCTTCTCCAGCTCCTTCTGATCGTCCTCGGTGATCTCGCTGTTCTTCTTCATCTTCTTGAAGTCTTCCATTGCCTCGCGGCGGACGTTGCGCAGGGCGACCTTGCCCTCCTCGCCGTACTTCTTGACCTGCTTGGTCAGCTCCTTACGGCGCTCCTCAGTCAGCTGAGGGAAGGCCAGACGGATCAGACGGCCGTCGTTCTGGGGGTTGATGCCCAGATCGGAGATCTGGATGGCCTTCTCGATGGCCTTCAGCAGGGAGGCGTCCCAAGGCTGGATGGTCAGGGTGCGGGGGTCGGGAGAGGCGATGGCGGCAACCTGTGCCAGAGGGGTGGGGGTGCCGTAATACTCCACGTTGATGCGGTCCAGAACACCGGCGTTGGCGCGGCCGGCGCGGACGGATGCGAAGTTGGCCTTGACCACCTCGATGGTCTTAAGCATTTTTTCGTTGAAAATCTCGATCTCAGGGCTCATGGTCTTGACTTCCTTTCAATTTCCTTCATACTTTTTGGGGTGCCGGGACTTAACCCTGGTGCACCACGGTGCCGATCTTCTCGCCCTTGACGGCCCGCAGAATGTTCTCGGGGTCCTTCAGAGCGAACAGCAGAACGGGGATCTTGTTGTCCATGGACAGAGAGGTGGCGGTGGAATCCATCACCTTCAGGTGCTGGGCCAGAACGTCATCATAGGTGATGGTGTCATATTTGACAGCGCTGGGGTCCAGCTTGGGGTCGGCGGAGTACACGCCGTCGATGTTCTTGGCCAGCAGGATGACGTCGGCGTCGATCTCAGCGGCGCGGAGAACGGCGGCGGTGTCGGTGGAGAAGAAAGGATTGCCGGTGCCGCAGCCGAAGATCACGACACGGCCCTTCTCCAGGTGGCGGATGGCCTTGGAACGGATGTAGGGCTCGGCGAAATCACGCATCTCCACGGCGGTCTGCACGCGGACCTCCACGCCCTTCTGCTCCAGAACGTCAGCAACGGCCAGGGCGTTGATGGCGGTGGCCAGCATGCCCATGTGGTCGGCGCGGACACGGACCATCTGGTCGCCGCCGTCCTTCAGGCCGCGCCAGAAGTTGCCGCCGCCCACAACGACGCCCACCTGGACGCCCATCTCCACACAACGCTTTATAACATCGCACACCTGACCGATCACGTGGAAGTCCAGGCCGCGGGAGGCATCGCCCGCCAGGGCTTCGCCGCTGATCTTCAAAAGAACGCGCTTATACTTTGTCTGCTCCATGAGAATACCACTCCTTCATGTTTCTTGCCTATCTATTCTAATATAATTCTTCGGTTTTGCATAGAGGTAAAGTGAAAGTTTTTCAATTTGTCCATAATTCATGGTTTTTTTGACAGCCTTCCAGATTTTGTGGGTTGCTTTTTCCCCTCTTATGCCATATAATAACAAAGATAACTGAATAAATGTCTTCAGGGCGGGGTGAGAATCCCCACTGGCGGTGACAGTCCGCGACCAGACAAGCTTCTTTTGTCTGCTGACCCGGTGGAAATCCGGGACCAACGGTTACAGTCCGGATGGAAGAAGATGTGTACAAGACAATGTGCGAATCTCCTTTGATTGTTTTGACACCTGGAAGGCATGTGTCCAGGGATCAATCCAATTTAAGGAGTGTTTTTTTATGTCTGCCAAGACCAAAAAACTGACCACCATCGCCATGCTCACCGCCCTGTCCGCGGTCCTCATCACCCTGGTCCACTTCCCCCTCTTCCCCGCCGCCGCCTTCCTCAAGTATGATCCCGCCGACGTGGCCATCCTCATCGGCACCTTCGCCTTCGGCCCCGCCGCAGGCGTGGCCATCACCGTCATCGCCTCCGCCATTCAGGCCTTCCTGCTGGGCGGCGACGGCGTGTACGGCTTCCTGATGCACGTCATCGCCTCCGGCTCTCTGGTGCTGGTGGCCGGTATCATCTACAAGGTCGTCCACACCCGCTCCGGCGCTATCTTCGGCCTGCTCACCGGCACTGTGGCCATGGGCCTTGTGATGATGGTGGCCAACCACTTCATCACCCCCTACTTCATGGGCGCTCCCACCGAGGTGGTGGACGCCATGCTGGTGACTGTGATCCTGCCCTTCAACCTGCTGAAGGCGGGCATCAACAGCGTCATCACCTTCCTGGTGTACAAGAGCGTCTCCTGCCACCTGATCCACGGCGAGGGCTGGGGCAAGAAGCCCGTCAAGGCAATTTAACAAAAAGAAAAGCTGAGAGGCATTGCCTCTCAGCTTTTTTCTTACTTTTTCGCCTTTCCGGAGGCCTCCCACAGCTCATCGGTCACCGGCTTCCAGCCCAGAGCCTTGTCCAGACACTTACGGCTCAGCTCGTGGACGTCCTCCGGCTTGCACATATCCGTGGAGTGGGCCCCGGAGTGGTCCACCATGCTTGCCAGCGCGCCGGGGTTGTCCAGCAGAGGACAGGGCCGCAGGTGGTTGCAGCTGAAGGGCTGACCCTTCCGGTAGGCCATGAACAGGGGCGACTGGAAGGCCTCCACCAGGGTCTTCTCGTGGATGTTGGAGTCGGAGTAGTGGATGAAGGCGCAGGGCTCGATATCGCCGTTGGCGTTGATATGCAGGTAGTGTCTGCCGCCTGCGATACAGCCGCCCACGTACTCGCCGTCGTTCCAGAAGTCCAGGGTGAACAGGGGCTTGGTCTTGCGGAAGGCCCGGACCTGATGGTACATGAACTTCCGCTGCTCCGCCGTGGCCATCAGGTCGGTGGGAGCCCCCACGCCCACAGGCATATAGGTGAAGATCCAGCAGAACTTGGCACCCATCTCCACCATCCAGTCGAAGTAGTCCTCGCTGCCGATCTCATCGGTGTTCTGGGAGGTGTAGCAGCAGGACACGCCGAAGGGCAGCTTCTTCCGGTGGAGCAGCTCCATGGCAGCCTTCACCTTGCCGAAGGTGCCCTTGCCCCGGCGGAAATCGGTGTCCGCCTCGAAGCCCTCCACGCTGATGGCGGGGACGAAGTTGCCCACCCGGAGCATCTCGTCGGTAAACTCCTCGTCGATGAGGGTGCCGTTGGTGAAGGACAGGAACACGCAGTCGCTGTGCTTCTCGCAGAGGGTGATAATGTCCTTTTTCCGGACCAGAGGCTCACCGCCGGAGTAGATGAACATATGCAGGCCCAGCTCCTTGGCCTGGGTGATGATGGAGTCCAGGGTTTCAAGGGACATATTCAGGTCGTGGCCGTACTCTGCGGCCCAGCAGCCGGTGCAGTGCAGGTTGCAGGCGCTGGTGGGGTCCATCAGAATGGCCCAGGGGATATTGCATTGATACTGCTCCATGGCGGCGGTCCGGCGGGGCGCCCACAGGAAGTTGGCGTTGATGACGAAGTTCTCGAAGAGCTTCTTCCGCACATGGTCGTCGATATCGTCCCACAGGCTCCGCACCAGGCGGTACCAGTTGTTGTCCGGGTCGGAGAGGGCCCTGCGGATGGCGGCGCGGTGCGGGCCGTAGGCATTGGACACGTCCAGCTTGTCCGCCAGATCCATCAGCTTGGGCAGGTTGGTGTCGGGGTCCCGGTCCAGATATTCATAGGCCTTCTTGATGGCGGCGACCTGGATAGTTTCTTTCATCTTCATACAATTTTCTCCTCTCTCAGGGCGTTTGCTCCGGCGCGGCCGGGTCCCTTCCGCCGCAGGTTGCGGAAAAGACCGGTTTTGTAGTATAATCAGTTCAATGTCATTTACGGAAGAAAGGGAGGGCTGCCAATGAACCGCACCAAAGACATGATCGCGGACGCATTCGGCGACCTGCTGGATGAAAAGCCCATCAGCAAGATCACGGTCAAGGACATCGTTGACCGCTGCGGCATCAATCGCAACACGTTTTACTATCACTTTCAGGACATTCCCGACCTGTGCGAACACATCTGGAAGCAGAGGATCGACGACCTGATCGCCAGCCACTGCCGCCCGGATTCACCCCGGGAGGCCCTGTCTGTGGCAGTGCGGTTCTTCACCGAGCACAAGACCGCCATGCTCCACATCTACCGCTCTCTGCCCCGGGACGTGTTCCAGCGGCATCTGGACCAGCTGGCCATCTATCTGGTGGGTGAGTACATCGACACGGTCTCTGAGGACTCCGCCTTCACGGAGGCCCACAGAGCCTTTGTGGTGCATTACTACAAGTGCGTGCTGGTGGGGATCTGTCTGGACTGGCTGGACTCCAACATGAGCTACGATATGCTGAAGTTCGGCCTGCTGGTCTTTGATCTCCGGTCTGAGGCCGGGCGGCAGATGCTGGAACAGATGGGGATACCTTCCCCTGATGGAGCTGCGCCTGTTTGATTTACCTGCATTTTACGTATTTCCCTTAAAAACAACAATGGACAAAAAGGGGTCCAATGCCTGTTTTCAGACATTGGACCCCTTTTTGTCCAAATTTACAGAATAATACAGATGAGCCCGCCGGAGCCCTCGTTGAGGATGCGCTCCAGGGTCTCCCGCAGCTTCTCCCGGGCATCCTCCGGCATACGGCGGATCTTGGCGTTCAGGTCCTCGTTCACCAGCTCATGGAGGGACTTGCCGAAGATGTTGGCCTCCCAGATCTTGCTGGAGTCCCCCTCGTACTCCTGTAAAAGGTAGTGGATCATGTCCTCGCTCTGCTTCTCCCCACCCACAATGGGAGAGACCTCCGTCTGGATATCCGCCCGGATCATGTGGATGGTGGGGGCGCTGGCCTTGAGCCGCACCCCGTACCGGCCGCCCTGCCGGACGATTTCCGGCTCCTCCAGGTGGAGGGAGTCGATGGAGGGGGACACAATGCCGTAGCCCGTGGCCTCCACCTGCTCCAGAGCGGAGGAGACCTTGTCGTAACTGGCCTTCACCTCCGCCAGACGGGTGAGCAGGGACAGCAGGTCCCCGTCATCCCCGATCTGAAAGCCGGACTGCTGGGACAGGGTGGCATAGAAGAGACTGCGGGGCAGGGTCAGCTCCGCCGCCGTCACCCCGGTGCCCAGGTCGATGGCACTCACCTCTCCCCCGCTGACCACCTGACAGGTGCGGAAGGCGCTCATGGCGCTCTCCACGTCCCGGATGCGCCGCAGGTCCGCCGTCCCCTCCCGGATGGCGGAATATAACTCCGCCTTGATGGGGTGTTCCTGAGGGAGCGCGTCCACCCAGGGCGGGAAAAATAAATCTAACTCCTTCAGCGGAAATTCATACAAAACCGCCTTCAGCAGGCCGTGGATCTCCTCCCGGCCCAGCTCCAGACAGTTGGCCGCCACGCAGGTCACGTCGTACTTCTCACAAATATCCGCCCGGATGGCACGGGCCCGGTCGGAGTCCGGCGCGGCGGAGTTCAGCACCACAAGGAAAGGCTTGCCCAGCTCCTTCAGCTCGGTGATGACCCGCTCCTCTGCCTCTAAGTAGTCCTCCCGGGGGATGTCCGTGATGGTGCCGTCGGTGGTCACCACCACCCCGATGGTGGAGTGCTCCGAGATGACCTTCCGGGTGCCGATCTCCGCCGCCTCCGACATGGGGATCTCCTGCTCGAACCAGGGTGTGGTGACCATCCGTTCCGCCTCCCCCTCCAGATGGCCCACCGCCCCGTTCACCAGATAGCCCACGCAGTCGATGAGCCGCACCTGGAAGGAGGCCCCGCCGTCCACCGCAATGGACACCGCCTCCTCCGGGACGAATTTGGGCTCCGCCGTCATGATGGTCCGGCCGGACCCGCTCTGGGGCAGCTCGTCCCGGGCCCGCTCCTTCCGGTACACGTTGTCGATGCCGGGGATCACCAGAGTCTCCATGAATCGCTTGATAAAGGTGGATTTTCCCGTGCGGACCGGCCCTACCACGCCGATGTAGATATCTCCCTCGGTGCGCAGAGCGATATCCTCGTAGATTTTGCGCTCTTCCAATGCAATTCCTCCTTCGGCTTCCGGGTCAGCCGGTTGTTTCCCTATACTGTATGAACAGGCCCCCGGAATTATCACCGGAGCAGATTAGAACAGGCGTTTGACTTTCGATGAAACATACGATATAATGAGAAAAACAAACTTGAAGAGGAGGAAATCCCATGGAACGGGTCATCTTTCACTGCGACTTGAACTGCTTCTACGCCTCGGTGGAGCTGCTGGACCACCCGGAGCTCCGCCATTTACCTGTGGCCGTCTGCGGCGACCCGGAGAGCCGCCACGGCATCATTCTGGCCAAAAATGAGCCCGCCAAAAAGTTCGGAGTGAAAACCGCCGAGACCATCTGGCAGGCCAAGAAAAAGTGCCCCGACCTGGTGCTCCTCCCCGCCCACCACGACAAATACAAGCACTACTCCAAGGCGGTGAACCGCATCTATCAGGAGTACACCGATTTGGTGGAGCCCTTCGGCATTGACGAGAGCTGGCTGGACGTCACCGGCACCCTCCACCTCTTCGGCGGAGATGCGGTGGCTCTGGCGGACCGGATCCGGGAGCGGATGCGGACCGAACTGGGGCTGACCATCTCCGTGGGGGTGTCCTTCAACAAGATCTTCGCCAAGCTGGGCAGCGACTACAAAAAGCCCGACGCTACCACCGCCATCACCCGTCAGAACTTCCGGCGCATCGTCTGGCCTCTCCCGGTCACCGACCTGCTCTTCGTGGGAAAAGCCGCCGGAAAGGCCTTTCAGAAGTTCGGCATCCGCACCATCGGGGATCTGGCCCACTTCGACCGGGAGGCGCTGTTCACCATGCTGGGCAAGAACGGCGCTCAGCTCCACGACTTCGCCAACGGGGAGGACGCCTCCCCCGTGGCCCCGGCCAACCAGTACACCCCGCCCAAGTCTGTGGGCAACGGCCGGACCTTCTCCCGGAATTTACAGGGCCGGGAGGAGCTGCGGGCGGGCATCACCCAGCTGTCCGACCAGGTGGCCGCCCGGCTCCGCCGCCACGGGCTGAAATGTCAGGGTATCTCCCTGTCCATCCGGGACGCGGAGTTCCACGACGTGAGCCGCCAGCACCAGCTCTCCTCCCCCACCTATCTGGCCCGGGAGATTTCACAGGCGGCCATGGGACTGGCAGAGGGCTTCTGGAACATGGACCGGCCCGTCCGGGCGGTGACGGTCACCGCTCTGTACCTCATCCCGGAGGAGGAGGCTGGCTCTCAGCTGGATCTATTGGCCGGGGACCGGGAACAGAAGCGGGAACGGCTGGAGAAGCTGGCGGTGGCCATGGACTCCATCCGGGCCAAGTTCGGCGCAGACGCCATCACCCCCGCCTCGGCCCAGCGGGGTCTGGGCGACGGCCACGCCCCGCCGCCGGGGAGCCGCACCTATACCGACGAATAACAGGAGAGGGAACCCGTTCCCTCTCCTGTTTTTTCACCTCCTCTGCCCGCTCCGCATAGCCTGAACCGGACGCAAAGACACAGGCAGAGGTGCCCACCTCCGCCGCCGTACATCATGCAGAAAGGAACGTCACTGTGACACAGGCTTTGCTTTGGGCCTCCGCCGGAACGGGCTTCACCGCCCTGCTCACCGCGCTGGGGTCCGCCATGGTTTTTCTCTTCCGCTCCCATCGGAACTCCCCCGCGCTCCACCGGATCATGCTGGGCTTTGCCGCCGGGGTCATGATCGCCGCAAGCATCTGGTCCCTCCTCATCCCCGCCATTGAGGAGGCGGAGAACAGCGGTTTCATTGGCTGGGTCCCCGCCTCCGGCGGGTTCCTCATGGGCATCGGGTTCCTCCTCCTCATGGACTTCCTCCTCCCCAGGCTGAGCCCGGAGTCCTTCCATCTGGGTGAGGAAGAGAACTCCGCCAGGCGCACCGCTCTGCTGGTGCTGGCCGTCACCCTCCACAACATCCCGGAGGGGATGGCGGTGGGTATCTCCTTCGCTCTGGCCGCCAGGACCGGGGAGCCCGCCCTCTTCACCGCCGCCGCGGCTCTGGCCCTGGGCATCGGCATTCAGAACTTCCCGGAGGGTGCGGCCATCTCCCTCCCGCTCCGCCAGGAGGGCATGGGCCGGGGAAAAGCCTTCGTCATGGGCGTTCTGTCCGGGGCGGTGGAGCCCATCTTCGGCCTGCTCACCGTGCTGGCCGTGGGAACGGTCCAGCCCCTCATGCCCTGGCTCCTCTCCTTCGCCGCCGGAGCCATGCTCTATGTGGTGGTAGAGGAGCTGATCCCGGAGGCCAGTCTCTCTCAGGAGAAGCACAGCGGCACCCTGGGTGCCATGGCAGGCTTTCTCATTATGATGATTTTGGACGTGGCTCTGGGTTAAAGCTCCTTCCGGATTTGGAGCAGGGCGTTTTTCTCCAATCGGGACACCTGAGCCTGAGAAATGCCGATCTCGGCGGAGACTTCCATCTGGGTCCGGCCCTGGTAGAACCGCATGGCGAGGATCTTCTGCTCCCGCTCCGTCAGGTGGCTCACCGCCTCTTTTAAGGCGATGCGGTCCAGCCACATCTCGTCCGTGTTCTTCGTGTCCCGGACCTGATCCATGATACACAGGTTGTCCCCGCTGTCGGAGTAGATGGGCTCATACAGGGACACCGGCTCCTGGATGGCGTCCAGCGCAAAGACCACGTCCTCCCGCTTCAGCTCCAGCAGAGCGGCGATCTCCTCCACCGAGGGCTCCCGCTGGTGCTCTGCCATAAAGGTCTCCTTGGCCTGTAAGACCTTGTAGGCCGTGTCCCGCATGGACCGGGACACCCGGATGGCGCTGTTGTCCCGGAGATAGCGGCGGATCTCGCCCACGATCATGGGCACCCCGTAGGTGGAGAACTTCACCTGTAGGTTGGTGTCAAAGTTATCGATGGCCTTCATGAGGCCGATACAGCCCACCTGGAACAGGTCATCGGCGTTCTCGCCCCGGTTGGCAAACCGCTGGACCACCGAGAGGACCAGCCGCAGATTGCCGGAAATCAACTCCTCCCGGGCCTTCATGTCCCCCTCCTTCACCCGGAGGAGCAGGTCCCGGGTCTCGCTCCCCTTCAGCACCTTCAATTTGGATGTATTGACCCCGCAGATCTCCACCCTGTACTGCATAACAGAAAAACCTCCCGCCCTGTTGATACTTGAAGTATCTCCGGGGCGGGAGGTTTCATGCTTTTGAGGCAAAACTATATTTTTCTTCCTGCGACAGCCTTCGATGGATTTTTCTCAGCGGTCCGCAGGCTCGGCGCAGACCTTCTGGCTGATGCGGTGGGCCAGACGGTAGATGCCCTGGGTGTACAGGACCAGAACGATCTTCAGATCGGGGTGGACGGCCTCGTAGTGGCGGACCACCTGACAGACGATGTGGATGGCCTGCTCCCGGGGCAGATGGTACTGCCCGGAGAACATCAGCGGCAGGGCCACGCTGCGGCAGTGCAGAGCGGTGGCCTTGGTCAGGGCCTGGAGGTAGCAGTTGGCAAACAGCAGGCGCTCGGCCCGCTTGCCGCTGTACCAGCCCGCCCCGGCCACGTGGATGATGTACCGGCAGGGCAGGCCGCAGGAGGGCGTGACCACCGCATGGCCGATTCTGCACCGGCCGATCCTCCGGCAGGCGGCGGTGAGGGCCTCCCGGTCGGCGGCGGCGAACACCGCCTCGCTGATACCCGGTGCGGGCCGCAGGTCGGAGTGGGCCGCCGTGACGATGGCGTCGGTGCTCATATCCTCGATATTCCCGACCACTAATTGCATTTCAGTCCCTCCTCTTACAGAATGAAGCCTCCCGCCAGATAGCCGCCGGAGCTGACCAGAGCGGCCATGAGGGCGTAGGGCATTTGAGACAGCGCATGGTCCATATTTTGCAGCTTACAGCAGCTGGAGGTCAGCACGGTGGCATCGGAGTAGAAGCAGGCGTGGCTGCCCAGCACAGCGCCGGACACGATAGCGCCCATGGTCAGCATGGGGTTGGCGCCCAGGGTGAAGGCCAGAGGCATCATGATAGGGGTGACGATGGCGGGGATGCCCCAGCAGCTGCCGGTGCTGAAATTCAGAATGGCCACGATGAGGAAGGTGATGACGGGGAACAGGGCGGCGCTCATGTAGGGGGTGACCACGCTGATGACGTACTCCGCCATGCCCAGGTCGCTCATGGCCTCCCGCATGACGAAGGCGAAGTAGATGATGGCCACGGTGGGGATCATGTTGCAGAAGCCGTGCATGGCCAGGTCACAGAACCGGGTGATGGATAACTTCTTCCGGGGGATGTACAGGGCAAAGCAGGTGGCGATGCCGGCGGCCACGGCCAGGAACAGTTCTCCCGTGGTGATGGCCAGGAAAATCAGGATGCCCACAGGGGCCAGGGAGTCCACCAGACTGCCCTTCACGTCGGGGGCGCTGTCCTCGTCCTCCTCCAGATTCAGCTCCTCGCTGTCGGCGGAGTAGACCTTGCCGTTCTCCTCCACCCGCTTGTAGGCGGTCTTCATCTTGCCCAGCTTGGGCAGGAGTCCCATACAGAACAGCGGGACGATGATAACGGCGGACAGGGCGTAGAAGGCGTAGGGGATCACGTGGATGAAGGTGTCAATGGCGCTGCCGTAGCCCAGCTCCGGCACGCCCTCCTCGGCGAAGAACAGGCCGGAGAAGAAGATGGCCCAGGTGGAGAAGGGCAGGATAGCGCAGACGGGCGCGCCGGTGGAGTCGATGATATAGGACAGGGTCTCACGGGGGATCTTGTGCCTGTCCGTCAGCTTCTTCATGCAGGTGCTCAGGGTCATGATGTTCAGATAGTCGTCCACAAAGATCAGGATACCCATGATCCAGGTGACGATGAGGGTGCTCTTGGGGCCCCGGCACAGCTTGCCCAGCATTTTGGAAAAGCCCAGGGTGCCGTGGGACGCGCCCAGCAGGGTGATGAGGCTTCCGAAGAGACAGCAGACCATGAACACCCACTGGTGGTCCCGGTCAGAGGCGACGGTGAAGAATGCCTCCATCCAACCCGTGGCAAAGCCGGGGCCGTTGATGATGATATATGCGGTAATGCTGCCCACGATCAGGGGCTCCAGAGTTCGTTTTGTGGCCAGCGCCAGCACCAATACGATCAAAATCGGCAATAAGGAAAGTATGCCATATTCCATGTCTATCGGCCTCCTTGGTGTCCCCTATCTTAGGCCGACAGACACAAAGATTGCGTATATCAACGCCCCGCCGTGTTAATAATCTAAAAATATTTTCGACCGAAAAAACAAAAAACTATCCTTCCGCAAATCCGGAAGGATAGTTTCAAAATAATTTAGAATAACTGACAAAGGTCATTTTCATTGACCACCCGGAGCCCCGCCCCGGTCAGCAGCCTGGCGGCCACGCCCTGCCCCTCGATGAGGGTGCGGGAGAAGGTTCCGTCGTAGATCTCCTTATCCCCGCAGGAGGGCGACTTCGCCTTCAGAACGGCGGCGGTACAGCCGTATCTGCGGGCCGTCTCCAGGGCCAGCTCCGCGCCCCGGCGGTACTGGGCGGTCACGTCCACCCCGGCCTCGTTGACCACACGGCCGTCGGGCTGGACCTCCGCAGGCGGGCGGGGCGTGTCCAGGCCGCCGTCCACCTCCGGACAGACCGGGATGAGGGTATGGCCCTGCTCTGCCAGCGCCATGACGGCGGCGTTGGGCTTGCTCTTGCCGTCGTACCGGCAGGACACCCCCAGCAGACAGCGGCTGACTAAAATATTCATGGAAGCTCCCCTCTCTACATGAAAAGACGTCCGATGTCACACATCGGACGTCTCTGCATCAATGGGTCAGATAATACTTGACAAGCGTCTGCAACAGCTCGTCCCGGTCCACCTTGCGGATCAGAGCGCGGGCGTTGTTGTGATTGGTGATATAGGTGGGGTCCTCAGACAGGATGTAGCCGACGATCTGGTTAATCGGGTCGTAGCCCTTTTCCTTCAGAGCCTGATAGACCGTAGACAGGATCGTCTTGATCTCTACATCACGCTGATCACCCAGACTAAACTTGCGCGTGAAATCCATATCTTCCACAGAGAACACCTCCTGTTTCCATATTGTAACTGACCTATAGTTTACCCTAAAATCCTGCTTCTGTAAAGTCCTTTGTGTAAAATTCATACAGAGCCTTAATTTCCAATGGCTGGAACTGACAAAGCGACGGAGTTACATGG
>SAMEA104404103__coassemble_1006_pt1 | contig 18309 bp, 12 predicted proteins | sample SAMEA104404103__metabat2_high_PE_037 | metagenome-assembled genome bin SAMEA104404103 (sample SAMEA104404103) | Balaenoptera acutorostrata | reverse complement strand
GGCCTTTTTCGCGTGGGCCTCGGCCTCGATCCTCTTGTGCTCGGTACCGGCCTTGGCCTCCTTGGCCAGGACGTTCTGGGCCAGGACCTTTAAATAGGAGTCGGCCAGCAGGGTCCGCAGCTCCCGGAACCGGGGGTCCTCCTCAGGCAGGACGATGCGGCTGATGTAGAACTCGGTCATCTCCAGACCGTAGTCGGCCAGCTCGGCGTTGATAAGGTCCCGCAGGGCGGCGGATAGCTCCAGCAGATGGGTGTCGATCTCCAGAATATTGATATGCTGGTCCCGGATGGTCTTGGCCAGATAGTTCTTCACCTGGGTCATGACCATGCCCCGGAACAGACCCCGGCCGCTCTCCATGCCCAGGATGCTCTCCCGGGACAGCTGGGTCCCCGCACCGATGATCTTCACCAGCAGCTTCCGGGGCGCGGTGACGCGGATGTTGAACTCACCGCTGGCACCCAGCTCCAGATGGAGCTGAGTTTTCTCGTCAAAGATGCGGACCTTGGAGTCGGTACCCCATTTCAGTCCCATCTGGACGGTGGTATTGACGAAATAGACCTCCGACTGGAGGACGGCCTCGGTCTCGGCGGGGAGCTTGTACAGCTTCTCCAGACCGGGGATCTGGTTGGTGACCAGGGAGTGACGGCCGGGGCCGAAGGTGTCCAGAGCCTTGCCGTTTCGGAAGAAAACGGCCTCCTGACCGTCGTGGACGATCAGCTGAGAGCCGAAGTTGAAATCTTCGATATGATGTTTCCAGATGAGCATATTTTCACCGTTGTCATATTGAATGATATCGGCCATAGGCTCTTTCTTTTTCTTTGCCATGGATGCCGCACCTCCGCGATATTTGATGGAGCAAAACCAGAGGGTCTTGCAGGCTATAATTAAATCCATTGTACTGCAAAAAGAGGGTGTGTTCAAGTCTGACCCGGTCGGTTCCGGTCATTTTCCGGCGAAAAAGGGCGAAAACAGGCGGACAGGAAGGAACTTGACGGGGCCTTTAGGCGGAGGTCGGGACGGATTTCCCGAAAAACGCAGAAAAATTCCGGGAAAAAGGGGAAGAAAGTGCTGAAAGCTGGGGGAATCTGGAAGATATCTTAATGCCCTTAATACTATCTTAATACGGCCTTTATATTTTTAACAGCACACCAATTTTTTCTCCTGTATGATAGAATCTGAACGATAGAGACACACAACCCGAAAGCGACCCAAGGAGTGGTTTTATGGAAACGAAACAGCGGGACCCCAACCGGTTCCTGCAAATGCTCCAGGAGGAGCGGAAGCCCGGCGGGCGGGGACGGCTGAAGATCTTCTTCGGCTACGCCGCGGGCGTGGGCAAGACCTACGCCATGCTGGAGGCGGCCCACGCCGCCCAGGCCCACGGGGTGGACGTGGTGGCGGGCTATATCGAGCCCCACACCCGGCCCGAGACTCTGGCCCTGCTCAGCGGTCTGGAGCAGATCCCAGTGAAGCAGGTCCCTCACGGGGACATCAAGCTCCGGGAATTTGACCTGGACGAGGCCCTGCGCCGCCGCCCCGCTCTGATCCTGGTGGACGAGCTGGCCCATACCAACGCCCCGGGCAGCCGCCACGAGAAGCGGTATAAGGACGTGGAGGAACTTTTGCAGGCGGGCATCAACGTGTACACCACCGTCAACGTCCAGCACATCGAGAGCCTCAACGACACCGTGGCCACCATCACCGGCATCGCCGTCCGGGAGCGCATCCCCGACTCCGTATTTGACCGGGCCGATCAGGTGGAGATCGTGGATATCGAGCCCCAGGAGCTCATTGAACGGCTCCAGCTGGGCAAGGTCTACCGGGAGAACCAGGCCCGGCGGGCCATGGCCAATTTCTTCACCACCCCCAATCTCACCGCCCTGCGGGAGATCGCCCTGCGCCGGTGCGCCGACCGGGTGAACAGCCGCAGTGCCGCCGCCAACAAGGAGGACTTCCACACCGAGGAGCACGTGCTGGTCTGCCTGTCCTCCTCGCCCTCCAACGCCAAGATCATCCGCACCGCCGCCCGTATGGCTCAGGCCTTCAAGGGCACCTTTACCGCCCTGTACGTAGAGACCCCGGACTTCTCCGCCATGACACAGGAGAATATGCAGCGGCTCCGCAATAACATTCGTCTGGCCGAGCAGTTAGGTGCACGGATCGAGACGGTATACGGCACCGACGTCCCCTTCCAGATCGCCGAGTTCGCCCGGCTGTCCGGCGTGTCGAAGATCGTCATCGGCCGCAGCGCCGCAGGCCGGGGCCGCACCTTCGGCAAGCAGAGTTTAACGGAAAAGCTCATCGCCGCCGCCCCCAATCTGGATATCCACATCATTCCCGACTCCGCCTCCAATGTGCGCTACCGCCCCAGAAAGGCCCGGAATTTCACCTTTACCATCAAAGATACCCTGAAAAGCCTGCTGATCCTGTTTCTGGCCAGCTGTATCGGCGGTATTTTCGACTATATGAACTTTGAAGAGGCCAACATCATCACCATCTACGTCCTCAGCGTCATGGTCACCTCTGTGGTCACCCAGAACCGCATCTACAGTCTGGCCTCGTCGGTCATCAGCGTGTTGGTGTTCAACTTCTTCTTCACAGACCCCCGGCTCAGTCTGGAGGCCTACGGCGCGGGCTACCCCGTCACCTTCGTGGTCATGTTCCTGGCCGCCTTCCTGACCAGCTCCCTGGCCGACAAGCTGAAGGAGCACGCCCGTCAGGCCGCGCTGGCCGCCTACCGAAATAAGATCCTCTTCGACGTGAACCAGTCCCTCCAGCAGGCCAAGGGCCGGGACGAGATCATGGAGTCCACCGCCCGGCAGTTGAATCGCCTGCTGGACCGTGATATCATAGTGTATCCGGTGGAAAAGAACGGCCTCGATCCGGCCAAGGTGTTCTACGTCCACCCGGAGGGGGAGGACCACCCCAACTACACCGCCGACAGCGAGCGCACCGTGGCCCTGTGGGTCATGAAGAACAACAAGCATGCGGGCGCCACCACCCAGACGCTGTCCAACTCCAAGTGTCTGTATCTGGCTATCCGCATCAACCAGATGGTCTACGGCGTGGTGGGTATCGCCGTCCGAAACAATCCTCTGGACAGCTCCGAGCAGAGCATGACCCTGTCCGTGCTGGGCGAGTGCGCCCTGGCCATGGAGAACGAGAAGAACGCCCGGGAGAAGGAGGAGAGCGCCATCCTGGCCCAGAAGGAACAGCTCCGGGCCAACCTGCTCCGCAGCATCTCCCACGACCTGCGGACCCCGCTGACCTCCATCTCCGGCAACGCCAGCAACTTCCTGTCCAACGGGGACAAGCTGGACGAGGAGACCCGCCGCCAGCTCTTCACCGACATTTACGACGACTCCATGTGGCTCATCAATCTGGTGGAGAACCTGCTGTCTGTGTCCCGGCTGGAGGAGAACCACCTGAACCTGCATTTCAGCTCTGAGCTGGTCAGCGACGTCATCGACGAGGCCATGAAGCACATCAGCCGGAAGCGGGACCAGTTCCACATCACCGTCCACCACGACGATGAATTCCTGCTGGCCAAGATGGACGCCAAGCTGGTGGTCCAGGTCATCATCAATCTGGTGGACAATGCCATCAAGTACACCCCGGAGGGCAGTCATATCGACATCCACACCCGTGCCCTGGACGGGGAGGCGGTGATCTCCGTCTCTGACGACGGCCCCGGCATCCCCGACGAGAAGAAGGACAAGATCTTCGATATGTTCTACAGCGGAGCCAACCGGGTGGCCGACAGCCGCCGGAGCCTGGGTCTGGGCCTGTCCCTGTGCAAGTCCATCGTCACCGCCCACAACGGCGCCATCAGCGTGTCTGACAACCGGCCCAAGGGCACCGTATTCACATTCACCCTACCTATGGAGGAGGTAACGCTCTATGAATAAGCTCACCATTCTGGTGGTGGAGGACGATCCCTCGGTCAAGAACCTGATGACCACCACCCTCCGCACCCACGACTATAACTTCCTGACCGCCCAGAACGGCCAGTCCGGCATTATCCAGGCCTCGTCCCACAACCCGGATATCGTCCTGCTGGACCTGGGTCTGCCCGACATGGACGGCACCGAGGTCATCCGCAACATCCGCAGCTGGTCCAACATGCCCATCATCGTCATCAGCGCCCGCAGCGAGGATATGGACAAGATCGAGGCTCTGGACGCCGGTGCGGACGACTATCTGACCAAGCCCTTCTCCGTGGAGGAGCTGCTGGCCCGGCTCCGGGCCACCCAGCGCCGCCTGTCCATGGCGCCCGCCGAGTACGAGACCTCCTCCATCTTCACCAACGGCGACTTGAAGATCGACTACGCCGCCGGCTGTGCCTGGCTCCGGGACGAGGAGCTGCACCTGACCCCCATCGAGTACAAGCTGCTCTGCCTGCTGTCCAAGAACGTGGGCCGTGTGCTGACCCATACTTACATCACCCAGAACGTCTGGGGCCGCAGCTGGGAGAACGATGTGGCCTCCCTCCGGGTGTTCATGGCCACCCTGCGGAAGAAGCTGGAGTCCCCGGACAAGGGCCACCAGTACATCCAGACCCACGTGGGCGTGGGCTACCGCATGATCCGGGTGGAGTAATACAGAAAAAGAAAGGGACCTCCGTGAAAACGGGGGTCCCTTTTTCTGCCTTTTTTTGGGGGTGACGGAGGGGAGGGACAGGGCTATAATCATAACTGACGATAGCGTCACTTATTGAAAGCGAGAAGAAAAAACCATGAAAAAATTTGACCGCCTGCCGCCGGAACAGCGGAAGGAGGGGATGCGGCTGCGCAACCGCTACTACGCCGCCCGTGTGGAGGAGACCGCAGCCCTGATCCACCGCTGCGGGGCTGAGAGCCTGCTGTCCGCCGACCCGGAGATGCTGGCGCGGCTCACCGACCTGATGAACGCCGCCGTCCTCAGCCTCCACATCCTCAGCGACAAGAAGGCTCTGGAGCTGAAGCCCAAGCTGCCCCAGCGGGTGAAGGACCGGGACAAGCAGGGCCAGTATACCCTGATGGCCAGCGCCGTCCGCTCCACCAACATGGACCGGTACATTCAGGACTTCATGCAGCGGAAGCCCAACGGCATCGTGGTGAATCTGGGCTGCGGTCTGGAGACCACCTTCTTCCGCAACGACAACGGAAAGACCCTGTGGTACGAGGTGGACCTGCCCGAGGTCATCGCCTACCGCCGGGAGCTGCTGGGCGAGAGCGACCGGGACCGCTGTATCGCCGGGGACGGCTTCAGCAAGGAGTGGATGGAGGAGATCCGGAAGGACCACCCCACCGAGCCCATTTTGGTGACGGCCAGCGGCCTGTTCTACTATTTCGAGCGGGAGAAGGTGCTGGACCTCTTCGCCCTGCTGGCCACCTACGGCGAGGTGGAGATGGTCTTTGACGCGGTGAACAGCTCCGGTATGAAGCAGATGGGCAAGTACATGGAGCAGGTGGGCCACGCCGACGCCCTGATGTACTTCTATGTGGACTCCGCCAAGGACGTGGCGGAGGAGGTGGGCGGCACCGTGCTGGCCGAGGAGCCCTACTACGCCCACACCCCCAAGAAGGGGATGCAGTTCATGACCTCCGTGTCCATGAAGGTGTCCGACAAGTTCATGATGGTGAAAATGATCCACCTGAAGCTGAACTGAATCAAATCAGAAGGAAGCGCCCCGGTACTGCGGTACCGGGGCGCTTTTTTGCCAGGGAATTTCCATTGACAGGAGGGGGAAATGGGGCTACCCTATAAAAAATGTCAGTTTGAAGGAGAGAGTGTTCTGTGAAAAAGCATATCGTCTGCCTGGGCGACTCCAACACCCACGGCTACTGCGCCGACCCCGCCGACTGTGCCGACGGCGGCGACCGCTTCAACGAGGAGGAGCGGTGGACCTGCCTGCTGCAACAACAGCTGGGCGGGGACTATCTGGTGCTGGAGGAGGGCATGTCCGGCCGGACCACCGTGTTCCCCGACCCCTGTTACGAGGGTTGTGACGCCCTGAGCTATCTGTACCCCTGCCTCATGAGCCATGAGCCCGTGTCCCTGCTGGTCATTATGCTGGGCACCAACGACAGCCGGGCCATCTACCGGGCCAACGCATACAACGTGAGCATGGGCATGAAGCGGCTGGTGGAGAAGGCCAAGGCCACCACCTGCTGGGCCGGAGAGCCCAACATCCTCATTGTGGCCCCACCTCCCGTGGGCGAGGGCATCGACCATTGCCCCTTCACCGTCCATATGGGCCCCGGCGGCGTGTATACCTCCCAGCATCTGGCCAAGTATTACGCCAGAGTTGCCCAGGAGACCGGCGCTCACTTCCTGGATGCGGGGAGCGTGTGCAAGTTCAACCAGGTGGACTTCATGCACCTGACCTGTGCCGAACATAAAAAGCTGGCGGACCACCTGGCCGCTCTCATCCCCACTCTGGTATGATCTGGGTCACGGGGGATACCCACGGGGAACAGAACCGGCTCCTGTTTCTGGAGCGGGACTGCCCGCTGGGTGCCGGGGATATCCTGCTGGTCTGCGGGGATTTCGGCTACCTCTGGACCGGGGACGAGGCGGAGAACGCCTTTCTGGACCGGGTGGCGGAGCGGGACTACACCCTCTGCTTCATTGACGGCAACCACGAAAATTTCGACCTGCTGAACAGCTATCCCCGGGAGGACTGGAACGGCGGCAGGGTCCACCGCATCCGCCGCAATATCTTTCACCTCATGCGGGGACAGGTATTTACGATGGAGGGAAAGACCTTCTTCACCATGGGTGGGGCCTTCAGCCCGGACCGCATGACCGGCGGCCGCTGTCTCCCCGGCGTGGACTACTGGGAGGAGGAGATCCCCTCTGAGGCGGAAATTCAGACCGCGCGGGAGAATCTGGCTCTTTATGGGAACCGGGTGGACTACGTTCTCACCCACACCGCACCCAAGTCGGTGGTGTGGCAGATCGCCATGCGGGACGGGTTCCTGATGGGCGACCAGGACAGGCTGCTCACCGACTTTCTGGACGATTTAAAGTACGACCTGGACTACCGCCACTGGTACTTCGGCCACTTCCACGACGACCGGCACATTTCGGAAACATTCACCCTTCTGTTCATGGAGACAGAGCGTATTAGCTAGGGGAGGCCCTCTCATTGGAACAAGCAAGCAAACAGGGAAAAACAGGGCAGATGTCAGAGGCATGTCTGACGGCGGTATTTCTCTCCCTGTCCGGCGGCCTGCAGGACGCCTACACCTATCTCTGCCGGGGCGAGGTCTTTGCCAACGCCCAGACGGGCAACATCGTCCTGCTCAGCGTGCATCTGCTGGAGGGGGAATTCTCCGCCGCCGTTCACTATCTGGTGCCGCTGCTGTTCTTTGCCTTCGGGGTGCTGTCGGCGGAGCTGATCCGGGACCGGAGCCAGCAGCTCCGGCGGCTCCATTGGCGGCAGCTCATTGTGGCCATTGAGATCCTGCTCCTGTTTCTGGTGGCCTTCCTGCCGGAGCGGCTGAACATGCTGGCCAATGGACTGGTGTCCTTCTCCTGCGCCATGCAGGTCCAGAGCTTCCGCAAGGTGGACGGCTTCGGCTTCTCCAGCACCATGTGCATCGGCAACCTGAGGAGCGGCATGGAGGCCCTCTGCGTCTGGATGCGGACCAGAGACCCCTACGTGGCAAGAAAAGCCCGGAAATACTTCTATATCATCCTGCTGTTCGCCCTGGGCGCGGGGCTGGGCGGTCTGGCCGCCGCACGGGTGGGCCTGCGGGCCATCTGGCTGTCCTGCCTGCTGCTGCTGGTCTGCTTCCTGCTCATGTTCATTGACCGGGACACCGAGGACAGCGGCCTGATTTAACGGAAAAAACGCCCACGCACCCCGGTAGTGCGTGGGCGTTTTTGTGTCTTGTGACAGGGTGAAAATTTCTGCTTGACAAAACGGAAAAGGAGTCTATACTGTGGGTTAGCGATAACTAACTGATTATGGAAAGAGGAGTACGATTATGAAACTCGTATTGATCCGTCACGGCGAAAGCGAATGGAACAAGGCTAACCTGTTTACCGGCTGGACCGACGTGGACCTGTCCGAGAACGGTCGTCACGAGGCCGAGGGCGCAGGCAAGGTGCTGAAGGATGCAGGCTATGATTTTGACGTGTGCTACACCTCTTATCTGAAACGCGCCATCCACACTCTGAACTATGTGCTGGACGGTCTGGACCGGGCCTGGCTGCCTGTCCACAAGAGCTGGAAGCTGAACGAGCGTCACTACGGCGCGCTCCAGGGCCTGAACAAGTCCGAGACCGCCGAGAAGTACGGCGAGCAGCAGGTGAAGATCTGGCGCCGCTCCTTCAATATCGCTCCTCCTCTGCTGGAGGCCGATGACCGGCGCAGCCCCGCGCTCCAGGAGCAGTACCGCTGCGAGAACCCCGAGGAGCTGCCTCTGGGTGAGAGCCTGGCCGACACCATCGAGCGCGTGGTCCCCTACTTCAACGATGTCATTGCCAAGGATATGAAGGAGGGCAAGCGGGTGCTGATCGCCGCCCACGGCAACTCCATCCGGGCTCTGGTCAAGTATTTTGAGGATATGAGCGAGGACGAGATCCTGGAGGTCAACATCCCCACCGGCGTGCCTCTGGTCTACGAGTTCGACGACAACATGAAGTTCGTCAAGAAGGAGTATCTGGGCGACGCCGACGCCATCGCCGCCAAGATCAACGCCGTGGCCAAGCAGGGCAGCAAGAAGTAAAACATGAGATGAAAGAACCCCCGCCGGTGACCGGCGGGGGTTTTTACGTAATGGGAAATGAAGCTGCGCCCCCAAAGGGATACGGAGTCTGTGACCACGAGGCGCAGCGGGTGGGATGATGCCGCGTCGGCTCCGCCTAGCGTCATCCGTCCTTGCAGCGTAGCTGCTGCGGACTTCGCGGCTAAAAACGTGCCACCGGCATGTTTTTTTCACGCCGCTCACCCTCTCAGGGTTCGAATCCCACCCGCTGTTATCCGAAATAAAAATGCACCACTCTCCCTTGGGAGAGTGGTGCATTTTTGGCGCAGCGGGTGGGATTCGAACCCACGTGGATTGCTCCAAACTGATTTCGAGTCAGCCCCGTTATGACCGCTTCGATACCGCTGCATATTCAGAAAAAGGTCATAGGACCGAACCATAGAATACCAAAGAACGGCGGATAAATCAAGAGGAAAATGAACTTTTGCGGAAAAACAGGCGGGAGCGCCCGTTCAAAGGTGCTCCCGCCTGTTTCTTATTGTCCGAACCAGAGGGGATCCCGCTGTGCCATGATCTCCAGGGCACCGTCCAGCAGGAGGGCGGCGTCCTCCAGGGTGAGAGTCTGGGACAGGGGAGAGGGGGCGGCCTCCTCGGGCCGGAGGACCCCGGAGGCGGTGAGGTTGGCCGCCGCCTGAGAGGCCCAATGCCGTCCGCCGTCGGGGGAGAACACCTCGGCGGGCACGTCCGTAATATTCAGCAGACGGTCCAGCATGACGGCGGCCTCGGCCCGGGTGATGGTCCGCTCCGCCTCAAAGACCGGGGCCCCGGTGCTGTCCCGCCCGCCGTTTACCACACCCGCTCTCAAGGCCGCGGACACGCTGCCCTTGGCCCAGGCGGGAATGTCTCCGTCGTCGGAGAAGCCGGTGAGGGTGACGCCCTCCATGGGCTCCGTCCCGGTGGCCGCCATGGCCATGGTCAGGAACTGGGCCCGGCTGACGGCCTGCTCCGGGTGAAAGAAATACTGTCCGTTTACGGACTGCCCCACCAGAATATTTTTCTCCGCCAGCCGGACGGCGGCCTTGTGGGCGGGGTTCCCGTCCAGGTCGGCGTAGGTCACATAGGTGTCCGGCTTGCGGATGCGGATGGTCACATGGGCCTCCGGGGACAGGTTCCCCGCCTCGTCAATGGCCACGTAGGTGAACCGGTCCCGGCCCGTCTTGTTCTCGTAGGGGGTGTAGACGAAGCGGCCCGACCCGTCCTCGGCAGGGGAGAGGGAGCCCCGCACCGGGTCGGAGGTGATGCGGAAGGTCAGGGGTGCGCCCTCGTGGTCCATGGCGTCGAAATAGCCGGTGATGGACACATTTTTGTAGGTGTCCAGCTCCATATTTTTGGCGATGGGCGGGTGATTTTCCACCGCTCCGGCGGCAGAGGACACGCCGCTCCCGTCGCTCTGCAAGAGCGCGGCGGCGGGGCAGGAGAGGGCCAGAGACAGGGCCAGCACCAGGGCGGCGGCCCGGCAGGGCAGAGGAGAAGGGTTCATGGGGATACCTCCTGAATCAGTTGGAATTATCTGTATTTTCCCGGTAAAGTGCTGGAAATATACATGATTTCCGGTGATATTCTTTGGCAAATAAAGGGAGAAAAGGGGAGGTATTGAAATTTAAATAGGTATACCCAAGAAAATCGGGGAAAAATATTGACAATCTGTGAATAAACATATATAGTGAAAATTGCTATCTATATGCATTCGGACATTTGGAACACTCCTCCGGGAGGTGCCGTCCGAATGAAAAAATTAGAGGGGCTGAAACTGTAAAAAACAAGAAATGGGGGATGGTACATGTCCAAAGTACTGATTCGCCTGGATAACTGTTCCATGGCATTCGACGACGAGGTCGTGCTCGATCACATCAATCTCAATATCAACGATAAGGAATTCCTCACACTTCTGGGGCCCAGTGGATGCGGCAAGACCACGACGCTCCGAATCATCGGCGGTTTCCAGACGCCTACGTCCGGAGATCTCTCCTTTGATGGTGTGAGGATTAATGATGTACCGCCCCACAAGCGGGCCATCAACACGGTGTTCCAGAAGTACGCCCTGTTCCCTCATCTGAACGTGTACGAAAACATCGCCTTCGGTCTGCGGATCCCCAAGGTGGACAAGAGCGGGAAGAAAGTGAAGCTCTCCGAGGAGGAAATCCACGAGCGCGTTATGGAGATGCTCCAGGTGGTCAACCTGAAGGGCTTCGAGAAGCGCCATATCAGCCAGCTCTCCGGCGGCCAGCAGCAGCGCGTGGCCATCGCCCGGGCTCTGGTGAACCGACCCAAGGTCCTGCTGCTGGATGAGCCTCTGGGCGCTCTGGACCTGCGGCTCCGCAAGGATATGCAGAACGAATTGAAGCGCATCCAGCAGGCCATGGAGATCACCTTCATCTACGTCACCCACGACCAGGAGGAGGCGCTGTCCATGTCCGACACCGTGGTGGTCATGGATAAGGGCCGCATTCAGCAGATCGGCTCCCCTGAGGACATCTACAACGAGCCCAAGAACGCCTTCGTGGCCGACTTCATCGGCGAGTCCAACATCATCGACGGCATCATGCGTGCCGACGGCGTGGTGGAGATCTTCAAGCGGAAGTTCAAGTGCCTGGACAAGGGCTTTGACAAGGACGAGGCCGTGGACGTGGTCATCCGCCCCGAGGACGTGGATATCGTCCCCGTGGAGGAGGGCCAGCTGAAGGGCACCGTCACCAATGTCACCTTCAAGGGCATGCAGTACGATATCATCGTGGACTTTTACGGCTTCAAGTGGCTGATCCAGACCACCGACTTCTGCCCCGTGGGCGAGCACATCGGCATCAAGATCGATCCCGACGGCATCCACGTCATGAAGAAGAGCGAGTATTCCGGTATGTTCGGCGACTACTCCTCCTACTCCGAGGAGTACGAGGAGATCAGCGACGCCAACTACGATCCTGAGGAGGAGCAGGAGGCGGACGATGAAGAATAAGCTGTCTCTGTTCTCGGTCCCCTATGTGATCTGGATGGGGCTGTTCACCGTGGCACCCATTGTCATGGTGGTCATCTACGCCTTCACCTCTGCGGAGGGCGGCTTCACCCTGGACAACTTCGCCAGCATGGGGACCTACGCCGTGGTCTTTGGCCGCTCCTTCAAGCTGGCCATCATCGCCACCCTGATCTGTCTGCTCATCGGCTACCCCGTGTCCTATATGATGTCCAAGGAGGGCCCCGGCTTTCAGCGTGTGGCCATGGTTCTGATCATGCTGCCCATGTGGATCAACTTCCTGCTGCGGACCTACTCCTGGATGGCCATTCTGGAGAACAACGGCCTTCTGAACCGTCTGTTCCAGAATATCGGCCTGATTTCCCTCTATAACAACATTTTCGGCACCAATCTGGAGTATTTCCAGATGATGAACACCCAGGGCGCGGTGGTGCTGGGCATGGTGTATAACTACCTGCCCTTCATGATCCTGCCCATCTACTCCGTCATGATCAAGCTGGACCACTCCCTGCTTGAGGCCGCCCGGGACCTGGGCGCCAACACCAGCCGGGTGTTCCGCAAGGTCATTCTGCCCCTGTCCTTCCCCGGTATCCTGTCCGGCATCACCATGGTCTTTGTCCCCTCCGTCTCCACCTTCGCCATCAGCAAGATGCTGGGCGGCGGCACGGAGCTGCTGCTGGGCGACCTGATCGAACAGCAGTATCTGGGCGGAGCCTATAATCCCCAGCTGGGCGCGGCCATCTCTCTGGTGATGATGGTCATTGTTGTGGCCTGTATGGCCGTGATGAATCGCTTCGGTGAGGGCGAGGAACAGGCGGTGATGCTGTGAAAAAGCGTAATTCCGGGTTCAACCGCGTCTTTACGGCGCTGGTGTTCCTCTTCCTGTATGCTCCCATCCTGCTGCTGATCGTGTTCTCCTTCAACGAGGGCAACAGCAGCGTGGTGTGGCAGGGCTTCTCCCTCCATTGGTACAAGGAGCTGTTCAGCAACCGCCTGATCATGCAGAGCCTCTATACCACTCTGCTGGTCTCTCTGCTGGCCACCGTTATTGCCACCTTTGCCGGCACCTTTGCCGCCATCGGCTTCCACAGCCTCCGCCGCCGGAAGCGCATGATGCTGACCACCGTGAACAACATCCCCATGATGAACGCCGAGATCGTCACCGGCGTGTCCATGTGTCTGTTCTTCGTGGCCTTCTTCGCGGGCTGGAAGGACTTCGCTGTGTGGTTCAATGCCCTGGGTCTGTTCCAGCTCCCGGAGCGCCTGACCCTGGGCTTCGGCACCCTGCTGATTGCCCACATCACCTTTGATATCCCCTATATCATCCTGTCCGTCAGCCCCAGACTGCGCCAGATGGACCGCAACCTCATCGACGCCGCCAAGGACCTGGGCTGCACCTGGATGCAGGCCTTCTGGAAGGTCATTCTCCCTGAGATCAAGCCCGGTATCGTCACCGGCGCGCTGACCGCCTTCACCATGAGCGTGGACGACTTCATCATCAGCTACTTCACCGCCGGTTCGTCCTCCTCCACCCTGGCCATGACCATCTACGGCATGACCAAGAAGCGGGTCAGCCCCGAGATCAACGCCATCTCCACGCTGCTGTTCGTCACCGTCCTGCTGCTGCTGGTCATCATCAACCTGCGTCAGGCCCGGATGGAGCAGATGGAGGAGCGCCGCCGCCGTATGCCCACCCTGGACGAGGCCGCCGAGAGCTACAAGCACTACCACAAGCCCAGCCCTCTGCCCAAGGTGGCGGGTGTACTGGCCGCTGTGGTGCTGGTATTCACTGTAGGCACCGTCTTTGCCAACACCGCCAATCAGCGGGTGGTCAACGTGTGCAGCTGGGGCGAGTATATCGACGAGGACCTGATCACTCAGTTCGAGGAGGAGACGGGCATCACCGTCAACTACCAGACCGCCGAGAGCAACGAGGCCCTGTACTCCCTGCTGAAGAGCGGCGCGGGAGACTATGACGTCATTGTCCCCTCCGACTATATGATCTCTCAGCTCATTGAGGAGGATATGCTGGAGGAGCTGGACTACAGCCAGATCCCCAACTTCTCCAAGATTGCGGAGCGGTTCACCCACCTGCCCTACGACCCCGAGAACAAGTTCACCGTCCCCTACACCTGGGGCACCGTGGGCCTGATCTACAACAGCAAGCTGGTCAAGGAGCCCATCGACAGCTGGGAGGTCATGTTCAACCGGGACTACGCCGGCAACGTGCTGATGTTCCGGAACTCCCGTGACGCTATGGGCATCGCCCTGATGTATCTGGGCTACGACCTGAACACCACCGACGTGAAGGAGCTGGACGAGGCCTACGAGCTGCTGGCCAAGGCCAAGCGGGACGGGGTGTACCAGGCCTTCGTCATGGACGAGGTGTTCCAGAAGATGGAGGGCAACAACGCCGCCATTGCGCCCTACTACGCAGGCGACTACCTGACCATGCTGGACAACAACCCCGACCTGGAGTTCGTCATCCCCAAGGAGGGCTCCAACTGGTTCGTGGACGCCATGTGTATGCTGAAGGATGCACCCCATCAGGAGGAGGCCCATGCGTGGATCAACTTCATCGCCTCCACCCAGGCCAATCTGAAGAACATGCACTATATCGGCTACGCATCTCCCAACCAGGAGGCTCTGGACCGGTACCCAGCCTACTATGAGGAGGTGGAGGGCGAGCCTCTGGACCCCAAGGTCTATAACGTCATCGCCGTTCCCGCCGAGACCCTGGAACGGTGCCAGACCTACAACAACCTGCCCTACGACCTGCGTGTCCTCTATAACGATCTCTGGACCCGACTGGGCGTACAATAAAACAAAAAAACAAAAGAACGCCTCCGGCTGTTTCGGCAGCCGGGGGCGTTTTTTGCAGAGAAGAGTGAAAAGGGAAGAGGAAAGAGAAAAGGTGCGCCGAAGGCGCGGATTGGAGAAGTTTCGCTCCTGCGGGAGCGAGTTTCTTTTCCAGCGATGAAAAGAAACCAAAAGATCGCCGGGGGATACAACGCGGCAAGTGACGCTTGGGGCGTCTACTTGCCCACGCCATCCCCCTGGAACCCCCTTGGAAGTCGGCGGCAGAAGGGCTTTCGGGCGCTGCAAAAATTGCTGAATTGACGGCTACGCTCCAACTTGGGCAGAAATCTGTTTTGTTTTACGGGAGTAACATGATCCGCCCGCCACGATGGGCGGCAAAGACTGCCGCCGTCAGCATCCACGCATTGTGGCCCGCCGGTGCCGCAAATGCGGACATTCAGAAGAAGGTTTTCTTCTCTGTTTGATTTTTATGAAAACGCCGTTCCAAGGCTCCCCCTGAGAGGGGCCCTCGTCCCGTCCGCAGACGGAAGAAAAGCCTCCCCTGTGTAAGGGGAGGTGGCACCAGTTCGCAAACTGGTGTCGGAAGGGTTGTAACCGGCAGCTTCTTTGACCACATCTTCTACGTAGAAGGTGATGCAGGTTACAATCCCCCAGTCAGCAAGCTGACAGCCCCCTTTGCACAAGGGGGCCTTGGAGGAGCACTTCTCCAGGTCCTAACTCTCGTCCCGTCCGTTTACCCACCTGAGTTCATATATTGTTCACGAAAAGTTACAAATTTAGTGAAAACTTCGGGCGGGGGATATGGTATTGTATAGTCACACCAAGAAACAAGGGCTTTGAAGAAGTAAGCGGCGCCCGGTGCCGCACCGGAGTTTTTTCTTCCTTCCTTTCCTCTCTCTTTCTCTTTTCTCCTCCGGTCAGGCAAATGTCTGTACACTTCCGAAAGGCAATGACTAGCTGCCAGTCCGTCCCTCACGCAGGGGCGAATCGGCAGACCACCTTCAACTCACTTCTCCATCGGGAGCTGGAGCTGTGATTGAACATACAGCCGGGTCACCGGCCAATGCGATGAGTTTTCCGTAGACATATCCCCTCTCTCTTTTCTCTAAACCCCTTTCAAAACATTCCATTCTCTTTTCCCCCATGCAGGACCGCCGCTGGCTCACCCCAGCGGCGGTCCTGTTTTTGCGTCCGGCAGGGGAGAGGGGCTCTCTTTCCCTTGCCACCGCTGGGCGGTCATGCTATGATGGGGCTATACTTTACTTTGACGAAGGAGGACTTCTGCTGTGCGAAAAAGCAAACCCCTCTCCATTCTGTACAGCCTGCTCACCGCCCTTCTGGTGCTGACGGGAGCCATTGCGGCCCCTCTGCTGTGCAGACCCTTCTACTACGCCCATATTGAGGCCCTGGACCTGCCCCGGCTGGTGGGACTGCCCGCCCCGGTGATCCGGCAGGCCTTCGACCAGATGATGGACTACTGCATGGGCGCGGCTCCGGAGATGCAGGCGGGTATTTTCCCCTTTTCCCCGGAGGGAGCCGCCCACTTCGCCGACGTGCGGGTGCTGTTCCGGCTGGACCTGCTCCTCTTCGGTGCGGGAATGGTGCTGCTTGTGGTGCTTCTGGCCGTGAATCACCGCCGGGAGGTCTCCGCCCACCACTTCGGCGGCTGGACCCCGGCCTTCTGGGGTGCGGTGGGGCTGGGTGCCTCCTTCCTCACCATCGGCGGACTGGCGGCCCTGGACTTCGACCGGGCCTTCATCGTGTTCCACCACCTGATGTTCCCCGGCAAAGAGAACTGGCTCTTCGATATCCGCACCGACCCCATTATCCTCATCCTGCCCGAGGAGTTCTTCCGCAACTGCGCCATCCTGATCCTGGCCATCCTGCTTCTGAGCTGTATTCTCATCATCCTCCACGCCCTCCGCAGCCGCAGAAGGCACCGCAGCTGAATCAAACCCGCATCGTCCCCGGGCGATGCGGGTTTTTGCAGGCAGGGGAGGACAACATGAAACATATAATCACAGAAAATGTCATGGTCGGTTTTTCCCCGCCGGACTATAATAGATAAAGAGTGAATATCCATGACTATAGGAGGACTGGAAATGAGATACGGACATTTTGACGACGAAAAGCGTGAGTACGTCATCGACCGGGTGGACCTGCCCGCGTCCTGGACGAACTATCTGGGCGTGAAGGATATGTGCGGCGTGTTCAACCACACCGCCGGAGGCTACCTGTTCTACAAGTCTCCCGAGTACCACCGCATCACCCGCTTCCGCGGCAACGGCGTGCCCATGGACCGCCCCGGCCACTACGTCTATCTGCGGGACGCAGAGGACAAGGACTACTGGAGCATCTCCTGGCAGCCCGTGGGCAAGCCTCTGGACCAGGCGGATTACCGCTGTGTCCACGGCATGTCCTACACCCGCTACGAGTGCGATTATAAGGATATCCACGCCACCCAGACCCTGGTGGTCCCCAAGGAGGACCCCGTGGAGCTGTGGGACGTGAAGATCAAGAACACCGGCGACAAGCCCCGCACCCTGGGCCTGTTCTCCTACTGTGAGTTCTCCTTCCACCACATCCAGATGGACAACCAGAACTTCCAGATGAGCCTGTACGCCGCCGGATCCTCCTGCGAGGACGGCATCATTGAGCACGACCTGTACTACGAAGAGTTCGGCTGGCAGTATTTCACCTCCAGCGTGCAGCCTGACAGCTTCGACTGTCTGCGGGACGAGTTCCTGGGCCTGTACCACGACGAGAGCAACCCCGTGGGCGTGGAGAACGGCCGCCTGAGCGGCTCATTTGAGAAGGGCAATAACCACTGCGGCGCCCTGCACAAGGACATCGTCCTCCAGCCCGGTGAGGAGGCCCGCGTGGTCTTTATGCTGGGCGAGGGCAACCGGGAGGCCGGCCGGGCCATGCGTGAGAAGTACAGCGACATGGCCAACGTGGACCGGGTCTACGCCGACCTCCACGACTTCTGGGAGGACAAGTTCTCCCGCCTCCAGATCAAGACCCCCAACCCCGGCATGAACAGCCTGATCAACACCTGGACCCTGTACCAGGCCGAGATCAACGTCATGTTCTCCCGCTTCGCCTCCTTCATCGAGGTGGGCGGCCGTACCGGTCTGGGTTACCGCGACACCGCACAGGACGCCATGACCGTGCCCCACTCCAACCCCGGCAAGTGCCGCCAGCGCATCGTGGAGCTGCTCCGTGGTCTGGTGTCCCAGGGCTACGGCCTGCACCTGTTCGAGCCCCGCTGGTTCGAGCCCGACAACCAGGAGAAGCCCTTCAAGTCTCCCACCGTTGTCCCCACCCCCAATGCCGCCGACATGATCCACGGTCTGGCCGATACCTGCTCCGACGACGCCCTGTGGCTGGTCCCCTCCATTGTGGAGTACGTCAAGGAGACCGGCGAGTTCGACTTCATCGACCAGGTCATCACCTACGCCGACGGCGGCGAGGGCACTGTCTATGAGCATATGATGAAAATTCTGGACTTCTCCGCCGAGCAGGTGGGCGCAGACGGCGTCTGCAAGGGCCTGCGCGCCGACTGGAACGACTGCCTGAACCTGGGCGGCGGCGAGAGCGCTCTGGTGTCCTTCCTGCACTACTGGGCCCTGTCCAACTTCCTCCAGCTGGCTGAGTACCGCAAGGACGAGGCCGCCGTTGAGAAGTACACCGCCATGCGGGACAAGGTCAAGGAGGTCTGCGACCGGGAGCTGTGGGATGAGGACTGGTTCATCCGCGGCA
>SAMEA104404103__coassemble_967_pt1 | contig 18854 bp, 19 predicted proteins | sample SAMEA104404103__metabat2_high_PE_037 | metagenome-assembled genome bin SAMEA104404103 (sample SAMEA104404103) | Balaenoptera acutorostrata | reverse complement strand
CCATGTCCGCCCGGGTCATCGAGAAGCTGGGCCGGGAGGCCGATCCCCAGAACCACCTGCTCATGCACGCCATCGGAGCCAACGTCTCCGGCCAGATCGCCTCTGTGGTGGCGGGCGGCGTGATCCTCCAGTTCTTCATGAAATAATAAAAATGCCGCCCCGGCAGGCCGGAGCGGCAGAAAAGGAGTTCTATTATGTCTGAAAATCTGAGTCAGGCCCTGCTCCTGATGGGTCAGGGGATGCTGGGTATTTTTGTGGTGCTGGGCGTGATCGCCCTGATGGTCATGCTGATGCAGAAGCTGGAACAGCGCCGCTCCGACAGACAGGACTGACTTACAGCCAGTCCTCCACCACGTCCTGCAGACCGTCGGGGCCCACAAGGTTGTCCACCAGCAGGGTGAGGAGCTCGTCAATGCGGCTGGCGCTGGTGGTCAGGCCGGACAGAGCGCAGTCCTGGCCGCCCTCCTCGGCGATGCGGACGCCGTAGTTCTCCAGACAGAGATTTTGGACCTGGGTCTCCTCCACGGTCAGAAAATACTGGAACCGGTGGGAACGCCCGGAATCGTCACTGCACTGTCTGGCGGCAATTTTTAATTCCATGATGTTTGATCTCCCTTCTTAAAATGTACACACACAGCGGATACTTGCAGTATATCGGAAATAAATTTCCGGGAAAAGGAAAAGATATCGCAGAAAGCCCGCCGCTTCCCCGGCCTTCGTCCGTTGGAGCCGGACACAGGGCGGGAACCCGTCAGAGCCTGACGAAGGAGCGGGAAAACTTTTTTACTTTTCCTTCCAGATGAAAGAGGAAAACGCCCTGTTCATGAGGTCTCATGGACAGGGCGTTTCTGTATCAAAGGTGAAAGTCTTCGTCGCTGAGACCGCTGCAATTCAGTTTGGCGGGGCGGGGCGGGACCCGCTTGAGGGGGTCGTACTTGAAGGAGCGGCAGTGGGAGCCGGGGGACATGACCCCGCGCTTGGGGCACATGACCTGCTCCTCGGTCAGCGGGTGGCCGTGGACACAGTATGTACAGCGGGGCTCTATTTTCTTCTGAAACAGACTGAGGTTGAACAGACTCATTTGGGGCTCTCCTTTGCGATGAAGTGTAGTTCGATTGAAGTTATGTTATTATACTACAGGTGACCCCGTTTTTCTACAGCGTATTTTGCGATAAAAGAGGATAAAATCATCGTAAACACCCAGAATGCCCAGGCCACGGCAGCAGAATGGGCAAAAGTGGAAGAAAACTCCAGTTTCTGGGTGAACTCGGGCTGGAAGAGACAGGAGGTATCTTCCTCAAGCTGGAAAAACTGTACCAGCAGAAGGACCAGACCGGAGGAAATAAAACCGTGGAGCAGCTTCCCCAGCAGGTAGGGCCGGAGGGACAGCCCGCTGTCGCCCAGAAAGGCCAGCACCTGACAATGGACGGACAGACCGGCCCAGCCCAGCAGAAAGGCGGCGGCGGAGAGGCGGCGGTCTGCGGGCCCCGCCGGGAGGCCGGTGACCCCGGAGGACAGCTCCAGCAGTCCGGTGAGGAGCTGTCCGGCCCACACCCGGTCGAAGCCCAGAGGAGCCAGGAGCCGCCCCAGCAGGTCGGAACAGATTCCCATCAGGCCGGAGCGGGACAGGATGGCCAGCAGGACAGAGAAGGTCACCACAAAGGCGGAGATATTCAGACAGCCGCTGAGGGCGCTCCCCACGGACTTTGTGAAGGCGGCGGAGAAGGACGCGGTCTGAAACCGGGGCGGCGGCACTGCCCCGGCCCGTGTTTCCTCTTTAGAGTGGTAAAACCGGAAGAGCAGTCCCACCAGCAAGGAGGCCAGCAGGTGGGCGGCGTACAGCAGGAGACCCGCCCGGCCGCTGTGGAACAGTCCCGCGCCCACCACCCCCAAAATGAAGGCGGGGCCGCAGTTGTTGCAGAAGGCCAGCAGGCGTTCCGCCTCGGTTTTGGAGCATTGGCCGCTCCGATATAACTGGATGGCGGTCCGGGCTCCCACCGGGTAGCCGCCCACCACACCCAGCGCCAGCGCCGCCCCGCAGGAGCCGTTCACCCGGAACAGCGGGTGCATGATGGGGGAGAGGAGACGTTCCAAAGTCCGGGTCAGTCCCAGCTCCACCACCAGAGAGGACAGGAGGAAGAAGGGGAACAGGGCGGGGATCAGCACGTTGCCGCAGAGCAGAAAACCCTGCCGGACGGCACAGGCCGCCTCGTCAGGCCATAAAATCAGCCCCAGCGCCACGGAGAACACCCCGCCGGAGAGAAGCAATTCCCGAATGCGGGGTCTGGCGAGTAAACGGCCCATGTGGTTCCCTCCCTTCTGGGTTAGATGGTTAAAGGTATGCGGAGGAGAGAAGAAAATTGCTTGTCCGGGAGGGACGAGGGACGGGAGTTTGAGAGAAGAGTGAATAGTGAAGGATGAAAAGAGAAGAGATGCGGTGCGCCTTTGGCGCATTTGAATTGCGCCTGCGGGCGGGGATGAGGGACGAAGGTTTTCTGCTTACGGAATATTTTCGTTGGATAGTTGGCAAAACGGGCGGTGCCGGCGGGCCACCCATCGAAAAACGCAACGATTCCAGTCTTTGCATGGCCCCGGCGGGCGGATCATGTAACCCCCGTAAAATGCCCGTGATTTCTGTCCAGGGTGGAGCGTAGCCGTCAATGGTGCAGGTTTTGCTGCCCATCGAAAACCCCACCCACCGCCTGCGGCTCCCGTAAACAAGGGGACCGGGGAAAGCGCCATTGAAAACACGGGAGTGTTTTCGGCGTTGTCCCCGGCGGCGTTTTGGTTACTTTGCCGCCGCGGGCAAAGTAACAATCCCCCTCTAAAATCCTTCCCACCCGCGAAAAAGAATTGAACCCGACTGAAAAAACGGGTATAATAAAGAGTAATTTGTCAGCATTTTCCTAAAAGGACGGTGAGCACATGGTACAGCGCAGGACGGTAGCCACACCCCACGGGCCTGTGACCTACACGCTGGAGAAGAAGTCCATCAAAAATCTGAATCTGCGGGTCCGGTCCGGGAAGGGGGTCCATCTGTCCGTCCCCATGAGCTGTTCCGTCAGCCGGGCCGACGAGCTGATTGTGAGCAAGAGCGGCTGGATCGCATCGGCCCTGTCCCGGCAGGCGGTCCCGGCCCGTCCCCTCTTCGAGGTGGACCGGGCGGAGTGCATCCGCACTCTGCAAGCGGCCCTGGACCGGGTCTACCCTCTGGTGCGGCCCTTCGGCGTGGCCTATCCCGCCTTGAAGCTGCGGAGAATGACGAGCCAATGGGGCAACTGCCACTACAACCAGGGCTACATCACCTTAAATACCGCTCTGGCCTCCTGCCCGGAGGCTCTGCGGGACTATGTGGCCCTGCATGAGCTGGTCCACTTCCTGCACCACGACCACGGCCCCGGCTTTTATGGGAAAATGGACCTGCTGATGCCCGACTGGCAGGAGAGACGACATGCGCTCCGGGCCTACGAGCCGGGGCTGAGAGAGAAAGGTGTGAACTGAAATGGCTTACCGCCCTTTAGCGGATGAGATCAGACCGAAAAACCTGGACGAGGTGGTGGGTCAGAAGCATATCCTGGGCAAGGACGGACTTCTGCGCCGCATCATCGACGGCGGAAGTGTCCCAAACCTGATCTTCTACGGCCCCTCCGGGGTGGGCAAGACCACCGTAGCCAACATCATCGCCCAAAAGACCAACCGGCCTCTGCACCGGCTCAACGCCACCACCGCCTCCATCTCCGATATCAAGGATATCATGGCGGATGTGGGCACCCTGATGGCCCCGGAGGGGGTGCTGCTCTATCTGGACGAGATCCAGTACTTCAATAAAAAGCAGCAGCAGTCCCTTTTGGAGTTCATGGAGGACGGCCGCATCACCCTCATTGCCTCCACCACCGAGAACCCGTTTTTCGCGGTGTTCGGGGCGGTGCTGTCCCGGGCCACCGTGTTCGAGTTCAAGCAGATCACCGCCGAGGACGCCATCCCCGCCATCGACCGGGGCATCTCCATCATGGAACAGCGGCTGAACGTGAAGGTGAAGTGCGAGCCGGGAGTCCGGGAGCACATTGCGGCCTCCTGCGGCGGCGATATCCGAAAGGCCATGAACGCGGTGGAGCTGCTCCTCAGCGCGGGGAAAAAGAGTGACGGAGAGCTTCTTGTCACCCTGGCCGACGCGGAGACGGTGGCTCAGAAGTCCGCCATGCGCTACGACCGGGAGGGCGACGCCCACTTCGATATCGCCTCCGCCCTGATGAAGTCCATGCGGGGCTCCGACCCGGACGCAGCCCTCCACTATCTGGCCCGCCTGCTGGAGGCCGGGGACCTGATTACCCCCATCCGGCGCATTCTCTGCTCCGCCAGCGAGGACATCGGTCTGGCCTACCCCATGGCCGTGCCCATCATCAAGGCCTGCGTGGACAACGCCCTCCAGCTGGGTCTGCCGGAGGCCCGTCTGCCTCTGAGCGAGGCGGTGATCCTGCTGTCCACCTGGCCCAAGTCCAACACCTCCTATAAAGCCATCAATGCGGCTCTGGCGGACGTGCGGGCGGGCAAGGTGGGCGATATCCCCCGGCATTTGCAGAACGTCCACGCCGATTCCTGCGGCATGGAGCGGAAGCAGGGCTACAAATATCCCCATGACTACCCCAACCGCTGGGTGGAACAGCAGTATCTGCCCGACGAGCTGGCGGGGACCCACTACTACGAGTACGGCCTGAACAAGACCGAGCAGGCCGCCCGGCGGTACTGGGAGGAAATCAAGAAGTAAGAAGAAATTTGGGAGAGTGGAAGAGATGGAGATTCTGGAGAATCTGGGACTGGACCTTGTACATGTGCTGTTGATCGTGTGCCCGCTGGTGTTTTTGGGCGGACTCATTGATGCGGTGGCGGGCGGCGGCGGCCTGATCACCCTGCCTGCCTACCTGATCGCGGGCCTGCCGCCCCATATGGCCTCGGCCTGCAACAAGTGCGGCAACTTTTTCGGCACCCTGCTGTCCACGGGCCGCTTTTTGAAGTCGGGACATATCCACCTGTCCAGCGCCGCCCTGGGCGGCGTGGGCGCTCTGGTGGGCGCGTGGCTGGGCGCCAAGCTGAACATGATCGTCCCCGATACCGTCCTCTATTACTTAATGCTGGTGGTGGTGCCGGTCATGGCCGTGTTCCTGATGTGCAAGCGGGACTTCGGTACCGAGGACCACTCCGATGAACTGAGCAAGAAAAAACTGCTCATCCTGGCCGGGATCATCGGTCTGGTGGTGGGCGGCTACGACGGCTTCTTCGGCCCCGGCGCAGGCACCTTCCTCATGCTGGCCTTCACCGGCCTGTGTAAGTTCGACCTGCTCACCGCCTCCGGTAATACCAAGGTGGCCAACTCCGCCAGCAATCTGGCGTCTCTGCTCACCTTTGCCATGGCGGGCAAGGTCGTCTGGGTGGTGGGCATCCCCGCCGCCGTCTGCGGCATCATCGGAAACTATATCGGCTCCGGTCTGGCCCTGAAGAAGGGCGCCAAGATCATCCGGCCCATGTTCGTGGTGGTGCTGTCCCTGCTGGTCATCCGACTGCTGTACGATCTGTTTGTTTAAAAAGAAAAGGTCCCGAACCAATGGAAGATGGTTCGGGACCTTTTTGTTTATTGAGGGAGAGGTGTTCCCGTCCCCGCGCACGGGCAAGGCCCCCTTGTGCAAAGGGGGCTCCGCCGCAGGCGGTGGGGGATTGTAACCTGCATGACCAAGTTTACTTGAGAGGTGGTCAAAGAACGGTAGATTACAACCCTTCCGACACCAGTCTGCGGACCTGCCACCTCACCTTGCACAGGGGAGGCTTTTTCGCCGCGGCGGGACGAGGGACGGCCGCCATATATGGCGGCCCTACACGGCTTTAGGCGGTATTTCCGGTGAACGCTGTAGGGCCGCGATAGATCGCGGCCGCCAGTAGAAATCAAACAGATAGCGGAATTTTCTTCCGTTCCACCGCTGTGTCGGGCGGTGCCGGCGGGCGCAAAACGAGAAACGCTTCTGTTGAAGTCTTTGCAAGGCCCGTGGCGGGCGTGTCTGTTACTCCCGTAAAAAGGGGCTGTTTTCTGCTCAAGATGGAGCGTAGCCGTCAATTTTTCAGATTTTGCGGCCCATCGAAAACCCCACCCACCGCCTGCATCCCCGTCCTCCGGGGTCCGGGGACGGTGCCCATTGAAAACACGGCAGTGTTTTCGGCACTGCCCCCGGCGATCTTTTGGGTACTTTTCAATCGTTTGAAAAGTACCTCGCCCCGCAGGGCGAAATTCTCAAATCTTCGGCAGAAAGTACGCCATCAGCAGATCCACGCATGCTCCGTAGGACTGCATGCCCAGCTTCTGATCGTTGTGCTTCAGAAACGCATCGTAGGCGTTCCCGGCGGCCTCGTCCACGGGCCCGGCCAGCGCGGCCCAGTAGGCGTTGTTGTCGTTCCAGTCCTGGGCCAGCTCCTTTGTGAAATTCCGCTGGACGATCTCCTGCCACCCCTCCGGGTCCAGAGGGTACAGGGCGTTGCACAGGTTGATGAGGCCGGACAGGTAACAGGAGTACTGAAACGCCGGGTCATCAGACAAAATCCCCGCCGTGATACCCAGGAAGCTGGCCTCCTGCTCGGAGGATACCATGCGCTGATGGGCCAGCTCGTGGGCCATGGTTGAGGGGATGAGGCACAGGGGCGCGGCCACGTTCACGTTGGCCTCCCCGGTGAAGGGGGAGTACATCCCGGTGAACCCCATGCGGCTCTGGACAGGGGAGAGGAGGAAGGGCTTGGGCTCCACCGCCTCCATGTCCAGCAGAGGGAATTCTTCGGAAATGTTGTCGTAGACCCGGACGGAGCGGTGGAACAGGTCATTTAGATCCTCGTCGAAGTGTCCCGCCTCGTCCCGTTTCACCTGGGTGGAAAACTCCCCGGCCTTTTGGGCGAACCAGTCGGTCATCTTTGCCAGCTCCTCCACGGAGTAGGTCCGGGCAATAAAGCCGCTCCGCTGGGAGAAGGTGGAGGCATAGTAGGCCGCATTCCACATCCAGCACAGGGCGGCGAAGAGCCACAGCCAGCAGGCCAGCAGTCCGGCCATGAGCCGTCCGAAGCGGCCCCAATTTTTCGTATTGACCAGCCGCACCAGGGCGTAAATGAGGCAGAGGAGGGAGCAAAGCACCGCCAGTGCGCCCAGGGCCTCCAGAGCGGAGAACTCACAGACCGCCCAGAACCGCCCAAGGGCCTGTTCCACCGGCCCGGCCACCCGGTAGACCCAGAAGTCCATGACAGCCCGGTTCCCCTTCAAAAGGTAGAACAGCCCCACCAGAGCGGCGGGCAGGAGACAAAACACCGTCAAAATGCGGTGATGTTTCGTTTTGGTTTCCATAATATCCTCCTTACAGCCCGGCCAGCCGTACCGGGTCGGTGGTCCACTCCCGGCCGGGTGCGGGGATCTCGTCAAAGCACAGGTCATAGAGGTCAGTGCACCGGGCCTCGATCTCAAAGAGCCGCCTTCCCGCCTCATCCAGCGCTCTGGCGTGGGCGGGCTTGGTCAGCACCGGGAGGGCGGCGGCCTTCTTCATCTGCTTCAAAAGCACCCGGCCCCGCTCATTGAAGCCCAGCACCCGCAGATAGGGCGGTTCTTGTGGGAAATCTGCGGCGGTGAGCCCCAGATAGGCCCACAGCATCAGCCGCCGGAGCCGGGCGTGGGTGTAGCGCTTGGTTTTGACTTTCTCGAGAAATTCCTCCACGGAGCGGCTCTCCATGGCGGCCTTTTCCAGACGGCGGGGCAGGCCCTCGGCCTGTCCGGAGTCGGGGAGCGCGGCCCAGTCATCGGCGGTCATGGTGCGGATTTTGGCCAGCATGGGCCGTTCAATATATTTAAGGTAAGAGAGGGGCGTTTCCCTTAAAATCTCCGCCCCGCCGGGGATGAGGTAGGGGAGGGTGGCATCAAAGTCCCCGCCCCGGAGGTGATGGCGAATCTGGGTGGCCGAGGCGAAGGGCAGGTCCTCCGTGAAAGTGTTGTGTCCTGCGCCCTGCCGGGTGACGGTGAGGGGGTTTATCTCACTTTGGAGAGCATTCAGCGACCGCATGTACTCCACGCCCAGATTGTTGTTGGCACCGGAGAGGAGGGCGGCAATTTCCGTCCCCGCCAGCTCCTCCACCGCCCTCTGACGGGCGGCGGGGAAGGACAGCCCCTCCTTTAAATGGAGCCGCAGGCTTTCCCGGAAGGCCCCGCTGTCCAGACAGTCGGCGGCCTTTTGGAGCCTCTCCACGTCGCCGCACTCGCTGCCGAAGGAGAGGAAGTCCACCACGCCGGAGGCGTTCAGCAGGGTCACCGCACCCCGGCAGAACCGCTCCGCAGAGGCGGTGGCCCAGGGGGTGGGCAGCTCCAGCACCAGGTCCGCCCCGCCCATGAGGGCCAGCCTTGCCCTTGTCCACTTGTCCCCGATGGCGCAGTCCGCCTGCTGGACCCAATGGCCGCTCATGACGGCGACCACAGCGGTGTCCCCGCCCAAAATCCGGCGGCTCTCGGCGATCTGGTAGCCGTGTCCGGTGTGGAAGGGGTTATATTCTGCTGTTACGCCGATGACTTTCATGCAAATCTCCTCCAAGAGATGATTTTTCTGGGCTTTTTTTGTTTAGGTAGTTGTACTGCGGGGGAAAACGATGTAGAATAAATTACAGTCAGAAGGTATGCTCTCATTTTAGAGCATTCTGGGCGCTAAGGCAACCCAAACCTTTCTAAAACGATTGATTTGCGAAGGAGATTGATTCCAATGAACATTCTGGTTATCAACGCCGGCAGCTCTTCTCTGAAGTATCAGCTGCTGAACCCCGAGACTCAGGAGGTCCTGGCTAAGGGTCTGTGCGAGCGTATCGGCATCGACGGCAAGTTCACCTACAAGCCCACCGGCAAGGAGGCCATCAAGGAGGCCGACGTGGCTATGCCCACTCACAGCGAGGCCATCCAGGCTGTTCTGAACGCTCTGGTCGATCCCGCCAACGGCGTTGTCGCTTCCATGAAGGAGATCGACGCTGTGGGCCACCGCGTCGTCCACGGCGGCGAGAAGTTCGCCAAGTCCGTCCTGATCACCGACGAGGTCATGGCCGCCATCGAGGAGTGCAACCCCCTGGCTCCTCTACACAACCCCGCCAACATCATCGGCATCCAGGCCTGCCAGAAGCTGATGCCCGGCACCCCCATGGTCGCCGTGTTCGACACCGCTTTCCATCAGACCATGCCCGCCGTGGCCTACACCTACGCTCTGCCCCACAAGTACTACACCGAGGATAAGGTCCGCCGCTACGGCTTCCACGGCACCTCCCACAAGTATGTCGCCGGCCGCGCCGCCGCCATGCTGGGCAAGCCCGTCGAGGAGCTGAAGCTGATCTCCTGCCACCTGGGCAACGGTTCCTCCGTCACCGCCATCAAGAACGGCGAGAGCGTCGACACCTCCATGGGCTTCACCCCCCTGGCCGGTCTGCCCATGGGCACCCGCGCCGGTGATCTGGACGCCGGTATCATGGAGTACCTGATGAAGAAGCACAACATGTCCATCGACGAGATGCTGACTGTTCTGAACAAGCAGTCCGGCGTCCAGGGCGTGTCCGAGGTCTCCTCCGACTTCCGTGACCTGGAGGACGCTGCCAAGCAGGGCAACCAGCAGGCCGCTCTGGCTCTGGATGTGTTCTCCTACGGCGTCAAGAAGCTGATCGGCGCTTACGCTGCTGCTATGGGCGGCGTTGACGCTGTCATCTTCACCGCCGGTATCGGCGAGAACGGCATCTCCACCCGCCGCGACTGCGTGAAGGGCCTGGAGTTCATGGGCATCAAGATGGACGAGGAGAAGAACAACGTCCGCGGCAAGGAGACCGACGTCTCCGCCGACGGCGCCACCGTCCGTACCCTGGTCATCCCCACCAACGAGGAGCTGATGATCGCCATGGACACCGCCACCATCGTGAACGGCTGAGTCCGGAGAAACCATCGCATTTAAAAAGGGCAGGCACCTCGGTGCCTGTCCTTTTTTTGCGTAAAAAACTGTCAGAGCAGAGGGCCAATGGGTTTTCTCCCTTGTGTGTTGTGACATTGACAAGGGCGGAAAACAAAATTATAATAAAGGGTACTGAAACTTTCGGGAGAGCCCGGAAATTCAGGGATTTGAGGGCTGGAGGAAATTGATTTATGCTGAAAAAGCTGGCGGCCATCGAGGCCAGATACAGCCAGATCGAGGCCCGGCTGAACGCGCCGGAGACCTACGGCGACCCGGCGCAGGTGACCAAGCTGAACCGGGAACAGAATGAGCTCCAGCCTCTGGTGGAAACCTACCGGCAGTACCGGCAGGCACTGGACAACAAGGCCCAGGCCGAGGAACTGTTTGCCGACCCGGAGATGAAGGAGCTGGCCCAGGAGGAATTTCGGCAGGCCAAGTCCGATCTGGAGCGGCTGGAGCGGGAATTACAGATCCTGCTCCTGCCCAAGGACCCCAACGACGGGAAAAACGTCATTGTGGAGCTCCGGGCAGGGGTCGGCGGCGAGGAAGCGGCCCTGTTTGCCCACTCACTCTACCGGATGTACAGCATGTACGCCGAGCACATGGGCTGGAAGGTGGAGGTCAACTCCGCCAGCGAGACCGAGTTGGGCGGCGTGAAGGAGTTATCCTTCACCGTGGAGGGCGAGAACGTCTACTCCAAGCTGAAATTTGAGAGCGGTGTCCACCGGGTCCAGCGGGTGCCGGAGACAGAATCCGGCGGCCGGGTCCACACCTCCACCGCCACCGTTGCAGTCCTGCCCGAGATGGAGACCGTGGACGTGCAATTAAACCCCGCAGACGTGGAAATGCAGGTGTTCCGGTCCTCCGGCGCAGGCGGCCAGCACGTGAACAAAACCTCATCCGCTGTCCGGCTCATCCATAAGCCCACGGGCATCGTGGTGGAGTGCCAGCAGGAGCGGAGCCAGTTCCAGAACCGGGACAAGGCCATGCGGCTCCTGGCCTCTCAGCTCTACGAGATCGAGCAGGAGCGGGCCAACGGCGAGCTGACGGCGGAGCGGCGGAGCCAGATCGGCTCCGGCATGCGCAACGAGCGCATCCGCACCTACAACTTTCCCCAGGGCAGAGTCACCGACCACCGCATCGGCCTTACCTTATATAAAATAGACAGCGTGATGGACGGGGACCTGGACGAGCTCATCGGGGCGCTGGTGGCCAATGACGAGGCGGAGCGCCTGAAAAACCAACACTGAATGTAAGGCCATTTTGGCTTTATATAGATGAAGAAAGCAAACACGGAGAAATAGGAGTATAACATGGATCTTTTTATTCACTACACCGAACTGCCTGAGAACAAGACCCTTCACGACGTGGTGGGCGAGCTGAACGAGGTGCTGGACGACCACGGCGCAGTCTGCGGCGGTCTGGACGGCAAGCCCTACAGCCGCCTGGACCTGGACCTGGAGGACGAGACCATCAACCCCAAGTACGCCCAGATGGCTGTCAAGTCCTATCTCCAGCGGGCCCACTTTGCCAAGGATACCAAGGTGGAGTTCGGCTGTATGGAGATCGGCATTTACGAGTAATGTACCGGACTGTCATTTTTGATCTGGACGGCACCCTGCTGAACACCCTGGACGATCTGGCGGACGCGGGCAACTGGGTCTGTGAACAGAGAGGCTGGCCCACCCACAGCACAGAGGAGTTCAAATACTTTGTGGGCAACGGGTTAAGCAAGATGATCGAGCGCATCTCCCCGGAGGGCTTCAAGGCCCCGGAGCAGGTGGCCGAGACGCTGGCTCAGTTCACCCCCTACTACGACGCCCACAAGGCGGACAAGACCGCACCCTATGAAGGCATGACCGAGGCCCTTGAGGAGCTGCGGGCCGCCGGGGTGCAGGCGGCGGTGCTGACCAACAAGGCCCACGCGCTGGCCCGTTCCGTCATGGAGCACTACTACCCCGGGCTTTTTCCTGTGGTGCAGGGGGCCGTCCCCGGCTTCCCCACCAAGCCCGACCCGGCGCTGCTCCGCCGCCTGATGGAGGAGCTGGGCGCGGACCCGGCGGACACCCTGTTCGTGGGTGACAGCAATGTAGACATCCGCACCGCCAAAAACGGCGGTCTGAAGGGCTGCGGGGTCCTGTGGGGCTTCCGCACCCGGGAGGAGCTGCTGGCAGAGGGAGCCGACCACCTGGTCGAGACGCCCGCCCAGCTGGTCCGCCTGATTTTGAAGGAAATTTGAAGTAAAAGAGCGATTGCGATGAAAACTGAGTACCTCAAAGAAGAAGATATCCTGCACGCGGCGGAAATTCTGCGGCAGGGAGGACTGGTGGGCATCCCCACCGAGACCGTCTACGGTCTGGGCGCAAACGGCCTGAACGCAGAGGCGGTGGCCCACATCTTTGAAGCCAAGGGCCGTCCTCAGGATAACCCGCTGATCCTGCACATCCCGGAGGCCTCCTGGCTGAGCCGCTACTGTGACAACATCCCCCAGGCCGCCTACGACCTGGCGGAGCGGTACTGGCCCGGCCCCATGACCATGATCCTGCCCCGGAAGACCATCGTCCCCGACGTGGTCACCGCCGGACTGGACACCGTGGGCATGCGCTGTCCCGCCCACAAGCTGTGCCGGGACCTGATCGCCGCCGCCGACGTGCCGGTGGCCGCACCCTCCGGCAACACCTCCGGCCGCCCCAGCCCCACCACCGCCCAGCACATGATGGAGGACATGGACGGCAAGATCGAGGCCATTGTGGACGGCGGAGCCTGCTCCGTGGGCGTGGAGTCCACCATCATCGACCTGACCTGCCAGCCGCCCCGGCTCCTCCGTCCCGGCGGGATCACCCTGGAGCAGCTGAGAGAGGTCCTGGGCGAGGTGGAGGTGGACGCCGCCGTCACCCGGCTCATGGGAGCGGGGGAGCAGCCCCGCGCCCCCGGCATGAAGTACCGCCACTACGCCCCCAAGGCCCCGGTCACCGTGGTCACCGGCGACCCCGCCCGGGCCGCCGCCTACATCCGGGAGCACGCCCGGCAGGAGGACGGCATCATCTGCTTTGACGAGTTCGTCCCCCTCTTCGACCCCCAGTGCAACCACGGCACCCTCATGGACCTGGGCCCCGCCGCCGACCAGAGCGAGCAGGCCCGCCGGGTCTTTGACGCCCTGCGCTACTTCGACCACACCGACGTCCACGCTATCTGGGCCCAGTGCCCCGACTCCACCGGAATCGGTCTGGCCATTGCCAACCGTCTGAACAAGGCGGCGGGCTTCCATATCGTGGAGGTGTAAACTATGATCGTCATCGGCATCACCGGCCCCACCGGGGCGGGCAAGACCACCGCTTTGAACGAGCTGGAAAAGCTGGGCGGCTCCATCATCGACTGTGACGCCGTCTACCACGACCTGCTGGAAAGCGATAACGCCCTACAGACCAACCTGCGGAACCGGTTCGGCGCCATCGACAACGAGAACGGCGGCATCGACCGGAAGAAGCTGGGCGCCATCGTGTTCCAGGACCCCGCCGCTCTGGAGGACCTGAACCGCATCGTCCATGCCGCCATCACCGGGGCGGTGCAGGGGCTCATCCGGCAGTTCGGCGAGGAGAACTGTCCCGCCGCCGCCATCGACGCCATCGCTCTCTTTGAAAGCGGTCTCAGCGACCTGTGTGATACCACTCTGGCCATCACCGCCCCTGCCGAGGTGCGGGTGAAGCGGATCATGGCCCGGGAGGGCATCCCGGAGGACTACGCCCGGTCCCGGGTCAGTGCCCAGAACCCCGAGGAGTTCTACACCAGCCGCTGCGCACACACCCTGGTCAACGACTGCGCCAGCCGGGAGGACTTCGCCCTCCGGGCTCACGAACTGCTGACCGGCATCCTGGAACCTTAAACTCAGCCGCCCTGCGGCGAAGGAGGCAGTCATGGATATCCATATCAACGACGTATTGAAGATGAAGAAGGCCCACCCCTGCGGAAGTCAGGAGTGGCTTGTGCTCCGTGTGGGCATGGACTTCAAGCTGCGCTGCCAGGGCTGCGGCCATGAGGTCATGCTGCCCCGGAGCAAGGCGGAGAAGAACATCCGCCAAATCATTCGGGACGGTGAAAACGTCCCCATGACCAAATAAGGGAGGAAACACTATGCGCTATGACAGCGACCTGCTCTACCGTCCGCCCGGTGAGTGGCGCAGCTACCTGCTGCAATGCACCATCGGCTGTTCCAACAATAAATGCACCTTCTGCGGCATGTACAAGGAGAAGCGGTTCCGCATCCGCCCCGTAGAGGAGATTCTGGAAGACATCGACATGGCCCGGGAGTACTACGGCACCTATGTGGAGCGGGTATTCCTTATGGACGGCGACGCCATCATCATGAAGCAGGAGGACCTGCTGAAAATTCTCCACAAGCTGTACGCCACCTTCCCCAAGCTGGAGAAGGTCACCCTGTACGCAGGCCCCAGAAGCACCCTGACCAAGACCCCGGAGCAGCTCCGGGAGCTGCATGAGGCCGGACTGTCCCGGGCATATCTGGGTGTGGAGAGCGGCAGCGACACCGTGCTGAAGTTCATCAAGAAGGGGGTCACCGCAGACGAGATGCTGCGGGCGGGCCGCCGTCTGGTGGAGGCCGGTATCGACCTGTGGGTCACCATCATTCTGGGCATCACCGGAGCCAACAACGAGGGCGGCGACTGGGAGGAGCACATCCTGGCCACCGCGGACATCATCAACAAGATGAAGCCCCGCCACCTGTCCGCCATGACCTTCGCCCCTGCCAAGGGCACCCCTCTGGGCTATGATGTTCTGGCGGGCCGGTTCGAGGTCTGGGAGGCCGACCACATCCTGGAGGAGTGCCGGATGCTCATCGAGCATCTGGACGTGGACCCCCTGCATTTCACCAGTAACCACGCCTCCAACTATGTGCCTCTGAAGGGCGGTCTGCCCGAGGACCGGGAGAAGTTCCTGACCACTCTGGACCAGGCTCTGGCGGGCAAGATCCGCCTGCGCAAGACCCTGGACCGGGGCATCTGACAGGTTGTAACAAACAGTTTCAGCGTTGTAATTTTTACGGCTCTCAGCCGGTCGACAGACTGGCTGGGAGCCGTTTTTTTGTCGAAGGAATTGAAAAAATCGGCAAGTTTATTTTGACAGAAGCTGGGAAAACGATTTTTAAAAGTTTCTTAATACCGGGCCGTAAAGGGTAAAATTATGATTTTTTTAAACAATACAGATAAAATCCATAAAAGTGAGGGCGAAACTATGGACACTTTTGCCCTTGTTTCGGAGGTGGGAATTGGTTACAATGTGGTAACAAAAGTAACAGCCCGTTCCTTTTGTATGTCACAAAACATGACAAATTCAAAATTTCATAGGAGTGTAGACAATGAATCGCAAGCCGTATCTCCTGCTGCTTGGCGTCGTTGCCTCCGTCCTCCTCACAGGTGCAGCGGCCCCGGCGGAACAGCCGGAGGCCGTTTCCTCTGAGATGGACAGCTCGATCTCTGTGGAGGAGATGCTTCCCCTGGAAGCCCCCGAAACAGAGGCTGAGGCTGAACTGGTTCAGCCCCAGACCGACGAGCGGGTCGACGATGCGGTCGCCTACAGCGACCCCGCCCAGCAGCCGGAACCGGACCCCGAATCCCAAGTCGAACCCCAGACTGAGCCTGAACCTGAGCCCCAGCCCCAGGAGGAGCCGGGAGACGAGCAGCTGTACATCGACGGCAAGCCCGCCCCGCTCACCCTGAACAAGGTGTTCCGTCACGATACCACCTATGTGGGCTTCGCCGCCATGGTGGAGCTGATGGACCCCGCCGCCGTCATCGGCTGGGATCAGGCCACCGAGAGCATCACCGTCACCAGCGACGTACTGGACCTGAGCACCAAGCTGGGTCTGAACTACGTGAAGGTGAACGGGGAGTACCTGCCTCTGGTGGAGCCTCTGTACGCAGAGAACGACCGGACCATGATCCAGATGTCTGTTCTGGTCAAGGCTATGGGCGGCACCGTGAAGTGGGACGCCGACACCGGCATCACCACCATCACCCGGGGCAGCGGCGCTCTGGTCCCCGGCACCGGGGAGAAGGAGCCGCCCGCGCCTCCCAAGCCCAAGCCGGTCCCCAAGCCTGAGCCCGTCAAGCCCAAGCCTGCGCCGCCCAAGCCTGCGCCCACCGACAAGCAGCTCACCATCAACTACAGCCCCGCGCCCACCAATCTGGGTAAGATGTTCTACAAGAACGTCACCTACGTGGCGCTGGTGCCTGCCGTTCAGCTGCTGGACCCCAGCGCAAAGATCAGCTGGAACGGCTCCACCCAGACCTTTACCGTCACCAGCTCCAGGCTGAACCTGACCGGTAAGCTGGGCCAGCTGTACATGGAGGCCAACGGCCGTTTCCTGTACACCGGTGAGCCCCTGTTCGCTAAGAATGACCGGACTATGGTGCCTCTGGCCCTGCTGGTCAAGGCCATGGGCGGTGAGATCTGGTGGAACCCCAAGACCGGGATCACCAACATCAACACCGGCAGCGGCGGCTGTGTCTCCGGCAACAAGTTCTATAACCAGGACGATCTGTTCTGGCTGTCCCGCATCATCTACGCAGAGGCCGGCAACCAGTCTCTGGAGGGTCAGATGGCTGTGGGCAACGTCATTCTGAACCGTGTGGCGGACCCCGTGTTCCCCAACACCGTTCTGGGCGTCATCTCTCAGAAAAACCAGTTCACCACCTACAAGGGCGGCAAGCTGGCTGAGCGCACCCCCACCTCCCGCAGCATCCTGGCCGCCAAGCTGGTCATGGACGGCGGCGTGGTGGAGGAGACCCGCGGCGCGCTGTATTTCGACAATTCCAATAACAGCTGGGCCGCCCGCCACAAGACCTGCATCGCAGTGTTCGGCGGACACAAGTTCTACAAGTAACTTGAAAGAGAAGCAGTACGGATCCCGTACTGCTTCTTTCTTTTTCCCGGAATTTTGCGGGATTCTCGCGGGGCGAGAGAAAATTTCACCCTGTGGGGTGGCATTCTCACCCCCGTTGGGTTAGAATCAGTTCAGAAAACAAAGGTAAGGAGGCCACGAACATGGAGAAAAAGACAATGGGCAGCTTTCTGGCCGCGCTGCGAAAGACGAGAGGCTATACGCAGAAGGAACTGGCAGAACAGCTGGGCGTTTCCGATAAGAGCATCAGCCGCTGGGAGCGGGACGAGGGGGTGCCGGATCTGTCCATGATCCCGGTGCTGGCGGAGTTCTTCGGCGTCACCGCAGACGAGCTGCTCCGGGGCGAGCGGCGGGCGGAGGAGGACCGGACCGACGAGCCTCTCCGCACTCCCAAGGGAGACAAGCAGAGACAGCGGCTGGTGAACGCCGCCCTGACCCGGTACCACAACCGGACCCTGATCTCCGTCGGCGTGGCGGGTGTGGGCCTCATTGCCGCTCTGGTGGGCAACTTCGCCCTGCTGAAAGCGGCCCCGGGCTTCTTCGCCGGACTGGTGTTCCTGCTGGCCGCCGCCGTGATGCAGGGCATCTGGGTCAACGGGGCCATGCTCACCGTCAGCGATGAGGACTTCACTAAGGAGGAGCGGGTCAGCTTCCGCCGCCGGGTGTTCCGCAAGGCAGCCGGGCTGTGGGTGCTGGTGCTGACCCTGCTGGCCGCCTCTCTGCCTCCCATGCTGACCCTGCCCGACCCCGCCCACACCGGACTGAGCGGCGGACAGTATTTCCAGAGTGCCCTGGTGCTGTGTGGCGTGGTGCTGGCCCTGTGCGCTGTCATCGTGGTCATTCTGGACCGGACCCTCCACCTGTTCACCGAGCCGGGGAGCCTGGAGCGCATGACCGCCAATGACAAGCTGAAGCGGAAGCTGGCCCTGATCCTGCTGGCGGCGGTGGCCGTCACCTTCCTGCTGGAGACCGCCATGACCCAGGGCTGGAACCCGGCCAAAATGGCAAGAGGCATCGTCTTTGAGGACTATTCCTCCTTCACCGAGTACATGGAGCAGGATCTGGATTTTCGTGGGATGCCCCGGGAGAGCGACGAGCCCTTCACCTACTACGACGAGAACGGAAACGTGATCTCCGAGGAGGAGGCCATCGGGGTGGAGCTGCGGGACAAGGACGACAACCTGCTGTGCAGCTACATGGCCCGGAACGACTTTGCGGCGGAGCTCCGCTACGGCCCGGAGAAGGACGGCTATCTGCCCATTGAGGTGGTCACCCGGTCCGCTCTGACCCAGGCTATGGAGCGGGGCAATCAGCTGATGCTGGTGTTTGGCCTGCTCTACGCCGCCGAGGCGGTGACCGTGCTGGCGGTCTACGCCAGAAAACGCATCCGCTGAACGCGGGCATGATTATACGCTGAGAAATGCAGCGGCGGGGACGGTGTCCCCGCCGTTTTTTTCGGAGAAACCGGTTGAATCGGACGGAAACTGGAAAAATTGGGAGACACGAAAAAGTGAACGAACAATGAATTTTCAATTTTGGGGAAAATGAGACTATCTTTTTTGTATATTCATGTATATAATATACTTACTATTTCAGGATTATAATTGTGCCTTTTGGGAGGATATGAGATATGACTAGAACCAACGCCCGCGAGATCGCGGTACAGATGATTTTTTCTCTGGGTTTCGACACCCTCAGCGCCGACGACGTGCTGGACAGCCAGTTCACCCCCGAGCGCTTCGAGGAGCTGAAGGAGGAGAGCGGCCTGTACTCTGAGTTCCCCAACGCCAAGCAGGCCGACTACATCCGGGAGCTGGTCCGGGGCGTCTTTGCCCACGGCCCCGAGCTGGACGAGTACATCAGCCGCTACGCCAAGAACTGGACCTTCGCCAGAATCCCCCGCATGGCCGCCGCTATCATGCGTACCGCCATGTACGAGGTGCTGTACATGCCCGACG
>SAMEA104404103__coassemble_908_pt1 | contig 19658 bp, 14 predicted proteins | sample SAMEA104404103__metabat2_high_PE_037 | metagenome-assembled genome bin SAMEA104404103 (sample SAMEA104404103) | Balaenoptera acutorostrata | reverse complement strand
ACCTCAACAAAGCGAAAAAGACCAGCATAAGCTGGACTTTTTCGACAGGCTGAGGAGCGCATCCATCGGATGCGCTCCTTTTTTATCAACAGAATTTCCGAACTCTGTGGAAAACTCCCACCCGCGGCGGAAAGAGGCTGTATGGTAGGAATCAGGAAAGCCGCAGGGGAGAGAAGGGGAGTTTCCGCAGTTCCGGCCCTGTAATGACCTTAGAAAGCGGGGACAACGGCGTCGCCGTAGGTCTCGCTCATGAAGCTGCGGACGGCGTCGGAGGTGATGGCCTCCACCAGAGCCTTGACGGCGGGAGACTCCTCATTGCCCTCCTTGACAGCCAGCACGTTGACGTAGGGCTCGGCGGACTTGGCGGCGTCCTCAAAGGCCAGAGCCTGGTCGGAGGTCAGGCCGGCACCCAGAGCGTAGTTGCCGTTGATGACGGCCAGAGCCACATCCTGACGGCGGGAGGGCAGCTGATCGGCGGCCAGCTCCATGATCTCGTAGTTGTGGGGGTTCTCGGCGATATCGTCCTTGGTGGCGGACAGACCGGCGTTCTCCTTCAGCTTGATCAGGCCGTTGGCCTCCAGCAGCATCAGGGCCCGGGCCTCGTTGGTGCCGTCGTTGGGAACTGCGATCTGGTCGCCGTCCTTCAGGTCGGCCAGAGTGGCGGCCTTGCCGGGGTAGATGGCGAAGGGCTCGTAGTGGACGTCGGCCACGGCGGCCAGGTGGGTGCCGTTCTTCTCGTTAAAATCCTTCAGATAGGTGATGTGCTGGAAGTAGTTGGCGTCGATGGAGCCGTCCTCCAGAGAGGTGTTGGGCAGCACGTAGTCGTTGAACTCCACGATCTCCAGGTTGATATCCTGCTTGGCCAGCTCCTCCTTGACGACCTCCAGGATCTCAGCGTGAGGGGCGGGGGATGCGCCGACCTTGATGGTGGTGCCTGCGTCCTTGGAGCCGCAGCCGGCCAGCAGACCCAGTGCCAGAACGGCGGTGAGCAGAGTAGAGATGAGCTTTTTCATGGTGAATTCCTCCTGTTTCTTGACCCGTTTTTGAAATTTGGGTACAAAAAAACGCCCTTGAACAAATTCAAGGACGACAGCGTTTGCTTCGTGGTACCACCTTGCTTCACTCGCTCCTCACGGAGTGAGCCTTTGGGAGTACAATCATACTCCTGCGCGATTACGGGCGCTCCCGTCATAGCCTATGCGTGATGCAGTCGGTATGCGGCTCCGGAACCATATTCAGCGAGGCTTTCGTTACCCGTTTCCACCGTACCGGGCTCTCTGTGAACTATTTCCCTGCTTACTCTTTCCTTCATTGCTTTTGTTGGGCGTTATTCAGTTCCCTTGGGGTTGGCCTTACTATACTCCGGTGAAGCGGTCTTTGTCAAGAACTTTTTTGCAAAAAAATTCACGGGGATGAAAAAACAACCGGGGCGGCCCTGTGGAGCCGCCCCGGTTTTGCTTGAAATATCAAGGAAAATTCACTTTTTGCGGATGCGCTTGATGCGCTTGTCGCTGCGGTTGGCATACCAGGTGCCCACGGACTGGATCAGCTGGACCAGAATGACCAGAATGACCACGGCCACCCACATGACGAAGATATGGCGGCGCTGGAAGCCGTAGTTCAGAGCCAGGTTGCCCAGACCGCCCGCGCCGATGGCGCCGGCCATAGCGCCGTAGCTCAGGATGGTGATGGAGGCGGTGGTGAAGCCGTTGAGCAGGGAGGGCTTGCACTCGGGGAGCATGACCTTGGTGATGATCTGCATGGGAGAGCAGCCCATGGACTGTGCGGCCTCAATGACACCGGCGTCCATCTCCCGGATGGAGGACTCCACCAGACGGGCCACGAAGGGGAAGGCGGCGATGAACAGGGGGATGATGGAGGCGGTGGTGCCCACGCTGGTGCCCAGGATGATGCGGCTCAGCGGGGCCACCAGCACCATGAGGATCAGGAAGGGGACGGAGCGCAGCAGGTTGATGACGGTGTTCAGCACCTTCATCAGGGGAGCGGGCAGGGGACGGACGCCGCCCTCCTCGCCGGTGACCATGAGCACGCCCAGAGGCAGGCCCACCAGATAGGCCAGAGCGGTGGACAGCACGGTGGTGTAGATGGTCTCCCAGATGATGAAGCCCAGATTGCGGGACAGGTAGTCCAGCTCCGGGGCGATGGAAGCAAAAAACTCAGACATGGTAATCGTTGACCTCCTCCACGGTAAGATAGGGCTGATTTCTCAGGTAGTTCATGGCCTTTGCCACCTGTTCGGGGTCCTCAGGCAGGCCCAGCAGCATGGTGCCGAAGGCCTGACCGTCGATGTTGCGGGTGTCTGCGCCCAGGATGTTGGCCTTCACGCCGCAGTCGATGGCCAGAGAGGCGATGAGGGGCTCGTAGGAGGAGCCGCCGTTGAAGGCCAGACGGACCACGTTGGCGGCGGGGAGCTGGTCAATGACCACGCCCTCGGGGTAGACCAGCTTGCGGGCGGCGTCGGTCTTGGGGTGGGAAAAGACCTCCTCCACGGTGCCGGTCTCCATGACCTGGCCGAACTCCAGCACGGCCACCTTGTTGCAGATCTCCTCGATGACCTCCATCTCATGGGTGATGATGATGACGGTGATGCCCAGACGCTTGTTGATATCCTGGATCAGCCGCAGGATGGACCGGGTGGTGGTGGGGTCCAGAGCGGAGGTGGCCTCGTCGCAGAGCAGGACCTTGGGGTCGGAGGCCAGAGCTCGGGCGATGGCGATTCTCTGCTTCTGGCCGCCGGACAGCTGGGAGGGGTAGGCGTCAGCCCGGTCGGGCAGACCCACGATATCCAGCAGCTCACGGGCCCGCTTTTCGGCCTGGGCCTTGGGGACCCCGGCGATCTCCATGGGGAAGCAGATATTTTTCAGACAGGTCCGCTGCATCAGCAGGTTGAACTGCTGGAAGATCATGCTGACGGAACGGCGGGCCGTTCTCAGCTGGGCAGGGGTGAGGGAGCAGAGGTCTACGGGACCCTCCATGCCCTCGATGAGGCCGTCGGCCAGGATCTGGCCGGAGGTGGGGCGCTCCAGCAGGTTGATACACCGCACCAGCGTGGATTTACCGGCGCCGCTCATGCCCACGATACCGAAGACGTCGCCGTCCTCGATGGTGAGGTCCACGTCCTTCAGCGCCTGAAATTCTCCGTCCGCAGTGGGGAAAATTTTGGAAAGATGTTTCAGTTCGATCACGATTACTTACCGCCCTTCTGGGTGAATTTGGGAAAATTCCGGCCTCAGCCGGAAAACGTACCACCGATTTTATGCTGATTTCGGCGGTCTGTCAAGGGAGAGGGCAAAAAGAGCCCCGGATGCGCGGACTGCATCCGGGGCTTAAAAAATACGGAAATCGGAAAATCAGGGCTCCAGCATCTTCAGCGTGCAGCCGCTGTCCTCGGTGAGCTCAAAGCGGCCCTCCAGACCGGGGGTGACGATGACGGTCCGGTCCTCGGTGACCAGGATCATGTCGAAGTCCCTGTGGTCCCGCCAGAACTCCTCGGCCTTCTCAGCACCCATGATGAACAGGGAGGTGGACAGGGCGTCGCACCGTGCGCCCTCCCTGCCCACGATGGTGGCGGAGATCACGCCGGACCGGGCGGGGGCACCGGTGGCGGGGTCGATGATGTGCCAGTAGGTCTGGCCGTCCTCGCCCACAAAATAACGCTCATAGCCGCCGGAAGTGATGACAGCCTGGTCCTCAATGGCCACAACGCCCAGATATGCGCCGGGATTTTCGGGGTCCTGAACGCCGATGCGCCAGAGAGAGCCGTCGGGCTTGGTGCCCACGGTCTGCACGTTGCCGCCCAGATTCAGCAGGGCGGAGGTGATGCCCTGTGAGCGGAAGTAGTCGGTGACCACGTCGCCGGTGTAGCCCTTGGCGATGCTGCCCAGGTCCAGCTCCATGCCCTGGGGGATGGTGACCACGTCGTCGTCGCTGAGCTGCACCTTGGTGTGGTCCACGTGGGCCAGCAGGGCGTCCCGTTCCTCCTGGGTGGGGATGCGGTAGTCGCCGGTGGTGAAGCCCCAGGTGCGGACCACGGGATAGATAGAAATATCAAGTGCGCCGTGGGTCTCCTTGCAAAGCTCCAGGGCCCGGCGCATGAGGTAGGCGCTGTTTTCGGAAAGGGCGGCGGAGCCGCTGTGGTTGAGGGCGTAGATCTCACTTCCTGCATCAGTGGTGGACAGCTCCTGCTCCAGAGAGGTGATGAGCCCTGCGGCCTCGTCCAGAACGGCCTGACTGCCGCCGAAAATTTTCAGGTCCATGACGGTGTCCATGGCAAAAATAGTGGTGGAGAATTCTTGCGTTTCATCCGGGGCGTCGGGGGCGGAAGGATCGGTCTGACCGGGGGTACAGCCCGCCAGAAACAGACAGAAAATCAGGGGCAGAAGCAGTTTTTTGAGCATAGAAGTTGACCTCCGAAAAAATTCGGTCCTGCCGAACCGGAATGGAATGAAAAATCGGGAAAATGTTCTGAACTTAGCTTTTTTCAGCATATAACGCAGGGAGAGATTTGTCAAGGGCGACCGGGGCAAAAGTTTGAAAACCCGCCTTTTTGTCCGGAAAAGACCCAAAAGGGAGGGATAATTGAAAAGATATTCCAATTCGATAAAAAAGGCCGAAAAGGACGGAAAATGTCGGAAAAAGATGGACGGGACATGAAAAATAATTGCTCCTGCTCTTGACAAAAAGGGGAGAATCCGATATTCTTATGGTGTTGCTCCTCGACCGGATTCTTGACTTCGGAGGGTCACCCGAAAGGGCTTGACTGTGACCTGTTCGGACTCAGGAATTTCTTATTGTCCGAAGGTTAGTAAAGGCTAACTCTGGCAGGGCGGGGAACGGCGGCCCGCCGCCGGAACGACGCTGCCTGCCGATTCGGCGGGCTTCTATTTTTTTTAGGAGAAAGTTAGCATGAGCTAATCTTTCATCCGGTCTTACCCTCCATCGGAGGTTCAAGATACCAGATCCCTCGCAGCGGAACAGTCCGGCAGGACGTCCCCGGAGCCGTACAAGGGCGCGGTCCAGGGGCTGAAAATCGGAATGTATGCCGCAGGGCGCAATGCCCGACCCTACATTATATTATAGGAGGAATATCACAACATGAGTCACAAGACAAGAAGCGCGGAGCGCATCATTGCCATGCTGCTGTCTCTGGTCATGCTGGTGGGCCTGCTGCCCATGTCCGTGTTCGCCGCGGACGTGCAGGAGCAGCCCGCACAGACCCAGCTGGCCGAGGGCAGTTACATGGTCCCCGTTGTCGATCTCGTCAGCAAGGCTCCCCTGGCACCTGTCCAGGTCGCCTTTGCCAAGGCCTTCGGTTCCGAAGTCCGGATCGACGTGGCCGCTGACGGCCAGATGACCGCAACCATTACCCCTCAGCACATGGTGGTGGACATGTCCAGCATGAATCAGGGCAAGTACCACTGCAATGTCCTGACGGTAGAGGGCGCATCCTACCCCGAGATGAAGACCGAGAAGGTCTCTCCCATCTTCGGTAAGCCCGATACCATCCAGGATATCCAGTGCCCCGCCAAGATCGTGGTCCCCATGCCCGCCGCTAACGAGAAGGGCGGCTACGTCTTTACCCTGACTGTTGATTTTATGAACAGCTTCCTGGGCGGCGGTCTGGAGAAGGACTACCCCACCGGCGTCACCCTGACCCTGGACTTCGCCAACGCCAAGGAGATCAAGCCCGCAGGCCCCTCCTTCGAGTTCGGCACCGCCAAGACCGTTCTGAAGCCCGGCAAGTACAACCTGCCCGTGGCTATGATGAACGCCTCCAAGCCTGAGAAGCCCTCCATGGCCGCCGCTGCCATCCAGGGCGGTACGCTGGAGGTGCTGGAGGACGGCACCGCCTTCGTCAACCTGCAACTGGGCGCCGTCAAGATGATGGGCCTGACCGGCTGGTCTCAGGACTGGAAGATCTACAACGAGTACAACGTCAACTCCGCCGCCACCCCCGCTGAGGTCGTGGCCCGGGACGCTGAGAACCACGAGACCGAGGTCCGGTTCCAGCTGCCCTACACCGACAAGGACGGCGTGTTCGCCAAGATGAGCGTGAACGTGGGCATGAGCATGAGCCCCGACGCGCTGCTGAAGCTGGACTTCGCCAAGGCCCAGGCCCTGGACAAGCCCCAGGTCCCCACCTATGAGTTCGGCACCCAGAAGGTGGCTCTGAAGCCCGGTCAGTACGACCTGCCCGTCTCTCTGATGAACGCCGGCAAGCTGGAGAAGCCCTCTATGGCCGCTGCCGCCGTCAAGGGCGGCGTGCTGGAGGTTATGGACAACGGCGACGCCTTTGTCAATGTGAAGCTGGGCCCCGTCAAGATGATGGGCATGACCGGCTGGTCCTCCGACTGGCAGATCTACAACGACTACACCGTCGAGTCCGCTCTGACCCCCGCTGAGGTCATTGCACAGGACGAGTCCGGCAACGTCACCGAGATCCGGTTCCAGCTGCCCTACACCGACAAGGACGGCGTGTACGCCCAGATGCACGTGGCCGCTATGAACATGACCTCTGACGGCTATCTGAAGCTGGACTTCGCCGGCATCGGCCGTCCCGCCGCCCCCGCCATCACCCCCGCCGCCGGTGAGTACACCGACCGCGTGGAGGTCACCATCTCCGCCGTGGAGGGCGCTGAGATCCACTACACCACCGACGGCACCGAGCCCACCGCTCAGTCCGCCCAGTACACCGGGCCCATCGTCCTGACCGAGGATGCCACCGTCAAGGCCGTGGCCGTCAAGGACGGCAAGACCAGCGCCGTGGCCCAGGCCGCCTACACCGTCAAGCCCGCAGGCCCTGTGGTCAAGACCGGTGTGGCTCCCGTCATCGAGTTCGGCTATGACGTCACCGCCGCTGTCACCGTGGAGAACAACACCATCACCAACGTGGCCCTCTCCGACAACGCCCTGGAGATGGGCAAGGAGGACAGCCTGGATTACATCAAGATCGCCAGCTTCAACATGAAGGACAAGTTCAACGGTCTGAAGGCTGACGACAAGGCCGCCATCGAGGGCGTGGACGCCGTGGCCAAGGCCACCATCACCGCCGAGTCCTACAAGACCGCCGTGCTGAAGGCTCTGGACCTGTACACCCCTCCCAAGGCCCCCGATTTCACCTTCGGTTCCGCTGATACCCAGCTGGAGCCCGGCGCCTACACCGTGCCCGTCTCCCTGCGCAACGCCGACAAGCACGAGAACCCCTCCAATGCCGTGAGCGTCTTCGCTCCCAACGCCACCCTGATCGTGGATGAGGACAGCATCGCCACCCTGATCCTGGACATGCAGCCCGTGGTCATCGGCCCCATCACCGATATGGCCCACAGCGTCAAGGTGTACCAGGAGGACAACTACAGCTCCGCCACCGTGGACGCCCGGGTGCTGGACACCGTGGTGAAGCCCGAGGAAATGCCCAACCACGGCATCAAGGTCCCCACCCGCATCTCCTTCGTCCTGCCCGACAACAACTTTGACGGCGTGTACATGAACTTCACCGTGGACGCCATGGGTCCCGCCTACCCCGACGGCTGGCTGAGCGTGAACTTCGCCTCTGCCCACGTCCCCGGCGAGGCCCGGCACAAGTTCGGTAAGGCCGAGGTGAACCAGTTCGGTAAGTACACCGTCCACACCGATATCACCACCATGGACGGCATCATCACCAATGTGGACGTCACCGCCGACAACTTTGTCAGCACCGAGAAGCTGGAGGAGAACGAGGTCCGCATCAACCAGGTCACCAAGGCGCTGAAGAGCGCCTGGAACGGCATGGCGCCCACCCAGGAGAACGCCGAGAAGATCTTCAAGGTCATCATGCAGGAAAATAACCCCGACGAGGTCATCGACTCCGTCTCCGGCGCTACCTATACCGCCAAGGCCGTCCGTGACTCCGTCATGAGCGCCTTCGGCCTGACCTATGAGGACGAGGTCATCAACGTCCCCGAGTCCGTGGAGCCCGGCGTGTACAGCGTCAAGATCGGCTACTACTCCGACGTGGTGTGGCACAGCCTGGTGGAGACCGTCAAGGCCGACGCTGTCCTGACTGTCAACGCCGATAACACCATGAGCCTGTCCTTCGACACCAAGTCCGGCACCGAGAAGGAGCCTCTGTACATCCTGGCCTTCAATGGCGTCTACCCCAACAACGACCTGACTCAGCCTCTGACCATGGAGGGATGTGAGACCGTCATGGGCCTCAGCTCCAACGACTACGAGGACGAGTTCTTTGCCAAGGGCACCCAGGTGGTCAACCATGTGACCTTCCCTCTGCTGGGCGGCCTGACCAAGACCTACGCCACCAACGCCCGGATGTACGTCCCCGCCATGAACAAGCTCAACGGCGAGCTGTCCGGCGTCCGCTTTGAGAACGGCACCTTCGATGTTCCCGTGTTCGCCAAGGTCTACTGGGATACCATGGAGAAGACCGGCGACGTGGAGGGCGGCTCCGTGGCCGCCGGCCGGTACACCGCCGATCTGGTGATGAACCAGGACGGCAAGAACAAGGCCAGCATGTGCGACGCCCTGTTCGGCCCCAAGGTGGACATCACCGTGGAGAACGGCATGGCCACCCTCAAGGTGTACGTGGCTTACCCCGTGCCCAGCATGCCTGAGGCCGGTAAGGACGGCACTCTGAAGAACTTCACCATTGATTTCAAGGGCCAGCAGTATGTGGCCGACTCCGACCTAACCTCCAAGCCCACCTTCATCGCCAAGGCCAACAACCCCATGTTCGGCATGACCAAGGGCCAGGAGGTCCAGGCTCAGGTCCTGACCGTGGAGCTGCCCGCCGCCGCTCTGGAGGCCGAGCATCTGGACACCACCGCCTTTGTCAACGTGGCCATGAACAGCGACCAGTACTTCGACATGGTCCTGTCCAACCTGACCAAGATCGAGCCCCAGGGCCGGATCGAGGACGGCAACTACTATGTGAACGTGGCCATGTGGCACGGCACCCGGGACCAGGCCTCCATGGGCGACTCCGCCTTCACCCATAACCGCCGGGTGCTGGTGACCGTGGAGAACGGCAACGTGGTCTCCGTCCAGGTGGCCAGCAACCCCGTGGCCATGGGCCCCATCCTCAGCGCAGTCACCGCCGTCAGCGTGGTGCTGGACTTCGATGAGGGCGGCAGCCCCCTGCATACCGTCCCCGTGGAGGTCCTCTCCACCGAGAAGCTGACCGCTCAGCCCGCCGGTCTGGAAGTGAACTACATCAAGACCTTCCGCTTCGACATGCCTGAGAAGTACCGCCCCGAGACCCTCACCGGCATCGGCTATGTGCCCGTTCAGTTCGTGGTCCCCAGCACTCCCATGGGTGACGACCCCATGGACGCCCGTCTGAGACTGGATTGGGACTCCGCTGAAAAGACCGACGACACCGTCCTGAAGGGCGACAGCTCCATTCCTCAGGACGTCACCGAGCTGCACCTGACCGACAAGGCCACCGGCATCCAGCTGGACGGCCGCAGCGATCAGATCCCCTCCAACTCCAAGCTGAACGTGTTCAAGCCCGTCCAGGGCGCTGACTACAACACCGCCGCCTCCGTCATGGAGTTCGAGGGTGTTTCCAACTGGGAGCTGTTCCAGATCAACGCCCAGGTGGGCAGCGAGTTCGTCCAGCCCCAGAGCGGTTCCGTCACCGTCGCCATCCCCTGCACCTCCGCCGGTCTGACCGTCTACCGCATCCAGGTGGATGAGGACGGCGAGGCCTACGCCACCGAGCTCAACGGCCAGGTGAAGGACGGCTGCTACGTCTTTAACACCCGCGGTCTGGGCAACTTCACCGTGGTGGGCGCTCCCTCCGTGCTGGATCAGTTCAACGACGTTCCCGCCAACCACTGGGGCCGCCCCTTCATCGAGAAGGCCGTGGGTCTGGACCTGATGAAGGGCAACGGCGCTGCCTTCAGCCCCGACCAGAAGATGACCCGCGCCATGTTCGTCACCGTGCTGGGCAACCTGGCAGGCGTGAAGAACACCGACTCCGGCAAGACCGACTTCTCCGACGTCCCCGAGAACGCCTGGTACGCCCCCTATGTGGCCTGGGCCGTTGAGAACGGCATCACCAGCAAGGACGGCGTGGGCGGCGGCAAGTTCGCTCCCGACGCCACCATCACCCGTCAGGAGATGGCCGTGTTCATGGTTGCCTACTGCAACTATGCCGGCATCAAGCTGGAGAAGGTCAAGACCGTGGAGTTCAAGGACCAGGCCGCCATTGACGGCTGGGCCGCTGCCGCTGTCAAGGCCGTCACCGAGGCCGGTCTGCTGGGCGACACCGGCGCCGGTAACTTCTCCCCCAAGGCCTCCGCTACCCGCGCTCAGGCCGCCACTCTGCTGGTGAACTTCGTGGAGAACTACGTCACCGACCAGAAGTAAACAAGCAATGTTATGAAACCTGCCGGTATCCGGGCAGGGGCAAAGGCCCCTGTCCGGGTCCGGCATATTGTGCTGTTATATACCCCTGAAACAGGAGGCGAGTCTATGCAGAAGCTGACCCCCAGACAAATGGAATATCTGCGGTTTTTTGCGGAGCGCAATGGAAAAACAGCATCCATCACCGCCGCCGCAGAGCAATTCAAGGTGGCCAAGTCCACCGTGTCCCAGCTCAGTCACACCCTGACCGACATGGGACTGATCGAGAAGAAGTCCTACGGCGTGATCGAGCTCACCGATCTGGGCAGACAGTACGTGATGCCCCGGATGAACGAGCAGCAGCAGCTGACGGACTGGATGACCGGGGAGCTTGGCATGCCTCCGGTGCTGGCCGAGCAGGAGGCACGGAAGATGATCACCCTGCTCCAGCCGGAGACGGTGGACGCCATCCTGCACCACGCCCGGGAGGAGCGCCCCGCCGGACAGCGGGGCGACCGGCTGCTGAAGCTGCCCGCCGGGGTATACAGCACCCCCTTCAAGCTGCTGAAAAAGGGTCAGGACGCTCTTTCCATGGGCGACCGGGGCTTCCAGAAGCCCGCCCGCGTGCTCTGCCGCCCGGACGGGTGCAGCTTCTGTCTGTACCCCCGGCAGGTCAGGTACCGCCCGCTCCAGCACCGGACCTATCTGGGCAGTCTGTCCCGGCTGTGGTACCGGGACGGCGAGGCATGGAACGAGGCCGCCACCTCCGCCGACGGAGGCTACCTCATCCCCGGCGCGGTGGTCCTCCGGGAGGAGAACCCCCGGCCTGTGGGCCGGGTGGCCGTCCGGGTCCGGGCCTCTGTGAACCAGTGGACCATGCCGGAGAGCGAGGCCGAGCTGGTCTTTGAGCTGGACAGCATCACCCCCTGTACGGATCAGCCCGCCGAAGGCCCGGAGACCGGGCCCGGCAGAGAATAACCCCACAAGGAGGAAAGAGAAATGATGAAACTGAAACGACTGTGCGCCATGCTCATGTGCGCCGTGCTGGTCTGCGGCCTGCTGCCCGCAAAGGCCTCCGCCAAGGTGGCCGACGGCGTCTATCTGGCCCCCATGAACGTCTACTACGCCAACCCCGACACGGGCAAGATCGACGACGCAGGCGGCTCTGCCAACGCCGCCCTGGGCGAGGGCATGTGCCGCTCCGCCACCGGCAAGCAGTGTCTGGTGGAGGTGAAGGACGGCGAGACCTGGATCACCGTCCGTCTGAACGAGCAGAACAGCTGCAGCAGCGTGAAGCTGTCCACCCGCACCGGCAGCAACCAGTACGCCGGGGCAAAGTACAAGATCACCAAGGAGCACAGCGGCGGCAATACCGTGGACTACCGCATCAAGGTCAGCGACCCCAGCCAGAAGATCAAGTGCGAGATGCACGTGGACCCCATGGGCCGGGACGTGGTCTGGTACATGGGCGCAGGCGCTCTGACCCCCGCCGGAACCGCCGATCCGGACGACTTCAAGGTCATCATCAAGCTGGACGCTCCCAAGCCCGAACCCAAGCCTGAGCCCAAGCCCGAGCCTCCCAAGCCCGCTCCTCAGCCCGAGAAGCCCGCTCCCAAGCCCGAGCAGAAGCCCGCCAAGCCCGCAAAGCCTGAGCAGAAGCCCAGCAAGCCCGCTGAGAAGCCCAGCAAGCCCGCTGAGAAGCCTGTGGAGAAGCCTGATGCCGCAAAGCCCGACGGCTCCAAGCCCGACGGCTCCGTGAGCAGCTCCGCCGCCTCCTCCTCCGCTTCCACCGGCGCCGACGTGTCCGTGGATTCCTCCGTGGACAGCTCCGCCGCCACCAGCGCCGACGCCTCCGTGGATTCCTCCGCTGACTCCTCCGCCCAGCAGGAGACTGAGTCCAAGGGCGGCATCAGCCCCGTTCCTGTGGTCATCGGTGTGGTCGTTGTGGCCGCTGTCGTCATCGGCTTCGTCGTCTACAAGAGAAAGAAGTAATCCATGTTGAATTTGAAAAAGATCCTCCTCCCCGCACTGGCCGCCGCCGCGCTCCTCATGACCGGCTGCGTGGACCAGCACCCCGACGCCTCCGTCTCCGGTGAGGGCGGCAGTCAGGAGCAGCGCATCATCGCCACCTCCTACTCCACCCAGACCATCTGCGAGCGGCTGGACCTGGACCTGATCGCCACCAATAAGACCGGTGAGCCTCTGGACCGCTACAAGGGCCTGCCTGAGGTGGGCACCGCCATGGCTCCCGACACCGAGGCCATCGCCCTGCTGGAGCCCACCGACGTCATCGGCCCCGACACCCTGGCCGAGAACATCCAGCCCGCCTACGAGGCCGCCGGCGTCCCCTACACCTTCATTGACCTTCAGAGCGTGGAGGGCATGTACGACAGCATCGCCATGCTGGGCGAGAAGTACGACCGCAAGGAGCAGGCCGACGCCCTGATCGCCGAGTATCAGCAGATCATGGCCGACTTCAACGCCTCCATCGAGGGCAAGCCCCACCCCAAGGTGCTGGTCCTCATGGGTCTGCCCGGCTCCTACATCGAGTGTACCCCCAACTCCTACGTGGGCTCTCTGGTGGAGCTGGCCGGTGCGGTGAACGTGGCACAGGACGACTTCCTGAACTTCGTCTCCTGGAACACCGAGGAGCTGCTGAAGCTGGACCCCGACGTGATCCTGCTCACCGCCCACGGCATGCCCGACATGGCCATGGATATGTTTGCCGAGGAGTTCACCACCAACGACATCTGGCAGCACTTCCGGGCCGTCCAGGAGGGCCGTGTGTACCAGCTGGACTACAACACCTTCAACATGAGCTGCGGCTTCGACTGGCCCGAGGCCCTGGATATCCTCAAGGGCCTGCTGTACGAGGACGCAGGCCAGACCTTCGCGGGTGCGGACGCCGGGGATTCCTCCCAGCCCGCGGCCTGATAGGAGGGGAACGTTCTGAAAACACAGCGTAAAGACATGCTCAGAGGCATCATCGGCTGCGGCATCCTGGCCGGACTGATCTTTGCCCTGGCCCTGGCGGCCATGAAGCTGGGCAGCATCTCCCTGACCTGGGGAGAGCTCTTCGACGGCCTGTTCGTCCAGTACGACAAGCGGGTCGCCACAATCTATGACCTGAGATTCCCCCGTATCGCCGTGGCCCTGCTGGGCGGCGCGGCCCTGTCCTGCTCCGGACTGCTGTTCCAGGCCGTGCTGAAAAATCCCCTGGCCGACCCCGGCATCATCGGCATCTCCGGCGGTGCCTCCCTGGCCGCCGCCCTCATCGGCGGACTGTTCCCCATGCTGTACTTCTCCGTGCCCCTGTTCGCCTTCCTGGGCGGTCTGGCCGCCTTCGCCCTAATCTACTCCCTGGCCTGGAAGGGCTCTCTGGACCCGGTGCGCATCATTCTGGTGGGCATCGCCGTGGCCGCCGTCTTCGGCGGCGTGGAGCAGGTGCTGGGCGGACTGACCAATCAGGGCGGCGTGTCCGTCACCATCAGCGGCCTGTCCCAGCTGGTCTGGGATGACGTGAAGCTCATCGCCATCTACTCCGCCATCGGCATCGTGGGTGCGGTGATTTTGGCTCCCGCCTGCAACCTCATCGCTCTGGACGACAAGACCGTCCGGGGCCTGGGCGTGGATGTGGACCGTCTGCGCCTCATCATCTCCGCCGTGGCCGTGCTGCTGGTCTCCGGCGTCACCGCCGTGGTGGGCGTGGTGGGCTTCCTGGCCCTCATCGTGCCCCACATGGCCCGCCGGTTCATCGGCTCCGACCACCGGGTGCTGGTGCCCTTCTGCGTCCTGCTGGGCGGCTTCATCCTGCTGCTGGCGGACACCATCGGACGGTGCATCGCACCTCCCACCGAGATCGCCGCCTCCATCATCATGAGCATTGTGGGCGGACCCTTCTTTATTATTCTGCTGAAACGGGGGGATCGCCATGCTAAGCGTTGAACATCTGAATTTCTCTTACGTCAGCGACACCCCCGTGCTGCGGGACCTGTCCGTCACCATCAAGGACAACGCTATCACCACCCTGATGGGGGCCAACGGCTGCGGCAAGACCACCCTGCTCCAGCTGCTGACCAAGAACCTGAAGCCCGTCAGCGGCTCCATCCAGGTGGACGGCAAGGACCTGGACCAGATCGGTCTGAAGGAGTTTGCCCGCACCGCCGCCATCGTCCACCAGAAGAACACCGCCCCCGACGACCTGACGGTGGAGCGGTTGGTGAGCTACGGCCGCCTGCCCTACAGCTCCATGTTCAAGCACGCCCTGGACGAGGAGAATCAGGCCCAGGTGGAGCGGGCCCTGGCCCTCACCGGCCTCACCGAGCTCCGGGACCGCCGCATCGGCACCCTGTCCGGCGGCCAGCGCCAGCGGGCCTTCATCGCCATGGCTCTGGCGCAGAACACTCAGCTGCTCTTTCTGGACGAGCCCACCACCTTCCTGGACGTCCGCTATCAGGTGGAGATCCTGCGGCTGGTGGAGAAGCTGAATAAGGAGGAGGGCATCACCATCGTGATGGTCCTCCACGACATCAATCAGGCCCTGGCCTACTCCGACGAGATCATCGGTCTCCGGGGCGGCAGCGTGGCCTTCCAGGGCAAGCCCGAGGAGGTCATCACCTCCGAGAGCATCAAAAATCTATACGGTATCGACCTGCCTGTGATCCGCGCCGACGGCCGTCTGTGCGTCATGGCAGTGTAAGGAGAACAACATGAAGATCGTCTACATCGTCGTGGGCTTCATCGCCCTGGGTCTGGGCAGTCTGGGCGTGGCCCTGCCCGTCCTGCCCACCACCCCCTTCCTGCTGGTGGCAGCCTTCTGCTTCGCCCGCAGCTCCGAGAAGCTGAACACCTGGTTCCGGGGCACCAAGCTCTATAAGAACAACCTGGAGACCTTCGTCAAGGGCCAGGGCATGACCAAAAAGGCCAAGCTGCGCATCATGACCACCGTGACCCTCATTATGCTCATCGCCTTCATCGCCATGAGGAATACCGACATCGGCCGGATCTGTCTGGCTGTGGTCTGGGTGGCCCATGTCATTGCCTTCACCTTCTTCATCAAGACCTGCCCCGAGGAAGCCCGGGCTTAAAAACAAAAAATCCCCGAAGCTATGCTTCGGGGATTTTTTCTGTCTGGTTTGGGTCTCAGCCGGGGAGCAGGGCCTGGGCCAGCTGCTGAGCGGTGTTCAGCAGGAAGGCGGCCTCCTCCGGGGAGAATTTCAGCTTGCCCCGGTCCACGTCCTCCCGGGCCATCCGCAGGGCGTGGAAGCCCCGCACCGCACCGGGAGCAATGAGGTCGTCATGGCGCAGCCGCTCCACCCGCTCGAAGAGGCCGTAGTCCTCATACAGCGGGAGCTTGTGGACGGAGAAGAGCTCCTCCGTCAGCGCGTCGGCGAACTGCCCCAGAGCGGCGATGCAGCCGTGGGGATCGGTGGTGACAAGAGCCTCTGCCTGAGCGCCCAGTCGGGCCAGCTCCGGGCAGGCAGTCTGTAAAAAATCAAAGCTGGACATAGTATCCCGTCCTTTCTGAGGAAAAGTATAACATAAAATGGAAAATTTGAAAAGATGGGAAAAGCGCCGCTCATGCAGAGCGGCGCTTTTTTGATGGGGAATGTAAGGCTGCTTACAGACCGCGGCCCAGCTCGTAGGCGTCCCAGATGGCGGCCATGATGTTTCGCACCTTGTTGGAGTCGCCGATGTTGTGGACAGGGGTGGAGCCCTGCGCCAGCTCGTTGTACAGAGCGTTGTTGGCCCGGTAGCCCACGCAGGTGACCAGGGTGTTGCAGGGCACATCGAAGGTCTTCTCGCCGGACTTCACGGTGACGTGGTCGGCGAAGGTGTTCTCGATGACGGTGCCGGTGTGGATCTCCACGTGGTGGAAGTTCATCAGGTCCTCCAGCATGAACTGGTTCATGTGGGGCACCACGCCGTGGCCGCCCAGAATGGCGGGCATCATCTCCAGCACGGTGACGTGCTTGCCCTGCTGGGCCAGCATGAGAGCGGTCTCACAGCCCACCAGGCCGCCGCCCACGACGACCACGTTCTCACCGGCGGGGACCTTGTTCAGCAGGATCTCCTCGGCGGTGATGGGCTTCTGCTCACCGGGGAAGGTGAGGACCACGGGGTTGGAGCCGGTGGCCACCACGATATCGTCCGCACCGAAGGCCTGGGCCTCGTCGGCGGTCATGGTGGTGTTCAGCTTGACCTCCACGCCCAGCAGCTCCATCTGGCGCTGGTAGTAGCGGATGAGCTCGTGGTCGTAGTGCTTGAAGTCGGGGGCGCCGCCGGGGATCAGATTGCCGCCCAGACGGTCGGACTTCTCCACCAGAGTGACCTTGTGACCACGGAGAGAGGCCACCCGGGCGGTCTCCAGACCGGCCACGCCGCCGCCGATGATCAGCAGCTTCTTTTGGCGCAGGGCGGGGGTCAGACCGTAGATGCTCTCACGGCCGCAGGCGGGGTTGACGGCACAGCTCACGGGGCCGTTGGCGATGCGGCCCAGACAGCCGTCGTGGCAGCCCAGGCAGGGACGGACCTCGTCCTCCCGGCCGTAGCGGATCTTGGTGACGTACTCGGGGTCAGCCAGCAGAGGACGGCCGTAGCTGACGATATCGCAGCAGTCGTCAATGGCGGCGTTGGCCATCTCGGGGTCGTCCATACGGCCGGCCAGGATGATGGGCACGTTGACGTGCTCCTTCAGGATGCGGCCGAAGTTGTTGTACACGCCCTTGCCGAAGTACATAGGGGGGTGGTTCCAGTACCAGGAGTCGTAGGTGCCCACGTCGGTGTTCAGCATGTCGTAGCCGGCGTCCACCAGGAGCTTGGCGGCCTCCAGGCCCTCCTCGATATCGCGGCCGGACTCCTCGTACTGCTCGTCGGGCAGACCGCCCTGGCGCAGGCCCTTCATGCAGCTCTTCAGACTGAAGCGCAGGCTGACAGGGAAGTCGGGACCACAGGCCTTCTTGATGCCCTTGACAATGTCGGTGGCGATGCGCAGACGGTTCTCCAGACAGCCGCCGTACTCGTCGGTGCGGTGGTTGTAGATGCTGATGGCAAACTGATCCAGCAGATAGCCCTCGTGGACAGCGTGGACCTCCACGCCGTCGAAGCCGGCCTTCTGGGCCACCACGGCGGAGGCGATGAACTTGTTGATCAGGTTGTGGATCTCGTCCACGGTCATCTCCCGGTGGGTGATGGAGGGGACGAAGCGGTTTCCCTGCTCAGAGGGAGCGATGTTGTTCCTTGTGAAGCCGGGGATGGCGCTGCGGCCCAGGCCGCCGGTGATCTGCAGGAAGATCTTGGAGCCGTAGGCGTGGATGCGGTCGTTCATGCAGCGAGTGCTGTGGACAAAGGCGATGGGGCAGGTGGTGGGGCAGGGCAGAGCCACGGTCGGCAGACCCTCAATGTCCATGTCTACGCTGCAAATACCGGTGATGATCAGACCTACGTCGTTCTTGGCGCGCTCCACGTAGTAGTCCTGCAGGCGCTGGTTAAAGCCGCCGTTGGAGTCGGCGTAGCCGATAGGACCCATGGGGGCCATGGAAGTACGGTTCTTGATGGTCAGTTTTCCCACGGTGAAGGGGGAAAAGAGCTTGTCGTATTTCATAGTGATCCTCCTACAATATAGTTACGGATCAAGGCACGGCTGCCAGCCGTGCCTTTTTCCATCTCAATGCTGAAGCTGTTAGAATGAGAGTGTCATGGCCTGACTGTGAGATCCCTGGACTTACATGTCCGTACTGGAGTCTGTCAGCCGCCACTCTCATTCGCAGCATTCGATTTACGCAGATTGTACCGCCGGCTTTCCGGTGCGTTCGGGTCACAGAGGAGATTGAACAAGCAATGAGAAAAGCGGATCGCCATAGTCAATCAAGGAGGACATTATGAACGCTATCAACTCAGTTGGAATTGATGTTTCCAAAGGGAAAAGCATGGTGGCTATTCTGCGGCCAATGGGTGAAGTGGTCATGCTGCCCAGGGAGTACCCTCACACTGCAGCAGGGCTCTGCCAGCTGTCTGCAGATATCCGCTCCCTGGGGGAGGATACCCGTGTCATCATGGAGGCTACTGGCGGCTACCACGAGCCTGTAGCAGCTGCTCTGCACAGTGATGGGATCTTTGTCGCAGTGCTGAATCCGCTGTACATCAAGCAGAGTGGCGGCGGCTCCATTCGCAAGGTCAAGACCGACAAGGCGGACGCCATGAAAATCGCCAAGTATGGCCTTGACAACTGGGTGGATCTGCGGGACTATACTCCTATGGAAGAAGTAAGACAACAACTGAAGCTGTGCAGCCGCCAATATGATCTCTACATGAAGACCATTATTGGGTTGCAAGAAAATCTCATTTCGTTGACCGATAAAACCTTTCCCGGCGTAAACGAGCTATTTACCAGCCCAGAACGAGCAGACGGCCATCAGAAATGGGTGGATTTTGTGCTGACTTTTTGGCATTGCGAATGCATCAGCCGGGTCAGTGAAAAAGCATTTGTGGAACGCTATCAAAAGTGGTGCAAGCGAAAGGGCTACAACTTCAGCAGTGAAAAGGCCAGGTCTCTTTATGCCAATAGCTGCGGGCTCTTCACGACCTTGCCCAAAAATGCCAACACCAAGCTGCTGATCACCACGGCGGCCCAGCAGCTTCTGACGGCCAGAACCACGCTGACGGTCATGAAACAGGAGATGCTCCGGCTCTCCAGGCAGCTTCCTGAATACGAAACGGTGCGTTCCATGTACGGTGTCGGAGACATCACTGCAGCGCAGCTCATGGCTGAAATCGGAGATGTGCGTCGTTTTCCGAGACGCAGTGCCTTGGTGGGCTTTGCGGGCGTTGATCCGGCTGTGAATCAGTCTGGAAAGCATGAAGCCAAGAGCAATCCTACCACGAAGCGAGGCTCTCCCCATCTGCGGAAGACGCTCTATCTGATTGTTTGTGCCTATCTGAAGAAAGCACCTGCCGATGAACCGGTGTATCAATTTCTGGACAAAAAGCGTTCTGAGGGGAAGCCCTTCTACGTTTACATGACTGCTGCTCAAAATAAGTTTTTGCGGATCTACTACGCTCGTGTGAAGGAATGCATGGAGGCCTCAAACCCCACAGCTCCTGACCAGATATAATTTTTCCGCTGATCCTGATTCCCAAGCTGGCAAGGCTCTGCTTTTCCAGCTCAGTTTTTGCGCTCATTTTGCTCTCACAAGGTTTGTGGGAGCTTTTTCATTTTAGGGCTTGACTTTTTATTTGCAGACTCCAGTTCAACGATGCGGAAGTGTTGCAGAACAAAGGCAAGGTGACTGCCGCCA
>SAMEA104404103__coassemble_889_pt1 | contig 19938 bp, 16 predicted proteins | sample SAMEA104404103__metabat2_high_PE_037 | metagenome-assembled genome bin SAMEA104404103 (sample SAMEA104404103) | Balaenoptera acutorostrata | reverse complement strand
GACATTCAGGCCGGGGAGGGCGTGCCCGTGTGCGCCTGCGGCGGCCGCATCAAGCCCGACGTGGTCCTCTATGAGGAGGCGCTGGACAGCCGCACGGTGAACGGGGCGCTGGAGGACATCAGCAACGCGGATATGCTCATCATCGGCGGAACCTCCCTGGCGGTGTACCCGGCGGCCAGCTTGGTGACCTACTACCGGGGACACAGGCTGGTGCTCATCAACAAGAGCCCCACCCCCTACGACAGCCAGGCCAATCTGGTCATCAATGAGCCCATCGGCGCGGTGTTCAGTCAGATCAAGGTATAATCAAACGCCCCTGTCAGCCTCGGCCGACAGGGGTATTTTCTGCCCTCTCACAGGTTGGACGGTAGGACCATTCCCAACAAAATTTACAGAAATATACATTTTGCGGAGGGGAATTCCGAAAACTGAGCCGGTTCCGCAAAATGCACTTCTTGTCATTAAAGCGCTGATGTGCTATAATGATACCATTATTTCCGCAGGCCCTTCACGGCCGTCGGGGCTGTGCGGAGCGGGACAAGGTCCTTCCCCAGTCGGAAGGACCCCACGAAAGAAGGTTGAAGCATGAGAAGTATTCTCCATGAACAGCGAAAAAGCAGTATCACCGCAGCCTGTATCACCCTTGTGGTGGGGCTTCTGCTGGTGTTCTGGCCCGACCTGTCCGTCAGCCTGCTGTGTACGGTGCTGGGCGTGGCCTCCATTGCCAGCGGCGCGGTCTACATCATAGGATGGGTCCAGAGGCACAGAATGGGACAGCCCGCCTTTTTCATCCTGCCCGGCGTGATCCTGTGCGCCCTGGGCCTGTGGCTGGTCACCCGGCCCGGCTCGGTGGTGAAGCTGATCCAGTACATTTTCGGAGCCGTTCTGATCTTCCACGGCGTTGTGGACTTACAGGGAGCCATTGCCCTCTGGCGTCAGCGCTGGAACCGCTGGTGGATCGACATGCTGCTGGCTGCGGCCACGGTCCTGCTGGGCCTGGTCATCATTCTGAACCCCTTCGGCACCTTTGCGGCAATGGCCATGCTCACCGGCTTTGCCCTGATCTTTGACGGCGTGAGCGACCTGATCCTGATCCGGCGGCTGACCAAGGCCGTCCACGACTGGGACGACACCATTCTGTAATGTTCCCCACAGGGGAGAGAGGAGTCTTTTATGGTAGAGACCATTATGAAGATCAACGGAGTTATCAACTCCTTTGTCTGGGGCCCCATTATGCTGGTCCTGCTGGTGGGTACGGGCATATACCTGTCCTGGCGGTGCGGCTGGATCCAGGTCCGTAAGTTCGGATTTATCCTGAAAAACACCATCGGCACCCTGTTTAAAAAGCAGACCAAGGACCACGGCAAGAACCTGAGCCCCTTCCAGGCCATGAGCACCGCTCTGGCGGGCACCGTGGGCACGGGCAACATCGCAGGCGTCACCGGAGCCATCTTCCTGGGCGGCCCCGGCGCGGTGTTCTGGATGTGGGTCTCCGCCTTCTTCGGCATGTGCACCAAGTACGCCGAGATCGCCCTGTCCCTCCGCTTCCGGGAGGTGGAGCCCGACGGCACCCACAAGGGCGGCCCCATGTACTACATTGAGAAGGGCTTAGGACCCAAGTTCAAGCCTCTGGCCGTGGCCTTCGCCCTGCTGGCCGGTGTGGCCTCCTTCGGCATCGGCAACATCGCCCAGTCCAGCGAGATCGGCAGCGCCATGGAGAACATGTTCGGCGTGAAGCCCCTCATCACCGGCGTGGTGCTGGCCGCCGTGGTGGGCGTGGTCATTCTGGGCGGCGTCCAGCGCATCGGCCAGGTGACCTCCTATCTGGTGCCTCTGATGGCCGCCTTCTACATCATGGCGGGCGTGGCCGTGCTGGCCCTCCGCATCGGCGAGGTGCCCGGGGCCCTGATGACCATTCTGAAGAGCGCATTCAGCATGGAGGCTGTGGGCGGCGGCGTGTTCGGCTACGGCCTGATGCTGGCCATGCGCCACGGCTTCGCCCGGGGCGTGTTCTCCAACGAGGCCGGTCTGGGCTCCGCACCCATCGCCCATGCGGCCTCCTCCACCGAGGAGCCCGTGGAACAGGCCATCTGGGGCGTGTTCGAGGTCTTTGTGGACACCGTCATCATCTGCACCATCACCGGCCTGACCGTCATCCTGTCCGGGGTCTATCTGGTCCCCGGCGGTCTGGACAGCTTCGGCTCCAACGGCACCGCCGCCGTGGCAGCCTTCAACACCATCCTCCCCGGCACTCTGGGCGGAGCCATCATCCATATCAGCCTGCTGTTCTTCTCCTTCTCCACCATTCTGGGCTGGAGCTACTATGGCGAGCGCTGCTGGGGCTACCTGACCCACGAGAACAAGACCGTCATCAACGTCTACAAGTGCCTGTTCGCCGTCATGTGCGTGGCCGGTACCATGGGTTCCGGCTCCCTGATGTGGAACATCTCCGACACCCTCAACGGCATGATGGCCATTCCCAACCTGATCGCTCTGCTGCTGCTGTCCGGCGTGGTCACCAAGCTGACCAAGGACTACTTCGGCAAAAAGAAGCTGAGAAAGTAAAAAGAAAAGTGCCCGGAACACAGTTCCGGGCGCTTTTTTTACTTCAAATAGGGGAGAAGAGTCTCTCTGTCGTTGGGGAGGCTCCCTTCGGCCACCTGCTCCAGCAGAGAATGGAGCCGCTGACCGATCTCCGGGCCGGTGAGCCCCGCCGCCACGGCGTCCCTGCCGTTGACGGCCAGATCCTTCAAGGTGAGGCAGGGCGCGGCGGCCAGATGCTCCCTTGCCAGAGCCTCGATGGCGTCGAACCGCTCCGCCTCGCCGGGGTGGTAGGCGGAGGCCCCGCTGTCCGCCCGCTTCAGGGCCAGCAGGTCAAAAAAGTTCTCCTGACCCAGCCTGGACAGCCACTTGCCCACCCAGCAGTTGGTGGCCTCCACGGGCAGGTGGTGCCGCTCGATGAGGAGCAAAACCTTGCTCCGGGTGGCCTTGTCCAGCTTCATCCGGGTGAGGGCGGTCCCGGCCAGCTCCACGCTCTTGGGGACATGGTTGTAGAAGTGGCCCTGACCGTTCTCGTCCGTGGAGAACACGGAGGGCTTTCCCACGTCGTGGAGGAGGGCGGCCAGCCGCAGGGCCGGGACAGGCGGCACCAGCTCCAGGGCCTTGACGCTGTGGGTGTAGATATCGTAGATGTGGTGCCAGGTTTTCTGGTCGAAGCCTACGGCGGGCTTCAGCTCCGGCAGAATCTGGGTTACGATCTCCGGAAAGTCCAAAAGGATCTGCACCGCACCGGGGGAACAGATGAGCCGCAGGAACTCGGCGGAGATGCGCTCCCAGGCCACCAGAGACAGATCCTCTGCGTGGCGGCGGATGGCGGCGGCGGTGTCCGGGTGGAGGTCAAAGCCCAGCTGGGCGGCCAGCCGCAGACCCCGGATGACCCGGAGCGCGTCCTCCTCAAAGCGTTGGTCCGGGTCGCCCACACAGCGGATCAGGTGATTTTTCAAGTCCTCCTGTCCGCCGAAGGGGTCGGTAATGCCCTCCGGCTCCCAGGCGATGGCGTTGACGGTGAAGTCCCGCCGGGCCAGATCGGCGGTGAGGCTGTCGGTAAACTCCACCCTGTCCGGGCGGCGGTGGTCGGAGTAGCCGCTCTCCTGCCGGAAGGTGGTTACCTCCACAGGCAGACCGCCGGAGATGACGGTGAGGGTGCCGTGCTTGATGCCCGTCTCCACGCAATGAAATTGAGCGCAGGCCCGCTTCATCTCCTCCGGCAGGGCGGAGGTGGCTCCGTCGTAGTCGTGGAGGGGGATGGACAGCAGGGAATCCCGCACACAGCCGCCCACCAGCACGGCCCGGTGTCCGTTTTTGCGGAGAACGTCCAGTACCTCCAGCGCCCGTTTGTCCCAGTTCAGCATAGTTTCACCTTCCCAATGATTTTCTCTAGTGTAACACAAAAAAGAGGGCGGAGCCAGCGGCTCCGCCCGGTTTTTATTTTGCCAGCAGGCCCAAATTGGGGTCGGTGGCGAAGTTGTTGAAGGAGTACAGGACCAGGACCTGGTCGATGTTGTTCTCCGTGATATACTTCTGGATGCTGGACACGTTGTAGCGCAGGTCGAAGAGGTGGATCTCAGAGAAGCGCTCGGTGAGGAAGGGGGTCAGGGTGTCGGAGTAGGAATCCCGGATGACCAGGACTCTGGGGCCGTCATTCTGGGCCTTCACCACGCACAGAGGCTGATTGCCGCCCAGGAAGAAGGTGTACTTGTCCTTCTTCTCCAGCTTTTCGGGGTTGTACAGCGCACCCTCCACGGGCTTGCCGGTGAAATAGCTGGTGACGGAGACGCCCTCGCCGCTGACGTAGGTGTCAATGGTGTCGGGCTGCACCCAGCGCACGCTGGAGGAGGAGAAGATGGTGCCGTTAAAGTCCTCGGTGACGGTGGTCTTGGTGTAGTCGGCCAGATTCAGAGGGGCCATGCCCATGGACTCAAAGATGGCGTTGGCACCATAGAAGGCGCCCAGACTGGTCCAGTGGTGGTCGGTGCGGTAGTACAGGTCCTCGGCGGAGTGGGCGGCCAGAGCGGCGGCCATGTCCACGGTCTGGGCCTGGGTCTTGCCGTACAGCTGACCGATGATGGACAGCTCGTTGGCAGTGGGTGCGCCCTCGGGCAGACGGTCCTTCCAGATGGTGGCGGCGGAGGGAATCAGGCCGAAGTGGACGGGGACAGGGGACTTCTCAGTCAGGGCGTTCAGCGCGTTGACGCCCTTGTCCAGCTGCTGAGGCTTGGGGGTGTCGATGCGGTTGATAAGCTCGCCGCCCTTGCCGAAGTAGACGCCGTTGTTCTCCTGCTTGCCGGTGAAGCGCTCGCACCAGGACTTCATGGACACCCAGAAGTCGCGGCCCACGATGTGGTCGGCGGTGAAGTCCTCGGCGTCCTCCATGAAGGAGCCGTCCTTCAGCGCCTCCAGAGAGAGCTCCGGGGCCTTGGACAGGAAGCGGTTCTCCAGCTCGGAGAACTCCTTCTTGGGCAGCAGCAGGCTGACGATGCAGATGCCGCCGATGAAGGCGCAGAACAGAGCGGTGAGGAGCTTGTGATAGTTCTTGTCAGACATAGTTTTTTGTGCCTCCTTTTAGAAACGGAAATAGAGGAAGGGGTTGTAGGTGCCGTCTACCAGATAGGCGGTGCACAGCATCAGCCCGGCCAGGATCAGCAGAGCGCCGACGATCTGAGCGGCGGTGCGGGGCAGCTTCTTGTAGAGCTTCACGCCCAGAGGGGTGGAGGCCAGGCCCGCAATGATGAGGATGGGCAGGTAGCTGGTCAGGTAGTAGTGGGAAGCGCCGTTGACCAGAGGTACGCCGCCCAGACCGAACATGACCTTCAGATAGCCGCCCAGCTGGGTGAAGTCCTCGATGGCGAAGATGGCCCAGCTGACCAGCACGAAGAACATGGTATAGATGTGGCCCAGCACCTTGGGAGCCTTCTCCAGCTTGTCCAGCAGGAAGAACTTTTCCACCATCAGCAGGACCCAGAAGTACAGGCCCCACAGCAGGAAGTTCCAGCTTGCGCCGTGCCAGATGCCGGTGGCGGCCCAGACCAGGAACAGGTTCAGCATCCAGCGGCGCTTGGAGCAGCGGTTGCCGCCCAGAGGGATATACAGGTACTCCCGGAACCAGGTGGACAGGGAGATGTGCCAGCGCCGCCAGAACTCGGTGATGCTTTTGGAGATATAGGGGTAGTTGAAGTTGGGCAGGAACTCAAAGCCCAGCATCCGGCCCAGACCCACGGCCATGTCGGAGTAGCCGGAGAAGTCGAAGTAGATCTGGAAGGTGAAGGCCAGCACGCCCAGCCAGGCCCCGGCCACAGTCAGCTCGGACACGGCCATGGCCTTATAGGCCTCCCACAGCATACCCACGTTGTTGGCGATGAGGACCTTCTTGGCCATACCCACGGTGAAGATCTGCACGCCGGAGGCGAACTTGTCGGCGGTGGTGGTGCGCTCGTCGATTTGGTCGCCCAGGTCCTTGTACTTGATGATGGGACCGGCAATCAGCTGAGGGAACAGGGTGACGAAGGTGCCGAAGTTCAGAATGGACCGCTGAGCCCGTGCGTCGCCGCGGTACACGTCCACGGTGTAGCTCATGGTCTGGAAGGTGTAGAAGGAGATGCCGATGGGCAGGTGGATGCCCAGCACGGGCATGAAGTTCAGACCCACGGCCTGGAGGGAACCGGCAATGAAGTCCCAATACTTAAAGAAGAACAGCAGGGCCAGGTTGAAGAAGATGGACGAACCCACCACCCAGCGGGCGGCTTTGTCGTTGTCCTCCCGCTTGAACTTCTCCACCAGCAGTCCGTGGGTGAAGTCGATGGCGGTGGACAGGAACATGATAATGACGTATTTCTGCTCGCCCCAGTAGTAGAAGAACAGGGACGCACAGAGAATGACCAGGTTACGGAGCTTTCTGGGGACCACGTAGTAGATGGCCAGGGTCAGCACCAGAAAGGCAAACATGAATACGGGGGTGGAAAAAACCATGGAGCAGCCTCCTAATAATCAGATTCAGCGCAGGGGAGAGGGGGTGTTCACTTCATTGGCAGGGCTCCTTTTAAAAGCTGCGGAACAGCAGAAAATTTTCAGTCATTTCACTTTGACGGCAGACGGCCGGAAAAGTTCCCGGAATTTCAAAAACCGGCTCCTTTTCTCCGCTGCCGGGAAAAACAAGCTCGGGCCTTCCATTATAACAGATATTTTTCCGGGAAACCACCGGGCGATTCTTGTTTCTTTCTTAAAAATGGGCTACAATAGTCGTGAATGTAAAGAAAAGGAAGAGAGGAGCGGGAACAATGGTTTTTGCGGTGCGATCTCTGGGGCTCCACGGGGTCTCCGGCTACACGGTGACGGCGGAGTGTGACCTGTCCGGCGGCCTGCCCGCCTTCACGGTGGTGGGTCTGCCCGACGCCGCCGTCAACGAGGCTCGGGAGCGGGTCCGGGCGGCCATCAAGAACTGCGGCTTCAACTTTCCGGTGAGTCGGATCACGGTGAATCTGGCCCCGGCCCATCTGAAAAAGGTGGGGACCCTGTACGACCTGCCCATTCTGGTGGGCATTCTGGCCGCAGGGGGTCAGCTGAAGGTGAAGGACGACAACTGCGCCTTTGTGGGCGAGCTGTCCCTGTCCGGCCAGCTGCGGCCCTGCGCCGGTATGCTGCCCATGGCCCTGGCCGCCAAGCGGGCGGGCATTCAGACCCTCTACGTGCCGGAGGAGAACGCCTCCGAGGCGACTTTGGCCGACGGCCCGGTGGTCTACCCGGTGCGGGACGTGGCCCAGCTGGTGAGCCACCTGCGGGGCGAGGAGGAAATTGAACCCCAGCCCCATTGGGAGCCCCACACCGCCGCCGCCCGCTGTCCCGACTTCTCCGAGGTCAAGGGACAGGAGCAGGTGAAGCGGGCGCTGGAGATTGCCGCCGCAGGCGGCCACAGCATCCTGATGACCGGCCCTCCCGGCTCCGGCAAGTCCATGCTGGCCCGCCGCCTCCCCGGTATTATGCCCGATATGACCATGCAGGAGGCCTTGGAGGCCACGGAGATCCACTCCGTCATGGGCCTGACCTCCGCCCATCAGCCTCTCATCGACGTGCGGCCCTTCCGGGCTCCTCACCACACCGTATCCCCTATGGGCATGGCGGGCGGCGGAAGCAACCCCAGACCGGGAGAAATTTCCCTGGCCCACCGGGGCGTGCTGTTCCTGGACGAGCTGCCGGAGTTCCCCAAGGAGGTGCTGGAGGTCCTGCGTCAGCCCCTGGAGGACGGCGAGGTGCAAATTTCCCGTGCCTCCGGTACCGTCACCTACCCCTGCCGCTTCATGCTGGTCTGCGCTATGAACCCCTGCAAATGCGGCTGGTACGGCCACCCCTCCGGCCGGTGCCGCTGCTCCGACGCGGAGGTGAAGAAGTACCTGTCCCGGCTGTCCGGCCCGCTGCTGGACCGCATCGACCTCTTTGTGGAGGTGGCGGCCCTGGAGTTTGACGAGCTGACCCGCCGCACCCCGGCGGAGTCCTCCGCAGAGGTAAAAAAGCGGGTGGACGGGGCCAGAAGGATCCAGTCCGCCCGGCTGAAGGACGGGGACTTGCAAAATAACGCCCAGCTGGGCCAGCGGGAGCTGCGGGCCTACTGCGAGCTGGACGAAAGCTGTCAGCGCATTATGAAGGGCGCCTTCGACCGGATGGGGCTGACGGCCCGGAGCTATGACCGTATCCTGCGGGTGGCCCGGACCATCGCCGACCTGGACGGCAGCGACAGCATCCAGGCCCACCACCTGGCCGAGGCCCTGCAATATCGTCCCCCGGAATATTTGATGCGATAACTGGACAAAGCTCTGTTTTTCCGATATAATCAGCAAAGACTGATGCCACGCATGGAAAGGAAATCTGCAATGAATGAAATGATTCTGCTGAAGCTGGGCGAAATGGTTCTGAAGGGTCTGAACCGCCGCAGCTTTGAGGATAAGCTACAGGCCAACATCCACCGCCGTCTGAACGGTCTGGGTCGCTTCCGGGTGTACACCCGCCAGTCCACCACCTATGTGGAGCCCATGGAGGAGTCCTGCGACATGGACGCCGCCTTTGACGCGCTGAAGAAGGTGTTCGGTATCGTGGGCGTGATCCGCGCCCGCTCCTGCCCCAAGGACAAGGATGCCATCCTGGCCGCCTGCCACGAGTATCTGGGCGAGGAGCTGCGCTCCGCCCGCACCTTCAAGGTGGAGACCAAGCGCGCCGACAAGATCTTCCCTCTGAACTCCATCCAGACCAGCCAGTATGTAGGCGGTCTGCTGGATGACGCCTATGAAAATCTGAAGGTGGACGTCCACCACCCCGAGCTCACCGTCCACGTGGAGATCCGGGACTACGCCGCCTTCGTCTACGCCAACGCCGTCCCCGGTGCCGGCGGCCTGCCCGTGGGCATCAACGGCCGCGCCGTCTCCCTGCTGTCCGGCGGTATCGACTCCCCCGTGTCCAGCTACATGATCGCCAAGCGCGGTGTGGCTCTGGACATGGTCCACTTCTTCTCCTACCCCTACACCTCCCCCGAGGCCAAGGAGAAGGTCCTGGACCTGGCCCGCCTGCTGGTGCCCTACTGCGGCCGTCTGGTGGTCCACGTGGTCCCCTTCACCGCCATCCAGGAGGAGCTGCGCCGCTCCTGCCCTGAGGAGCTGTTCACCATCATAATGCGCCGCTTCATGATGCGTATCTCCGAGGCTGTGGCCAACAGCATCGGCGCCAAGTGCCTGGTCACCGGCGAGTGCCTGGGTCAGGTGGCCAGCCAGACCATGGAGGCTCTGAACTGCACCGGCTCCGTGGTCCATATGCCCGTCCTGCGCCCCTGTATCGGTATGGATAAGGAGGAAATCGTCCAGATCTCCCGGAAGATCAACACCTATGATACCTCCATCCTGCCCTATGAGGACTGCTGTACCGTCTTCACTCCCCGCCACCCCCGTCTGCGCCCCGTCCTCAGCGATGTGGAGAAGGCCGAGGAGGGTCTGGATATCGAGGCCATGGTCAAGGACGCCGTGGACAACATCGAGAGCATCCGCCTGTAAAAACAAAGAAAACAGCGAAGCCGTTTGGCTTCGCTGTTTTTTTATACATCACCGGTCTGGCTTGTTTTTTCTGGGGATAAGGAGGAAGCCTATGATGACGAGGATCAGTCCGAGAATGGCGGAATAACGGACGATGACCCGGTAGGTCGGCCCTCCGAGGATCACACCGATCAGGCCGAAGTTTACGCCGAACAGCTCAACTGCGATCCCTAAAAGCATCAGCTTCATATACGTTCACCTCTTTTTGGATTATATTTACCATTGTAAAGTCTGTATAGAGTGTGAAAGGAATATAAATCTAATCTATCAGTGTTTCCGCCCTGTGGATGTAACCTGCCTACGTTTTCTTTTCAATACTGTCAGTGATAAAAATTGTGCAAATGTGACGACAAGTGGCAAAACAGTCGCAAAAAATACATACTCAAAACCACCTGCGCCTTTTACAAGGCTTATCCCAAGCTCTGCTGAGACTTGCGTGGAAAAGATGAAAAACAGCAGGTACTGCGCCGGCAATCCTACCCAAATATGTCTGGGTTGAACCTCTGTGTACCTCTTCATCAAACAAACAGCAATCAGGATCGGGATCAATACCATTAAGGCCATCCATAGTGGGTCTGGAAGTGCAGCAGTTTGAGAAATGATAACAAAATTTGCGGCAAACGACAATACCCCGCAAACCGTTGATATGAGCAGCCCTTTTATTTTCTGATAAGGATAGTTTTTCATAGATTACCTCATTGAATTTGGCCGCTATCAGGCTTTGCCGTCCAAGAGTGCCGCCACCTCCTCCAACAGGGGCGCGGGATCGTTGATCCCGAAATAGGTCCCGTTCTCTTCCACGTTGGAACAGCCCTCCTCGCTGGAGAGGTTGACGCGGAAGGTGGACAAGTCCCCCTTTTGCAGCCAGAGCGAGATGTGGTCATAGTCTTCTGTCAGGCACATGTTTTCGGGGGCAGAGATCGGGTCAAAGGTCATGGATGCGTTACGCAGATGCTCCAGCAGGGCGGCGGACAGGTCCGCGCCGATCTCCTCCCCGGAGATGGAATCGCTGCGGACGGTTTCACCCTGCTTCGTGATCCTGGAAATGCTGACGATCTCCACGTGATCCTCCATGGGAAGGGGCTGAATATCGTTCTTTGTGACTCTGAATACGCAATAGAACACCAACAGAAACACAAGGACAGAGGAGCAGACTGCAAGCAGCTTCTTCATTTCGGGTCATCCTTTCTGAACTTCATTCCGGCTGACAGCTTTTTCTGGTTTGAGTATAGCATATCCGGGGCCCCGCTGCATAGTGGGTCCCCGGAAAAATGATAGTTTCTTGCGGAAAGGTCCGTAAAATAGTATAATCAAAGGGACGGAGCCTCCCCTTTAATTAAAGTTTAATGAGGAATCAAAATTCTTTCAAGCCCGCTCTGATATTCTAATTCTGGAATATGGAGCAAGTCGGCGGAAAGGAGCCGTTTTTTATGGATATCACATTGGAGCGGGTGGAGCGCCTGCGGGAAAAGGCGGATGTGAGCTACGCACAGGCCAAGGAGGCTTTGGAATACAGCGGAGGGGACCTGCTGGACGCGCTGATCTATCTGGAGGAGGAGGGAGCTATCCCCCGTCCCGAGGGCGGGTGCTACTCCACACGGGGCGAGGGCCCCATCCAGCACCCCGGCGAGCTGATGGAGCCGGAGGAGGAGGAACAGCCCCGAAAGGCCTGTCTGCTCCTGCGGATGCGGGACTGGCTGCTGGAAAATGAGCTGGAGGTCTGGCACAAGGGCAACCCTGTGACCTCCATGCCCGCATTGATCTTATTTTTACTGCTGGTGCTGGCCGCCTGGGCGGTGATTCCCATCGGCATCATCAGCATGTTCTGCGGCTGTCGGTTCCGGTTCACCGGGCCGGACCGGAGCGATCTGGACGGCGGCAAGGAGGCGGAGGCCGACGACCTGAGCCGCCAGGTGGTGGACGAGCTGCGCCGCCAGCACGAGAAGAGAAACGAGGACTTGGGACCGTCTGCGGACGGAGAGAATGAGGTGGAGCACAATGAGTGAAGCGATTTTACTGGTAGAGGACGAGGAAAAGCTGGCACGCATGGTGGAGATGGAGCTGAAATACGAGGGCTATCAGGTGGAGAAGGCCTATGACGGCCGGACCGGACTGGACCGGGCCCGCTCCGGGGAGTTCGACCTGATCCTGCTGGATATCATGCTGCCCCAGCTGTCCGGCATGGAGGTCCTGCGCCGCCTGCGGAAGGAGAGCACCGTCCCCGTTATCATGCTCACCGCCCGGGACAGCGTCATGGACAAGGTGGCCGGGCTGGACTCCGGGGCCAACGACTATATTACGAAACCCTTTGCCATCGAGGAGCTGTTGGCCCGTATCCGGGCCGCCCTCCGCAACAAGGACAACCAGCGCTCCGAGGAGCTGACTGTGGGCGATTTGGTCATGGACGTGGAGCGCCATCTGGTCACGGTGCAGGGGAAGAACGTGGAGCTGACCAAGAAGGAGTTCGACCTGCTCCACTACTTATTGGAGAATAAGGGCAGGGTCATGTCCCGGGAGGCCCTGCTGGACAGCGTGTGGGGCTTCGACTTTGTGGGCGAGACCAACTCGGTGGACGTGTATATCCGCTTCCTCCGCAGTAAGATCGACGAGGCCTTCGGGGTCAAGCTGATCCACACCGTCCGCGGTGTGGGCTACGTCATCAAGGAGCCTTAACACACCGCCGGGAGAGGAGAGACCATGAGAAAAAGCAATCGGTTCCGGGACCCGCCGCCCACAGCACCCATCTCGGCCTCCGGGGACACCTCCCTGGTGTTCCGGCTGAATCTGGCCTTCTTTCTGCGCCAGCTGGGTATTTTTCTGGTCATGGACCTGCTGGTCATCACCCTGGCCACCCTGGGCCTGACCCTCTACGCCGAAAACCGCTGTGCCGATGTGGCCGGTGTGGTCCAGAGTCAGGGCATGCCGGAGCCGGACACCGCCCCCTGGATGGAGAGCGGCGACTATACGGTGGTCCCGCTGGACCGGGAGCCGGAGGGCCTGGAGGTCCCCGCCTTCTTCTCCTGGCTGCCCATCCGGGACGAGGTGGAGGGAGGCCGCCGGAGCTACGACGATATGCGCTACTACGTCATCGAGATGCCCAACGGGAATGAACCCTACGCCGTCCGGGTGGATATGATCGGCATGTTCCGGACCCTGCAATGGGTGGTCATGGCCCTGCTGGTCTGTCAGGTGTTCTCGCTGATCTTCAATCTGTTCCGCAATTACCGCTCCATTGAAAAGGCCCTGCGGCCCATCCAGGATCTGACTACCACCACCACCGCCCGGCTGAGAGCGGTGGGCCTGCGGGGCATGGCGGTGAGCCGGAGAGCCGCCAGCCGGGAGCTGGAAAACCTCACCGACGAGCTGGGCAAGATCAACGCCACCCATCTGGACAGCCGTATCGACGCCCACTCCAACCAGAAGGAGCTGCGGACCCTGGCCCTGGCCATCAATTCCATGCTGGACCGGGTCAATCTGGCCTACAGCGCCCAGATGCGCTTTGTGTCCGACGCCAGCCACGAGCTGAGGACCCCCATCGCCGTGATCCAGGGCTATGCAAACCTGCTGAACCGCTGGGGCAAGTCCGACCCGGAGGCTCTGGACGAGTCCATCACCGCCATCCGGGAGGAGGCGCAGTCCATGGAGCATCTGGTGGAACAGCTGCTCTTTCTGGCACGGGGCGACAACGAGTCCCAGCCCGTGAAGAAGGAGCACATGGACCTGATCCCTCTGGCCGACGAGGTCTGGAAGGAGGAGGTCATGATCCACCCGGACCGGGAGCTGGAACCCCGCTGGGAGCGGGACACCCGGGCCATTGTGGAGGCTGACCCCGGCCTGATGAAGCAATTACTCCGCATTTTGATCGACAACAGCGTGAAATACAGCCCGGAGGGGAGCCGCATCTATCTCCGGGTGTACACCGTGGAGCGCTACGCCCGGGTCACGGTGCAGGACGAGGGCATGGGCATCGTGCCGGAGGCCCTGCCCCACATTTTCGAGCGGTTCTACCGCACCGACCGCTCCCGGGACCGCAAGACCGGCGGCACCGGACTGGGTCTGTCCATTGCTCGGTGGATCGTGGACCGGCACGACGGCTGGTTCGAGGTGGTCTCCCGCCGGGACGTGGGCACAAGAATCACCTTTGTCCTGCCTCTGGCAGAGAAGGAGGACGTACATGAACCGGAAAATCCTTGAGAAATTCAGAAAACTGGACTTGGACCTGGGTTGTTTAGACTTTTTTGCCCCTATTAAGGACGATGAGCCCTACTTCTGCACCCCAAAGGGGGCCACGCTCCTGGGCCGCGCGGGGGTGGACGGCATCCACTTCTGCCGGGTCCGGGGTTTTGGGGATATGGTCTTTGCCGTCAGCCCCTGCAACGGGCCGGGGGAGTATGTCCACCCCGTCGCCCGGAGCTTTGCCGATTTCATTCGGCTCATGCTGGCCTGCAACGGCACCGCCGCCCCGGAACAGAGCTGGCAATGGAGCGAAGAGACGTTCCGAAATTTTCTGGCGGAGTACCCTCCGGATGAGGAGCAGAGAGCCGCGCTGAATGCGCTGGAAGAGGCCTCCGGCCTCCCGCCTATGGAGGAGCCCTACCGCTATCTCCGGGACTTACAGCGGAATTTCGATTACTCTAAGTTGAAATTTACAAAAGAATACGATCAGTTGACGGGAGAGGAGCCCTTACCTGCGCCGGAAGGCCGCAGCTGTCCTGCCGACGTGGACACCGGGACCCTGGACTGGCAGGTTTTCTTCCACGGCCACAGGGACGGGGAGAAGCCGGGCCGGGAGCTCCCCGTGAACAAAACGTTCCGGTGGGGAGAGCGGGAGTTCATCCTGCCCGCTGTCTACGCCTGCGCCGACGGTCTGGTGGCGGACTTCTTCATGACCGCACCCACCGAGGAGGTGGAGGACTTTGTTCGGAAGTACCGCCGCCTGGAGGAGGACGAAACCTTCTCCTGGACCGAGGAGGAAGTACAGACATTCCAGCGGGAAAATCCTCTGAACCTGAGCTTTTGGGCCGACGCGTTCATCAACGGAAAGCGGTCGGAGCAGACCCGCGGCTCCGGCAGTTTTTGGCTGCCCCTTGAGGGGGCGGAGCGGGATAGTGAGGTGGGGCTGGCCCTGATCCACTACGACCTGCCCCTGGACCGCTGTTGGCACTTCACCCGCTGTGTCTTCCCCTGGGCCACCAAGAAGAAGCCTGCGCTGAAAAGCCTGTTCTTTTGGTTGAATCAGGAGCCCTGTGACCTGTGGGGTGAACCTTTTGTGGCGAAAGAGGGGGAACGGGTGGAGTTGACCCACCCCGCCACCGGGGAGAAGCACGTTTTAACTGTGTTGGACAGTCAGCCCGACGTTCTGGAGGACGAAAGCGGGGAGGGCTATACCTGGCCCACCCACTTCTGGAAGCTGGAATACACCCTGGACCCGCCTCTGGACCGGGAGGAGTTCTCGCTCCGGGACTGTGACGAGGGCGACGGCCCGGTGGAAAACTGCTCTGCTGAGTCCGACTGTGAGGCCTCCGCCATTGCCTTCATCGGCGGGATGGACGGCCCTACCGCCCTCTGTGTGGGAGTGGAGGAAGGCAGTCAGAGCCAAATTGCCCTGTCCTCTCTGCACTTTGAACCGGCGGAGCAGGTCCAATGGCGGCCTGTGTTCCGGGTCCGGGAGCTGGAGAGTGTGAAGGTAGAGGCCATATAAATACCGACTCCCTTAGCAGGGGAGACTCTTACAATGTCTCCTGCAATGAGGCCTAAAACGCTGTAGGGCCGCCATATATGGCGGCCGTGTTACAGAGGGCAACGAGGCCAAATGAGAAGAAAATAAAACAAGTCTTGCCACCTTGCCTCCCCTCAAGGGGAGCCAAGACCGCCACGGGCGGGGACGAGGGACGAAAGAAAATGGAGCAGAGAAGAAAACCTTCTTCTGAACATCCGTGTTTGCGGCACCGGCGGGCCACGATGCGTGGATGCTTGCGGCGGCAGTCTTTGCCGCCCACCGTGGCGGGCGGATCATGTAACTCCCGTAAAACAGAACAGATTTTTGCCCAAGATAGAGCGTAGCTGTCAATTTATCAATTTTTGCAGCGCCCGAAAGCCGCTTTGCCGCCGACGTCCAAGGGGGACGGGGGGATGACGTGAGCAAGTAGACGCCTCAAGCGTCACTTGCTGCGTTGTATCCCCAGGTGATCTTTTGGTTTCTCTTCCATCGCTGGAAAAGAAACTCGCTCCCGCAGGAGCGAACCCCCTAAAAACACAAAGAACCCCCGGAAAGAAGTGATTCTTTCCGGGGGTTTGTTTGTTTCATATCAGCGGATCAGTCTCCGGCCTTCTCCAGGACGAAGTTCTCCTCAAAAGGGGGATCCTTCTCCTTCTCGGTACGGAGCATCCGGCTTGCGTTCAGAATGGCGATGACGGACACGCCCACGTCTGCAAAGACGGCCATCCACATATTGGCCATACCGAAGGCGGACAGGCCCAGCACCAGGAACTTGACGCCCAGGGCGAACACGATGTTCTCCTTGACGATGCGGATGGTTTTTCTTGCGATGCGGACGGCGGTGGCCAGCTTGGACAGGTCATCGTCCATGAGGACCACGTCGGCGGCCTCGATGGCGGCGTCGGAGCCCATAGCGCCCATGGCCACGCCCACGTCGGCGCGGGAGAGGACGGGGGCGTCATTGATGCCGTCGCCCACGAACAGCAGCTGCTGGCCGGGTTTCTTGTGCTTCAGCAGCTTCTCCACCTCGTCCACCTTGTCACCGGGGAGCAGACCGGCGTGGACCTCGTCCAGACCCAGCTGCTTGGCCACCACAGCGGCCACCTCGGGGGAGTCGCCGGTGAGCATGACGGTCTTGCTGACGCCTGCGGCCTTCAGACGGCGCAGGGCGGCGGCGGCGTTGTCCTTCACCTGATCGGACACCACGATGGAGCCGGAATACTTGCCGTCCACGGCCACATGGACCGCGGCACCGCCCCGGGTGTCGGTCTGGTCGCAGGTCAGGTTGGCCAGCGCCATCAGCTTCTGGTTGCCCACCCAGACCTCGTGGCCGTCCACCACGGCCTTTACGCCGTGACCGGCCAGCTCCTGAGCCTTGGAGGCCCGGGCCAGCTCCGGCTTGGCGGGAGCGGCTCTGCGGATGGACTGGGAAATGGGGTGGTCGCTCCACTGCTCAGCCAGAGCGGCCAGGGTCAGCAGTTCGTCCCGGTCCATGCCCACGGGGCGGACGTCGGTGACGGAGAAGGAGCCCTGAGTCAGGGTGCCGGTCTTATCGAACACGGCAACCCCTGCGTCAGCCAGCACCTCCAGATAGTTGCCGCCCTTGATGAGGATGCCCTGCTTGGAGGCACCGCCGATGCCGCCGAAGAAGCTCAGGGGGATGGAGATGACCAGAGCGCAGGGGCAGGAGACGACCAGGAAGATCAGGGCGCGCTGGACCCACATGACGAAGGCACCAAAGCCGAACAGGGGAGGCAGAACTGCCAGAGCCAGCGCAGCAATGACCACGGAGGGGGTGTAGTAGCGGGCGAATTTGGTAATAAAGTTCTCGGCCTTGGCCTTCTTGGAGGAGGCGTTCTCCACCAGTTCCAGGATCTTGGCCACGGTGGACTCGCCGAAGGGGCGGGTGACCTTGACCTCCAGCACGCCGGACAGGTTGACACAGCCGCTGATGACCTCCTCGCCGGAGATCACGTCCCGGGGAACGGATTCGCCGGTGAGGGCGGCGGTATCCAGGGTGGAGGAGCCCTCCAGCACCACGCCGTCCAGAGGGACGCGCTCGCCGGGCTTGATGACGATGGTCTGGCCCACGGCCACCTCTTCGGGGTCCACCTGGACCAGCTCGCCGTCCTGCTTGATGTTGGCGAAGTCGGGACGAATGTCCATCAGGGCCGCGATAGACTGGCGGCTCCGGGAGACGGCGACGCTCTGGAACAGCTCGCCGATCTGATAGAACAGCATAACGGCCACGCCCTCGGGGTACTCGCCGCAGCCGAATGCGCCCACGGTAGCCACCGCCATGAGGAAGTTCTCGTCAAAGACCTGACCGTTTTTAATGTTGCGCACAGCGCGCCACAGCACATCCCAGCCGATCACACCGTAGGGGATCAGGTGCAGGAAGAGACTCAGGATGCCGGTGGGGCCCCACAGCTCCAGGAGCAGATAGAGAGCTCCGGCGATGGTGATCCGCCGGAGCATCTTTTTCTGTTTCTTGGTCAGGGGGCGCTTCTCAGCCCCGCCGCTCACTTTGCCACGACCTCGCAGTCAGGGTCGACCTTGTGGCAGGCCTTGACGGCCTCGGTGACGATGGCGTCAAAGCGGGCGTCGTCGCCCTCAATGACCATCTTCTGGGACAGGAAGTTGACGGAAGCGGAGGTGACGCCGGCGATCTTGCTGACAGCGTCCTCCATCTTAGCGGCGCAGTGGGCGCAGTCCAGATCGATCATCTTAAAAGTCTTCTTCATTCTGAAACATCTCCTTATATAATGTAGGGGGATTCGGGGGAACGCTTACTCCTCGATGTGCTCCATGCCCTGACTGAGGATACGGGCCACGTGGCTGTCGTCCAGGGAGTAAAATACAGTTTTGCCGTCACGGCGATACTTGACCAGCTTACCGGCCTTTAGAATGCGCAGCTGGTGAGAGACGGCACTCTGGGTCACGCCGATGAGCCGGGCCAGGTCGCACACACACAGCTCGGACTCCAGCAGGGCGTACAAAATCTGCACGCGGGTGCTGTCGCCGAAGAGCTTGAACAGCTCGGCCAGATCGTACAGCTTCTCCTCGGAGGGCATCAGGCTTTTCACCTGGGCCACCTGGTCGGCGTGTACGCAGTCCTCCTGGCAGCAGGAAGGGGTTCTGTTGTCCATAGGATGCCTCTCTTTCTAACGTGTGAGCATTTGTTCATTTGTTGAGTAAACAATATCACACGCGCGCTGAAAAGTCAATAGCATAAAACCTTTTATCCATATAAAATTCGGAATACAAAATATGCACAATTACAAGGAAAATTGCTATAGTTTTTCCTATATGTTTTTTAGTATACCAGAAAAAATTCTTGGTCATTTCGGATTTACAAATGGCACTATAAGTGGTAAAATATGATTGGTCTATTAGGATGGCACTATGCCCTTCCTGCCAGGGACAGTGTATCCGAGAAGAGATATAATCAAAAAGTTATATTGATTATAGCCAAAAATTGACCGGGTCTGATGTGACAGACTCATGGCTGAATTGTGTGGAACAAGGACAGGTGCCTTTCCACCTGTCCGCCGAATAAGCAAGAAAGTAGGGAACTATCTATGGGAAGAAAATTCAAAACCATGGACGGTAACAATGCTGCGGCTTATGTCAGCTACGCCTTTACTGAGGTTGCTGGTATTTACCCCATCACTCCGTCCAGCCCTATGGCCGACTATGTTGACCAGTGGGCAGCTCAGGGCCAGAAGAACATCTTCGGCAACACCGTCAAGGTCATCGAGATGCAGTCCGAGGCCGGCGCTGCCGGTACCGTTCACGGCTCTCTGAACGCCGGTGCTCTGACCACCACCTACACCGCATCTCAGGGCCTGCTCCTGATGATCCCCAATATGTACAAGATCGCCGGCGAGCTGCTGCCCGGCGTCTTCCACGTCTCCGCCCGTACCGTGGCTGCTCAGTCTCTGAACATCTTCGGTGACCACTCCGACGTTATGGCCTGCCGTCAGACCGGCTTCGCCATGCTGGCCGAGGGTAACGTGCAGGAGGTCATGGACCTGTCCCCCGTGGCCCATCTGGCTGCCATCAAGGGCCGCGTCCCCTTCATCAACTTCTTCGACGGCTTCCGTACCTCTCACGAGATCCAGAAGGTCGCCATCTGGGACTACAAGGATCTGGCTGAGATGCTGGACATGGACGCTGTTGAGGCTTTCCGTGCCCGCGCTCTGAACCCCGAGCACCCCACCATGCGCGGCTCTCACGAGAACGGCGACGTCTTCTTCCAGCACCGCGAGGCTGCTAACCCCTACTACGACGCTCTGCCCGAGATCGTTGAGGAGTACATGGCCAAGGTCAACGAGAAGCTGGGCACCGACTATCAGCTGTTCAACTACTACGGCGCCGCCGATGCTGACCGCGTCATCATCGCCATGGGCTCCATCTGCGACGTGGCCGAGGAGGTCATCGACTATCTGAACGCTCACGGCGAGAAGGTCGGTCTGATCAAGGTCCGCCTGTTTCGCCCCTTCCGTGCAGACAAGCTGATCGCAGCCATCCCCGCCACCTGCAAGAAGATCGCTGTTCTGGACCGCACCAAGGAGCCCGGCGCTCTGGGCG
>SAMEA104404103__coassemble_855_pt1 | contig 20583 bp, 17 predicted proteins | sample SAMEA104404103__metabat2_high_PE_037 | metagenome-assembled genome bin SAMEA104404103 (sample SAMEA104404103) | Balaenoptera acutorostrata | reverse complement strand
CCATGTAGGGGATCTCGGTGACCACGATGCGGGTGCGGTCCCGGCCGAACTCCTCGAACTCGGTGCGGGCTCGGACGATGACCCGGCCCCGGCCGGTGGCGTAGGCGGCCCGGATGCCGGACCGGCCCATGATGATGCCCCGGGTGGGGAAGTCGGGGCCCTTGATGAACTCCATCAGGTCGGGCAGAGTGGCCTCGGGGTTATCCAGCACGCAGATGGTGGCGTTGATGACCTCGGTCAGGTTGTGGGGCGGGATGTTGGTGGCCATGCCCACGGCGATGCCGGAGGAGCCGTTGACCAGCAGGTTGGGGAAGCGGGAGGGCAGGACCCGGGGCTCCTTGCGGCTCTCGTCGAAGTTGGGGTCCCAGTCCACGGTATCTTTTTCGATATCCCGGAGCATCTCGTTGGAGATCTTGGACATGCGGGCCTCGGTGTATCGGTAAGCTGCAGGGGGATCGCCGTCCACGGAACCGAAGTTGCCGTGGCCGTCCACCAGCATATACCGCATGGAGAAGTCCTGGGCCAGACGGACCAGGGCGTCATAGACGGACTGATCGCCGTGGGGATGGTACCGGCCCAGCACGTCACCGACACAGGTGGCGGACTTCTTGAAGGGGCGGTCGGCGGTCAGATTGTCCTCGTACATGGCGTAGAGGATACGGCGGTGAACGGGCTTGAGGCCGTCACGGACGTCGGGGAGGGCGCGGCCCTTGATGACGGACATGGCGTACTCGATATAGGATTTCTCCATTTCAGGGACCAGAGGAGAATTGACGATGTGCTGGTCGGGGTATCGGATCTCCTCGGGATCGTACTGAGGTTTCTTACTCATATGCAAAACAGCCTTTCTCTGTCAAAGAATCAGGGGAGCGGTCAGTCCGCCTGCTCTGTGATCTGTCGGATATTCTGTTCATTCAGGGCCAGATAGTCCGGGGTGATCTCCCGGGCCTGACCCAAAAGCTCCTGCCGCCACCGGTCATAGACGGAGGCGTCCACGGGCTCCGGGATGCGGGACTCGGCCAGAGAGGGCCCCTCGGGCAGGTAGTACACCCGGCCGGTGCCGCTGGTGTCCACGTCCTCGGGGTAGTCCTCGGGCCAGAACTCCCTGTCCCATGCGTCGGCGGCTCCTACATACCGGTAGCTGTCGGAGTCGGCCTGATGGACGTAGGCGCTGTAGGGCCAGAACTCGCCGGCCTTGCCCTGGTTGTGGGACCACCCGGCCAGCACCACGCCGTTGTCGTAGAAGGTCAGGTCGGGGAACTCGATGAGCTCCATTTTCATCATGCCGGTGTCGGGCAGGTACTCACAGACGAAGCCCTGCATGCCCGCCATGCTGGAGTCCAGGTAGTTCACCACCAGCTCCTCCCGGCCGTCGCCGTCCACGTCGGCCACGGCGAAGGTGCTGTCCTTCTCGCCGATGGCGTGGACGGGGTCGCCGTGCTGGCCGTCGGGGAGGATGTTGTGGTTCAGAAGCAGGTCCAGCACCTGTGCGTAGGCCTGCCGGACAGACAGGCCCTGGGTGTTGTCGGAGATATTGCTGCTCTCGCTCTGGGATGTGCTCTGGGATGCGTCCTCAGAGGAGACAGCGGGCCGGTCGGGGCCTCCGCAGGCGGTCAGCAGACCGCACAGCAGGAGGCAGACCAGAAAAATAGAACTTTTCTTCATGAAGTGCGCAGCTTTCTCAGTAGTCCAGATTGACGGCGTACTTGGCGTTGCGCTCGATGAACTCCTTACGGGGCTCCACCTTCTCGCCCATGAGGATGGTGAAGGTCTCATCGGCGGCGGCGGCATCGTCCAGGGTGATCCGGCGCAGGGTGCGCTTTTCGGGGTCCATGGTGGTCTCCCACAGCTCGTGGGCGTCCATCTCGCCCAGACCCTTGAAGCGGCTGATGTCCACCTTGGCGTTCTCGTTGTCGCCGCGCAGCTGGGCGGCCATCTCCTCGCGCTCCTCGTCGGAGAAGGCCACCCGGCTCTGCTTGCCCCGGGTCAGCTTGTACAGAGGGGGCACGGCGGAGTAGACATAGCCCTGCTCGATGAGGGGCCGCATGAAGCGGAAGAAGAAGGTCAGCAGCAGAGTTCTGATATGAGCGCCGTCCACATCGGCATCGGCCATGATGACGATCTTGTGATAGCGCAGCTTATCCAGGTTGAACTCCTCGCCGATACCGGCGCCCAGAGCCACGATGACGGGCTGCAGCTTCTCGTTGGAATAGACCTTGTCGGCCCGGGCCTTCTCCACGTTCAGCATCTTGCCCCACAGAGGCAGGATGGCCTGGAACCGGGAGTCACGGCCCTTGGTGGCGGAGCCGCCTGCGGAGTCGCCCTCGACGATGTACAGCTCGGTGAGCTCGGGGTTGGTCTCGTTGCAGTCGCGCAGCTTGTCGGGCATGGAGGCGCCGCCCAGAGCGGTCTTGCGGCGGACGGACTCGCGGGCCTTGCGGGCTGCGTCGCGGGCCCGGGAGGCCAGGATGGTCTTTTCCAGAATGGCCTTGCCCACGGCGGGATGCTCCTCCAGATAGACCTCCAGACCGTCGGACACGATGCGGTTGACCAGGGTGCGGATCTCGCTGTTGCCCAGCTTGGCCTTGGTCTGGCCCTCGAACTGGGCGTTGGTCAGCTTCACGGAGATGACCACGGTCAGGCCCTCGCGGCAGTCGTCGCCGGTGACCTTCTCGTCGTCCTTCAGCAGCTTTGCCTTGCGGCCGTAGGTGTTCAGTGCGTTGGTCAGAGCGCGGCGGAAGCCCTCCTCGTGCATACCGCCCTCAGGGGTGCGGACGTTGTTGGCGAAGGAGACCATGACCTCCTGGTAGCCGTCGTTATACTGGAGGGCCACCTCGGCGGTGGAGTCGTCCTGGGTGCCCTGCATGTAGACCACATCCTCGTGGATGGGGGTCTTGTTGCGGTTCTTGTAGGTGACGAACTCCCGGATGCCGCCCTCGTAGCACATGTCGTCCTCGGTCTCCTGGCCCTCACGGAGGTCCACAGTCTGGATCCGCAGACCGGCATTGAGGAAGGCCTCCTCCCGCATGCGGGTGTGCAGGGTCTCGTAGTTATAGACCAGAGTGTCGAACATCTCGGGGTCGGGCTTGAAGGTGACGGTGGTGCCGGTGTGGTCGGTCTTGCCGATGACGGTCATCTCCTGGGTGATCTTGCCCCGGGCAAACTTCATCTCGTAGATCTGACCGTTCTTGTGGACCTGGACCTCCAGCCACTCGCTCAGGGCGTTGACAACGGAGGCACCCACGCCGTGCAGGCCGCCGGACACCTTATATCCGCCGCCGCCGAACTTGCCGCCTGCGTGCAGGATGGTGAAAACCACCTCCAGAGCGGGCTTGCCGGTCTGGGGCTGGATATCCACGGGGATGCCGCGGCCGTTGTCGGTGACGGTGATGGTGTTGTCCTTGTTGATGGTCACGGTGATATCACTACAGTAGCCGGCCAGGGCCTCGTCGATGGAGTTATCCACGATCTCGTACACCAGATGGTGCAGGCCGGACTCCGAGGTGGAGCCGATATACATGCCGGGGCGTTTCCGGACAGCCTCCAGGCCCTCCAGGACCTGAATTTCCGAGCCGCCGTACTCGTGCTCCACCTGGGTGGAGTTCAATTCATTCTGTTCAGACATAAGTTACCTCCATTGTTTCATGTAGGAAAAGCGTTGAGATGGGAGGGGCAGGAGGGAAGAGGTTCGTCTCTGACCTCTCCCATCCCAATGCTTTGATGGTGCCGCCGATGCGGCAGAGAAAAGAGAAGCGTGAATAGTGAAGAGAATCGGTGCGCCTCCGGCGCGTTGGAATTTCGTCTGCGGACGGGACGGGGGACGGCCGCGATATATCGCGGCCCTACGGCGTTGACCGGAAATCTTTCTGCGAGACTGTAGGGCCGCCATATATGGCGGCCGCAGGTTTTCGGCAGCACACCGGAAAACAAACAGCAAAATAAAATCGCAGAATCTATCGAAAAACGCCGTTCTAAGCCTCCCCCCAAGGGGAGCCTTGGACGCGCCGCCTGCGGGCGGGACGAAGGACGGGGGTTTCAGAGAAGGGTGAAAAGTGAATGGTGAAGAGTGAAGAGAATCGGTACGCCTGCGGCGCATTGGATGGCCGCCCACGGGCGGGACGGGGGATAGGACTTGAAACAGTTCTCATCCAAGGCCCCCTTGTGCAAAGGGGGCTGTCAGCCAAACGGGGCCCCAAACGCAACCCAACGAAGTGGTTGTGTTTGGGAGAGGAGGAGCGACGGAGCGAACGAGAAATACCGCCTGCGGTATTTGGAGCGATACACAGTCCGCGACGACGAGGGGGATTGTAACCTGCACTCTCATCACCGCTTGAGATGCGGTCAAAGAACGGCAGATCACAACCCTTCCGTCACCAGTCTGCGGACTGGTGACACCTCCCCTTGCACAGGGGAGGCTTTTTCGCCTGCGGGCGGGACGAGGGACGGGGGATTTCATTTCAATCCACGCCCCCTGCCCAATAAAAAAGCCTCACTCAAAGAGGTTCTGTTCCATTCGCTTTGCCAAAGTGGCCGAGGAGGCCTGGCACAGATAGACCAATGGCTGTTCGTCGGACCGGCCCACCAGCACGATGGACCGGGGCAGATCGTCGGACAGCCAGACAGCCCGGCCCTCCCACTCGGCTTTATCGAGAAATTCCCGTGTTTTATGGGCCCAGCTGGCGTTATCCAGATCGAAAATGCCCAAAATCTCCCGGTGGGGGACCACCACGTTCTGACCCAGATGCAGATACATCGGGAAAACCTCACTTTCTCAGTGGAGGCGGCCGTTGTGGATGTGGAAGGCTCTTCCGCCCTCCAGCCCCTCCAGCTTCTCCTCCTCACAGCAGGTGATGAAGATCTGTCCGCCCCGGATGCGGTTCAAAACGAAGGACTGCCGCCGGTGGTCCAGCTCGCTGAGCACGTCGTCCAGCAGGAGGACGGGCCACTCGTCGGTCTCCTCCTGGAAGATCTCCCGCTGGGCCAGCTTGAGGGACAGGGCGGCGGTGCGGGTCTGACCCTGAGAGGCGTAGATCCGGGCCGCTCTGCCGTCGATATCCACCAGCAAGTCGTCCTTATGGGGGCCGCTGAGGCACTGCCGCGCCTCCAGCTCCGCCTTTTTATGGGACGCCTGGTGGTCCATGAGCATGGGCAGCAGCTCCTGGGGCATTTTCAGGGGTTCGTCCACGGTGGAGACCGTCTTGTAGGTGAGAGATAACTCCTCACGGCCGCCGGAGAACTCGCCGTGGATGGCCGGGGCGTGCTCCGCCAGTCGGCGGATGAAGTGGGCCCGGTAGTGGATGAGGATGGCCCCGGTCTGGGCCATTCTCAAATTAAAATCGTCCAGGGTGTCCAGCAGGGAGGGGTTCTCCTTCCAGTCCCGCAAAATGCGGGTCTTGTGCTCATAGAGGCGGTTGTACTCCGCCAGAGCGGCGGCATACCGGGGCCGGATCTGGCAGATGGCCCCGTCCAGAAAGCGCCGCCGTGCGGAGCCGCCCTCCCGGATGAGGTACAGGTCCTCGGGGCAGAAGAGAACGGTGGTCAGCACGCCCGATAACTCCCCGGCGGTCTTTAATTTCAGACCGTTGGCGTAGAGCTGGCGGGCGCGGCCCCGGTACAGCTGGGCCTCCATGGCGAAGTCCCGGTTCCGGCTCTCCACGGTGCCCCGCACGATGGCGGAGGATTTACCGGTCATGATCAGCTCCCGGTCGAACCGGGTCCGGTGGGACCGGGCGGAGGACAGGTAGGCGATGGCCTCCAGCAGATTGGTCTTGCCCTGGGCGTTGTCGCCGTAGATCAGGTTGACTCTGGGGTCAAAGGAGGCGCTCAGCCGGTTGTAATTGCGGAAGTGCTCCAGCTCCAGAGAACGCAGTCTCATTCGACGACCAGCTCCAGCTCGCCGTCCACGTCGGCCTTGTCGCCGGGACGCATCTTTTTGCCGCGCATGGTGCAGACCTCGCCGTTGACCTTGATGCGGCCCTCCTGGATGATGAGTTTTGCATCGCCGCCGGTCTCGACCGCGCCTGCGAACTTCAGCAGGTCCTGAAGCTTGATAAATTCGGTGTGGATCTTGATGTTGTGTGTCTCCATAGTTACCTCACTTTTGTGTCGGGAATAGGAATTGAATCGATCATTGCCAAGGCCCCCTTGTGCAAAGGGGGCTGTCAGCTTGCTGACTGGGGGATTGTAACCTGCACGAGCAGTTCTGCTTGAGAGATGGTCAAAGAACGGCAGATCACAACCCTTCCACCGCAAGCGGTCCCCCTCCCCTTACACAGGGGAGGCTTTTCGCTGCGGCGGGACGGGGGACGGGAGTTTATTTCTAACAAACATTTTCGTTGAACAGTTGGCATGACGGGCGGTGCCGGCGGGCCACGCATCGAAGAACGCAGCTGGTGTAGTCTTTGCAAAGCCCGTGGCGGGCGTGTCTGTTACCCCCGTAAAGAGGAACAGATTTTTGCCCAAGGCGGTGCGTAGCCGTCAATGGGGCAGATTTTGCAATGTCCCGAAAACCCTGCCCACCGCCGCCGGCCCCCGTATTCAATGGGTCCGGGGAAAACGCCATTGAAAACACAGGAGTGTTTTCGGCGTTGTCTCCGGCGATCTTTGGGGTCCTTTTCAATCGCTTGAAAAGGACCTCGCCCATCAGGGCGAAACCCTCAAAGCCGTCCGCCGGAGGCGGACAGCGCTACCCGTCCCGCAAGTCCTTTCCCCCTCTCCTGCACGGCATTTTCAGTCAGAGCAGAAAGAAGATTTTCAGAACTTTTCCGTGCAGGTTCCCCGTCATTTCTTTCGATTAAAACCGCAATTTATTATAAATACGGTGGGTTATCAGTTTGCCTTCAGCCGGACGGGGAGGACCATATAGATGAAGTTCTCCTCACCCTCGGCGGGGAGGATGACGCAGGGCGCCAGACCGGAGGTGAACTCCAGCCGCAGCTTGTCGGCGGGGGCGGCCTTCAGAGACTCCATCAGATACTTGTTGTTGAAGCCGATCTCCAGACCCTGGCCGTCACCCTTCACGGGGCACTTGTCGGAGGCGTCGCCGATGGCGGTCTTGGTGGTGATGGACACCTCACCGTCGGAGAAGATGCAGTGCAGGGGAGACTTCAGTTTTTCGCTGATGATCAGGGAAACGCGGTCCAAACAGGCCAGAAGAGCCCGGTTTTCCACCTCAATATGGATGGAATTGTTCCGGGGGATGGCGTTTTTGTAGGGGAGGAACTCACCCTCCAGACGGCGGCAGACCAGGATGATCTCGCCGGTCTGGAACATGATGTGCCGTGCGCCGTGGATGATGGTCACGTCGGACTCGCCGGAGCAGATCTTCTCCACCTCGCTCAGAGCGGAGCCGGGGACCACAAAACTGAAGGTTTCAGCGCCGTTTCGGGCGGAAACCTTCTCCCGGCGGAGGGCCAGACGGTAGCCGTCCACAGAAACTACGGTCAAAGTGTCATTTTCCACGTCGAACAGGGAGCCGGTATGGATGGGGCGGCTCTCATTGTCGCTGACGGCGAAGAGGGTCTGACCGATCATGGCCCGGAGGGCGGGCTGGGGCAGAGACAGAGAATTCTGCTGATCCACAGAGGGCAGCTCGGGGAACTCCTCGGGGTCGGTGCCCAGAATGTTGAACTCGCTCATGCCGCACTTGATGTTGACCATGTAGCCGTTGGAGGAGAAATACACGATATCATCGGGCATTTTCCGCACGATCTCGCCGAAAAGCCGGGCGGACAGCACCAGAGAACCGGTCTCGGCAATGTCAGCGGGGACGGTGGCCTGGATTCCGGTCTCCAGATTGTAGCCGGTCAGTCTTAACTTTCCGGTGGCTTCCACCAGAATACCCTCCATAGCGGGAATGGAGCTCTTAGCGGCAACCGCTCGGGACGTAACAGAGACAGCGCTGGATAACAGTGCCTTCTCACAGGAAAATTTCATAGGGAGTGCCTCCAGTCTTGTTCCTTACAGGGAAGGAAAGGATATATTTTAGTAACAGTAGCCCGTAGGCGAAAAAAATGTGGAAAGATCGTGGAAACCCTTGGGGCCGTAAGAAAAACTCCATGCACAGGCTGTGTGGAAAACTCCGCAGGTTTTGCACGGGGGTGTGGACGGAAAAAAGTTTTCCACATTTGTCCACACACAATCCACATTTAACGGTGGATAACCGGGGGAGAGGCGCAAAACCTTTCCCCGGTTATCTCTGCCGTTTATACGTGAGTATTCAATAAATATTCACTCGATATACAGTCCGCTCACTCGTAGCGGATATTGATGTTGGCGGTGATGTCCTTGAGGATCTCGGCCTTCTCGGGGTCGTTCTTGATGAGGTCCTCCACCCGCTCGATGGAGTGGAGCACGGTGGTGTGGTCCCGGTTCTCGAACTCCTTGCCGATCTCCTTCAGAGACAGGTTGGTCATGCGCCGGATCTGGAACATGGCGATCTGGCGGGCCAGGGCGATATCCTTGGCCCGGCCCTGGCCCCGGAGGACGCTGGGCTCGATGTTGTAGAACTTACAGACCTCGTCGATGATGACGTCGGCGGTGGGGACGATATCGGATTTCTCCTTGAACATGTCCTTGACCGCCCGGATCACCGTGTTCTTGTCCACGGAGTCCCCCATCAGATCCTGATAGGCCATGATCTTGTTGACGGTGCCCTCCAGCTGGCGGACGTTGGCGGTGATGTTCTCGGCGATGAGCTGGAGCAGGAACTCAGGCAACTCCACCCCCATGCGGATGGCCTTGTTTTTGATGATGGCCATGCGGGTCTCGTAGTCGGGAGGCTGGATGTCGGCCAGCAGACCCCACTCGAACCGGGTCTTCAGTCGGTCCTCCAGACGGAGCATCTCCTTGGGAGGCCGGTCGGAGGTGAACACGATCTGCTTTTTCTGCTCGTACAGGGTGTTGAAGGTGTGGAACATCTCCTCCTGGGTGGAGCCCCGGCCGGCGATAAACTGGACGTCGTCCATGAGGAACACGTCTGCGCCCCGGTACTTCTCCCGGAATTCGGTGTTCCGGCCCTCGCGGATGGCCTGGATCAGCTCGTTGGTGAAGGTGTCGCCCTTGATGTACACGATCTTGTAGTCGGGGTGGGCGGCGTGGATGGTGTGGGCGATGGCGTACAGCAGATGGGTCTTGCCCAGACCGGACTCGCCGTAGATAAAGAGGGGGTTGTAGCTGTTGCCGGGGGAGTCGGCCACCGCACGGGCCGCCGCGTGGGCAAACTTGTTGGAGGAGCCCACCACGAAGCGCTCGAAGGTGTACTCCTCGGTTCCGGGCAGGAAGTCGTCCTGCTTGGTATCCTGGCTGTCGAAGGTGTCCAGCTCATCCTCGGTGAGCACGGTCACATCGAAATCAGCGGAAAATAATTCCCGCAGCGCCTTCTGGATGAAGGGTACATAGCGGGCGGCCACAATGTCGCGCTTGAAGCGGACAGGGCTGTAGATGATAAACTGCGTCTCGTCCAGAGAGACGGGGGTTACGTCGTCGAACCAGGTATTCAGAGTGGTGGTGGTCATGTCGACCTTCATCAGCTCCATTACCTTCGACCAGATCTCAACGGCTGGATTCATTCCAGAGACCTCCTTTTCAAGTGTCGATCCCCCTTTTGGCGGGGGCTGAGCCGGACAAAGCGCCTTCCCCGGAGGGCGGAGAAGGCGTTGGCAGGGGGAAAAACACAAAAATTCCACACCTGACATTATACCAAACCGCAGACAAGCCCGCAAGGTTTTGGGGGATATTTTTATATAATGGTATCGAGTTTTCCACAGAGCTGTCCACAAAAAGGGCTCCCGCCTTGTGCCTCGCCGAAAAACTGACACAAGATATAGTTATTCTGTGGAAAAGAGTGATAAAAAACAACCAAAATGAAAAATTGTGTTGACAAAAACGGGGTACCTCGTCTATAATAAGTATCGCTTTCCTCTGCTTATGGGTCACTGCACCCGTTTGGAGGGAAACGGACCGGTTTCGTGCCTGTCCGCGAAAACACAGACCGCAGCCCTCCGGGCTGTTGTTGGGCCGGGAAAGCCGGCTTGAATTTTGATGAGGAGGTGTCCCCACATGGTTCGTACCTATCAGCCTAAGAAGCGTCAGCGCTCCAAGGAGCATGGCTTCCGCAAGCGTATGGCCACTGCCAATGGCCGCAAGGTTCTGGCTCGTCGCCGTGCCAAGGGCCGTGCCCGCCTGAGCCACTGATGACACGCTGGGGTTCAAGATAACCCCTCTTGTCGCCGGTGCAGAGACGGAAAAACCGGATCTCACCCGCAAGCGGTATCGCGGTATAGAGGACACAGCTTGAATAGATCGCACATAAGGGGCGTGGGAGGATTCCCCCGCCCCTATGGCCGTATCCGGGGAAAACTCTGACTGTTTCAAAGCGCAGAGGTTTCCTCCGGGGCCCTGTGCGGCTTTTTCGCTGTTCCCCGTACCCCGCCGCGGCATATTACAAAGGACAATCATCCAGTGGGAGGAAGCCATGAAGCATACTGTGGCACTGAAACAGAATCATGAGTTCCGCCGCCTCTACAACAAGGGTAAGAGCGCGGTTTCGCCCTATTTTGCCATCTACTGCCGGAAGACCGGACGGCCTCAGAGCCGGCTGGGCATCACCACCGGCGTGAAGCTGGGCCACGCTGTCAAGCGCAACTTTGTCCGCCGCCGCATCCGGGAGCTGTACCGCACCAACGAGGAGAAGTTCCTCCCCGGCTACGACGTGGTGGTGGTGGCCCGCACCCGGGCCATCTACGGACGCTACGCCGACCTGGAGCGCAGCTTTCTTCAGCAGATGAAGAAGCTGGGCCTCACCGCACCGAAGGAGAATCGGGCTTGAAAAAATTCTTGATGGCCGCCATCCGGTTTTACCAGCACAATATTTCGCCAATGCGTCCGCCCTGCTGCCGTTTTATCCCCACCTGCTCCCAGTATGCGCTGGAGGCCCTGGAGAAATACGGCGTGATGAAGGGCGGCTGGCTGGCGCTGCGCCGTTTTCTGCGGTGTCAGCCGTTCCACCGACAGAAATCTATCGAGTACGATCCAGTACCCTGAGTGCGCCGCACTTTTGAGATGGAATTCTGCCGGCTAAATTTTATACTTGCGGAGGTATGATTGTGGGTATTATTCTGAAACCCTTTGCCTGGCTGCTGCTGTTCTTCTATAACTTCCTGAACAGCTACGGTCTGGCTCTGATCCTCTTCGCCATCGTGGTGAAGACGATCCTGTTCCCCGTCACCCTGAAGAGCAAGAAGAGCATGATCCAGACCACCATGCTCTCCTCCAAGCTCAAGCAGATCCAGAAGCAGTACGGCAAGGACAAGGAGCGCTATAACATCGAGGTCCAGAAGCTCTACGAGCGTGAGCACGTGAACCCCATGAGCGGCTGCCTGTGGTCCCTGATCCCCATGTTCGTCCTGATCGCCCTGTACGGCATCGTCCGTCAGCCCATGACCTACTTCATGGACCTGTCCAAGATCCAGATCGAGCAGATCGCCATGGCGCTGGACTGGGAGCAGGTGGCAGTTGCCAACGGCTGGGTCACCGCCAAGCAGATGGCCGCTCTGGCCGCCAAGGTGGCCGACGGCTCCATCAAGACCGTGTTCCAGCAGGGCGGCTTCAACGAGCTGTACCTGATCTCCCTGATCAACAACGAGAACCTGGCTTCCCTGCAGCAGCTGGTGGACTCCACCAAGATGTTTGTCCTGGATACCGACTTCCTGGGCATCAACCTGGCCATGGTCCCCAAGTGGAACTTCTGGACCACCGGCATCAACTGGGGCTCCATCGGCCTGTTCATCCTGCCCCTGATCTCCGTGGTCGCCTCCTTCCTGTCCATGAAGGTGTCTCTGGCCACCAACGCCATGAACCGTGAGTCCCAGGCCTCCGAGATGGAGACCTCCAACAAGGTCATGATGTGGATGATGCCCGTCATGTCCCTGTGGATCGGCTTCACCGTTCCCGCCGGCCTGTCTATCTACTGGATCTCCCAGTATCTGATCCAGATGGTCCAGGAGGTCATCAGCGGCAAGATGCTGAAGAAGGACTACGAGGCCGCCCGCATCGCCTCTGAGGAGCGCGCCCGTCAGGAGAAGGAAGAGGAGAAGCAGCGCAAGGAGCAGGCCCGCCTGGAGCGCGCCCGCCGCGTTGAGGAGGCCAAGAAGCACCACAAGAAGGTGAAGAAGGACGTGGAGCCCGACATGGAGGGCGTCAACAAGGACGACAGCCGTGAGGGTTTACGCGCTTACGCCCGCGGTAGAGCTTACATCCCTAACCGCTATGGCCATGGTGTGACTGAGTACCACGACGCCAGCGATATGCTGGTGGCCCAGGAGGCCGCCGAGGCCGCCAAGAAGGGCAAGAAGAAAAAGAACAAGTCTGAGGACCAGAAATAAGGAGCTCTGACACTGATATGCTGAAATTTATTGAAACCACCGGCCGCACCGAGGAGGATGCAATCTCCGCAGCTCTGTTCCAGCTGGGTCTGGAGCGCGACGATGTGTCCATCGAGGTCGTGGAGCGCGCCAAGACCGGCTTCTTCGGTTTCGGCAGCAACCCCGCCAAGGTCCGTGTGAGCTATGAGGAAGAGAACGGCGTGGCCAAGCCCATCGGCAGCAGCGACTTCAAGATCGACGTGTTCGGCGACCCCGAGCCCGTGGAGGAGAAGAAGCCCGAGCCCGTGCAGGCTGAGCCCGTGGAGCCCGCCCCTGTGGAGGTCAAGGCCGAGCCCGTTGTCGAGGTGAAGGAGGAGCCCGCCGCTGCCCCCGAGGCAGAGGAGGAGGAGTCCGGCGAGATGGAGACCATCCTGGCCGCCAAGCCCGGCTGGAAGCCCGCCCGCACCAACAACAACCGCCGGGAGCGTCAGCCCCGCCGCCAGAACCGCCGGGAGGAGCAGATCCAGGCCGGTGACGAGATCGTCATGCAGGCCGCTCCCCACGTGGAGCAGCCCGTGGAGCTGACTCCCGCCGCCGCTGACGACGAGAAGGCCCAGCAGATCGGTCAGTTCCTGACCGGCCTGATGGAGCACCTGGACGTGGAGGCCACCCCCGAGATCTTCACCACCAGCGAGGGCGGCTATAAGGTCATCCTCCAGGGCCAGAACCTGGGCGCCATCATCGGCCGCCGGGGCGAGACTCTGGACGCTGTCCAGCAGCTGACCAACTACTCCGTCAACCGGGGCCAGTCCAAGCGCGTCCGCATCCACGTGGACGCCGAGGGCTACCGCGCCAAGCGGGAGGAGTCCCTCCAGCGTCTGGCCGTCAAGGTGGCCGGCAAGGTGGTCAAGTACCGCAAGAACATGACTCTGGAGCCCATGAACGCCTACGAGCGCCATGTGATCCACACCGCGCTCCAGGAGTACCCCAACGTCTCCACCTTCTCCACCGGCGTGGAGCCCAACCGCCGTACTGTGGTTGCCTACGCACCCGGTCAGAAATAAGTGAGCCTTTTGCGGCGGGAGGAAGCATTTCCTCCCGCCGCTTTTTATTTTGTCCACATTTCCCGAGAAAGTGGGGATAACTTCCGGGAAAAACCGGGGATCAGGCCCGGCTTTCAGAGTTGTCCCCGGAAGAAACGGCATATTTTCCACGGAACAGCGGGGGAGTGGGGAAAGGGGATTTTCCGCCCTTTTCCCGTGGGACCCACGTCCCGACCGCAGTCGGCTTGGAACGGCGTTTTTCGTTTCACTCCTCTCTCTGGTTTATGGTGCGTTTCAAGAAAGTGGTTCCTAAACCTGCGGCCGCCATATATGGCGGCCCTACGGTCTCTACCGGAAGTGTTGCCTGAACTGGAGTAGGGCCGCGATATATCGCGGCCGCAACCCCCGTCCCACGTCCCCGCGCACGGGTAAGGCCCCCTTGTGCAAAGGGGGCTGCCGCTTGCGGCTGGGGGATTGTAACCTGTACTATCTTCACCGCTAAAGATATGGTCAAAGAGGCTTCCGGTTACAACCCTTCCGTCACCAGTTTGCGAACTGGTGCCACCTCCCCTTGCACAGGGGAAGCTTTTATCTCCCGCCCGCGGCGTTTTCAATCTGCGCCTTGGCGCACCTTTTCTCTTCTCTCTTCACCCTTCCCTTTTCTCTGATTCCGAACATCACCTCCATTGAAAGGAGTTTACTTCCCATGCCCACCCCTCTCTATGACGTACTGAAAACCTACGCGGCGGCCAACACCGCCCGTTTCCATATGCCGGGCCACAAGGGCAAGCCCATGCCCGCCCCGGAGCTGGCGGCCATCGCCGCCATCGACCTGACGGAGATCACCCCCACGGGCAATCTCTTCGAGGCCGGGGAGCCCTTCGACTCGGCCCACAAGCTGTGGGCCGACCTCTTCGGCTTCGACCACTGCCAGTTTTTGACCGGCGGCTCCACCATGGGCATCCATACCGGCCTGACCCTGCTGTCCCGGCCCGGGGATAAAATTCTGGTGGACCGGGGCTGTCACCGGGCGGTGTTCAACTGCCTGGCCCTCATGGATCTGGAGCCCGTCTATCTGGAGCGGCCCTGGATGGAGGAGCACAACCAGACCGGCCCCTTCACCCCGGACATGGTGGAGGCGGCGCTGAAAAACCACCCGGAAATTAAAACTGTCTGTATAACATCTCCTTCCTACTCCGGTCTGTTATCGGATATTGAGGGGATTTCCAAGGTCATCCACGCCCACGGGGCCCGCTTGTTCGTGGACGGCGCCCACGGCGCTCACCTGCCTTTCCTGGGAATTGATCCCTTCAAGGGGGCCGACGTGGTGGCGGCCTCCGCCCACAAGACCCTCCCCGCCCTGGGGCAGAGCGCCCTGCTCTTCACCAACGGCATCGACCCCGCAGAGGTCCGCCGGACCGCCAGCCTCTACGGCTCCTCCAGTCCGTCCTACCCCCTGATGGCCTCCATGGATGTGGCCCGGCAGTGGCTGACGGACCACCCGGAGGAGTACCGCCGGGCCGCCCACCGGGTGGCGCAGTTCCGGCAGAAGTACCCCTCCCTGGGGGACGGGCTCCCGCTGGATCCCGCCAGACTCACCATCAAGGTGAAGAACGGCCCCGACTTCGCAGAGAAGCTGGAACAGCGGGGCATTTTCCCCGAGATGGACGACGGCGGCCATGTGGTGTTCATCTGCACCGCCATGGATGACGAGGAGAACTTCGCCCGGCTGGACCAGGCCCTCACTGAGCTGAGAGAGGAGATGGGGGACTGCGCTCCTCTGCCTGCACCTCCCATTCCGGAGCGCGTGCTGTCCATCCGTCAAGCCCTCTTCATGCCTCAGGAGAAGCTGCCCCTGGAGGCCTGCGAGGGCAGAGTGGCAGCCGCCCAGCTGGCACCCTACCCGCCCGGCATTCCCGTGGTGGCTCCCGGCGAGGTCATTTCTAAAAAAGAACTTTCCTATTTTAAACAAATAGGATATAATAATCAGGATGTACAGGTGATTTGTCCTTGAAATCTCCCTCTATACTGGGTGGGATGGGGCGAATAGTTGTACGTTTTGATGCAACTAAGCAAAAAATTTTTTAAAAAACTTTTTTGCAGGTAAAAATCTGTCCGCTATGCCGGTCTGGGAGGGAAAAAGATGGAGCTTTCAGCTCTGGCGGGGAACACCCGTCTGAAGGAACTGCTGCACCACCGGGTACAGGGGCGGGGCCTGTCCCACGCCTATATCCTGTCCGGGCCGGAGGGCTCCGGGCGGCACACTCTGGCCCGTCTGCTGGCTCAGGCCATGGTCTGCACCGCAGAGGACCGGATGAAACCATGCGGGGTCTGTCCCCAGTGCCGGAAGGCCGCCGAGGGCTACCACCCCGACATTTCCGTCATCACCGGACCCGCCGAGGGCAAGCCCATCACCGTGGACCAGATCCGCTCCCTCCGGGCCGACGCCCACATCCGACCCAACGAGGCCCAGCGCAAGGTCTATCTGCTGGAGGAGGCCGACCAGATGAACGCCTCCGCCCAGAATGCCATGCTCAAGCTGCTGGAGGAGGGCCCGGCCTACGCCGCCTTCCTGCTGCTGGCGGGGAACGAGGGCGGTCTGCTGGAGACGGTGCGCTCCCGCTGTGAGGAGTTATCCCTGGCCCCGGTGCCCCTGAACGAGTGCGCCCAATGGCTCACCGGGAAATTCCCGGAGAAGAGCGCGGATGAGATCCGCACGGCCGCGCTGGACTGTCAGGGTATTCTGGGCCGTGCGGTGGAGCAGCTGGACGGAACCGAAAACGGCCGTCAGGCCCGTCTGGAACGGGCGGCGGCTCTGGCCTCCGCGCTGGAGGGAAAGGACGAGCTGGCCCTGTTTGAGGCGGCCATGTCTCTGGACAAAGGGGAGAAGGGGGAGCTCATTCCCCTGCTGGATGCGCTGGAGGGCGAGCTGACCCGTCGTATGGGCCGCTCTCCCGACCCCAGGCGGCTCTACCGGGCGGTGTCCCTGGTGAAGGAGCTGCGAAGCGGCGCAAGGCTCAACGCCAACCCCGGCCAGCTGGCCGGGTGGCTGTGCGCCGGTATGTTTTTGAATGACGGACCCGCAGGCGGAGCCTCCAAGGCAGCTCCCCGCCGCCCCGGACCGTGGAAATAAAAGGAGAAGTTTCCCTATGATCGAGATCATCAGCGTCCGCTTCAAAGAGAGCGGCAAGCAATATTATTTCAACCCCGAGGGCCGGAAGTTCCAGGTGGGCGACGGCGTCATCGTGGAGACCTCCCGGGGCACCGAGTACGGCCAGTGCATCCAGGAGAACACCATGATCGACGAGTTCGAGCTCACCGCCCCTCTGCGTCCCGTGGTCCGGGCCGCCACCGAGGAGGACAAGCTCACTCTGGAGCGCAACAAGGAGAAGGAAAAGAAGGCCTTCGCCATCTGTCAGCAGAAGATCGCCGAGCACGGTCTGGATATGAAGCTGGTGGAGGCGGAGTACAGCTTCGAGGGCAATAAGGTCCTGTTCTTCTTCACCTCCGAGGGCCGGGTGGACTTCCGAAACCTGGTCAAGGACCTGGCGGGCACCATCCACGCCCGCATCGAGCTGCGCCAGATCGGCGTCCGGGACGAGGCCAAAATGCTGGGCGGTCTGGGCATCTGCGGCAGACCCTTCTGCTGTGCCCAGTTCATGGACGAGTTCCAGCCCGTGTCCATCAAGATGGCCAAGACCCAGAACCTGTCTCTGAACCCCACCAAAATTTCCGGCACCTGCGGCCGTCTGATGTGCTGCCTGAAGTACGAGCAGGACGCCTATGAGGATCTGGTGAAGCACGCCCCCAAGCAGGAGTCCTTCGTGGAGACCCCCGACGGCGCGGGCACCGTCACCAACGTGAACCTGCTCCGCCAGACCGTCAACGTCCGTCTGGAAAACGCCCCCGAGACCCCCAAGTGCTACCACAACTGCGAGCTGTGCGTGGTCCGCAACGGCAAGGGCAAGCGCCCCGAGGGCTACGTGGAGCCTCCTCTGGAGCAGCTGGCCCGTCTGCGCAAGAAGCCCGAGGAGAACGAGGCCCCTGTCAGCGAGGAGAGCGCTCTGGCCGCCGCCCTGGAGGCCGCCTTCCCCAGCCGGGAGAACGGCGAGCCCCAGCAGCAGCCCCGCCGGGAGAATCCCAACAACCGGGACAACAACCGGAACAACCGCCGCCGCCGCAAGCCCCGCCCTGAGGGCGCGGCCGACAACGGCCAGCAGGCCCAGCCTCAGCAGGGCCTGCAGCAGAATCAGCGGAAGCCCCGTCCTTCCAAGCCCCAGAACGGCGAGGGCCAGACTCAGCAGCCCAGCCGCCCCCGTCCCTCCAAGCAGTTTACCCCCAACACCCAGAAGCAGAAGCAGCAGCCCGCTCCCAAGCAGCAGGGTGCGCCCAGCGCCGAGGGCGGGGAGAAGAAGCCCTTCCGGCCCCGCCGCCGCCGCCGTCCCAACGGACCCGGCAAGCCCAAGGGTGAGGGCGGTCAGACTCAGGGCTGAACCTGAGTCCCTCTGCGGAGGTATTTGTAGGAGGAAGTGAGGATATATGGCCGGATTTTTCAACGCGCTGTCGGCCTCTCTGGTCCTGCTCCTGCTCATGTCGGTGGGCTACTTTATGGGCCACCTGGGCTGGATCAAGGGACCGGAAAAGAAGTTTATCAGTAAGTATATCGTCAACATCGCGGTGCCCTGTAACTGCGTGGTGAGTATGCTCAACAATCTGGAGCGCGACTCTCTGGCCCAGGCCGGACTGATGCTGATCTCCGCCTATCTCAGCATCGGCGTGACCATGCTCCTGTCCGTGGGGCTGGCCAACCTGCTGAAGCTGCCCCGGAACCGCTGGGGCGTGTTCGTGTGTATGACGGGCCTGTCCAACACCCTGTTCATCGGCATCCCCGTGTGTACCCAGCTCTTCGGCGACGCCTGTATGCCGTTTTTGATGGTGTACTGGCTGGGCAACACCAGTTATTTGCAGTCCGCAGGCGTCATGCTGGTGAAGAACGCAGGCACCGTGAAGGGCGGGAAAACCACGGTGAAGGGGTTCTTAAAAGACCTGTTCACCAAGCCGCCCATTGTCTCCGTCATCTTCGCCGTGATCCTGCTCCTGCTGGGTCTGCGGCTCCCGCAGCCCATCATGTCCGCCGCCGGGTACATCAGCAAATCCGTGTCGCCCCTGGCCCTCATCTACTGCGGCTACATCATCTATGAGCTGGGCCTGAAAAATGTCCGGCTCATGCGGGGCCTGCCCACCATGCTGGTGGTCCGGCTCTGCGTGGCCCCCATGATCTGTCTGGCCTTCTGCCACTTCTTCGGTATGTCCGGCCTGCCCCGGAACGTATTCGTCATCGAAAGCGCCCTCCCCGTGGTCACTCAGGCCACCGTCATGGCGGGCGCCTACGGGGCCGACGAGAAGTACGCAGCCACCGGCGCCTGCCTGTCCACCCTGCTCAGTTTTATCACCATTCCGATTTTTATGGTATTACTTGGATAATTTAAAACTGTGAGGAGAGTTTTAATGCTCTCCTCACAATTTGTTTACAATTGAAAACGCAATAATAGTTGAAATTTCCGACTGTAAGTGGTAAAATAACTTTAAATTTCGAGTTAGAAGTTATCAAAAATGGACCATTTTGGAATAAAATGGAAGCTGAAACACGGGAGGGAATCTCAATGTACGATGAGAATCCGGCAATGGAGCAGGAGAACGACGACCTGACCGCTCAGGAGGGCCTGACCCTCACCCCTGAGCTGGTGGAGGACTTCCTCACCAGTCTGATCGACCGGGGACGGAAAAAGGGCACCGCGGACTCCTATCGCCGCTACCTCATTAAAATTTACGGCCTTCTGCCCGAGGAGGACAAGCGTATTTACCCCGGCGGGCTGAAAAAACTGCGAGATCAGCTGTTGGCCGACGGCTGCGCCCCCAGCACCGTCAACAGCTACCTGTCTGCCGCCAACAGCCTTTTGGAGTTCTGCGGCCGGAAGGAGCTGCAGCTGAACGCCGTGCTGAAAAGCGAGAAGAACGATCAGCCCACCCTGAGCCGGGAGGAGTATCTCCGTCTGCTGGCCACCGCCCGGATGATGGGCAAGGAGCGGACCTACCTGCTCATTAAGGTGTTCGCCTCCACCGGCCTGCACTTGCGGGACCTGCCCAAGCTCACCGTGGAGAACTGCGACAAGGGCGTCATGCGGGTCCAGAACGGCACCGTCCGCATCCCCAAGTGCCTGCGGGAGGAGTTACAGGGCTATACCCGCCGCCGGGGCATCCTGTCCGGCCCCATCTTCGTCACCAGAAGAGGCCGACCCATGGACCGGACCACCGTCACCGCCGCCCTCCAGGTGCTGTGCCGCAGCGCACAGGTCCCTGAGGAGCGCACCAACCCCCGCTGTCTGAGAAAGCTGTATCTCAAGACCCAGGACGAGATCCAGGCCAATATCTCTCAGCTGGTGGAGCAGGCCCACGAGCATATCCTGGAAAACGAGCAGAGACGCATCGGCTGGGGCCGTGAGCGCATCCAGTGATTTTTGATTTTTAAAAAGAAACGTCCGCACCATCGGTGCGGACGTTTTTTTATCGTTTTGGGTGTTGGGGTTTCGCTCCTGCGGGAGCGAGTTTCTTTTCCGGCGATGGAAAAGAAACCAAAAGATCGCCGGGGAAAACGCCGAAAACACTCCCGTGTTTTCAGTGGCGTTTTCCCCGGACCCCTTAAAACGGGGGGCTGTAGGCGGTGGGTGGGGTTTTCGATGGGCTGCAAAATCTGCCAAATCGACAGCTGCGCTCCACCGTGGGCAGAAACCACGGGTATTTTACGGGAGTAACATGATCCGCCCGCCGGGGCCATGCAAAGACTACACCAGCTGCGTTTTTCGATGGGTGGCCCGCCGGCACCGCCCGTTTGGCCAACCATTCAACGAACTATGCTCTCCGATTGAAACCCTCGTACCCAAATCGAAGCCCAGCGAAGCGGGTTCGGTTTGGAGAGGAGGAGCGAGGTCGCGAGTAAGCTGTATCGCTATACGGTGCGATATGGCGCACGATACGCAGTCCGCGACGACGAGGGGGATTGTAACCTGCATGGACAGTTCTGCTTGAGAGGCGGTCAAAGAACGGCAGATTACAACCCTTCCGACACCAGTCTGCGGACTGGTGCCGGCGGTTTGTCAACCAAGTGCAACACTTTTCAA
>SAMEA104404103__coassemble_804_pt1 | contig 21481 bp, 18 predicted proteins | sample SAMEA104404103__metabat2_high_PE_037 | metagenome-assembled genome bin SAMEA104404103 (sample SAMEA104404103) | Balaenoptera acutorostrata | reverse complement strand
AAGCGATTGAAAAGTACCCAAAAGATCGCCGGGGGATACAACGCAGCAAGTGACGCTTGAGGCGTCTACTTGCTCGCGTCATCCCCCGGAGCCCCCTTGGAAATCGGCGGCAGAAAGGCTTTCGGGCGTGGCAAAATCTGCACTATTGACGGCTACGCTCCATCTTGACCAAAAATCTGTTTCGTTTTACGGGAGTAACATGATCCGCCCGCCACGATGGGCGGCAAAGACTGCCGCCGTCAGCATCCAAAGAACTGCGCCCTCCGGTGCCGCAAATGCGGATGTTCAGAAGAAAATCCTGCTATCTGCTCTGTTTTCATCCTTCGTCCCTCGTCCTGTCCGCAGACGAAAAAGCCTCCCCTGTGCAAGGGGAGGTGGCGGGAGTCCGCAGACTGGTGACGGAAGGGTTGTAACCGGAAGCCTCTTTGACCACATCTTTAGCAGTGAAGATAGTACCGGTTACAATCCCCCTCGTCGTCGCGGACTGCGTATCGCTCCAAATACCGCGAGCGGTATTTCTCGTTCGCTCCATCGCTCCTCCTCTCCCAAACACAACCACTACGTTGGGTTGCGTTTGGGTTCCTGTTTGGCTGACAGCCCCCCTTTGCACAAGGGGGCCTTTGGAAAAAACTGTTTTACTCCGAACCACTTGCACACGGTCGGCAAAACGGGCGGTGCTAGCGGGCCACCTATCGAAAAACGCTTCTATTCCGGTCTTTGCATCGCCCCGGCGGGCGAGTCCTGTAACCCTCGTAAAATGTCTGTGATTTCTGCCCAAGGTGGAGCGTAGCCGTCAATCCGGCTGATTTTGCCGCCCATCGAAAACCCCACCCACCGCCAACGGCTCCCGTAAATGGGGTCTGGGGTGCTGACACTGAAAGCCCCTGCTTTCGTCAGCACCCCAGCGGCGTTTTGGTTACTTTGTCGCTGTAGACAAAGTAACTCGCTCCCGCAGGCGCGAAACCTTCCCCAAACAAAAACCGGAAGCAATCAATTGCTTCCGGTTTTTTTATTCTTCCTCCGCCAATCTGGCCCGCAGGCCGGAGTAGCGTTTGGTCTGTCTGTTATTGTAAACCATCCCGGCCACGGCGTCGGGGTCGCCCACCACGATAAATAACTCTCTGGCACGAGTGACGGCGGTATACAGCACGCCCCGGGTCATGAGCATGGGGGCTCCGTCCAGCGCCGCCAGAATGACGGCCCGGTACTCGCTGCCCTGGGCCTTATGTACCGTGACGGCGAAGGCGGGCTCCAGCTCGCCCAGCATATCCGGGGCGTACTCCACAATGCGCCCGTCGAAGTCCACGGTGACGGTGGCCCCCTCCACGGAGCGGATGAAGCCGATATCGCCGTTAAACACGCCCATGCCGGAGGCGGTGCCCCCGTCCTCCCGCCACAGGACGTCGTAGTTGTTGCGGACCTGCATGACCCGGTCCCCGGTGCGAAACACCCAGTCGCCGAAGCGGCGCTCGCCCTTGTCCTCCAACGGCGGGTTGAGGGCCTGCTGTAAGACCTGATTCAGCGCTCTGGTGCCGGTGCCTCTCCGCCTTGTGGGCGAGAGGACTTGAATCTGGTCGGCGGGGATGCCCATGCGCTCGGGCAGACGGCGGCGGCACAGGTCCACGATGGTGTCCAGGGCGTGCTGTTCATCCCGGCGCACCAGGAAGAAGAAGTCGCTGCTGTTCTCCCGCAGATTGGGGACCTGGCCCTCGTTGATCATGTGGGCGTTGCGGACGATGGCGCTCTGGGCGGCCTGCCGGAAGATTTCGGTGAGCCGGACGGTGGGGACGGTCTTGCTCCGGATGAGGTCGGAGAACACGTTTCCCGCGCCCACAGAGGGCAGCTGGTCCGGGTCGCCCACCAGCACCAGACGGCAGTCGGACTGGAGTGCGTCCAGCAGGGCGGCCATGAGGGTCACGTCCACCATGGAGGTCTCGTCCACGATGACCGCGTCCACCTCCAGAGGCTCGTAGCTGTTGTGGGTGAACACCAGCTGGCCCGTTCTGGGGTCGAAGCCCGTCTCCAGCAGGCGGTGGATGGTGGAGGCGTCGGTGTCGCACAGCTCGCCCAGCCGCTTGGCGGCCCGGCCCGTGGGTGCGGCCAGAGCGGTTTCCAGCCCCATGGCCTCGAAGAGGGCCAGCACGCCCCGTAAGCAGGTGGTTTTACCGGTACCGGGGCCGCCGGTGAGCAGCATGACCTGCCGCTGGGCGGCCAGCTCCACCGCCTCCTGCTGCTGGGGCGCGTAGGTGATGCCCTGGTCCCGCTGGATCTGCTTCAACAGCTTGTCCAGACCCTCCGGCGGCAGCAGCTCGGCCCGGCTCATCTCCCGGATGCGCTCCGCAATGTAGACCTCGGATTCGTACATCAGCGGGCGGTAGACGGCCTCCTGACCGGCCACCTCCTCCCGCATGACCTCGCCCCGACCGATCAAGCCCTCCAGACACTCCTCCAGCAGGCTGCCGGGGATCTCCAGCAGGCGGGCGGTGGCGTCAATGAGCTTCTTGTAGGGTAAAAAGGTGTGGCCGTTGCTGTCGCTGTTGTGGGCCAGCTCGAAGAGCAGTCCCGCCTCCAGCCGCTGAACATCCTGGGGCTCCACCCCCAGAGACAGGGCCAGCCCGTCGGCCACGGAGAACTCCACTCCGAACTCGGTGTCCACCAGAAGATAGGGGTTGTTCTTCACCACCTCCAGCGCCACGTCGCCGAAGGCCCGGTGGAGGGCGGTGGCCAGCTCCAGCGGGATCTGGTGGGCGGTGAGGAATTCCATCAGCCGCCGCATTCCCATCTGCTGATTGAAGGACTCGCTGATCTGCCGGGCCCGCTTGGGAGAGATGCCGCGGATCTTGCTCAGCTTCTCCGGCTCAGCCTCGATGATGTTCAGCACATCCTCTCCGAATTCTTCAATGAGCAGACGGGCGGTGGCCTTGCCCACCCCCTTCACCGCCCCGGAGGACAGGTAGTGGAAAATTTCCTTCAGTCCCTCGGGCAGGCGGCGCTCCACCACCTCGGCCTTCAGCTGGGGGCCGTAGGTGGGGTGGCGGGTCCAGCGGCCCCGGACGGACAGATACTCACCGGGCGATACCCCGGCCATGGGGCCCACCACGGTGATCTCCTCGCCCTTCACGTCCAGCCGGAGGATGGTATAGCCGTTTTCCTCGTTCTGATAGATGATGGCGGAGACCGTGCCCTCCGTCTCCGGGTTCATCAAGAGCTGTTCTTCTTCCATGATCTCCGCCTCACTTTCATTGGTATGTATGCTCCATACAGTCCTGCAAGCAGTCCGCAGGCCGCAGGACCACCCGGTCCCACCGCTGGGCCAGATGCAGAGCCACCTCCCGGCCCGCCGGGGTCAGGTCTAAATCTGCTATGACGATCTCCCCGGACCACAGGCCCAGGCTCAGAAGCCAGACCCACAGCCGCACCGTCTGTTCCAGATGCAGGCCCTCTCCCCTGCCGGGGATCACCGCCAGCACCTCCCCGGTCCGGGGCTCCGGCCGCAGCAGCAGCCCCAGCAGCCACCAGCTCAGGGCCGCGGCGGCGGTGACAGCGGCGGCTGCCGCGAAAATTTCTCCCACCACAGGGCAACACCTCCGCCGCATCCTATGCAGCGGAGGTGCAGTTTGTTTGTTACATGGCTCCGGAGAACAGGTTCACGCCCACGTGGGTCAGACCCAGCATGATACTGCCTGCGGTAAGTACGCCCAGCACCACGGCGGGCATGGCCTGCTTCAGGCGGATATCCAAAAAGGCCGCCGCCAGAGAGCCGGTCCAGGCACCCGTGCCGGGGAGCGGGATGCCCACAAAAAGCCACAGGCCGATGGATTGATATTTCAGCATTTTCTCGCCCTTCAGATGGGCCTTGCGCTCCATCTTGTCCACCAGGCCGTTGAGCCGGGGCATATACTTCCGCATCATCTGGAAGATACGGCGGATATAGACGATGATGAAGGGTGCGGGGATGATATTGCCGATGACGGCGAAGGGGAAAGCCAGGTAGTAGGGCAGTCCCAGGGCCACGCCGAAGGGCAGGCCGCCGCGCAGCTCGATAATGGGGATCATAGATACCAGCATGGTAAAGATGCACTTGCCCATGGTCGTGTCCGTCAGCCAGTCAAAGAGTTCCATTGTTCACCTCATAAATTTGGGAATTTTCCCGGTCAAAGCGTTATTTTCTGATGTTTTCCGGTAGGTCCGGCTAAATTATCAGTTTAGACGCTTTTTTACCGCTTGTAAAGTATAAGTTTCGTTAGGATTCCCCGCATTTTCTGACATTCCCGTCAATGAAGGAGCTTTTTCAGATACTGTCCGGTGTAGCTCTCCGGGCACTCCGCCACTTCCTCAGGAGTTCCGGCGCACACGATAGTTCCGCCGCCATCTCCGCCCTCAGGTCCCAGGTCGATGATGTGGTCGGCGGTCTTGATGACATCCAGATTATGCTCGATGACCACCACGGTGTTCCCCACCTCCACCAGCTTCTGGAGGACCTCAATGAGGCGGTGCACATCGTAGGAGTGCAGGCCGGTGGTGGGCTCGTCCAGGATATAGATGGTCTTGCCGGTGGAGCGCTTGCTCAGCTCGGTGGCCAGCTTCACCCGCTGGGCCTCGCCGCCGGACAGCTCGGTGGAGGGCTGGCCCAGCTTCACGTAGCCCAGGCCCACCTCCTCCAAAGTGCGCAGGCGGTTGTAGATCTTCGGCAGGTTCTCGAAGAAGGGCAGGGCCTCGTCCACGGTCATCTCCAGCACCTCGTAGATGTTCTTGCCCTTGTAGCGCACCTCCAGGGTCTCCCGGTTGTAGCGCTTGCCCTTGCAGACCTCGCAGGGAACGTAAATGTCGGGCAGGAAGTGCATCTCGATCTTCAGCAGGCCGTCGCCGGAGCATGCCTCACAGCGGCCGCCCCGGGTGTTGAAGGAAAATCTTCCCGGGTTGTAGCCTCTGGCCTTGGCGTCGGGGGTGGAGGCGAATAACTCCCGGATATCCCCAAACAGGCCGGTATAGGTGGCCGGGTTGGACCGGGGGGTGCGGCCGATGGGGCTCTGGTCGATGTTGATGACCTTGTCCAGAAACTCCTCGCCCTCGATGCGGTCATGCTTGCCGGGGCGGGTTTTGGTCCGGTTCAAATCTGCGCCCAGCTTCTTGAACAAGATCTCGTTGACCAGCGAGGACTTGCCGGAGCCGGACACGCCGGTGACGCAGGTGAAGGTCCCCAGCGGGAAGGCCACGTCCACGTTTTTCAGATTGTGTTCTTTAGCTCCGAACACCTTCAAATAATTTCCGTTTCCCTTCCGCCGCTGAGTGGGGACGGGGATCTTCTTCCGGCCGGAGAGGTAATCGCCGGTCAGAGAGTCGGGATTTGCCATGATCTCCTCCGGGGTGCCGCAGGCCACCACCTTGCCGCCGTTGACGCCGGCCCCGGGGCCGATATCCACGATATAGTCGGCCTCCCGCATGGTGTCCTCGTCGTGCTCCACCACAAGCAGGGTGTTGCCCAGGTCCCGCAGTTCCTTCAACGTGGCCAGCAGGCGGTCGTTGTCCCGCTGGTGCAGGCCGATGGAGGGCTCGTCCAGAATATACAGCACCCCCATCAGGGAGGAGCCGATCTGGGTGGCCAGGCGGATACGCTGGCTCTCGCCGCCGGACAGGGTGCCCGCCTCACGGCTCAGGGTCAGGTATTGCAGGCCCACAGATTGCAGGAAGCCCAGACGGTTCTTGATCTCCTTTAAAATCTGGTTGGCGATCATGGTCTGAGTCTCGTTCAGCACCAGATGCTCCACGAAGTCCAGTGCCTCGGTGACGCTCTTCCGGCAGAAGGCGTCGATATCCAGTCCGCCCACGGTGACGGCCAGAGACTCCTTTTTCAGTCTGCGGCCGTGGCAGGTGGGACAGGGGCACTGGGACATGCACTCCTCCAGCTCCTTTTTCACGCTGTCGGACTGGGTCTCGTGGTAGCGGCGCTCCAGATTGTTGACGATGCCCTCAAAGGGCTGGTAGAGCGTGCCCTTACCCCGGGGCTGGTCGTAGTGGAGGGTCAGCTTCTCCCCGTTGGTGCCGTAGAGGATCACGTCCATGACCTCCTTGGGCAGGTCCTTCACCGGGGTGTCCAGGCTGAACTTGTATTTCAGAGACAACGCCTCGAAGTACATCCGGGCGATGCCGTCGGAGCGGATATTGTTCCAGCCGGAGGCGGTGATGGCCCCCTCCAGAATAGACAGATTCTTGTTGGGAATGATGATCTCCGGGTCGATCTTCATCTGGGAGCCCAGGCCCGTACAGGTGGGACAGGCGCCGAAGGGGTTGTTGAAGGAGAACATCCGGGGCGTCAGCTCCTCGATGGACACGCCGCAGTCCTCGCAGGCGTAGTTCTGGGAGAACAGAATGTCCCGGTCCTCGTTGGGGATATTGATGATGACCAGACCGCCCGCCAGGTTGGAGGCGATCTCCACGCTGTCGGTCAGGCGGCGGGTGATGCCCTCCCGGATGACCAGGCGGTCCACCACGATGGCGATATCGTGTTTCTTGTTCTTCTCCAGCTTGATCTCCTCGCTGAGATCGTAGGTGATGCCGTCCACCCGGCACCGGGGGTAGCCGGACCGGCGGGCGTCCTCGAAAATTTTGGCGTGCTCGCCCTTCTTGCCCCGGATCAGCGGGGCCATGACCTGGATACGGGTGGCCTCCGGCAGGGCAAGCACCTGGTCGATGATCTGGTCGATGGTCTGCTGCTTGATCTCCCTGCCGCAGATGGGACAATGGGGTGTACCCACTCTGGCCCACAGCAGACGGAGATAGTCATAGATCTCGGTGACGGTGCCCACGGTGGACCGGGGGTTCTTGCTGGTGGTTTTCTGGTCGATGGAGATGGCCGGAGAGAGGCCGTCGATATAGTCCACGTCGGGCTTCTCCATCTGGCCCAGGAACATCCGGGCGTAGGAGCTCAGAGACTCCACATACCGCCGCTGGCCCTCTGCGTAGATGGTATCGAAGGCCAGAGAGGACTTACCGCTGCCGGACAGGCCGGTGAGCACCACCAGCTTGTCCCGGGGGATATCCACGTCGATGTTTTTCAAGTTGTTGACCCGCGCCCCTCGGACGCTGATATGGGTGTGCATGGGCAGTTCCTCCTTGCCTTGGGTTTGAAATTTATCCACCGACGGTGATGTCTGCGGTGGAGGCTCCCACCAGTTTGATCAATGCGGCGGGGTCCAGCTCCACCTGTAAGCCGATCTTACCGGCGGAGACCATGATGCTGTCCACAATTTCAGCCGTCTCGTGGAAAACCGTGGGGTACTGCTTCTTCATGCCGATGGGCGAGCAGCCGCCCCGGATGTAGCCGGTGAGGCCGTTGATCTCCTTCACCGCCACCATCTCCATGGACTTTTCCTTGACCGCCTTGGCGGCCTTCTTCAAGTCCAGGTTTTCCGCCACGGGGATGACGAATACGTAGATATTTTTGGACGCGCCCCGGGCCACCAGGGTCTTGAACACCTGCTCCGGGTCCTGACCCAGACTTTTTGCCACGGTGACGCCGTCCACGGCCACGCCCTCCTCGTGGGGATAGGCGTGGGCGGTGTAGGGCAGCTTCTTCTGCTCCAGCACCCGCATGACGTTGGTTTTCTCTTCTTTTTCCTTATGCTTTGCCATAAATTCCTCGATTCAAGTTATAAGACGTACAGGGCCAGCAGGGACAAAATCAGGATATGCACGGGGTAAAATGCGTAGCAGGCGTACTGGATGGCCCTGCTGTGGGGACCCTGCTTGCCGTTGTAGAGCCAGATGGGGATGAGTGCCAGCATGGCCAGACCCTGCTGGGACACGTCGAACACGGTGCCGAAAATTTCCACCGGGATGGTCATACCGCCCATCATCTCCACATTGATGATGTACAGACCCACGAGCTCCAGCAGGAAGCCCCAGGGCTTGCCGTGGGCCAGGTAGAACACCACCACCATGAGGATACCGAAGCCGTAGTAGTCCACGAAGGTGGCGAAGCCCAGCACCATGGACAGGATGCACACCACGGGGAGCATGACCCAGAACACCCACTTCTGCTTGGTCTTGGACCAGTCCAGCAGACGGAGCATGAGCAGGGCCAGGCAGAAGGTGAACATGACGTTCTGGGCAAAGGGGTAGAGCACACCGCCGTGCATCAGGTTGAAGGGGATCTCAGAGATGAGGGCGAAAATAAACATCCGCTTCAGATAGGTCTTGAAGTCGTGGGTATGGAAGTAGCCCTCCACGATCTGATAGGCAAAAATGGGGAAGGCCAGACGGCCGATATTAGTGAGCCATTGTGCGCCGGGGATGACGGTGGCCCACATGTGGTCGCAGAGCATCAGCACCATAGCCAGGACCTTCAGGTCCAGGGCGTTGAGAAATTTCACTTTGGACAGCTGTTTCATGACAATTCAGCTCCTTTTTATTTTCCTTTCAGCTCGATGATCTGGTCCCGGAGGGCGGCGGCCACCTCGAACTCCAGCAGCTTGGCGGCCTCCTTCATCTGCTTCTCCAACAGAGCGATCTTCTCCATCCTCTGCTGTTTGGTCATCTGGGGCAGCTCCTTCTTCCTGCGCTTTTTCTCCTTCTCCTCGCCCTCGGCGGAGATTTCAAGGAGGTCCCGGACCGACTTGATGACCGTCTTGGGGGTGATGCCGTGGGCCCTGTTGAAGGCGTCCTGCTTCTCCCGGCGGCGCTCGGTCTCGGTGATGGCCCGGTCCATGGAGGGGGTGATGGTATCGGCGTACATGATGACGATGCCGTCGGCATTTCGGGCGGCACGGCCGATGGTCTGGATGAGGGCGGTCTCGCTTCTCAGGAAGCCCTCTTTATCTGCGTCCAGAATGGCCACCAGAGAGACCTCCGGCAGGTCCAGGCCCTCCCGCAGCAGGTTGATGCCCACCAGCACGTCGAACTCGCCCAGACGCAGGTCCCGGATGATCTCCATGCGCTCCATGGTGTCCACGTCGTGGTGCATGTAGCGGACCCGGATGCCCGCACCCAGCAGGTAGGAGGTCAGGTCCTCGGCCATGCGCTTGGTCAGGGTGGTCACCAGCACCCGCTCCTGCCGGGCGGTGCGGATGTTGATCTCGTGAATGAGGTCGTCGATCTGTCCCTCCACCGGGCGGACCTGGATCCTGGGGTCCAGCAGGCCCGTGGGCCGGATGACCTGTTCCACGATCTGGCCGGAGCGGGACCGCTCGTATTCGCCGGGGGTGGCGGAGACGTAGACCACCTGATTGATACGGGATTCAAACTCCTCGAATTTCAGAGGCCGGTTGTCGTAGGCGCAGGGCAGGCGGAAGCCGTAGTCCACCAGAGAATTTTTTCTCGCCCGGTCGCCGTTGTACATGGCCCGGACCTGGGGCAGGGTGACGTGGCTCTCGTCGATGAAGAGGACGAAGTCCTTGGGGAAGTAGTCCATCAGAGTGTGTGGCGCAGAGCCCACAGGGCGGCCGGAGATGACTCTGGAATAGTTCTCGATGCCGGAGCAGAAGCCCAGCTCCTGCATCATCTCAATGTCGTACATGGTGCGCTGTTTGATGCGCTGGGCCTCCACCAGCTTGTTTTCCGACTCGAAGAAGGCCACCCGGTCCTCCATCTCCTTATAGATCTCCTGGATGGCCGCGTCCATCTTCTCCTTGGGGGTGACGTAGTGGGTGGCGGGCCAGATGGGGATGTTGGTCAGGCGGCGGACCGGGGCCCCGGTGAGGGAGTTGATCTCGCTGATGCGGTCGATCTCGTCGCCGAAGAACTCCACCCGGATGGCGGTGTCCTTCCAGTAGGCGGGCCAGACCTCCACCGTGTCGCCCCGGACCCGGAATTTGTTGCGTTCAAAGGCGATATCGTTGCGCTCGTAGCGGATATCCACCAGCTTTTTGAGGAACTCGTCCCGCTCCATGACGGCGCCCACCCGGAGGGACACCATCATGGAGGCGAAGTCCTCGGGCTCGCCCAGGCCGTAGATACAGGACACGGAGGACACCACAATGACGTCCCGCCGCTCCAGCAGGGAGGCGGTGGCGCTGAGGCGGAGCCGGTCGATCTCCTCGTTCACGGAGGAGTCCTTCTCGATAAAGGTATCGGTGTGGGGGATGTAGGCCTCGGGCTGGTAGTAGTCGTAGTAGGAGACGAAGTACTCCACCGCGTTGTTGGGGAAAAACTCCTTGAACTCGGCGCAGAGCTGGGCGGCCAGGGTTTTATTATGGGCCAGCACCAGGGTGGGCCGCTGGACCTGCTCGATGATCTTGGCCATGGTGAAGGTCTTGCCGGAGCCGGTGACGCCCAGCAGAGTCTGCTCGTCCAGACCCATCTCGATGCCGCTGGACAGGGCCGCGATGGCCTCCGGCTGGTCGCCTGCGGGCTGATATTCAGAGACCACTTCAAATTTCGGCATATTCCTGCCCTCCTACCCGTATTTGGGGCATAGTATCCCCACTATCTTTTCTATTATAGCAGAACAAATGTTCCCAAACAAGCAATTTTCGCCCCTCCCCCAAACTTTTCCAAGCCGGGAGAGGAGCGAAAACAGATTCCGTATTTATAAGAGCTCGTAGACCGGACGGTTCCGGCAGGCCTCGGACTCGTTGAGGGAGACCATGTCCCCGTCCACGAAGATGAGGTGGTCCACCAGCTCCAGCCCCACCGCCCCCAGAGCAGCCCGCACGGTGTCGGTGCTCTGCCAGTCGGCGTAGGAGGGGAAGGCCAGATTGCTGATGTGGTTATGGGCCAGATAGATGCGGGCGGCACGGAGGGCCAGCGCCTCCTCCGCAATGCGGCGGATGTTGATGTCGGCGGCGTAGATGCACCCCTCCGACACCTTCCGCACCCCCAGCACCTTGTCCTTGCTGTCCAGACAGAGGACATAGCTCATCTCGTTCCGGGCTCCGTGGAAGTAGGGGGCCAGATAGGCCCCGGCCTGCTCGGCGGTGCGGACGATGCGGCCCATCTCGCTGCGCTCCTCCAGATACCGGCCCCCCAGGGCGGGGATCAGCTTCAAGAGGGTGACGCTGTGGCCGCCCATGCCGTTGACCCGCTCCAGCTCGTCCGGGGAGGCGTCCAGCACCCCGGCCAGACTGCCGAAGCTGTCGATGAGGGCGTGGGACAGCCCGTTCACATCCCCCCGGGGGATGGCGTAGCACAGCAGCAGCTCCATGATCTCATGGTCGGACCAGCCCAGCAGGCCGCTTTGGAGAAAGCGCTGCTTCAGCCGGGCCCGGTGGCCGCTGTGGTCGATTTTCTTCCGCTCTTCCGCCATGGGGCCTTACTCCCTTTCGCCGAACTTAGTAGAGGTTCAGGCCTTGGCGCCGTACTGCTCCAGATAGGCCTCCATCTTGGCCTTCATGTCGTCGTCGATGTAGACCTTGCCGTCGATGGGGTTGTTGTGCAGGAAGGAGATGACCTCGCGGACGGTGACGATGGGGAACACCTGGATGCCGTAGTCCTGGCGCAGCTCGTCCAGAGTGGAGCAGTCGCGGGTGCCCCGCTCCATGCGGTCCACGGAGACAAACAGGGCCTTCATGTTGACGTCGGCCACGTGCTTGAACAACTCGATGGACTCACGGACGGCGGTGCCGGCGGTGACAACGTCCTCGATGATGGCCACGTCGTCGCCGTCCTGGGGCTTGTAGCCCACCATGGAGCCGCCCTCGCCGTGGTCCTTGGCCTCCTTGCGGTTGAAGCAGTAGGGCAGGTCGCGGTCATAGCTGCGGTACAGGGAGGCGGCGGCGGAGACAGCCAGAGGGATGCCCTTGTAGGCGGGGCCAAACAGGCAGGTGATGCCCTCGGGCAGGTTCTCCTGGACGCAGGCGGCATAGTAGTCGCCCAGCTTGGCGGCCTGAGCGCCGGTCTTGTAGTTGCCGGTGTTCACGAAGTAGGGGGTCTTGCGGCCGCTCTTGGTGGTGAAGTCACCGAAGGTCAGCACGCCGGAGCGCACCATAAAAGTAATAAATTCCTCTTTATAAGTCATTGTTACGACCTCTTTTCGTCATTGATACCGGCACCGCCGGAGCATTATCGAGATATTATACCATTTTTCCCGGGGCAGTACAACAAAGCCCCGCGATTTTCTGCCATTTTTCCGGCCCTCAGTGGGTGTAGCTGAGATAGCGCACCTTGTCGCCCAGGTCCCGGCGGATGCACTCCAGCATTTTGGCGGCGTTGGGACAGGGGAAGCCGATGGGGGTGCCCTTATTGATGCAGGAGGCAAAGACGATGGTGTCCGCCCCGCGGCGTACCAGCTCACGGGCTCTCAGCACGGCCTTCTTGCCGGGACAGCCGCCGCAGTTGATGAAGCCGATAAGCTCGATGTCCTCCTCCACCCCCTCAAAGACGCCCTTCTTCTCCCGGATCATGCGGAAATCGGTGGTGCCGGGACAGTAGTCCTCGGTCTGGGCGCAGCGGATAATGCCTACTTTCATAATGATCCTCCTCATTCTGTGCGCGCCCCCGGGCAGGACCGGAGGCGCGGCGGTGGGGTGGATTTCACGGAATCTCACATTTTTCTCAGAAACCCAACAAAAACCCACATATCACTCCAATTTTTACAATTTTCAGTATATCTTCCTTTCTTTGGAAAGTCAAGCCGGGTCCCGCTTGTGCAATAAGCATGAAAGCGGGCGGGCAGAGGTGGAAAATTCTGCCCCGCTCCGGCGGGCTCTTTCTGGAAATGGACTGGACAAAATACGCCCGCTCCTATATTATAGGTTAGCTGTCGGCCTGTGGGCCGACCTTTCCTTTCCACACATTCCGGTCCCTTCCTGCGGGGCCGGTGAGAATACCGGGAGGTTTTTTCCCTTGAGACATACATTTTTCGGGGGCGTCTGTCCCACGCCCCATAAACAGCTGACCCAGCGGAAGCCGCTGGCCCTGCTGGAGCACCCCCTCACCGAGGTGGTCATCCCGCTGCGGACCAGCTCCCAGGCCCCGGCCTTCCCGGTGGTGCGCCCCGGCGACCCGGTGAAGGTGGGCCAGCCCATCGGCATGACCCACGGCGAGGGCGCTTACGTCCACGCCAGCATCTCCGGCACCGTGGCCGCCATCGAGGACCGGCCCCATATCTGGGGCGGCCGCTCCCCTGCGGTCATCATTAAGAGCGACTTTCTGGACACCCCCTGGCCGGGCCGTCCCGCTCCCCTCACCGAGGAGGACATCGACCTGGAGGTCCTGCTGGACCGGGTGAATGAGGCGGGCATCGTAGGCATGGGCGGAGGCGCTTTCCCCACGGCGGAGAAGCTGCGGGCCGCCGCAGGCCGGGTGAAGACCCTCATCATCAACGCCGCCGAATGTGAGCCCTTCGTCACCGCCGACCACCGGGTTTTCCTGGAGCACAACGTCCAGATCCTCCGGTGCGCCGAGGTGCTGCTCCGCTGTCTGGGCGGCAAGGGCATCGCCATCGTCATCGAGGGCGACAAGCTCAACGCCGTGGAGCTGGTGGACCGCCGCCTGCGCAAGCAGCACAGCGCCGTGAAGCTGTACACCCTGCGGACCCGCTACCCCATGGGCGGCGAGAAGCAGGTGGTCCAGATCGTCACCGGCCGGGAGATGAAGATCGGCCAGACCCCTCTGGACGTGGGCTGTCTGGTGCTGAACGTGTCCACCATCTACGCCATCTATCAGGCGCTCTTCGAGGGTCTGGCTCTGACCCAGCGGGCCGTCACCATCACCGGCGGAGCCGTCCGCCGTCCCCGGAACATGTGGGTGCCCATCGGAACCTCCCTGCGGCACCTGCTGGGCGAGACCGACGGTCTCCGGCCCGGCGTGGCCAAGCTGTCCGTCAACGGCGTCATGATGGGCCTGCCCGTGGAGGAGCTGGACGCAACGGTCAGCAAGGACACCTCCTGTCTGGTCTGTCTGGCGCCCGGCGAGTTCCATGAGGACCGGCAGGAGACGGTGTGCATCCGCTGCGGCAAGTGCGTGGACACCTGCCCCATGCACCTGAACCCCGCCTTCATCGCCCAGGCCCTGCGGCAGGATGACCGGGCCAGACTGGCCCGGCTCCACCCGGAGGACTGTCTCAGCTGCGGGTGCTGCTCCTTCATCTGCCCCGCCAATATCCCCCTGACTGAACTGGCCTCCCAGGCCAAGGAGATCCGTCTGAACCGGAAGGAGGCGGGATCGGTATGAACCTGACTTCGTTCCCCAGCCGCCGGACCTCTCCCCACATCAGCCACCCCACCACCACCGCCGATATGATGGGTCTGGTCATGGTGTCTCTGGTCCCGGCCCTGGCCATGGCCGTGTTCTTCTTCGGCCCCAGAGTGCTGCTCCTCACCGCCGTTTCCATGGTCTCCGCCGTGGGCTTTGAGGCGCTGTACCGCCGCCTGACCCACCAGGAGCAGACCATCAGCGACCTGTCCGCCGCCGTCACCGGCCTGCTGCTGGCCATGTGCCTCCCCGCCGATGCGCCCTATTGGGTGCCGGTGCTGGGCACCGCCTTCGGCGTCATTCTGGTGAAGCAGTTCTACGGCGGTCTGGGCAAAAACTTCATGAACCCCGCCCTGGCGGGCCGGATGCTGGTGGCCACCTTCCCCATGCTCATGACCACCTGGTCCGCTCCGCTGGACCGTCTGCCCCTCTTCGCGGTGGACGCGGTCACCTGCCCCACCCCCATGTCCTTCCTCCACGAGGGCAGTCTGCCGCCCCAGACCGTGGGTGAGCTGCTGCTGGGGCAGCAGGGCGGCTGTCTGGGTGAGGTGTCCGCCTTCATGCTCCTGCTGGGCGGCGGCTATCTCATGCTGCGGAAGGTCATCTCTCCCCGCATTCCCCTATCCTTCTTAGGTACGGTGGCCCTTGTGGCCCTCCTGACCCCCAAGGGGGACGCGGGCCGCTTCAGCTGGATGCTGGCCCAGCTGTGCAGCGGCGGTCTGATGCTGGGGGCCTTCTTCCTGGCTCCCGACCCCGCCACCTCTCCCATCACCCCCAGAGGTCAGCTGCTCTACGGCACCGGCTGCGGTCTGCTGACCATGCTGCTCCGGTACCACAGCTCCTACCCCGAGGGGGTGGGCTGGGCCATCCTGACCATGAACTGCTGTGTCTGGCTGCTGGACCGGGCTGGAACTCCCCGGCGGTACGGCATGAGCCGCTTCGCCGCCACCGCCCATCTGCTCCGGCGCATCCGCCGCAGCGTGGCCCGCATCAAATTTGTGAAGCCCTCTATCCGCCGCAGAAGCGACGGCGAGATGCCCGGCGAGGGCTATCTGGAGGACATCCGGGTCCAGTCCCGGTCCGTCATCGCCCTGTGCGCCGTCATTCTGGTCACGGGCCTCATGGTCTTTGAGGTCCAGCGCCGCACCGAGTTCACCGCCGCCGAGGCTCAGGCCCGGCAGCAGCTGGAGCTCATCGACCAGGTCATGCCCCAGGCCGCCACCGCCTCCGAGACCCCCTACCGGGCCAACGGGGCCCTGAGCATCACGGCGGGCTATGACGCAGAAAATAAGCTGGTGGGCTACGGCGTGAAGGTCCAGAGCCAGGGCTTCGGCGGCATCATCACCATGGTGGTGGGCGTAGACCTGGACGGCAAGGTCACCGGTCTGGCCGTCACCGACCACCACGAGGACCCCCGCGTGGGCGAGAAGGCCATGACCCCCGCCGCCCTCCAGCGGTACGTGGGCCGGTCCGGCACCCTGCGGCACTCCGGCTCCAACAGCGTGGACACCGTCAGCGGTGCCACCGCCACCTCCAAGGCCCTGACCAACGGCGTGAACCGCGCCCTGTCCATTGTGGCAAAGCTGGATACAAAGGGGGTGGAGCTCCATGAAGAAGACAATCTGTGACCGCTCCGCCCGTTCGCGGAACAAGGAGGTCTCTGTGCTGTGAATCTCTTTTTTGAACTGCTGGGAGTGGCTCTGGCCGCCCTCCTGTCAGAAAACTTCGTGCTGGTCAACTGCATGGGCATCGGCGACCGGACCCGCTCCTTCTCGGAGCCTCTGGACGCCATCCGCACCGGCTACTGTCTCACCGCCGTCATGGTGCTGGGGGCTCTGCTGTCCTGGGTCATCGACCACGCCCTGCTGGCCCGGTTCGGGCTGGACTGCTTCCGGCTGATGGTGTTTGCCCTGCTCATCCCCGCCATTGTGGAGGGTCTGCGCCTGTTCATCCGGGCCTGCCTGCCGGAGCTGTCCCGGCGGATGGACGGCAACCTGGCCGCCATCACCTCCAACTGCGCCGCCCTGGGCACCGCCCTGCTGATCTCTCAGCGGAGCCTGAGCCTGCCCGCGGGCCTGATCTTCGCCCTCTTCGGCGGCGTGGGCGCCACGGTGGCTCTGGTCAGCTTCGCCAGCTTACAGGGCTCCGTGGACCTGGAGCGCTGTCCCCGGCCCTTCCGTGGTATGCCCATCAAGCTCCTCACCGCCGGGCTCATGGCCATGGCCCTGGTGGGCTTCTACGGCCTGAATCTGAGATAAAAAAATCCCGTACCGGTCAACCGGTACGGGATTTTTTCGCTTTATCGGGTCTTGTTCAGCTGGAAGGACGCACACTCGGTGCCCTCACAGCGGGTGGGGTTGCAGTCACAGCAGCCGATGCGGATGCTGTTCAGCGAACAGCAGTTGCTGGCTCCGTCGTGGTGGGTGCAGCTGTCCACCGTGCATTGGATGTGGGGATTGCAGGTACAATCGGACGATTTCATACTTTCTCAGCCTCCTCTTCCTTGGGATGGCTCTAGTATGTGCCGATTTTTAGGGCATTACTCCTTGTGGGTCTCGTTGTCAAAAATTTTATCGACGACCTGAGGGATGAAGCTGCTGGCGAAGCGGCCCTTGCCCCGGCTCTTCACGTAGAAATAGCCGATGACGGAGAACACCACCGCGCCGATGAAGTTCACGGCCAGGTCCTTCATGGTGTCCAGGATGCCGATATCCAGATATCCGCCCACGCCCAGAGGGATCTGCTCCCCGTTGGCCACCACGATCACGTCGGTGATGCCCTTGATGACGGTGGGGGTGTTGCCGCCGGTGGGGTCCAGCATGACGGAGGAGATCTGGTTCACCACCATGTCCTTCTGCATATCCAGCAGGAAGAACTGGTCCATGGTGCACTCGAAGAACTCCCACAAAACGCCGATGGTCATGGAGAAGCAGAAGGCCACAATGGCCATGAAGGCGGGAGACAGGGACAGGGAGAACCGCTCGTGCCGGTTCAGCATATCCACCAGAGAGAAGCCGATGGCGGCGCAGAGGAAGCCGTTCAGGGTGTGGAGCATGGTGTCCCAGCCCTGATAGGTGGTGTAGTAGGCCCGGATCTCGCCCAAAATCTCGGCGGAGAAGATGAACAGCAGAATGATGATCTCCAGGGTGTTGGGCAGGGCGATCTGGAGCTTCTTCTCGATGATGGTGGGCATGAGAAACAGCACCAGGGTCAGGATGCAGAGGAAGAAGTTTTCAAAGTTTCCGTTGAAGAACTGGGCGATCATGACTACAATGACCGCAATACGCAGAAGGAAGTAGACGGTGGCCACTCTGGGCTTACGCCGGATGGTCTCGTTGGCCGCGTGCAGGGTGTCCCGCACCGGATGTTTTTTCTTTTTCTTGGACATAGGCAGCTCCTCTCCCATGGGCCGGTTCCGGCCCGCTTGGATGGATTCCATTTTCAGGGAATTCAATTCAAAATATACAAATTCAGTATACTGCCCCCGGATGGGGCAGTCAAGAAAATGAACCTATATTTTGATACCGCCGCATACACTCCCCAGGGAGGTGAACCCAATGGAGCTTCGCAATAACGCCATCACCCTGGGGGAGCTGCTGGACGACCCCAAGGCCCATGGGGTCCTTCAGCGGCAGTTCAGCAGGTGGATGGAGCACCCCATGGTCCGGTCGGCCCGGTCCCTGACCCTGGCTCAGCTGGCGGAGATGGCGGCGGTGTGGCTGCCCCGCTCCGTCATCCGGGACACCCTGGAGGAGCTGCGCCGCCTGTGACCGTCCGCCCGCCCGGTTTTTCCGCCGGGCGGGCATTTTCACCGTTTTTGGGGGAATCGCTCCTATGTTATGTGGTAAAATGTCCCTCTTTTCTCCCTTGTAACGGGTTGTCACCGGGCGCTTTTTGGGATAAAATATAATATCACCATTATGAAAGTGAGGGAGCACCTTGGAAATCGTCCGTCAGGAGCGCAGGGGCGTCACCTACTACGCCTGCAGCGATCCCGCCTGGTCCGGTGTGCACCATGGTTTTTCCACCCGCCTCGGAGGCGTCTCCCCCGCACCCTGGGACTCCCTGGATCTGGGATCCAACCGGGGCGACAGCCGTGAAAACGTGGCTGAAAATTTCCGACGCTTCTGCGGGGCCCTGGGCACCGACCCCGCCGCCATCATTAAAAATAAACAGGTCCACTCCTGCCTCGTCCGTCCCGTCACCCGGGCGGACGCGGTGGCCGACCCCGCCGACCCCGGCCTCTTCCAGGCCGACGGCCTGGTGAGCGATCAGCCCGGCGTGTGCCTGACCGTCTTTTCCGGGGACTGTATCCCCATTTTATTCTACGACCCTGTGCGCCGCTGCATCGGCGCGGCCCACGCCGGATGGCGGGGCGCGTCCGCCGGCATCGCCGCCCGGACGGTGGAGGCCATGACCGGGCACTTCGGCTCTGACCCCGCCCACATCCTGGCCGCCATCGGCCCCGGCATCGGGCCCTGCTGCTTCCAGACCCACGCCGACGTCCCCACCGCCCTCCGGGCCCGGATGGGCGCAGAGGCCGAGGACTTCATCCGCCCTCTCCCCGGCGGGGAGGAGAAGTTCCGGGTGGACCTGAAGGGGGTCAACGGCCGCTGGCTGGAGCTGGCCGGGGTCAAACCTGAACACATCTCGATCTGCGCCGCCTGCACCGCCTGCGAGCTGGACACCTTCTGGTCCCACCGCATCCAGGGCCAAGCCCGGGGCAGCATGGCCGCCATGATCCAGCTCCTCTGAGAGGCATCTATGAATTTCAAAAAATTTCTCTCCGCTGCTCTGGCCTCCGCTCTGGTTTTTATGCTGGCGGCCTGTCAGCCCATCCATACAGAGGACCCCGACGGCAGCAGCTCTTCCTCTGCCTCCTCCTCGTCCTCCTCTGCTCAGCCGGATCGGTCCGAGCCCGCTGAGCTGCGCCCCTTTGCCCTGGCCCTCTACCCCGAGCAGAGTATGCACCCCGTGCTCAGCTCCAACCGGGCCAATCTGACCCTGGCACCCCTGCTGTACGAGCCCCTCTTCACCCTGGACGAACACTTCCAGCCCCAGAAGGTGCTGTGCAGCGACTATTCCGCATCCCCGGACCAGCTGGTGTGGACCTTCCGGCTCCGTCCCGGCGTGTCCTTCTCCAACAGCACCCCTCTCACCGGCACCATCGCGGCCGCCGCCCTGGAACAGGCCCGGCAGCCCGGCTCCCGCTACGCCCAGCGCCTGCGGGATGTGGTGTCCATCGAGGGGACTGAGGACGCTGTCACCATCACCCTCAGCCGCCCCAACGGGCGCTTTCCCGCCCTGCTGGACATCCCCATCGCTCTGGACAACAGCGCCCGCCCCGCAGGCACCGGCCCCTATGTGCTGTCCGGCGGCGAGGAGGACCTGGCTCTGGCCGCCCGGATGGACTGGTGGCAGGCCGACGCCGTCAACGTCCCCGCAGGCAAGATCCCCTTAAAGCCCATGGAGACCAGCGAGGAGCTGTCCTTCGCCTTTGACGCAGGGGACGTGTCCCTGGTGGACGCGGACCTGCTGGCCACCGACGCCCCCACCTACTCCAGCAGCTGCGAGACCTGGGACTACGCCGCCACCGATCTGCTCTATCTGGGCTTCAACACCCAGCGGGGCGTCTGCCGCACCCCGGAGGTGCGCCGGGCCATCTCCCACGCCATCGACCGGGAGGTGGTGGCCAAGAACGCCTTTGCCAACCACGCCGTCCCCGCCGCACTCCCCGTCCACCCCAACAGCCCCATGTACGACCAGGAGCTGGCGGACACCCTGAGCTACGACCCCAAGCTGGTCATGGAGCAGCTCCAGGCCGCCAACGCCCAGGGCCGGGAGCTGACCATGATCGTCAATGCGGAGAACTACGCCAAGGTGGGCGCGGCCCAGATGATCTCCTACCAGCTCCAGGCCGCCGGTATCTCGGTGAACCTGCAGAAGCTGAATTTCGACGCCTATCAGGCCGCCCTCACCGCGGGCAGCTTCGATCTCTATATCGGAGAGGTTGTCCTCACCGCCGACTTTGACCTCTCTCCCCTGCTGGCCGCCGACGGCCCCATGAATTACGGCGGCTGGACCCACCCGGAGGCCTGGCACATGTTCACCATGAAGGCCGCCCCGGCAGAGAACGCAAAGAAGGCTGCGGCCCCTCTGCTGAAGCTGGTGGCGCAGGATGTGCCCATCGCCCCCATCGCCTTCAAAAACGGCTCCGTCCTGACCCAGTGGGGACGGCTGTCCGGTCTGACCCCGGTACGGGGAAACGTATTCTACCAGTTGCAAAACTGGTTGATAAAGTAAACCAAAAAACGAAAGAGCACCCCGGTGTGTCACCTCCGCACCGGGAGAACTGGAGGATTGGAAATGAGTGTATTTCGCTGTTATTCCCAGAAACGCCCCGGCTTCGACGTTGAGAGCATCGGCGTCTGCAAGACCCTGAAAGAGCGTCTGAGTCTGGACGGTCTGAAGTCCGTGCAGATCCTGAACCGCTACGACGCCGATCAGATCGACGCCGCCGTCTACGAGCAGGCCAAGGGCATCGTCTTCTCCGAGCCCCAGGTGGACACCGTCTATGACGAGGAGTTCCCCCTGCCCGCCGAGGCCCACCGTGTGCTGGCTGTGGAGGCCCTGCCCGGTCAGTTCGACCAGCGCGCCGACTCCTGCGCCCAGTGCATCCAGCTGATGGCCGGTGTGGAGCGCCCCCTGATCGCCTACGCCAAGATCTATGTCCTGGTGGGTGAGCTGACCGACGCCGAGTTCGAGAAGGTCAGCAAGTACCTCATCAACCCCGTGGAGACCCGGGAGGCTGAGCTGGCCAAGCCCGAGAGCCTGGTCCGCACCCACGCCGCTCCCGACCACGTGGCCACCGTGGAGGGCTTCACCGCCATGGACGAGGCCGCTCTGTCCGAGCTGCTGTCCAAGCTGGGCCTGGCCATGGACCTGGACGACCTGACCTTCCTCCAGGGCTACTTCCGTGACGAGGAGAAGCGCGATCCCACCATCACCGAGATCCGCGTGGTCGACACCTACTGGTCCGACCACTGCCGCCACACCACCTTCTCCACCCACATCGACGACGTGGCCATCGAGGACGAGGCCGTCAAGGCCGCCTATCAGCGCTACCTGGACGCCCGCGTCGAGGTCTACGGCGAGGAGAAGGCCTCCAAGCGCCCCCAGACCCTGATGGATCTGGCCACCATCGGTGCCAAGACCCTGAAGAAGCGCGGCATGCTGCCCGAGCTGGACGAGAGCGAGGAGATCAACGCCTGCTCCATCCACGTGGACGCCAAGGTGGACGGCAAGGATCAGGACTGGCTGCTGATGTTCAAGAACGAGACCCACAACCACC